>Ga0209048_10006958_pt1 | contig 10516 bp, 9 predicted proteins | sample FrelakmetCRP12CR_FD_187146 | JGI IMG/M metagenome (GOLD analysis project Ga0209048, IMG submission 187146) | Freshwater lake sediment microbial communities from the University of Notre Dame, USA, for methane emissions studies - CRP12 CR (SPAdes)... | ecosystem: Environmental > Aquatic >... | reverse complement strand
CACCTGTTTCTCGGTGAAGACCCCTCATCCATCGGTGTGTATCCTTACCTTCCGAGGTTTTCCGAAGCCAGGGATCTTCGCGCGGGGACCATCGGGCTGCGGCTCAACACCGGCGCCCGACTGCGCACCCTGCCGCTGGTCAGCGGGTATCTGGGAGCAGACATCGTTAGTGCAGCCCTCGCCGCTGACTTGTCCCATACCCCGGCTGGGACGATGCTGATCGATGTGGGGACCAACGGAGAGATCATCTCTATGACCGAAGACGGGCTTGCAGCCACCTCCTGCGCAACCGGCCCAGCCTTCGAGGGGGCAAGCATCCGCCATGGTATGCAGGCGACTTCCGGGGCGATCGATGCAGTACGATTCATGCCGAATACGGGTTGTTTCGAGTATACAGCGATTCAGCGTGGAGCCGGCCCCCCCAAACCTCCAGCGGGTATCTGCGGTTCGGGGGTCATCAGCGCGGTGGCTGAGCTGCTGAAGGCCGGGGTCATCCGCAGCACCGGAAACTTCAACCCGGCCTGCGGCTCCCCTTGTTTGAAACGTGGCGAAAACGGCGTTCTCGAGATGACGATCGCCCCGGCTGAGGCAACCGGTACCGGACAGGCGATCACGCTCACCCAGGCGGATGTGCGCGCCGTACAGTTGGCCAAGGGCGCCCTGCGTGCGGGGATCGATCTGCTGTGCCGGGAGAACGGCATGCTCCGTCCGCGCAAGATTCTTCTGGCAGGGGCCTTCGGGAGCTACATCAACCGGGCGGATGCGGTTCAAATCGGAATGTTCCCGGAAATGGAGGTTGCCGACATCGATGTGGTGGGGAATGCGGCCGGGGCCGGCGCCGTGCTCGCACTGTTGCAGGAGGAGCTCTTCGAGAAAGCCCGAACGATGGCGAATGCGACGCGAGTGCTCGACTTGGCCTCTCACAAGGACTTCCAGCGGACATTTCTCAACGCGCTTTCCTTTTGATTGCTGGGCCGCGAACCGAGATCCTGAGGATCATAGCGCTTGCTACACCCTTGATGCCGTCTGGCGGGTGACGGGCATAGTCCGCGCGGATGCTCGTTCTCTCTCCCTATGTGGGCTGAATCCCTTGAAATTACATGCTATTGCCCTGAAAATTTTTGTGCCTGTTCACCAGATCTTCATTTACCGTCGGTCATGTGATATAAAATATTCTTTTTAGAAATGGCAAAAATTTATTCGGCCACGTTATTGTGTGGGCGTTTACTGAGTGATGAAGAGGAGGCAGTTTATGGGTTACACCATCGCCCTGGGAGGCAAGGGGGGTACAGGAAAAACAACGATCTCCGGCCTCTTGATTCGCTATATGATTAGACACGGCATGCGGCCAATTCTTGCCATCGATGCTGATTCCAATTCGAACCTCAATGAAGTGCTCGGGGTCCCTTTGGAGGAAACCCTGTCGGATGCCCGTGAAATGATGAAAACCAGTGTGCCTGTGGGGATGACCAAAGACGTCTTCATGGAAATGAAGATGGAGGAGTCGCTGGTAGAAGGCGATGGTGTTGACCTCATTGCCATGGGAAGACCCGAAGGACCGGGCTGCTATTGCGCTGCCAACAATCTGCTCAGTTCGCTCATTGACCGGTTGATGAAGAACTACCAGTATCTGGTAGTGGACAATGAGGCCGGAATGGAGCACTTTAGCCGGTTGACTCAGAAAGACGTGGATTTGCTTCTTCTGGTGTCGGACCCGAGTCGGCGAGGTCTTGTCGCAGCCTGTCGCATTGCTGAACTGGTGCGCAGCCTTCCCATTAGAGTGGCGGAAATGGTCTTGGTGGTCAATCAGATGACGCGCGCCATGCCATCCTGGCCCGAAGATGTGAAGAAGTTTTTTGACGAAGAACGGATCGCTATTTTCCCGGCTGATCCACTCGTTGCTCAATATGATCTGGAAGGGAAACCGACAGTCACCCTTCCGGACGATTCACCCATCGTCCAAACAGCGGACATGCTTTTTGCCCGTCTGCTGCGACCGGATGTGCCGTAAAGGAGGTATTTCATGTTTCCGATTCGTCGTGCGTTGATCAGTGTTACGGATAAAACCGGGTTGGTTGATTTCGCCAGGGGTCTGAAACAATTTGGTGTCCACATCCTTTCCACCGGGGGAACGGCCAAATTGCTGCGTGACCAAGGCGTGGAGATTACTGAGGTTTCAGAGTACACCGGATTTCCGGAAATGCTCGATGGCCGGGTCAAGACCCTTCACCCAAAGATACACGGCGGGATCCTCGGCATACGAGACAATGAGACACATGTGAAAACCATGGCTGAGCATCTGATCGAGCCCATTGATATGGTAGTGGTGAATCTCTATCAGTTTGCAAAGACCGTTGAACGTCCGGGATGCACTCTGGCAGACGCCATCGAAAACATTGATATAGGTGGGCCGACGATCATTCGCGCTGCCGCCAAAAACAACCTGTATGTGGCGGTGGTGACCGATCCCGAAGATTATCCGGGCATCCTCAAAGAGATGCACCTCCAGGAGGGACGTGTATCGAGGCAAACCAGTCTCGATCTCGCCAGGAAGGCCTTTTGTCTTACTCACACCTACGATGGGAACATTTGCGATTACCTGACAGGTGTCACCCGCGCAGTCCACAAGGCTTCTTAACATCGAGAGAAAGATCCCTTCATGAGAGTGCTCGTTATCGGAACTGGAGGCAGGGACCATGCCATCGCATGGAAATTCGCTCAGAGTAAGCGAGTGAAGCGGGTGTATGTGGCCCATGGCAATGCGGGAATTGCCGAAGTCGCAACCTGTGTGGATGTCAAGACTATTCAGGAAATGGCTGATTTCGCTGAAAAAGAGAAGATCGACTTCACTTTTGTGGGACCTGAAAAGCCCTTATCGGCAGGGATTGTCGACCTTTTCGAAAGCCGAGGCCTGGCCATTGTCGGTCCTAACCAGCTGGCAAGCCGTCTGGAGTCCAGCAAGTGCGATACGAAAGTGATCCTCCGAGAATTGGGAATTCCCGTCCCGGAATTTGCTGTCTTCTCCGATCCGGAGATAGCTCGGGATTATGTGCGGCAGGTGGGCTACCCGGTGGTGGTGAAGGCCGACGGTCTGGCTGCAGGCAAGGGTTCCCTGGTATGTGACGGGATTCAGGATGCCGAGGCCGCCATCCACGCTGTCATGGAGGAACGGATTTTCGGTGAAGCCGGCGCCCGGGTCGACATCGAAAAGCGGCTCTACGGGCGGGAACTCTCGTTCTTCTGCTTTACCGACGGCTACTCGATCGTTCCCATGGAGGCGGTTCAGGACTATAAGCGGGCCAGAGACAACGAAGAAGGAAAGAATACAGGAGGCATGGGAGCTTACTCGCCCCATCCGTGGCTCAACGATTCTCTCGTTCAGACCATTATGACTCAGGTTGCGGAACCGCTCATTCGCGGTGTGCGGGAAAAATATGGCATTCTTTATCGCGGTATTCTCTATCTCGGCTTGATGCTCACCGGAGAAGGGACCGATATCGTTCCCCATGTTCTGGAAATCAACATCCGCCTGGGCGATCCCGAAGCCCAGGTCATTCTCCCGCGGCTTACCACTGACCTGGTCGATGTCTGTGAGGCGATTGTTTCCGGGCGACTGAAGGATGTTCGGCTTTCCTGGGAAGAGCATTACCGACTATGTCTCATTGCCGTCAGCGGGCCCACAAAAGGAAAGAAAGGCTGGTACAAAGGCTATCCGGACCGCTATAAGATCGGCTTGCCTATTGCGGGGATTGACACCATTGACGCCGAGTGTCTCGTCTTTCACTCGGGAACCGAGCGGGATGGCAGTGGGCAGCTGCTCACCACCGGCGGGCGGGTGTTGTGCATCGTGAGCAGGGGCAAGGGGCTTGCTGAGGCAAGAGAAATCGCCTTCAGGGAGATGCAGAAAGTATCCTACGAAGGAATCTATTATCGGCAGGATATCGGGAAAGAGTAGAATTGCACTGTGGTGCGGTCCTTTTCGTATAAGAGGAGCCTCTTGCAAAACTACTCTCATTCGTGGTTCGATACCTCACCACGAACGGGAATTCAACACGTTACAGCTGCAAAAGTCCGTTCGCCCTGAGGTATCGAAGGGTGAAAAGGACTTTTCAAGCGGCTCAGAGGAAAACAGATATGGTGGAGCAGAGGGTCAGCCCGAAGGTCGGAGTGATAATGGGCAGTGATTCAGACCTTCCGGTTATAGAAGAGGCGCTGGAAGTTCTGGAGGAGTTCGAGATTCCCTTTGAAGTGCGCATTCTCTCAGCGCATCGTTCTCCCGACGAAACCTCTGCCTATGCCAGAAGCTGTGCTGAGCGCGGTTTACAGGTTTTGATCGCTGCGGCCGGCTGGGCGGCTCATCTCGCAGGAGTGCTCGCTGCCGAAACCATTCTTCCGGTCATCGGAATCCCGGTCAATTCCTCTCCTCTTCAAGGTCTCGATTCACTCCTTTCCACGGTGCAGATGCCGCCGGGAATTCCAGTCGCCACTATGGCCATAGGCAAGGGCGGTGCGCGCAACGCGGCACTTTTTGCAGTGCAGATACTGGCTTTGCAGCAACCTCTTCTCAGCGAAAAACTGAAGTCCTTCAGGGAAAAGATGACCGAAGATATTGTCAGAAACAAAAACAGAAAGCTGGAGGACTACCTTCTTAAGCGCAGCTCAGGGGGCTCAAAATAGAGTGAAGTTCGCCAGTTCCGAGTCGACACGGCACGATGCTCTGGAACCCTGTGCGTCCGGCTGCATGCCTCTCGTTTGGAAGATCGATCCACAACATCCTGAATCTCCAATAGTCAGTCTTGCAGGGAAGCTGCTTTCTCGAGGGGGCGTGATCGTCTATCCTACAGAAACCCTTTATGGGTTGGGTGGTAATCCGAAGCTGCCTGTGGTCGCTGAGCGGGTTTACCGAATCAAGGGCAGGGAGTTGAGCAAGCCGCTTCCATTGATCGCATCGAACCTCGATGCAGTATATCAAGCGGTAGCCGAGTGGCCGATCATGGCGGAAAGACTGTCGCGGGCCTTCTGGCCGGGACCTCTTACGCTGGTTTTGCAGGCAGCCCCGCATATTCTGCCGCTCATTCACGGGAACACGGGCAAGATCGCTATTCGCATTTCTTCCCATCCGGTAGCGCAAGCCCTGGCAACCGAGGCCGGAGGGTTGCTCATCGCAACCAGTGCGAACCAGGCCCATCAGCGTGCGTACCAGACGCTGTCGGAGATGCCGGTGGAATTTCTCGCACAGGTTGACGGCCTGATCGATGCAGGTCGGTGCGGAGGGAGTTCCGGGAGCCTTCCTTCCACCATCGTTGATGCGAGTGCTCTCGGTCCACGGTTGATCCGCGCCGGCTGTATTCCCTGGGAAAAGCTGCTGCAGGTAATGAGTTGACCAGAAATAAATCGTTCCTGTCAAGGAAGAGTTGGGGCTGGTGAGCGGTACTTTGACTATTTTGCTTTTTTCTATCATTATTCTCGGATTTGCCGCCGGTATGATAGCGTGGCGATGGCGCCGGATAGCGTCCGGGGAAAGCCGTATCATCCTTACCGGCGGCGGAACGGGAGGCCATGTCAATCCAGCGCTGGCCATCGCTGAAGGCATAAAGAGGCGGGAACAGACGACTCGCTTCACCTATGTCGGTGTGCGCGGTAAGGCTGAGAGTGTCATTGTGAAACGGGCGGGCTACCCCCTCCGGTTTATAACCTCTGAAGGATTTCCCGGATTAAGGCCCTCCTTTCGGTTGGTGAGCTTTCTTTGTAAACTGACACTGGGAGTCGTCCAAGGTGCCGGAATTCTAATTTCGTTTGCTCCCCGGTGGGTGATCGCAACCGGAGGGTATGTCAGTGCGCCCATCATCCTCGCCACTTTGTTGCTGCGAATGCTTGGCTTGTCCCCGACGAAGATCTTTCTCCACGAACAGAATAGTATCCCCGGCCAACTCAATGCGTTTCTCGGGCGATGGGTGGACCGTGTGCTCCTTACCTTTCCTCAAACCCTCTCCTTCTTCCCCGGAAATGGCGTTCTGGTGGGCTACCCAATCCGCCATTCAATTACGCTGAAACCCAGGGAAGAGGCTTTTGCCGACCTTCCGTTTCGGGCGCCGGAAGGATGCCAGGTGGTCTTTGTCTTCGGTGGTTCCCAGGGAGCCCGCACTATCAACCGGGCACTGGTAGACGCTTTGCCCTATCTTATTCCCCATCGGGAGCGATTGTTCATCATCCATGGTACAGGCCTTGCCAAATCGAATGAGTATGATGCCGCCGCAGACACCGAAGCCCGTCTCCGGAAGACCTTGTCCGACGAGGAGCAGGCTTTGCTCGATGGATTCTATTACCGACAGGACTATTTTCACAACATTGCGGACGTCTATTCCATTAGTGACCTGATCGTCTGTCGCAGCGGCGCCGGAAGCCTAAACGAGATTTCTCGCATGGGTAAGCCTGCCTTTCTTATTCCCAAGGCGAATCTTCCGGGAGATCACCAGGTGATGAATGCGCGCGCCATGAAACAGAGCGGGGCCACGGAGATTGTATTTGAGGACACGGTTGTTGAAAATGGCAAGGTGCTGGAGAAGTTGGAGGGGAAACTTTTCGCGGAACGTATTCTGCACTTGCTGGAAGATCCCGATAGGTTGCACGAAATGGGAGCCAAAGGCGAAGGGTTCTTCAGGCAGCGTGCAGTTGAGCGGATCCTTAGCGAACTTTATGAAGACCATAGTTTTGATAACGGAACCTGTCATGATGCTGCGTCCTTTAAACCCCTATTCAGCAATCAGCGACTCTTGCCGGTTCTCAGTGCTGCCTACAGTCGCTCACCCCGAGACTTCGACCCTTTGGTGGTTATAGGAGATGAGGACGATCTCGTCTACTACCGGCATCGAGCGGCTGCATTGCTCAGTCACAAGGATTGGCAGGATCGCAATCTGGGCGTCAAACTCATTGGCCTTACCCACTATCGTCAGAAGGTCCCCACCCTGCTGCATATGCTCGTTGATCGAACGCCGGCGAGCTTCATTAGACGCTGTTTCGGGGGTGATTTTGAACAGGTTGCCTTTATCAGGCGAAACATTGTTCAAGCCCTGCAGGTGCTCGGTCAATGCGATGCGAATATCGAAGAGCATTTGCTGATTGCCGTCGAGGACCCCTATTTCGAAGTTCGTGCTCAGGTGTGTGTTGCAGTGGGGCACTTTGCCCGCCATTTGGTGGGAAAAGCGGTGTGGATTAATGCCATGCTGAATTGCCTGAAAGATAAAACCTTCGAAGTAGCAGCGGAAGCGGCAAAAGCTCTGGGCGAAATTGGGACCGATCAGGCCATCCTGGAAGTGCTGCTCCGACTCAGAGAATCTTACTACTGGCAAGTCCGGAATGCGGCGTTGATAGGGATCAGACAGTTGGCGGAACGCAATGTTGTCCGGCCTTCAGAGGCCATGCTGCGGGAGATTTCCAGCTTCATTTTGACAGCTACGGATTTTCAACCGCATTTTTCTATCAAGGAAACCTACCAGACCGTTCAGAAATGCTGTCTCGAAAAAATAGCTGAGGAAAGCAAGGGCCGGGAGATCTCGCGTTCTCATCCCAATCGAAGCAAGAGGACGGATTGACGATGGTTTACGAAGTATGTAACTTCCTGATGCAACTTTCGGATGGTTTCTCGTTCTTCCGCCTGGTGAACTACATAACCTTCCGGGCGATCATGGCAGCGCTGACAGCGGTGATCCTCGTTTTTTTGTTCAGCCGACGTTTCATTCGTTTCATGCACCGGAGAAGCATTTTGGACCAGGTTCGCGAGACGGGAGTCCATTCCTCTTTTGATAAGAGCGGAACGCCCACTATGGGAGGAGTCCTGATCATCGGGGCGGTCCTCAGTTCGATGCTGCTATGGGGAAACTGGCACAACCCGTTTCTCATCTTTTCGGTAGCGGGAATGCTCTGGTTTGGGTTGCTTGGATTTTGCGATGACTATTCAAAGGTCCAGAGACGCAGTGGCGATATGGGAATTTCCGAGCGCAATAAGCTCATTGCACAGGGTCTTTTCGCTCTCGGGTTCGCCTGGTTTTGCGTGGGTCCCTACTCGCCATTTGAAGGCGCCCTGGTGACGAGGCTTTACGTTCCCTTCTATAAATACGCTCTTCTGGATTTGGGACCCATCGCCTATGGTATCTTCATCCTGCTCTTTGTGGTTTTTGTTTCGAATGCTGTCAACATAACCGATGGACTTGACGGTCTGGCTATCACTCCTGCTCTTTTTGTAGTTGCGGTGCTTGGAATATTTGCTTACGTGGAAGGAAATCGAATCTATTCGGGTTACCTCTATTACCCCTACCTCAGGGGGGTCGGAGAGTTGACGATTTTCGGAGCGGCTTTTGTCGGAGCGGGTTTGGGATTTCTCTGGTATAATGCTTATCCAGCCCAAATCTTCATGGGTGATACCGGCTCCCTGGCGATCGGCGGTACGATGGCCGTAATGTCGGTGCTGCTTAAACAAGAGATGCTGTTCCCTCTGCTCGGGGGCCTCTTCCTTGCAGAAGCCATCACCAGCCAAATTCAGGATAAAATCGGCGTGAGATGGGTGGGACGGCGTATTTTTTATCGCGCTCCCTTGCATCACAACTTGCAGCATAAGGGAATTGCCGAAACCAAGGTGGTCATCCGCCTCTGGATAGTCGCGGGCATCCTCGCTCTCATCGCCCTTGCCACGCTCAAACTCCGCTGAGATTCTCCAAGAGAGGTTCCTGCAAAAGTCCTTTTCACCCTTCGATACCTTGGGCGAAGGGACTTTTGAATCCGCAAGCTGCTCTATTTCCGTTCGTGGTGAGGTATCGAACCATGAGTGGAAATAGTTCTACAAGAGGCTCTTTATCCTCTGGACCTTTACTGAGAGGGCTAGCCATGGAGAAGACATCCCGGAATCAGCGGACTCCGCATACTTTCCGTTCCCAACTCAAATCCTTTCTGTTCACGGACCATGCCAAAGAAGCTGAAGCCATGAAGCATCTGCTGTCTGACAAGAACACTTTTTTTGCCTGGCAGCGCAACCATATGGCGAATGAAAGAACTTTCCTGGCGTGGTGCCGCACTGGAATCTCGCTGATTGTGTTCAGTTTCGTGATTGAGCGTTTCGATCTTCTGATCCGTGAACTCAGAGTTATGTCGCCCCAGCCGGAAAAGTTTGTCCATCTGGGCAGCACTCGCTATATGGCTTTAGTCGTCTTTGTCTTAGGCGCATTCATCATGCTTCTGGCAGGCTGGCGTTTTTTCTACATGCGACGTCATATCAACTCGGGAGAAACGGCACTCTCCACCCTGCCCGATACCTTCTTGTTGGTTTCCATATCAGTTACCCTTGCAATGATCTTCTTGCTCTTTGTCTTCGTTTTCTGAAAAGGGAAAATGGCTGCCGGCCACTGAAAGGGTTGAACTGAAAGAAAAGGAAAGGCTATGCACATCTTGATCCTTGGTGCTGGAGCGATGGGAAGCCTCTTGGGAGCCAGGCTATCACAAACTGAAGCCAAGGTGTCCCTATTGACCACCAACAAACGGCACATGCAATCTATTCGGCAGAGCGGTCTTATCATCGAAGAATTGGATGGCAGCAGGCAATGCTACGCTCTTTCGGCTTATGATACTCCGCTCTTCCTGGAAGAAACCCCCGACCTGGTCATCGTCGTGGTCAAGACCTACGACATTGAGAATGCCGTGGCGAGTGTTGCCGACCACTGTAATCCGAACACCATCTTCCTCACCTTGCAGAACGGCATCGGCAATTGGGAACGAATTGCGCGTCTGGTGGGCAGGGGCTTGGTTTTGGTCGGCACCACGGCACAGGGATCCACGCTCGTCGAACCCGGCCTGATCCGCCATGGCGGCAACGGCCCAACCTTTATTGGAGAACCTCAAGGGCCGCCATCATCTCGAGTGTTGTCGGTGGTAGACCTGTTTCAGCGGGCAGGGTTCAAGACAGAGGCCCGGGAAGGAATGGAACACCTCATCTGGGAAAAGCTGCATGCCAATGTGGGGATCAATGGCATAACCGCTCTGACGGGGATCAGAAATGGTTTTATTGCCGAGACCGCGGTAGCCAGGGAACTCTGCACCGCAGCAGTGAAAGAAGCCATGCTGGTGGCGCGCGCAAAGGGTTTTGAGATTGACCCGGATATGCCCGAGCGGGTCCTGACGATTGCTCGATCAACCGCGGTGAACCGTTCTTCCATGGGGCAGGATGTGGACCGCAAGAAACGCACCGAGATTGATGCCATCAATGGAGCCATCGTCACTTTCGGGGAACAAGCTCACGTCCCCACGCCAGTCAATCAGACCCTTACCCAGTTGGTGAAAATATTGGAAGCCAGCTACCTGTGAAACAGAAGTTAGAAGTCAGAAGAGAGAATATAGAATGACAAAAACCCAATTTGAGCGATTCCACTGGAGTCAGTTCCGTAGGCAGTCGTCCCGCTTGTCATTTCGAGCGATAGCGAGAAATCTGTTGGGTATGTGTCCATCGTACAAGATTTCTCGTCGCCTACAG
>Ga0209048_10006957_pt1 | contig 10517 bp, 8 predicted proteins | sample FrelakmetCRP12CR_FD_187146 | JGI IMG/M metagenome (GOLD analysis project Ga0209048, IMG submission 187146) | Freshwater lake sediment microbial communities from the University of Notre Dame, USA, for methane emissions studies - CRP12 CR (SPAdes)... | ecosystem: Environmental > Aquatic >... | reverse complement strand
CTGCCGCGGTATGATCTCGGGACCTTGACGTTCTTGTAGTCTCGCATTCCCCCTGCTACCGACCTCCTGCTTCCTACTGCCTACTGCCTCTGCATCACTGCTTCTCGAGCGCCAATCTCAGAATTTCCTCCACCAGATCAGGGAACGACATGCCGACGCCTCGTGCGATATCAGGCAGCAAGCTCGTAGCCGTCATGCCCGGCAGGGTGTTCACTTCCAGGATATAGGGAGTGCCGGCGGCATCAATAATAAAATCCACCCTGCTATATCCCCTGCAGCCCAGGGAGCGATGCGCGGCCAACCCCGCATCGAGCGTCCGCTTGTACACCGCCTCGGGGACCCGTGCGGGGAAAAAATGTTCCGACATCCCTTGTTCATACTTTGCCTTATAGCTGTAGAAAACATCTTTCGGCACGATCTCGATGGCGCCCAACGCGCGCTCGCCCAGGATCCCGACCTGTACCTCCATCCCGCTGATGTAGTGTTCAATCAAAACCTCGCGATCATACGAAAGAGCAAGTTTCACCGCAGGGGACAGCTCATCTCCCGTGTTGACAATGCTCACCCCCACGCTCGAACCTTCGGAACTCGGCTTGACGACCAGGGGAAAACCGATCGTGTCCTGTGCTGCCTTGAGCGATTCCTTGTCGCCGGCGGAAACAACCATGAAAGGCCCCACGTGAAGACCATAGGCCTTGAACACGGTCTTGGAGATGATCTTGTTCATACCCATGGCGCTTGCGAGGATGCCCGAGCCTGTATAGGGAATACCTGTGACCTCGAGCAGGCCCTGGATCGCGCCATCCTCGCCGAACTTGCCGTGAAGACCGTTGAAGGCGACGTCGACGCCGGCTTTCCGTATGCGCTCGGCGACATCCCGGCCGACGTCAATCGACACAGCGTCATATCCCTTTTCCCTGAGCGCCTTCAGGATCGCATTCCCGCTCGAAAGCGACACATCCCGCTCCGACGATAGCCCGCCCATGAGAACACCGATCTTTTTCTTCGTTACCAGTGCCATAGCTTCATCCTTGTTGTCTCCATGACCCGTGACCCTTGCCCCTGGACCCTTGTTATGCGTCTTCTCCTATTATTTTTATCTCCGGCTCCAGTCGCACGCCGGATACCTCGAGAACTTTTTCTTTGACGATCTCCATGAGCTCCAGCACGTCCGCTGCTTTCGCCTTCCCCGTGTTCACAATAACATTGGCGTGCTTTTCCGAGACCTGGGCGCCACCGATCTTTCTGCCCTTGAGCCCGGCACTCTCAATCAGCATGCCTGCGGACTCTTCCTGCGGATTCTTGAACACCGACCCCGCATTCGGGAGGCCCCAGGGCTGGCGCTGTTTTCTCGTGTTGAGCAGTACTTTGATTCGTGCCTTGATCTTCTCTTTATCATCGTGCCGCAGGACCACCCTCACCTCCAGAACCAGGTGTCCTTCGGGGATCGAGGCTGTCCGGTAGCCAAATTCCATCTCCTCCGCACTCCTCGTGCTGAGCACGCCATCGGGCGAGATCAGGGTAACGGATTCAACGATATCCCCTATCTCGCCAAGGGATGTGCCCGCGTTCATGCAGACCGCACCGCCGACCGTGCCCGGGATGCCGGCAGCGAACTCAAGGCCCGTGAGCCCCTGCTCTACGGAAAAGGAGAGCAGCTTGACCAGGGACGCGCCGGCTTCAGCGCATATCACGACAAAGGAGCCGCCGATCGAGCGGTATTCCCGTTCGACCTTGATCGCATGCATGCGCTGCAGGGAGACCATCACGCCGCGAAAACCGCCGTCCCGCACGAGCAGGTTGGTGCCCCCGCCGAGAACGAAGTAGCGCAGCTTCTGTGTCTTGATCGCCTGAAGAAGGAGAATGAGATCCTTCTGATCAGCGGGATGGGCAAGGATATCAGCCGGACCGCCGATGGCATACGACGTATGCACGCTCAGCGGTTCGTTCGTCCTCATATCGCCTTTAAAGTTTTTTATTTCCATGCGTCAATCGTTCCACAACCTGTTCTCCAAGCTTCCATACGTCGCCGGCGCCGAGCGTGATCATGAGATCGCCTTTTTTAAGGACCGATACCATGTGCCCGACGATCTGCTCGCGGTCCGACATGAAGGTCACGTCCTTATGCCCGTGTTGCTTGATCCCTTCGTACAATGCCCGGCCCGACACGCCGGGGATCGGCTTTTCACCCGCTGCATAGATGTCCATCACCACCAGGGCGTCCGCCTGGTTGAACGCGGTAAAGAATTCCTCCAGCAGATGCTGCGTCCTCGTATAGCGGTGAGGCTGGAACACGACGACCACACGCCGCTCCATGCCCGCTGCCGCTGCGGCAAGTGTGGCTTTTATCTCAGTGGGATGGTGACCGTAATCATCAACGATCGTTATTCCGCCGATCTCGCCCTTGATCTGGAACCGCCGCTGCACGCCGCTGAAGTCCTTGAGCGCTTTTCTGATGACCTCGAGATCGACCTCCAGTTCCCGCGCCACGGCAATGGCCGCAAGGCTGTTGTTGATATTATGCACACCGGGCACCGAGAGTTCGAACCATCCAAGGTCCTGCGAATGGTGCAGCACCTTGAACGTTGAGCCGAGCGGCTTGAACGAGATGTCACGCGCCTGGTAATCGGCCTGCGAGCTCATACCGTAGGTCAGGTACCGTTTCTGCACCAGCGGGATGAGGGCCTGGATATGGGGCTGGTCCAGGCAGAGGATGGACACGCCATAGAACGGGACCTTGTTGATGAAGGTAAGGAATGCAGCCTTGATCTCGTCAATGTCCTTATAGTAATCAAGATGCTCTTCATCGATGGTCGTGACCACGCCAATGGTTGGGGAAAGTTTCAGGAAGCTCCCGTCGCTCTCGTCCGCCTCGGCCACGAGGAACTCGCCCTGGCCGAGCTTTGCGTTCGTGCCAAGGCTGTTCAGCCTGCCGCCGATCACGACCGTGGGATCGATCCCGCCTGCCGCGAGCACCGTGGCAACCATGGAGGTCGTCGTGGTCTTCCCGTGCGCGCCCGCGATGGCAACACCGTACTTGAGCCGCATGAGTTCGGCGAGCATCTCTGCCCGGGGAATGACGGGGATCTGCTTTTCCCGCGCGGCGATCACCTCGACGTTGTCGTTCTTTACCGCCGACGATATCACTACTACGTGCGGCGACGTGATATTCCCGGCGTGATGGCCGATAACAATCTCGCTGCCCAGTTGTTTAAGCCGCTCCGTCGTTTCCGACTCCTTCATGTCCGAGCCGGTGACCAGGTACCCGAGGTTCAGGAGCACTTCGGCAATGCCGCTCATGCCGATGCCGCCGATCCCCACGAAATGAATGTGTTTAATTTTTTTGAACATAGTCTTTGCAGATCCTTATGATCTCTGCCGCCGCAGCATTCTCCATCGGAGCCGCGCCCACTGCGCCGGTCCCCTGCGCGCGATATCGCTTGATGACTCCGGCCAGCTTCTCCGGCGTCAGATCCTTCTGTATGATCACCTCGACCATGCCGCACGCCGCGAGCGTCGTTGCATTGTACTCCTGGTGGTTGTCCGCGGCAAAGGGAAAAGGAATCAGCACAGCGCGCTTCCCGCACACCGCAAGCTCGGCCACCGTGGTCGCGCCAGACCGGCCGACTACCAGGTCCGCTGCGGCGTACGCCCCTGCCATGTCGTGGATATACGCGAGCACGACCGCCTTCACCCCCGCAGTACGATAATCAGCAGCGACCTCGACAACGTCCTTTTCACCGGTCTGGTGAAGGATCTGAATATCGTGGTCATCTTTCAGATATGCAACAGCCTGCTTCATTGCCATGTTGATGGCGTGAGCGCCGCCGCTCCCCCCCATCACAAAGATCGTGAACCTTCCCGGTTCAAGCCCGAAACCGGCGAGCGCCTTTTCACGGTCGCCTTGTTCGATCCCCTGCCTGACCAGCGGCCCGAGATTCACGGTTTTCCGCGGTGGGAAGAACTTCTGTGCACCGGTCCCCGGAAAGCAGAGGATCACCTTGTCAGCACACTTCCCCAGATTCCTGTTCGCAAGCCCGGCATATGAATTCGGCTCAACAATAAACAACGGAATCCGGAGAGCCAGTGCCGCAAGACCCATCGGACCGGAGGAATATCCGCCCACGCCGATCACCACATCAGGTCTGACCTCACGAAGCACCATCAGGGACTGGAGCACGCTCATCGGCAGCATGGCCATCGTTTTGATGATAGACAGGAGCTTCATGCCTTTGAGCTTTCCTACCGTGATAAAGCGGACCGGCAATCCTTCTTTCGGGAGCACCTTGGCCTCGATCCCCTGTTGTGTGCCGACGAACAGGACCGTGTTGCCGCTCTCCTTCAGCAGCTCACGGGCGATGGCGATCCCCGGATACAGGTGACCTCCGGTCCCCCCGCCTGCGATCACGACGTTCATGTGCCGTTAGCTCTCCTTGACCCCTGCCCCATGACCCTTGACCCTGTCAGTTTGTTTCCTTTGAAATATTCAACAGCACCCCGAGCGCCATCATGGTGATCACCAGCGATGAGCCGCCGTAGCTCATGAGCGGAAGCGCGATTCCCTTTGTCGGCAGCAGCCCGGTCACGACAAACATGTTGATCAGACCCTGAAAACAGATCAGGAGCGTAATGCCGAGAGCGAGAAGACGACTGAACTGATCTCCCGAGGCAAGGGCGATCCGCACCCCGCGCCATAATATGATGAGAAAGAGCACGACCACCGCGAGCGCCCCGATCAGGCCAAGCTCCTCCCCGATCACCGCGTAGATGAAATCCGAATGCCGCTCCGGCAGGAAGAGAAGCTTCTGCCTGCCTTCACCCAGGCCTCTGCCGAATACGCCGCCGCTGCCGAAGGCAAGGAACGACTGGATGATCTGATGGCCGGCCCCCTGCGGGTCGGCCCAGGGGTCGAGGAAGGAGAATACCCTGCGGGCGCGGTACGCGCTGTGCGCCACGGCGACATAGATAAACGGAAGCGCAGCAAGAACAGTGCCGCCAAGCTGAAGCAGGTTCGCCCCCCCGGCGAAGAGCATGATGCCGGCCACACCCGCGAGCGTCATGGCTGCGCCGAAATCCGGTTGGCGAAGCGCCAGGAGCAGGAACACACCGGTCACCAGATAGGCAGGGAACAATCCGTTCTTAAAATCACGGAGCAGGTCCCCTTTTTTTACGATGTAGTAGCTCATGTACACAACGATCGCGAACTTGGCAAGCTCCGACGGCTGGAACGAAACAAAACCGAGCCGCAGCCACCTCCGGGACCCATTGACCATTCTTCCCACGCCCGGTATGAGCGTAGACGCGAGCAGCAACAGGGAAACGATCAGCAGGACGAGCACGGCCCGCCTGTCCTGGAGAACGCGATGGTCAATGCGCATCGCGATGGCCATCAGCGCAAGGCCGAGGACAGCCCACATGATCTGACGCTTCATGAAGTACGCCGGATCGTCGTAGGTCGTAAGAGCCACAACGCTGCTTGAACTGTACACCATCACGACGCTGCCCACTACGAGCGCCAGTATGGCGGCGAGTAGCGCCGCGTCGTAATGACCTTTATGATGCATCGCCTTCTGCATGGTTGTTAAACCGCTCTGACCTTCCGTTGACCCATGACCCTTGACCCTGATTCACAGGTTCCTCACCGCTTCCTTGAACTGTCTCCCGCGGTCCTCAAAATCCTTGAACATGTCGAAGCTCGCGCACGCAGGCGACAGCAGCACGATGTCCCCTCGCCCGGCATGGGCGGACGCGGATCGGACCGCCTCCTGCAGCGTCGGTGCGAACACGGTCTCCGTGGAGGTGCTGAGCGCCTTTGCCATCTTGTCCGCGGCCTTGCCGATCAGGACCAGGAGCTTGACCTTGTGCTTGAACAGATCATAGAGCGGGCTGAAATCGCTTCCCTTGTCCAGCCCCCCGGCGATCAGGATCACGGGCCGGGTGAACCCTTCCACGGATTTGACCACTGCGCCGACATTCGTGCCTTTCGAGTCATTGATATAGCTCACACCGTCTTTTTCGCGCACGAATTCGAGCCGGTGTTCTAGACCGGGAAATTCCCGCAGCACGGATGCCACCGATCGGATATCAGCCCCGGCCAGGAGGGACAGCGCTGTTGCGGCAAGCGCGTTTTCAAGATTATGCACACCGCTGATCCTGAGCTCATCAGCGGCAATGATGCGCCGGCCGTTGAACATGAGGTATCCGTCCAGCACGCACGCGCCAGGGTTGAATCGGAGCTGCCTTGAAAAAGGAATGACCGTGGCAGCCGTGCGCCTGGTGTAGGATTTCACGATGGGATCATCGAAATTCAAAACAAGATAATCGTTCTCTTGCTGGTTCATGAATATCCGCGCCTTGGCTTCTCCATATTCTTCGATCGTGCGATACCGGTCGAGATGGTCCTGGGTCACGTTCAGGATAGCGGCGATCCGCGGCCTGAAGGTCTCGATGTCCTCAAGTTGGAAACTCGAAAGCTCGGCAACGATCCAGTCCGCTTTCGTGAGTTGCGAGATGTCTTCGGTGAGCGCGTTCCCGATATTTCCCGCCACCAGAACCTTCTTCTTCGCTTTCTCGAGCATCAGTCCGACGAGGGTCGTGACCGTGGACTTGCCGTTCGTGCCGGTAATGCCGATGTACGGCGCATCAGAGAGCATCCATGCAAGTTCGAGCTCGCTGATCACGTTGACCCCATGCCGCCGTGCCTGCTGCACCGGGGGAATAGTGGGCACACCGGGACTGAGCACGATGAGGTCGGTCTCGATGAAGATCCGGTCCGGATGGCCGCCCGCCTCTATCGTGATGCCGCTGCCGAGGGACGCTACCTGCGCGGAAAGCTGGTCCAGCGGTTTCTTGTCCGTCACGGTCACGAGCGCGCCGAGCGCGTGGAGCGCCCGCGCAGCAGCCACCCCGCTCCGCGCCATACCGACCACCGTAGCCTTCTTGCCTTTGAAGTCAGGCTTCACGAGACCCCCACATGCAAAAACTTTTTACCACAGAGGGCACAGAGAAAGACAAAAAGGTGTGCTGGTGGACTCATCCCCTTCATGGCTTCTGAATGTCTTCTCTTTTTTCGTCCTTCATGGTAAAGCTTTCCTCGGCGACCTCTGCTTGCACCCAGCGTTTACGAGTGCGCGAGTGCAGGGCGTGGTGAAAGACTTTTTCATCTCAACTTCAACGACCCGATCGAGACCAGCGCCAGGATGATCCCGATGATCCAGAACCGCACGATGACCTTCGACTCCGGCCATCCGATCTGTTCAAAGTGGTGATGAATGGGCGCCATCCTGAAGATACGCTTGCCCGTCAGCTTGAACGACACCACCTGCATGGCCACCGAGACGGTCTCCATGACGAAAATGCCGCCCGTGATGATCAGAATAAGCTCGTGTTTGGTCACGACGGCCAGCGTGCCGAGCGCGCCGCCGAGCGACAGCGATCCCACATCGCCCATGAACACCTCCGCGGGGTGAGTGTTGTACCACAGGAACCCAAGGCTTGCGCCGACCATGGCGCCGCAAAAGATGGAGAGCTCGCCGCTCCCGGGAATATAGAGGATCTTAAGATAGTCAGCGATGATCTTGTTCCCGCCCAGATATACGATCACGGCATTCGCCGTGGCTGCGATGCCCACGAGGCCGATGGCCAGGCCATCAAGGCCGTCCGTAAGGTTCACCGCGTTCGACGACCCCACCATGACCACGGCAACAAAGGGGATATAGAACCAGCCCAGGTCGAGCAATAAGCGTTTCATGAACGGCACGGAAAGGTAGGTCGCCTGATGATCACCGGAAAATTTATAGAGAAACAGCCCGACAGCGAGCGATGCAACGATCTGGAGCCCGAACTTCTGATATGCCCGGAGACCGGTGGATCGCTTCTTCACCACTTTGAGGTAATCGTCCCAGAACCCGATGCCGCCGAAGGCGAGCGTGGAGAAGAGCACCACCCACACATACTTGTTCGTGAGGTCCGACCATAACAGGACGGAGCTCACGAGGGCGGCGATGATCAGCAGTCCACCCATGGTCGGCGTGCCCTGCTTGCTGAGATGGGTCTTCGGACCATCGTCCCGGACCTGCTGGCCCACCTTGAGCCTGCGGAGCCAGGCAATCATGGAGGGTCCCAGCAGGAAGCTTGCTATGAGCGCGGTCAGGACTGCGCCTGCGCTCCGAAAGGTGATGTACCGAAACACGTTAAAGCCGAAGAATGCGTCACGCAGTGGATACAAGAAATGATAGAGCATTAAAACGCCTCCAGGATCTTTTCCATCTTCATGCCGCGGGAGCCCTTGATCAGCACGGCATCTCCAGGCCGGGAACGCTGTATGAGAAGAGCGGCGGCCTCAGCCTGCGTACCCGCCTCGAGCACCCGGTCTTTCGGCATACCGGCATCGATCGCCCCTTCCCCTATCTGTTTCGCGAGCGGCCCCAGCGTGATCACCAGGTCCACTCCGAGCCGGGCCGCGGTCGCGCCGATCGCGCGATGCGCATCGACCGAGACCGCTCCCAGCTCGAGCATATCGCCAAGCACGGCAATTGCCTTTTTGCCGGATTTCAGCGAGATAAGTGTTGCGAGCGCCGCGTCCATCGAAGCGGGGTTCGCATTATAGCAGTCAACAAGCACGGTCATTCCCCGGATCTGCCTGAGCTCCGAACGCAGGGCAGCCGGCGTAAAATCATCGAGGCCGTACTTGACGGCATCAAGGGACACGCCCATTGCGAGAGCGGCCGCGGCGGCGGCCAGGGCGTTATAGATATTGTGTTTTCCCACAACCCCCAGCCGCACGTACACCGTGGAACCGGCGGATTGGATCGTGAAGTCCGTGAAGTTCTTTTCCTGCCGGATATCCGATGCCCGCACATCGCATATCGTGTCGATGCCGAAAGAAAGAACGTGTCCGCCAAACTTTTTTTTCAGCGTATCGAAGTACTGGTCATCCGCATTCAGCACTGCCGTACCATCGGACCTCAAATGGTTGAACAGTTCTCCCTTTGCCTGCGCCACCGCGTCCATGCTCTTGAGAAATTCGAGATGGGCCGGACCAATGTTGGTGATCACCCCGATATCAGGTCCGACAAACCGGGCGAGCGCATCGATCTCCCCCGGCGCGCTCATCCCCATCTCCACGACCGCGGCCTTATGTCCCGCATTGAGCCTGAGAAGCGTGAGCGGCACACCGATGTGGTTATTCAGGTTCCCCTCGTTCTTGAGCACCGGACCCTGTTGCCGCAGGATGCCGGCGAGCATATCCTTGGTCGTGGTCTTGCCGTTCGAGCCGGTGATGCCCACAACGGGTACCGTGAACTTCCTGCGATGACCGTATGCCATTTCCTGGAGCGCGGTGAGCGTATTTTCCACCGGCAGGATATTTTTTAGCCCGCCCAGTATGGAAAACTTGTCCTCAAGCGCGGCCTGCTCGACCAGCGCTCCCCAGGCCCCCTTTTTTATCACCTCGGGAACAAAGTCGTGGCCGTCGAAACGATCGCCCTTAATGGCAACGAAAAGATCGCCCTCCTGAATGGTCCGGGAGTCTATGGATACGCCCTTGATCTCCATCCTTGCCATCTTTCCCAGGATCTCCTTCAATAATTTTTTATCAGATTCATTCATGATAATACTTCAGAAGACAGAAGTCAGAGTACAGACGACAGACTATCTGGATTCAGAGCGAATCAGAAGCGACACCCAATTTGTCTGTTGTCTGTCCTCTAGTCTGTCTTCTGTCATCTGTCGTCTGTCCCCTGTCATCTAACCGCTATCGTCTGTCTTTTCCGTATCTCCTCCCGCGCGACCTCCCGATCGTCGAAGTGCATTTTTTTCGCCCCGATGATCTGATAGTTTTCATGGCCCTTTCCGGCGAGCACGACCATATCTCCGGGTCTTGCCAGACCGACAGCAACGGCGACGGCTTCATGCCGGCCGGGTATGACAGCGTACGGTTTCTTTCCGGGTGCAATTTGTTTTGCAAAATCCTGCGCCGATGTCTTTACGCCGTGTTCCGCCAGTCCCTGTTCGATATCGCGGATAATGCTCAAGGGATCTTCGGTCCTTGGATTGTCGGATGTAATGATCACGACATCGCTCCCCGTGATAGCTGCCGCTCCCATCTTGGGCCTTTTGGTCTTGTCTCGATCGCCGCCGCATCCGAAAACAGTGATGATACGCTTCTCCGTAATTTCCCGGATCGACTCGAGGATCCGGACGAGGGCATCCTCGGTATGTGCATAGTCCACCACGACGCCGAACGGCTGGCCTTCATTCACTTGTTCCATGCGGCCGGGCACGGCCTTCATGTTTCTGAGACCACGAGCGATCATCTCGGCACTCGCGCTGAGGGCGACACCTATACCGATCGCCGTAAGGATATTGTAAATATTATATCTGCCGACGAGCGACGACTCGACAGGGATCGTTCCCGCCGGTGAGACAGCGTCGAACATCAATCCATTGACGCCGTGACGGATCCTTCCTGCCGGCCGCACGTTTGCAAGCTCCGAAAAACCGGTCGTGATGACCCG
>Ga0209048_10006956_pt1 | contig 10517 bp, 8 predicted proteins | sample FrelakmetCRP12CR_FD_187146 | JGI IMG/M metagenome (GOLD analysis project Ga0209048, IMG submission 187146) | Freshwater lake sediment microbial communities from the University of Notre Dame, USA, for methane emissions studies - CRP12 CR (SPAdes)... | ecosystem: Environmental > Aquatic >... | reverse complement strand
CATCGAGCAGGCGAACACGGCCATGTGGTCGGCCTGCAGGTACGGGGCCCCGACGATCGACTTGTGCTCGTCGATGTAGGCGATGATCTCGTCGACCTGGTCGGGCGAGTAGCCCAACCGGGTCAGTGCACGCGGCACGGTCTGGTTGACGATCGACATGGTGCCGCCGCCGACCAGCTTCTTGGTCTTGACCAGGCCCAGGTCGGGCTCGACGCCGGTGGTGTCGCAGTCCATCAGCAGGCCGATGGTGCCAGTGGGCGCCAGCACGCTGGCCTGAGAGTTGCGCACCCCGTACTGCTCGCCGAGCTCGACGGCCAGGTCCCAGGCCTCCTGCGCAGCCGACAGCAGCTCGGTCGGGACCTGCTCCTCGTCGATGCCGGCGACGGCGTCACGGTGCATGCACAGCACGTTGGTCATCGGCTCGACGTTGTCGTGGTAGCCGGCGAACGGCCCCATGCGGGCGGCCGTGCGGGCGGACGTGGCGTAGGCGTGCCCGGTCATGAGGGCGGTGATGGCACCGGCCCATGCCCGACCCTGGTCCGAGTCGTAGGGCAGGCCCTGGGCCATCAGGAGGGCGCCGATGTTGGCGTAGCCGATGCCCAACTCCCGGAAGCGCCGCGAGTTCTCGGCGATCTTCCCGGTCGGGTAGTCGGCGTTGCCCACGATGATCTCCTGGGCGGTGAAGATGACCTCCACCGCCGAGCGGAAGCCCTCGACGTCGAACGACGAGTCGTCCCGCAGGAACTTCATCAGGTTGAGGCTGGCCAGGTTGCACGCCGAGTCGTCGAGGTGCATGTATTCCGAACACGGGTTGGAGCCGTTGATGCGCCCGGTGTTGGAGGCGGTGTGCCACTTGTTGATGGTGGTGTCGAACTGCATGCCCGGGTCGGCGCACTCCCATGCAGCCTGGGCGAACTGACGGAACAGCTCACGGGCCGGGACAGTGCGGATGGTCTCGCCGTCGCCACGCGAGGTGAGGTTCCAGTCGCCGCCGTCGACGACGGCCTGCATGAACTCGTCGGTCACCCGGACCGAGTTGTTGGCGTTCTGGTACTGGAGGCTGATTGAGTCCTTGCCGTCGAGGTCCATGTCGAAGCCGGCGTCGCGCAGCACGCGTGCCTTGCGCTCCTCGATGGCCTTGCACCAGATGAAGTCCTCGATGTCCGGGTGGTCGGCATCGAGGATGACCATCTTGGCGGCCCGGCGGGTCTTGCCGCCCGACTTGATGGTGCCGGCCGACGAGTCGGCGCCGCGCATGAAGCTGACCGGTCCCGATGCGGTGCCGCCGCCCTTCAGGAACTCCTGAGAGGAGCGGATGCGCGACAGGTTGACGCCCGCACCGGAGCCGCCCTTGAAGATCACGCCTTCCTCGGTGTACCAGTTGAGGATCGAGTCCATCGTGTCCTCGACCGACAGGATGAAGCAGGCCGAGCCCTGCTGGGGCACGCCGGCCACGCCGATGTTGAACCACACCGGCGAGTTGAAGGCCGCCATCTGGTGGACGACGAGATGCTTGAGCTCGGCCCGGAAGGCGTCGGACTCCTCGTCGTCGACGAAGTAGCCGTCCTTGACGCCCCAGGCCGTGATGGTGTCGACCACCCGGTCGGCCACCTGGCGCAGCGACCACTCCCGCTCGGTCGTGCCGGGGGTTCCTCGGAAGTACTTCTGGGAGAGGATGTTGGTGGCGTTGATGCTCCAGCTCTCGGGCACCTCGACACCGAGCTGCTCGAAGGCGACGGCGCCATCGCGGTAGTTGGTGATCCGGGCGTCACGGCGCTCCCAGACGACCCGGTCGTAGGGGTGGGTGTCGGCGGTGGTGAAGTGGCGGCGGATGCCGATGCCGACTCGCTGGGGTGCGATGGCCATGGGGTGGACCTCTTTCTCTCTTCGTCCGTGCTGCGGGTCGTCGTGCTGGTGCGGTGCTGGTGGGAATGCGGTGCTGGTGGGAATGCGGTGCTGGTCGCCGGGGGACCCGGCTGGTTCCTACGTCGGTGAAGACCACGGTGCGCCGTGCCCGACGAGCCTCGAGCGGTACTTCTGCCCATCCGCAGGTCCGCCGCTGACGGGTACTCCGCCAGTTCCGTCCTGCCCCGACCGCCCGGGTCCGTCCCCATCGTATCCGGCCACGGTGACCGGGAATTCCGACGAAGACACAATATGTTGTGGTTTACCCTCCCCCGAGGTACGAGATAGTGGGTCTATTACAGCAGTGTAGTTACGCCCCTGTCAACGAACTCCGGGAAGATCCGCCTCGATCCGGGGCGCGAACTCCCTGTTGGGAGGGCGTTCGCGAAGGTTTGCAAATCATTGCTGGGCGCGAGCGCCCGAAACCCCCTCCTCGCGCTCCCCTCGCCCGGTCGCCGACCTCACTACAGTCCCCCCTGTGGCCTCCCGGAACCCAGTCAGCATCGCCGTCGACGCCGGGACGACCGGCATCCGTGCCCTGGTCGTCGACGAGCAGGCCCGGGTGGTGGACATCGCCTACCGGGAGCTCACTCAGCACTTCCCGCGCCCCGGCTGGGTCGAGCACGACGCCGACGAGATCTGGCGAGCGGTGCGCGACACCCTCGACGAGGTGGCGGGCCGGCTGGCCGACGCCGGCCGGGTGGCCCGTTCCATCGGGGTGACCAATCAGCGCGAGACGGTGGTCGCCTGGGACCGGTCCACCGGAGCGCCCCTCCACCGGGCCCTCGTCTGGCAGGACCGCCGCACCGCTGACCGGTGCGCCGCACTCCACGACGCCGGTCACCTCCCGCTGGTCCGCGAGCAGACCGGCCTGGTCCTCGACCCCTACTTCTCCGGCTCCAAGATGCAGTGGCTCCTCGAGGAGGGCGGCGTACCGACGGGCCCCGACCTGGCCCTGGCCACGGTCGACACCTGGGTGCTGTGGAACCTCACCGGAGGCGTGGACGCCGGGGTGTACGCCACCGATGCCACCAACGCCTCGCGCACCATGCTCTTCGACATCGTGGTCCGCCGGTGGTCGGACGAGCTGGTCGACCTGTTCGGCGTGCCCGCGACGGCACTGGCCGACGTCCGTCCGTCGTGCGGGCGGTTCGGCACAGTGGCGTCGACCGTGCTCGGCGGGTCGTCCCCCCTGGCCGGCGTGCCGGTGAGCGCCATGGTGGGCGACCAGCACGCCGCCCTGTTCGGCCAGGCCTGCTTCGACCGGGGCATGACCAAGGCCACGTTCGGCACGGGCAGCTTCATCCTGATGAACGCCGGGGGTACCCGTCCGGAGCCGGTCGACGGGCTCCTCACCACGCTGGCGTGGGACCTCGGCACCGACGGCGACGTCGCCATCGGGGCCGACGGCGGGCCGAGGGACGGGCGCAGCTCCGTGGCCTACGCCGTCGAGGGCTCGGTCTTCGTGGCCGGAGCGGGCGTCCAGTGGCTGCGGGACGGGCTCGGCATCATCGAGGAATCGTCGGAGCTCGAGCCCCTGGCCCGCTCGGTCGACTCCTCCGAGGGCGTCGTCATCGTGCCCGCCTTCACCGGCCTCGGCAGCCCCTATTGGGACCCGGCGGCCCGGGGCACGATCACCGGGCTGAGCCGGGGCACCGGCCGGGCCCACCTGGCCCGGGCCATGGTCGAGGCCATGGGGTTCCAGGCCCGGGACGTGCTGGAGGCCATGGGTGCGACAGGCACGGCACCATCGGTGGTGCGGGTCGACGGTGGGGCGTCGGTGATGGGCCTCCTGCTCCAGCACCTGGCCGACCAGGCCCGGCTGGACGTGGTCCGGCCCCACTCGGTCGAGACCACCGCGCTGGGCGCGGCGACCATGGCCGGTCTGGCCGAGGGGGTATGGGGGTCGCTCGACGACCTCACCGGGCTGTGGACGCAGGAGGCCGCGTTCGCTCCGGTGGCCGACGAGGCCGCGGTGGCCGCCGCCCACCAGTCGTGGCTGCGCTCGGTCGACCGGTCCCGCGGCTGGGCCCGGGGTGGCTCCGCCTGAACGGGCCCGTCCGAGGCCTGCCCGCCATGACGCGCCCGGTCCGGTCAGGCCAGTTCGCGCCAACCGTGGTCGGCCAGCTCCGCCATGATGGCGATCCACTGGCGCTCCCGGGACCGGAACACCGGGGCCACACGACCCACCACCAGCACCACGCCGGCGCGGACCAGCTCGGCGGCGGCCACCCCCGGGCTCTGGTCGGCCGGCCAGGAGCTCGACTCGTCGGCGGCGACCGGTGACGACAGTGGTGCCACCGCCCACAGGGCCATGGCCCGCAGTTCGTCGTCCCCCGGGGCGTCCCCGTGGGCGGCGGCCACCCGGGTCGTGTCCGAATCGATGATGGCGGCGAAGTCGGCGACCAGGCTACGCCGGACCCGTCCCGTCAGGCGGTCGAGGAGCGCGTCGGGCGAGCTCTGGACGAACAACTCGGTGGCGATGTCCAGAAGCTCGGCATGCCGGTCGGGCAGCGGCCCGTCCACGGCCCGGAGGGTCTCGATGGAGACACCGTCCACCTCGAGGATTTCGTCGCGCAGGAGCCCGAGGAGGTGGTCCCCGGCGAGCCCCACGCCCAGTTCGTCCACGACCACCCCGTTGTCCCGTTGGAGGATGTCGATGGAGACGACGTCACCGCCCACTGACCCGATGCGGCTGGCCACGGCGCCGAGAGCGCCGGGACGGTCGGGGAGCTGGAGGCGGATCAGGTAGTTCGGCACCGGGCCAGGGTAGAGCGGAAATGTGTCGGCACGGTTTCCGGCCGGTTACGAACTGGGCCGAGTGACCGGGGCCCCGGCGTCCGGGGCGCCGTCGGCGGGCGGCTGCTTCTTGCGGCTGGCGTACTCGTCGACGTACCCCTGGCCGGACAGGCCGGCGATCTCCCGCATCAGGGCGTCGGTCAGCGCCCGCAGCCGGTCCTGCGCCGCCCCGGGTCCCGCGTCGGCGCCGCCTCCCGACGAGCCCGCCTGCCCGGTCGTCACCCGCTCACCATCGAACTCGTAGGCGACGGGCGGCCCGAAGCGGACCGTCACCGAGTGGAACGGGCGCATGACCATGCTCCCGGGGGGCTGGACCTTGCGGGTGCCGACGATACCGACCGGCACCACGGGCACGCCGCACCCGAGGCTGAGCCGGGCCACGCCGGTCTTCCCCTTGTGCAGGCGAACGTCCGGGGCCCGGGTGCCCTCGGGGTAGATGGCCAGCACCCCGCCGCCCTGGAGCACCTCGGTGGCGGTGTCGAGTGCCCGCTGCGACGCGTCGCCGCCGCTCCGGTTCATCGGGATCTGGCCCGCCGCCCTGAAGAACCAGGCCGTCTTCCAGCTGTCGAAGTACTCGGCCTTGGCCACGTAGGTCACCCGGCGCTTGACCACCAGGGGGAGGAAGAACGAGTCGCAGAACGACTGGTGGTTGGCGGCCAGGATCACCGGGCCGTCGGTCGGGATGTGCTCGCGCCCCTCCACCCGGACCCGCCACAGCAGGTACAGGAACGGACTGATGATCGCCTTCATGATCCAGTAGGCCACGGGTGAACGGTAACCGTGCGTGTGCTGTACTGCACTGATGACCGCTCGACTCAGTGATTCCCTGCCGGAGGGGGCGGCCCCGACCGCCCCCGCATCGCCCGCGGCGGGCCCCTACCAGGTGCTCGGCAGGACCATCGACCTGCCGGTCGAGGTGCGCAAGGCCGCCCAGTGGTTCGTCCAGTACCTGGTCCCGACGGCCGCCGCCCAGCGGCTGGTCGGCCCGACCGGTCTGGAGGTGACCGGCCCGCTGCCCGGGAAGGCCCTGATGGCCCTGGCCGTGTGCCGCTACGACGACACCGACCTCGACGCCTACCACGAGGTCGCTGTCAGCTTCGTGGTGCGCCCCCACGACGCCCCGCGGGGTGCCACCACGGCCCGGCGACTGCGGGAGTTCGCCCGCGGGGACATCGGGGCCTACATCCACCGGCTCCCGGTGGACCAGGAGTTCACCTGCGCGGCCGGGCGCGACGTGTGGGGCTACCCCAAGTGGGTCACCACCATCGACATCGACGAGCCGGACCCCTCCGCCCGCGGGGCCGGCACCGGGACCACCGTGCGGCTGGTCGACGACGGCGTCCACGTCCTCACCCTGACCATGGCGTCCGGCGGGCCGATCAAGCTGCCCTCCCAGGCACCGCCGAGCTACTCGTTCCGTGACGGCGTGCTCCGGCGCACGGCGTGGACGACGGCATCGGAAGGGGTCACCGGTCGGTTCGGAGGGGCCACGCTGGTCCTCGGCGACCACCCGATGGCCGACGAGCTGCGGAGCCTGGGACTGCCGAAGCGGGCCCTGTTCACGTCGTCGGCCGCCCGGATGCGGGCGACCTTCGGTGCGGCCGAGGTGGTCTCGGCCGAGGGTTAGTCCAAGCGGGTGAGGGCCTTGCGCAGGCTGCGCACGCCCTGGCCGATCCGTTGCTCGTTCTCGATGAGGGCGAACCGCACGTGGCCGTCGCCGCCAGGCCCGAATCCGACCCCCGGCGAGGTGGCCACGTCGGCCTCCTCGACCAGGTACTTGGCGAACTCGAGCGAGCCCATCTCCTGGTACGGCTCGGGGATCGGGGCCCACACGAACATCGTCCCCCGTGGCGGGGTCACGTCCCACCCGATCCGGTGCAGCCCGTCGATGAGGGCGTCCCGTCGCGACTGGTAGATGTCGTTGATCACCTTCGGGTAGTCGGGCACCTCGTTCATGGCAACGATGGCGGCGATCTGGATGGGCTGGAAGTTGCCGTAGTCGAGGTAGCTCTTGAGCTTGGTCAGCGCCGCCACGATCTCGGGATTGCCCACCATGAAGCCGACCCGCCAGCCCGCCATCGAGAACGACTTGGTCATCGTGTAGAGCTCGACTGCGCACTCCTTGGCCCCCGGGACCTGCAGGATCGAGGGCGGCGTGTAGCCGTCGAAGGCGATGTCGGCGTAGGCGAAGTCGTGGACGAGCACGATGTCGCGCTCCTTGGCGAACTCCACGATCCGGGTCATCCAGGCCAGGTCGACGCACTCGGTGGTCGGGTTGTGCGGGAACGACAGCACCACCACCCGGGGCTTCGGCCATGCCGACTCCCACGCCTCCATCAGGTTGTCGAAGAAGGCGGCTCCGCCCTCGGCGCTGTCGACGCCCTCACCGGAGGGGGTGTCGAGGCGGACGTGGCGGATGTCCGCTCCCGCGAACAGCGGGGCGTAGATGTGGATCGGATAGGACGGCGACGGCACCAGGGCGGTGTCCCCGGGCCCCACCAGCACCCACATCAGGTGGGAGAGGCCTTCCTTGGCGCCGATGGTGGTGACCACCTCGGTCTCGGGGTCGAGCTCGACGTCGAACTTGCGCAAGTAGAGGTCGCAGATGGCTCGGCGGATCTTGGGGATGCCCCGGCTGGCCGAGTAGCGGTGATTGCGGGGGTTGTGGGCGGCCTCGGCCAGTTTCTCCACGGCCACGTCCGGCGACGGCAGGTCGGGGTTCCCGAATCCCATGTCGATGACGTCCCGTCCGTCGTGGCGGGCAGCAGCCTTCAGGTCGTTGATGGTGGCGAACACGTACGGCGGCAGCCCGTTGATACGGCGGAAATCCATGCACCACGTTACCGCCGACCCCGGGAGCCGAGGGACCGCGTCCGACGGCCCGCCCACCGGCCGCCCGCCGGTCCGGCCTACCGCACCGTCGCCGCGGCCTCGGCCACCACGTCGAGCGAGTCGGGCCAGGCGCACACGGCCCAGGTCGCGCCGGCGGCCGCCACCGCTCCCAGCGTGGTGGTCGCCTCCTCCAGGGTCTCCCCCACCGGGCCGCCCCAGGTGACCTCCACCCCCTGGGCCACCAGTCCCGACACCGGGTCGGCGCCCACCTGCCACACGTTGACGGCGGCACCCGTGGACCGGGCCAGGTCGACCATCTCCGGGCGGCTGCCGCCCAGCCACACCGGCACCCCGGCCGCCACCATCTGGGTGGCCACCGTGGCCAGCCGGGCGCGGCGGTCCCCGGCCGGTTCGAAGGGGATCCCGTAGGCCTCGTTCTCCTGGCGGCTGAGCCGGTCACCGGTGCCGATCCCGGCGATCAGCCGTCCGCCGCTGAGTGCGTGGACGCCGCACAGGACCTCGACCAGGACCTCGTCGGGGAGCAGTCCGATCCGGGCCACCAGCGTCCCGAGGGCGATGGTCGAGGTGGCCGCGACCAGCGCCCCGAGCAGCGGTCCCGAGGACAGGGCGGGGCGCCCGGGCTGGCCCATGGGCCACAAGTGGTCGAAGCAGAACACGCCGTCGATGCCCAGCTCCTCGGCCCGCCGTGCCGCAGTCAGGGCCGTGTCGGCCTCGTCCCGGAACTGCGGGAGGGTGACGCCGATCTTCATGGCCGGGTCATGCCCCCGGGGTCACGCCGTCGACTCGACGCGTGCCTTCAGGTCGCGGAGTGCGATGGACATGATGCGGCTCTGGGCCCGCATCTTGATGAAGCCGGGCAGCGGCACCTTCAGCTCCACCTCGAGGTGATAGGTGACCTCGGTCCCGCCATCGGCCGTGGGGGAGTACACGTAGCGGCCGTCGAGCTTGTTGGTGATGTCCCCCTCGGTCTGGATCCAGGCCAGTACCCCGGGTGCCTCCGAGTAGTCGTAGGCCAGGGTGTAGCTGGTGCTGCGGCCGAATGCAGCGGCCCGGAAGGTGACCACACTCGGTCGTCCCTCGGCGTCGCGCTCGTCGATGGTGACCGCCTTGATGTCGGCGGCCCACAACGGGTAGCTGGCGATATCGGCACTGACCTCGAAGCAGCGTGCCGGACTGGCCGACACCACCATCCTCTCAGTGGCTTGTTCCGCCACGATCGGCCCTCCTCTTCGTATCGTCTTCCGGAGCCCGGACAGGACTCAGCACTGCGTGTCGCCGAGCGACGCCGCCAGCCTAGGGGCGAGCACGTCGAAGTCGAAGGATGCCTCAGCACGACGGCGCGCCGCCTCCCCCATCGTGCGGGCCAGGGCCGGGTCGCCGAGCAGCCGACCGATGGCACGGGCCACGTCGCCGGCCTCGGTGGGGCGCCGCACCAGGAGCCCGGTCACCCCGTCGTCCACGGCCTCGCCGGCGCCGCCCGAGGCCCCGGCCACCTGGGGCACCCCGGCAGCTGCCGCCTCGAGGAAGACGATGCCGAAACCCTCCTGCTCGAGGCCGAGCCACCGGTTCCGGCACAGCATGGCGAACACGTCGGCCGCGCCCACCAGCCGGGGCAGGGCCTCGTCGGACACGCCCCCCAGTAGGCGCACCGGGGCCCCGGCCTCGGCCACCCGGCCGGCCAGTCGCTCGGCGTCGCGGCCCCGCCCGGCGATGGCCACCGTCAGGTCGGGATACCGCCCGGACAGCTGGGCGGCGGCATCGATCAGCACGTCCATGCCCTTGCGGGGCACCAGGCGGCTGACGCTGACCACGAGCGGGCCGTCGGCCGGGAGCCCCAGGTCGGCCCGGGTCCGGGCCCGCTGGTCGGCGTCCAGCGGGGTGAACCGTTCGAGGTCGACCCCCGGCGGGATCTCGACCACTGGGGGCATCCCTCGGCCCCGGACGGCCCGACGGGCCTCCGCCGCCGGATAGCCGCCGGCCGAGATGACCAGCGACGCCCCCCGGACGGCATGGGCCAGCAGGGACCGGCTGGCCGGCAGACGCCCGGGGATCGCCACCTCGGCACCGTGCAGGATCACCGCGTACGGCCTACCGAGGCGGGGGCCGATGATCCCGATCGGAAAGGCGGGGTCGAGGACGATCAGGTCGGCCCCGACCCGGTCGGCGGCCTGGCGGATCCGCCGGATCAGCGCGGGCCCCGGGACGAGGATGCTCGCCGACACCCGTTCGATGCGGATCCCCCGCTCCGCCTGCTCGGCATCGAAGGCGGCGGCGTGGGGGTGGGACGAGGCGGTCAGCACGGCGAACGAGGCGGGATCGAGGCGGCGCCACAGCTCCCACAGGTAGACCTGGATGCCCCCGACCTTCGGCGGGAAGTCGTTGGTGACCAGCAGGTGGGTCACCGTGACGCCCCCGCAGGATCGGCCAGCAGTTCGGCCCGACCCAGCTGCCGGACGGCCCAGCGGGCGTGCTCGGCCAGGAGCTCGTCGTCCCCGCGGGCCCAGCGGGTGAGGGCGGCGGCGGTGGCGCCGTCCGCACCGTCGCCCAGGTTGCCCAGGGCGACCAGGGCATTGCGCCGCAGGTAGCGGGGATCGCGACCGGCGATGTACCACCGTCCGTGGGCGGCGAGCAGCTCCTCGTCCGAAGCGGCCAGCAGGTCGAGGAGGTCGACCGAGGCCACTGCCGCGGGCTCCGGTTCGCCCGGGGGGTGGCGGCGATCGGCGAGCCGGTTGACCGGGCACACCTCCTGGCACTCGTCGCAGCCGTAGATCCGGCCGCCCAGCGCGGCACGGTGCTCGACCGGGAACGTACCGGGTGCCTGGACCAGCCAGGCCAGGCAGCGCCGGGCGTCGACCACGCCGTCGGCGACGAGGGCACCCGTGGGGCACGCCGTGATGCAGCGCCGGCACGACCCGCAGCCCTCGGCCGGGCCGGACGGCCCGTCCGGTGCGGTCGCCTCC
>Ga0209048_10006955_pt1 | contig 10517 bp, 14 predicted proteins | sample FrelakmetCRP12CR_FD_187146 | JGI IMG/M metagenome (GOLD analysis project Ga0209048, IMG submission 187146) | Freshwater lake sediment microbial communities from the University of Notre Dame, USA, for methane emissions studies - CRP12 CR (SPAdes)... | ecosystem: Environmental > Aquatic >... | reverse complement strand
CTCAGGGGCACGGAACTTCCCGATGAGTTTGACCAGGATGAACGGAAGAAAAGGGTTCTTGAGACGATACGAGAAAGGGTGGCTGAATTGATGGGGATTCCGCTCAATCCTTCCATTCCCAAAGTAGCCTTCGTTGCTCCCCCTCAGGACTATCAAACCCTGGCACTGAAGGGAATTAAGTCGGGAGAGATCGATTTTCTTGCTCGGGCCATGGCCATGGGCAAGATGCACAAAGTCTTCCCGGTCACAGGTGGCATCCCGGCTGCCATTGCGGCAGTCCTGCCGGGTTCAGTTGTTTATGAGATCGCTGGAAAACGGGAGGAGGGAGTCTTATTGAAGAGGAAGCTAAATATCGGTCATCCGTCCGGCATTCTTGATGTTGAGGTGGAGGCGAAGCGGAATGGAAAAGACCTCCATGTCGTCCAGTGCACCATCGGCAGGACGGCCCGAAAGATCATGGAAGGGAAAGTTCACATTCCCAGGAAGGCATATGAATCACCATGACCTTGCGCCCTCCTCCCTTATTTGGGCAGGAGAAGGGGAAGGATTTATGGAGACTCTTCCTCTCTTGATTTTTTTCTTGACAACCCTTTTCATACTTGTGTATAACTCCATACAAGAAAATAGTTATAGTTTTTGCCCCTCTTTTGGAGAATGAGTCCGTTGCTGAAAGCGTCAGATCTGCATGAAAGTGAGTAGGGCCAATGAACGCGGTATTGCCGATCTATTATCAAATTAAGCAGATTATCAAAAGTTGGATCATTAATAAAGAGTATGGCCCTGGAGAGAAGATCCCTTCTGAAAACGAGCTGGCAGAAAAATTTAAGGTAAGCCGTTTAACCGTCCGCCAGGCTTTTTCTCAATTAGTCCAGGAAGGCTTTTTGAACAGCAAAAGAGGGGAAGGCACCTTCCTCACCAGTAACGAATCTTTGATTAACAGTTTAGGTTTCGAGTTCAGTGGGTTTATGGATGACCTTCTCTACCAAGTCTCAACTATCAAAACAAAATCGGCCGCCATCAGCAGGATAGCTATCTCTAAATTGATAAGGGAGAAATTGGAGTTGAGCAGAGAAGACCAGGAAGTGGTGAAGATCACACGCATTCGACTTTTAAGAGAAAAGCTCTTCACGTATACGGTTAATTATCTTCCTCTTGAGATTGGAATGAGGATTAAAGAAAAAGACCTGTTTGAAAAGCCCTTGTTGAAAATATTGGTCCAGGATTTGAACATTCAATTTACAGAAGCGATTCAGACCATTGAAGCCTCTTTTGCAAACCAGGAAGTGGCGGGAAATCTCGACATTCCTTCGGGGTCTCCCATTTTATATGTTGAACGGACGATGTATACCCAAAAGCATAAACCCATTGAATTGTTTCAATCGTCTTATCGTGGGGATTTGTATAAATTTATTGTTCGATTTAAGAATGTTAAAAGGAAAGATGGAAGCAGATGGATCCATCATACAGATGAAGAGATATGTTGAGATGGGAACTGCGAAACAAGTCCCCTCGGCAAACCCGAACATTATGATGCAGGGAAAGAGAAAAGATGGTAGCGGTCAGCCAGGAACCGTGGCAACCCCTACCGCCGGTCAGAGTTCGGACGATTATCAGTTAGGGTTTTTCCCATTACGAAGGGAGGTCAATATCCATGGTTGATGAGAAGCCTTCTTGGCAAATGAAGATGACGGTCCCGTTGGAATTTGGAATATCAACAATAAACATCGATCTCATGATCCAGTTCTATACAGAGGTCTTGGGTCTTAAATTGGTTGGGGACAATAGTGTTCCCCCCCAAACGAGTACACGAACGGGAGCCACGCCCTACGGCTACCGGATCGTCAGACTGCAGACGCCTTATGGCGAACGGATGAAGTTGGTTCAAGCTGGGTCACCTCCGAAGCAGAACGAACTTCCTTCGTATGTGTTAAAACGACAGGGATTTGCCTACCTTACCTTCGTCATTGCAGATATAGATGGGATGATAGACCGATTAAGGGACCACGGAGTGAGGCTCCTCAGCGGCGGCGAGAAGGTCGAAATGCGCCCAGGTGTCTATGGGATTTACTCAATAGATCCAGAGGGAAATTTTATCGAATTTGTGGAGTACCCGAATGTCGCTTCGTATCGGCCGGACCTTTATACAAAGCTTTGAGGTAATCCCGTCGCATCTATCTACGGTCAAACCACAGCAAATCGATCTGAGCTGAATTGACAAGGCGAGGGGAAGAGATCCCCTCCTTAAGCAACTTTGTTTAATCGGCTCATTGTTTTAAGCCCTGATTTCTAACCAGAAGGCATCTTCGGTTTTTTCCGAAGTTGTTGACAACTCTGTTCTCGAAGCGTTCATGCTTCTGCAATCCGAAAGTTGAATAAGGGTGATCCATCGAATGTCCCCCCATCTCTTTTTGTACCCCCCTCAGTCTCGGGTGCGATTGGACCGGGGTAGTCTCCCCTCCGAAACCTTGATAAGCGGATCATCAGAGGTAGGTCAATCGAGGGATTTTGTTGAAGGGACCGTTTAACGGTTATCTACCCCAGTGCTCATCGGTCAAATGTGCCGCTCCAAGTTTCCTCCGGAGAGACAACCCCGTCCCTGGGGATCGATCTCCAACTGTAACTGAGGGGTTACCTTTTTTTTGATTTTCTTCTTGACAAACTTTTTTACTTGTGTATAAATCAATACAACTATATAAAATGATCATTGACAAGAAGCTTGAACGATGCCTTTTGATCAGAATCAGAGTGTTAAAAGGCAAGAGCGCTCAGAAACGCGCAAGGATAGATGAGTTCTATAAAAACACGACCATAAGGTTAAATGTTCACCATAAACTGATTGCAAACCTGGCGTGACCGGAAAGGGAGATGGAGATGAGCTTACCTTTATCAAACGTGAGGATACTTGATTTGACGCTGATTATAGCGGGGCCTTACTGCACCTTGATCCTGGGGGACTTGGGAGCTGAAGTCATCAAGATCGAAAAGCCCGGCGTCGGAGAGGGGTCCCGAGGCATGCCTCCCTATTTTTTCGAGGGGGAAAGCGCCTATTTTATCGCCATGAACCGAAACAAGAAGAGCATGGGCCTCGATTTGAAGAGTGAAAAAGGGAAGGAGATCTTCTATGAGCTGGCGAAGAGGTCGGACGTGGTAATCGACAACTTCAGGCCCGGGGTCGTGAAGAAATTGGGGGTCGATTTTGATTCCCTGAAGAAGATCAACCCTCGCATCATCTGCTGCTCTATCTCAGGTTACGGCCAAACCGGGCCTTTCCGGGACCGGCCGGCCTTTGACCTCGTCATCCAGGCCAGGGGCGGGATCATGAGTTACACGGGGGAACCCGGGCAGATGCCGGTGAGGATGGGAGCGCCCATGGGTGACCTTGCCGGCGGGCTCTTTGCGTCGCAGGGTATCCTGGCGGCCCTCTTTCAAAGGGAGAGAACCGGACGGGGCCAAAGCATCGACATCAGCCTCGTGGATTGCCAGACCTCACTCTTATCCTACCGCGGCCAGTATTATTTTATTGGGGGAGAGATTGCAGGGGCGGTGGGGTCCGGACATGTGTCGGCCCATCCCATCAAGGCCTTTCACACGAAGACCTTTGACCTCGTGATCGATGCGAACACCGAGAATATTTTTGCCGATTTGTGTGCGGCTATCGGAGCTCCGGACATGTGCAAGGACCCTAAGTTCTGCACGAGGCCGAAGCGACTGGAGAACAAGAAAGAACTCTACGAGATTCTGGAGAAGGTTTTTCTCGAGAAGACCGGCGAAGAATGGCTGGAGCTGCTGGAGAAAAAAATCCCCATTGCTCCCATCAACACGATCGACGAAGCCCTTTCGGACCCCCAGACCCTGCACCGCAACATGGTGGTCGAAATCGATTATGGGCGCGGCAAAACGCTCAAGCTCTTGGGGAACCCCATCAAGATGTCCGAGATCGACCAGGAGGTGTTCAAGCGGCCCCCCCGATTAGGGGAGCATACCGAAGAGATTCTGACGAAACTTTTAAATTATTCAGCTGAAAAAATAGAAGAAGTGAAACGCCAGAAAGTGATTTGAGCCTTCTAAGATCTTTCTTTTAAGGAGTATGGCGATGGCTGATGAACCGGGGAAGAAATCGGACAAGAAAGGCAAGCGCCCGGAGGGAAAGAGCGATCTTCGGGAAACCAACACAGGGGTCAAGGTAAAACTCTTTTATGATCCCACGGATGTCCCTCCATTCAACGATGAAGCATCCCTGGGCAACCCAGGCCAATTTCCCTACACGCGGGGTATTTATCCTTCCATGTACCGTGGAAGACTCTGGACGATGCGGCAGTATGCAGGATTTTCAACGTCCGAGAATACCAACAGCCGTTTCAAGTTTCTGCTGAACCAAGGTCAGACCGGGTTGAGTCTCGCCCTCGATTTGCCGACACAGCTGGGGCTCGATTCGGACGATCCGCTGGCGAAGGACGATGTCGGTAAGCTGGGCGTGGCGATTGATACTTTGAGAGATATGGAGGAAATGTTCGAGGGTATTCCCCTGGATAAGATTAGCACTTCTTTTACGATCAATTCCACGGCCAGTATCCTTTTAGCCATGTATGTGGCGACGGCTGAAAAGCAGGGTGTTAACCCAAGCGATTTAAGGGGAACGATTCAAAACGATATCATTAAAGAGTACATCGCCCGGGGAACTTACATTTTTCCTCCAGAGCCTTCGATCCGATTAATCGGGGACACTATCGAATACTGTGTGAAACAGATCCCAAGTTTTAATTCCGTTAGCGTTTCCGGGACCCATATCTGCGAGTGTGGGGCCACACCGACTCAAGGGATCGCATACCCATTTTTAACGGGAATTGCCTATATCCAGGAGGTATTAAAACGGGGATACGGCATTGATGATGTTGCCTCCCTTCTCTCGTTCCATTTGATCGCAGGGGGGGTACAGTTCAACTTTTTCCAGGACATTGCCAAGCTGAGGGCTGCGCGCAGGCTCTGGGCGAAAATGATGAAAGAGCGATTTCACAGCCGGAGTGAAAAGTCAATGCAACTCAAATTCTCCACCGGAGGGATGGGCGGAGGCATGACCGAACAACAGCCCTTGAACAACATTGCCCGAATTTCATTCTACGCCCTTGCCGCTGCCCTGGCCGGGTCTCAGTCGATGAATCTTCCGTGTTTTGACGAGGCCTATGCGATTCCCACGGACGAGGCCATTCGGACCTCTCTACGCATTCAACAGATTATTGGCTACGAGATCGGGGTTCCCGATGTCGTCGATCCTCTGGGAGGATCGTATTATATTGAGGCCTTGACCGATTCCTTTGAAAAAGAGATCGTGGTCGAAATGGAGAGAATCGAGTCCCTGGGCGGAATCCTTCGATGTGTGGAGGATGGGACAATTCAGAGGCAACTGGCCAACCAAGCTTATGAGGTCCAGAAGAAATTGGAATCCGGTGCATTGATCAAGGTGGGTGTGAATCGGTTCCGGATTGACGAAGGAGATCGTGAACTGGAGGTGTTCGAGGTGGATCCTCAGACTCTCTCCAAACAAGTCAGTCGTTTGAAACAGGTCAAGGCGGACCGTGATCAGACCAAGGTTCAAATGATGTTAAAAGCGCTGAAAAACGCGGCGATCGAAAAGACAAACCTCATGCCCTATATACTCGATGCTGTGCGAGCCTATGCCACCGTGGGAGAGATGGTGAACACATTGAAAGAAGTCTATGGTGAGGCTCAGCACTTCAGCGTTTTTTGAAAGGAGCCATTCATGCCAGAAAAAAGAACCATTCGAGTGCTCATCGCAAAACCCGGACTTGACGGACATGATAAAGGGGCCAAGATTGTTTCCAAGGGTCTAAAAGATGCCGGCATGGAGGTCATCTATACGGGAATCCGGCAGACCGTTGACGCCATCATTCGGGCAGCCATCCAGGAAAGTGTGGATGTGATCGGTCTTAGTATCTTATCCGGGACGCATCTCTCCATATGTGAAGAATTGATGGACAAGATGAGGAAAGAGAAGCTTCGGGATACTCTCGTCCTGGTGGGAGGCATCATTCCTAAAAAAGACGTCAGCCATCTAAAGAAGATGGGGATTGCAGAAGTCTTTAGACCCAGTTCCACCCTGAGTGAAATTAGTCAGTTTATACAGAGCAGCGTATCCAAGTGAGCAAGTGGTAACACGTCATCGAGAAGAAAGCGAACTCGTTTCCAACACGAAGGGAGACACCATTTAAGAACAACCTTGGACCCTCGGGTGAAAAGGAAGAAGTGACGGGAAACAAGATTGGGGCCGATGATCGAAAGGACCCAGCCGTAACCAAGATACCCCCAAAAGTATTAGGAGGATAAATTATGGGAGAGACTGCAATCAAAGTTCCAATGATAGGAAAAGTGATAGAAGTCAAAAAGAAAGTTGGGGACTCCGTACACAAGAAAGAAGTCATCGCTTTTTTAGACAGTATGAAGATGAAAATCCCTATCTTCTCCACAGTGGATGGTGTGGTGCAGGAGTTAAACGCTACGGTAGGCCAGGTTCTAAACAAAGGTCATGTTCTGGCAGTCATATCATGAGGAGTGAGTTCCCATGAACGACATCATCGTTGCTTCCAAGATAGCTATTTTAACCTATATTTTAGGTTTATTCTCATGTGGACTCGTAGGCGTCATTATTCTTATGGTGAGGAAGATCATATCCAATAAAGAAGAGGGGGCTGAAGAGACATGAACGTGACGAATTTACTGGATTTTTTCCCAGGGTTTCATTCCTTTATATTAATGGAACCCAGCAATGCATTCATCCGAATTCTGCTCATTTTTCTCGGTATTTTCCTTGTTTACATGGGTTACAAAGAAAAGCTTGAGCCGCTCCTCATGTTACCCATTGGATTCACGATGGCTGTGGTGAATGCAGGCATCCTCATCATGCCAGGAAGAGAGCTTGGTACTCTCTTTGTCGATCCTATGGTCAGCGAACCGACTCAACTCCTCAATGCCTTGCAGATCAATTTTCTCCAGCCTTTTTATAACTTCACTTTTGCTAATGGCTTAATCGCTTGCGTGGTCTTTATGGGTATTGGAGCAATCACCGACTTGGATTTTTTTATCGCTCGCCCCTTTTTGAGCCTTTTCTTAGCATTAGGTGCAGAATTAGGAACGATCCTGACCCTCCCTTTAGCTGTTGCCTTTGGGTTCACTTTAAAGGAAGCCGCATCCATCGCTATTGTGGGGGGAGCTGATGGCCCGATGGTCCTTTTTACCTCTCTGATGTTGGCCAAACACCTCTTTGTGCCGATTGCCGTGATGGCCTATGTCTATTTGGGCATCTGCTACGCTGTATACCCCTATTTGATCAAGTTAATGATTCCCAAAAGATTACGGGCCATTCCGATGGATCCTATGGAGATTCGAACAATACCCTCCAAGGAAAAATTTGCCTTCGCCATTGTTGCGGGAGTCGTGTTGAGCCTTTTTTTCCCTGTAGCTGCCCCACTTTTTGCCTGCTTTTTCTTTGGCGTGGCTGTCAAAGAATCAAACATAGGCCGGTTTAAGGAGGTCTTGGACATTCTTCTGTCCGGTTCTACTCTCTTTCTGGGATTTACCCTGGGAGCCCTGCTGAGCGTCACCACTGTCATGAATCCCAAGATATTCCTGATCTTAATCCTTGGGATGGTTGCGTTGCTCCTCTCAGGAATCGGGGGATTGATTGCCGGATTGATCGCCTACAAGGTCTCAGGGGGAAAGATTAATCCGTTGATCGGCATTGCAGCGGTATCTTGTGTTCCCACTACGGCTAAGGTGGCCCAGCATTGTGCTATGGAAGAAGACGAGACCATTCTGATTCTCCCTCATGCCATGGGTCCCAACGTGGCCGGGGTCATCACCACAGCGATCCTCTGTGGCATTTACGTAACGCTTATTCCATTGTTTTGATGCGTTTTTTTATTAAGAAAAGGCGCATATCCTATAACTACAATTCACAGGAGAGCCTGGGTTTTTCCATTTTGCGAAAGGAGGGAGAATCTTTGAGCTTTGAAGAGAAAATGGAAACGTTAAGAAAGAAGTGTGAACAAGCTAAGCAGGCGGGTGGTTCAAAAAGGATCGAAAAACAGCATACGTTAGGAAAAATGACAGCACGAGAACGTTTGGATCTTTTACTCGATCCCGGAAGTTTCGAAGAATTAGGGATGTTTATCACTCATCAGTCTACTGCCTTCGGTATGAAAGAAGATAAGTTTTACGGAGATGGAGTGATCACTGGGTCCGGTCTTGTGAATGGCAGAAGGGTTTATGTGTTTGCCCAGGATTTCACCGTTATGGGTGGTTCTTTGGGAGAACAACATGCGAATAAGATCTGTGCAATCATGGAGAGGGCGATTGAAGTGGGTTCTCCTATCGTTGGGCTGATCGATTCTGGAGGGGCCAGGATCCAAGAGGGATTGGGCCATTATGGCTCAATATTTTTCCGAAACGTATTGGCGGCTGGCGTTGTTCCTCAAATTTCCGTAATCTTGGGCCCGTGTTCAGGAGGAGCTGTTTACTCTCCCGCACTCAGCGATTTCGTTTTCATGGTGAAAAATATAAGTCAGATGCATATCACAGGGCCTAAGGTGATTAAAGAAGTGACTGGAGAATCCGTTACTGCTGAGCAGTTGGGCGGGGCCGAGGTTCACAGCGAGAAGAGCGGTGTCGTTCATTTTACGAGTGACACTGAAAAAGAGTGCCTCAGTCTGGTGAAGAGACTTTTTTCCTACTTGCCTTCGAATAATCGTGAAATACCTCCCAAGATTGATATGAAAGATTCAATCGACCGGGAAGAAGACGAGATAGCCAAGTTAATTCCAGAAGATCCGAGAGAACCTTACGACATGTGCGAGGTCATTCGACTGGTAGCAGATAATAAAGAATTTTTAGAGATCATGGAACAATATGCCATGAATATCATTATCGGATTTATGAAACTGAACAATCAACCTGTGGGGGTGATTGCCAATCAACCCATGGCCTTAGGGGGATGTCTTGATATCGATGCTTCAGATAAGGCGGCGCGCTTTATTCGTTTTTGCGATGCCTTCAATTTCCCTATTATCACCTTTGTCGATTGTCCCGGCTATCTCCCTGGGGTTCAGCAAGAACATGAAGGGATTATCCGACATGGCGCCAAGATGTTGTACGCCTATTGCGAGGCCACAGTTCCCCGTATTTCTGTAATCGTCCGCAAAATCTATGGAGGGGCTATGTCGGGAATGTCAGCAAGTAAATTAGTGGGTACAGACTTGACGGCAGCCCTCCCTTCAGCTGAAATTGCCATCATGGGGCCTGCGGCTGCCGCGCAAATCATTTTCAAAGATGAGATCGAAAAGGCGCTAAATCCAGAGGCAATGCGGGAGGAGAAAATAAGGGAATATCGAGAACAGCTTGCCAACCCCTATGTGGCGGCTGAAAAGGGATGGATTGATATGATCATCGAACCCCAAAAGATTCGGCCGTTTCTTATTACTTCTCTTGAAAGATTGCGAGGGAAAGAGAAGTTCAGACCCAGGAGGAAACACGGCACGATTCCACTTTAATTGTTGCGAAACCCATTTGTCCATCGGCCGAGAAGGTGAGGGAACCAGACAGATGTGCTGAAAGAACCTGAAAAGGAGTTGCCATGTTAGAAAAACTTGACCATATCGGTATCGCGGTGAAAGACATTGATCAGGCGATCAAGCTTTACAAAGAGGTATTCGGAAATCGAACCCAGCCTTATTTACGAATCTGCTTATACCAAGGCAAAGATTGCCTTCTTTCCGTTGGGGGAGGTGAAAATCGAGTTGATCCAGCCCACGAATCCTGAAAGTGTTATGGCCAAGTTCTTGGAAAAGAAGGGCGAAGGCATTCACCATATTTCCTATAAAGTAAAGGACGTTGATAGCAGTCTTGTTGAATTGGAGAAAAAAGGGCTCCAACTGATCGACAAGAAATCAAGAAAGGTCAGGGAAAACGAGAGGGTGGGCTTCCTGAATCCTAAAAGCACCCTCGGGGTCTTAATGGAATTGATCCAAGAGGATTAATTCCGATCCGGTTTGATCCTGTCGGAGATTGAACCACTCGCTCTATCCGACCTGGGTTCCATTACGTTTCAAGAGGAGGATTCGCTAAGGTGTTCCAACCGAAGTCCACCCTTCAGAGAGGACCGGTCTTATGCTATAGGCAAATTGTATATATCTCAATGTTGCCATAGCCTTCACTTGGGAGGATTGCTTTCAAAGCCTTCCAACTATGGATATGAAAATCTCCTAAAAGAGTCTCCGGGAGGCTTTTCAAACAACCCTCCCTGGTTCCTTTGGGGTGATTTTTGCAACGAGTGAGTATCAAGAGAGGGATCGTCTTGGGTTGGCCCTTCTATTATGGGTGGGTCATTGTTGGCCTTGCCCTCCTTTCCCTGGGAGTCTGGGCAGGCCTCCGAACAGCCTTCGCTGTTTTTTATGTTGCGCTTCTTGATGAATTCTCTTGGAGCCGGGGAGCGACTGCTGGCGTCCAAT
>Ga0209048_10006954_pt1 | contig 10519 bp, 7 predicted proteins | sample FrelakmetCRP12CR_FD_187146 | JGI IMG/M metagenome (GOLD analysis project Ga0209048, IMG submission 187146) | Freshwater lake sediment microbial communities from the University of Notre Dame, USA, for methane emissions studies - CRP12 CR (SPAdes)... | ecosystem: Environmental > Aquatic >... | reverse complement strand
AGTCTGACCCCGTCATAGTCGCGATGAAGCCTGCGAACAAGGCCGGGAAACCGGCTGCGGAGTGGGTGGAGCCAAGGGCGGGGGCCGAGGGGAACGCGGGCCAACCGCACACGCGACCGACACAGAGCCGCGGCAGCGTGTCACAGGGGCTGGACCGTGTACGGCACGCCGCAAAGCAACGGAAGAAGGAGAAGTTCACCGCGTTGCTGCACCATGTGATCGTCGACCTGCTGCGGGATGCGTTCCTGGCGCTCAAGCGCCGTGCCGCGCCCGGTGTAGACGGCGTTACGTGGCAGGACTACGAGGCGGGTCTGGAAGGTCACCTTCGGGATCTGCATGCACGGTCCCATCACGGCACGTATCGGGCACTGCCCGTCCGGCGACGGTTCATACCGAAGTCTGGGAGCAGCAAACAGGGCCCGCTGGGAGCCGCCGCGCTGGAGGACAAAATCGTCCAGCGCGCGCTCGTCACGGTGCTCAACGCGATCTATAAGGAAGACTTGCTCGGGTTCTCGTATGGGTTCCGTCCTGGGCGCAGCCAGCATGATGCGCTGTCAGTGGCCGTCTGCGACAGCCCGGTGAACCGGATTCTCGATGCCAACATCCGCGGCTTCTTCGACTCGCTCAGCCAGGAATGGCGGGTCCGATTCCTGGAGCACTGGATCGGCGACGAGCGCATCATCCGCCTTGTGCGCAAGTGGCTCAAGGCGGGCGTTCTGGAAGAGGGACAATGCAGCGTCAGTGAGACGGGGACTGCTCGAGGGGCGGTGGCATCGCCGCTGCTCGCCGACGTCTACCTGCACTACGTCTTCGATCCCTGGGCCCAGCCATGGCGGCGGCGAGAGGCCACCGGCAACGTCATCGTCGTGCGATACGCCGAGGACGTCGTGGCCGGCTTCGAGCATGAAGCCGATGCGCGGCGCCCCTGGGATGCGATGCGAACGAGGTTCGAGCAGTTCGCGCTCGAGCGTCACGGGGAAAAGACCCGCCTACCGGAGTTCGGCCGCCACGCGGCGGCAGGGAGACGGCGGCGCGGGCTTGGCAAGCCGCAGACCTTCACCTTCCTGGGCTTCATCCTCATCTGCGGCAGGTCCCGGCGCGGAGCCTTCCAGCTTCAGCGCAAGACACGGGGCGATCGCATGAGAGCAAAGCTTCGGGAGGTCAAGGAGCAACTGCGTAGACGTCTGCATGACGCCATCGCTGACCAGGGTCGATGGCTGAAGGCGGTGGTCACGGGATTCTTCGCGTACCACGCAGTGCCCACGAACTCGCGGGCGCTTGGCGCCTTTCGCTACCACGTCACCGAACTCTGGCGACGCGCGCTTCGGCGGCGCAGCCAGAAAGACGGCACGACAGGGGAACGCATGACGAAGCTCGCCGATGCGTGGCTGCCGCCACCCCGCATCCTCCATCCGTGGCCGAACCAGCGCTTTGCCGTCACCCACCCAAGGTGGGAGCCGAATGCCCGAATCGGGCCCGTTCGGATCTGTGCGGGGGGTGCCTGGTAACGGGAATCCCTGCCGCGATAGTTCTGAGAACAAGGAGCGCGGCACGCTTCGCCCGCGCCTGAGGACCGGGCTGCACCCGATTCAGTGGGCACGAACGTCAGCTTTGAGGTCAGTTCGGCGCCTTCAGCCTGCGTCCGCTCTTGGCCCATTGCGTGAGTTCGCGACCAAGCCCGTGAGCCATCATTCGCGGCAGGAACCCGATTTTCCAAGAACCGCTTTCGGCGAACCTGGTGATCGGCGGCCGCCGGCCACTTCCGGTCGGTCGAGCGATGCGTTCCATAGCAGTCTTTGAGCAGTGCTTCTCGGCGCGTCGCAAACGATCGGGGATCGCGGCCAGAGTTGCCCGAAACCGGTCATTTGCCGCGGTCTTGTTTCGCCTCCCAACCGCCGCGCGCACTCAGTGCGTGCGTGCGACCGCAGCGCCGCCGTCGGGGCAGTCCCCGGCGTGCAGCAGGTCGCGCAGTGCGGCACACGCGTTCACACTCGCCGCAACGCGCCCCGGGGTATCGCCGCGCGGCATCGAGTTCTTGAGCAGGTCTTCCACCTCCCGTGCTTCGAGCCGTGGACTGCGGGCAAGCAGCAGGGCCGCGACGGCCGTTACCTCGGCCGCGGCGACGGAACTGCCCGAGGCGACGTCGTAGCGGCCGTGGGGCGTCAGTGTGAAGACGTCCGCGCCGGGCGCGTAGAGCACACGCGGCGCTCGTTCCGCCCGCTCGGCAGCGTCGACCGCGATGACGCCATCGATCTCGGTCGGGAATCCTTCTCGCCGGCCGCTCATGGGCACGGCGCCCACGAACAGGGTGCCGCGCTTCTGTCCGCGCTCGACGATGCGCTCGAGCAATGGATCACTGGGGCCCCCGAGACTCAGGTTGACGATGGACGCATGCGCGTCCAAGGCCGCGACCAGTGCCTGCGCGAGCGTGAATGAGTTGCACACACCGACCGCTGCGCCGGTGGACCAGCAGGCGCGAAAGGGGACCACCCGAGCGTCCGGTGCGATCCCGACGATGCCGATGCCGTTGTTTGGCACGGCGGCAATGATCCCGGCGACGGCAGTGCCATGCGCCTCGGCGGTGGGGTGGCCGTCCGCGACGAAGTCACGGACCGCAGCCAGGCGGCCCGCGAAGTCCGGATGCGTCGTATCTACGCCGGTGTCGATGACGGCGACGCGGACGCCGTCACCTCGTGACCACTGCTGGGCGGCCGCTACACTCATGTCCCCGAGATTGCGCTGCAGCTCAGCGTAGGGGTCGTTGTAGCTCGTCGAGCGCACCTCGAAGCGGGACAGAGGCTCCGCTGATTCCACCCTTGGGTCGCGCCGGAGGGCAGCCAGGAGCTCGTCGCGCTGCGCCGGTGACGGTATCTCGTAGACGAGGCAGTGCACGCCCAGCAGTTCGATCGGCCATGCGGCGACCTCATGCAGCTGGTGGTCGGCAGCGATGTGGCGGGCCAGACCGATGGCGTCAGCGCTGGCGCGGTACGGCCCCTGCCCACTGTACCCGCGCGGGGTCGACGCAGCATAGGGATTGACGACGGCCGACGCGTTGCGCACCGTGATGACGACGTAGTGTTCCGGGTGCGCGCGCGTTTCATCAGTCAGCTGTGCGGTGGGGGGCACAGGAGGCATGGCTGCGCAGCCCGCGAGCACGAGTGCGAGCAGCCCAGTCACGATGACACGGTTCATCGCGCGGTCGCGTCGGGGCCGAGCGGCTCGGCGAAACGCACCCGGGGATCGGCGCGCAGCCGAGCCAGGACGGCACCCTGCGCTTCGGGGCTGGTGACCGACGAACGCAGTGCGAGCGTGAAGATCCCGGCATCGGAAGGCCCGGCGATCGCCACGAGCTGGTTCGCACGCAACAGGTCCTGCAACTCAGCGAGCGTCGTGGCCGGCACGAACACGACGCGCAGGCGCGCTCCGTCAGACGCGACCGAGGTCAGGGTCCGGTAGGCGGGTGTCGCATCGCCGGAGGACTGCCCCAGGAAACGGGCACCGGCGATGGCGCCAAGCGCGACTGCTTGGACAACGACCGCTGCGGCAAGCCAGCGAACCGGGCCAGGAGCCAATCGTCTGCCGAAGTGGGGGGCGGCAGCCTTCGGGGCCGACTCCGGATACTCGCGCTCCAGCTCGTTGACGCGGGTCAGGAGCTTGCGAAAACCGGCTTGGGGGGCGTACTCGACCTGCGCCGGGGTGCGCAGCAGGGCACGTACGCGGTCGAGCGCGGCGGCATCCGCGCGGCATAACTCACAATGGTCGAGGTGGGCCGCGACGCGTCCGGCGTCGGCCTCCGACAGCGTGTCATTGACGAACCAGGGCAGCAACCGCGCTGCTTCGTCCGTGCACTCCAACAGGTCTGGCTCGCGGCTCATGTCCTGATCCTCACTTCTGCCCTGAAAGCGTGGGCAGCAGTTGCCGCAGCTTGCGGCGGGCGTGGAACATCCGTGTCTTGACGGTATTCACCGGACATTCGGTGATGGCGGCGATCTCTTCACAGCTGTGTCCCAGGTAGTAAGTCAACTCAAGCACCAGCCGCTGCTCCAGCGGCAGCGTGGCGAGTGCGTGGTCTAGCAGGTCCCGTTGCTCGACCTCGGTTGCCGGATCGGGCGGATCGCTCGGCTCGTCGACGCCCATCACCCCAGCACGCACGCTCACGTGTCTCAGGGTCGTGAGGGCGCGACGATAGGCGATCCCCATGATCCAGGTCGACACCCGTGAGTCGCTGCGGAATTCGCCGGCCCGCTGCCACACGATCCACAGCGTGTCGTTGATGATTTCCTCGGCCAGTTCGTAGCGGAAGGTGAGTCGGGTCAGGAACCGCGCCAACCGGCGGTGATACTGGGTGTACAAGAGCTCGAGGGCACTGCGGTCGCCCGCCGCAATGCGCTGCAGCAAGGCCAGTTCGCCGCTGTCATCGAATCGCGTACGACCGCCAGGTCCCGGCTCACGATAGCTTCGGTCCGCCAGATTCACGCTGAGCACCCGCTGTCCGCGAAAGTTAGCTTCATCCTGCTGTGAGTGCCGCCGCAGCGCGGGCCGGTTCAATCCGTTCAGAATCGCCAGGCGGCGGCCAACACCCAGCGGCCGTCGGCGGCGTCCGTGTCGAACAAACGGCGACCCGTCGCATCGAGGCCGAAACGGGTCAGGGTAAGCTCGACCGGGCCGGCCTGGGTGGACAGCCCCGCGTTCCACGCCCAGTAGGATGCTCCAAACAAGGCTTGTGTGTCGTAGTAGCCCACGGCAGCGATGATCGAGACCGGCCGGAACGCCGGCTGCCGCAGGGAAGCCTCATACGACAGGGCCCGGCGGCCGAAAGCCCAGCCGTTGCTCGAGTAACGCGTGGCGTTGGGCGAGACGGCCGCTGTCAGCGTGAGCCGGTCCTCGAACTTGAGGGACATCGACAGTTCATCTGAGTCATACCGGCCGTGCGCCGGCGAATTCGGGTACAGATATCGAACGTAGCTCACGGACGCCGACCAGCGGTCTGACAGGTCCCAGTCGCGACCGGCATAGAGGTTGACCTCGTAGCTGGCAACATCGCCCGGCGGGGGATTCGCCGTCGATGTCCAGACGCCGGCAAACCAGCCGCGCGCCGAGCGCAGGTGAAAATCAGCTTGTGCGGCGGCGGCGCCGTCAGTCTGCGACACGCCGCGAAACACGTAATCGCTCGTCAGGACCACGGCGCCGCCCCAGGGCTCGGCGGCGTGGGCCGGCACGGCCACGAGCCCCATCGCCGCGAGCCATGCGCATCCCGCGCATGATCGTGGTGCACGCTGGGTCACGTGTCTACCTATGGGCCTACGTCCATCCGGTCGAGCTGCGTTGAGCGCCGATGTTACCTTCATAGACAACCACGGGGCCGTCCGGTCGGTTCCGCCGCGACTCCGAGGACATCAGCCAGGTTTCACCGGTCCCCGGGGATGATCGCCCCGTGCACCGTTCGGGCCGGTACGACGGAGTGCTCGACCCGTTTGAGGCCACGACCTCTCGATCGTGGCCCCGGTGATCGCGCCAGGATGGTGGGTTCAGTTGTTTGGCGCGCCGCTCGCGATCCAGGACTTGATCTGGTCGATCGTCGCTTGGTCCAGGAAAGGGCCGCCAAACGGCATGCGCGACCCGGAGATGCTGGCAGCGCCTTCGAGCTTCTGGATCAGGTAGCTGTTAGCCGGATCGCCCGGCTTGACCCGCAGCAGGCCGGGCTGCTCTTTGCTCGCCATGTTGACGAGGTTGGCGAAGCTATTGCCGATCGTCAGGTTCTGCGAGCCGGGCAGTGAACCACTCGGCGGCTGGCTGCCGTTGTGGCAGCCTGAGCAGATCGGCGTGAACACCGTCGCCTGGATCTGCGTCAGCGTCGTGGCCGCGGGCGCCGCATTGGTGACGGTCACGGTCACGGCGGGCGACGTCCCGACCCCGTTGTCGGCGTCGGTCGCCGTGGCGGACAGCGTGGCCGCGCCATCGGCGAGCTTGGTCGTGTCCCACTGAACTGTATACGGCGCGGTGGTCGCGATACCGAGCGACGTGGACCCGTTCACGAAGAACTCAACCTTGGCGATCCTGACGGGGTCCTGCACGGTCGCAGTGAGCGTCACGGCGCCCGACAGGTTGCCCGTTGGAACAGCGAGCGCCACGACAGGGGGCGCGTTCAGGACCGGTGGTGTCGCGCCGAGGTCGATGCGCCCATACGCGCCGTTGGCCTCGTTGTTGGTGCCGGCCGCGAAGAACAGCGTGTTGTGCGGCTGATTGCCGGCGTCGTTGCCAAAGGCGATGCCCCACAGTCCGGGCATCGCGAATGCCGTGCCCGATGCATCGCCAAGCGTGCCGATGAACGCCCCGGTCGCCGGGTCAAAGCCGTTGATCCGACCGTCACCGAAGTTGCCGACGAGCAGCGCGTTGCTGAGCGTGCCGAAGTCGGTCGGCGCGAGGGTCATGCCCCACGGCCCATTGAGCAGGCCGCCTGGCGCGATCAGGTGCGTCACCAGCTTGCCGTTGGCGTCGTACACGTCCACGAGCCCGAGGCCGGCGCCGTCGACGTTGTCGTGGTTGTCGGGCGCCGCCTGCTTCGCGTAACTGACGTAGATCTGCGTCGTGCCGCCCGGGCCATTCTTGATGGCCTGGATGCCGAAGGGCGCGTAACCCGCCGGCAGCGTCGGGTCCGTGAACGAGAAGCTCGTGTCCGACGGCGTCTGCTTCTTGAACGCCGCGTCGAAGACATCGACTTTATTGTTGTGGAAGTCCGTGGCGTAGAGGAAGTTGCCGCTGCCGTTGCTGGCAATCGCCAGTCCCTTGTAGACCGCGCCGCCGGAATCGGTGTACATGACCACCGCGTTACCGGCGTCGACGCTCGATGCCCACCCGGCAATCATTCCGCCCTCGCCATTGAAGATGAACGCTGCCGCCGCCGACTTGGTGCCAGCGGTGACGACAAAGTCGCTCGTTGAGTTGAACACGATCCCGGTCGGGTCGAACGTGGTTCCGTTCGCCGCCGCCGGAAGCTTGACGACGCGCGGCGCCGAGAACGGCTGGGGCTTGCCGTTGCCGTCGTAGACAGTCGAGGTCTCCGAGTGGTTGTTCGCCACCCACACGGGCGACGTCGTCCCGAACGCGATGCCCCAGGCATTCACGAGGTTGGCGTCCGTCGACACGGCCCCGGTCCCGGCGGTATCGGCGACGAGAAGAGTCGTAGAAAACGCGCTCGGCGCCGCCACCGCCAGCGTCGCGGACTGCGTCGTGCTGCCGCTGTAGATACCGCCCGTGCATGTCAGCGTGTAAGTGACGGAACCGGTTGCGCTCGGCATGACGGTCTGCGTGCCGCTGGCCGGCTCCGTGCCCGACCAGCCGCCGCTCGCGGCGCACGACGTCCCGCTGTTTGACGACCACGTGACCGTGGCGCTCTGCCCGAGCACGACGGACGTCGGCTGGACGGCCATCGACACGGTGGGCGACGGCGCGCTCATGCCGCCGTCAGAGCCGCCCCCACAGGCAGCGAGCCCGAGGCCGACGAGCAGCGCGAGCGCTGCCATCGGCGCTGCGCCTCGGATGGAAATGTGCTTGTTCCCTGTCATGGTTGATCTCCTGCGCGTTGCGCGCGGTTGCGTTCGGGGAGTGTGGTGAAGCGCAGTGAGTGCCCTTCGGGACACGGGCGGTTCATGGGCGATCGCATTTGCGTGCAGCTTTGAAGCGCATGAACCCAACGCTCGTCGGCCGGCACTTACCGCGTACCGACTAACGAGGTGGGGGTCCCGATGCGTGCTCGCTCGCGTGCGCTGAGTGCGATGTGCCTGGCTGCCGCGACGCTCGCCGGCTGCGGCGGGAGCGGCGAAGGCCTCGACAGCAACGGCCGGCCGATTGGATCAGGCAGTGCCGGCACGGGGCCGCTCACCGCCGACTTCACGTCGATCCAGGATCACGTCTTCACCCCGATCTGCACGGTCTGTCACGCGGGGGCGGGCGCGCCGCAGGGCCTGAGGCTCGACGCCGCGAACAGCTACAGCCTGCTGGTCGGCGTACCGAGCACTGAGGTTGCCTCGATCCTGCGCGTTGCGCCCGGCAATCCAGACAACAGCTATGTGATTCAGAAGCTCGAGGGGCACGCCTCAGTCGGCGCGCGCATGCCTTTCGGCGGGCCGTACCTCGACGCCGCAACGATCGCCGTAATCCGGCAGTGGATCACCGATGGCGCAAAGCGCTCAGCTGCCGCCGTGGCGACAAGGACGTTTGCGATGGCCGTGGCCACACCGGCCGCGGGCGACGTTCTCGCCGAGGCCCCGGCTCGTCTCGTTGTCGAATTCACCAGCGAGTTCGACGCGGCGATGGTCAACTTGAACGCTTTGCGACTCGAGCGCATGGATTCGACCCGCGAGGGTGCGCGGGCGAGTGTCGTCGCGGCGGACGTGGCCGTCCCGATTGCCAATCCGCGCGCGCTGCTCGTGACGCCACGTGTGTCGCTCGTGCCCGGCCACTACCGCCTCTTTTGGAGTGAGGCGTTTGGCACCCACCTCAGTGATGTCGCGGGACAGCGAGCAGCCGTGCCACCCCGCGGCGCTGCCGCCCAGACCCTGACTGAGTTCGACGTGGAGGTTGCGCCATGAAATACGCGCTGGCACGTGCATTTGTGGCCTTCGCCATCCTGGCTGCGGGCCTGCCGATCCCGGCACAGGCCGAGCCGTACCTCGCGGTCGGGCAGGGCTACAAGTGCATCGCCTGTCACGTCAATCCAACGGGCGGCGGGATGCGCAATGCGTTTGGGGTCGTGTTCGCGGAGAACTTCTTGCCAGCGCACAACCTGCCGGAGGGCGCGCCGGTCTGGACCGGCAGCATCGGCGACATCGTCCGACTCGGGGGTGACCTCAGGGAGAGCTGGTCGCGCACTGAGGTGCCCAACCAGGCTGCGCAGCAGGGATGGGCACTTGATCAGTTGCGCTTGTATGGCGACGTGCAAGTCATTCCCGATCGGCTCGGAGTCTACGTCGACGAAGCGCTCGCGCCCGGCACCGCACGTACGCAAGAAGCGTACGTTCGCTACACCGAGCAGCGTGCCGGCTGGTACGTCAAGGGCGGCCAGTTCTATCTGCCCTTCGGGTGGCGCCTTCAGGACAACTCCGCCTTCGTGCGCGAGGTGAGCGGTATCAACATGGCGACGCCGGACAACGGCATCGAGATTGGCCTCGAGAGTTCCGAGTGGTCGGCCCAAATTGCTCTCACCAACGGGTCGGCCAATGCGGGAACCGGATCCGGTCATCAGCTGACCGGCCAGGCCGTGTGGGTCCAGCCGCGGGGGCGCATCGGTGCCGCCGCGGCGTTCACCAACTCGAACGCGGGTGATCGTCGCGTGGTCGGCGTCTTCGGCGGGCTACATACTGGGCCGCTGGTCTGGCTCGGCGAGGCCGACTTGGTGCAGGACGACGGCTTTCCGGAGGGACGTCGTTCGCTTGTGGCAGGGCTCGCGGAGGTCAACTGGGGCTTTCGCACAGGACACAACTTGAAGCTGACCGGCGAGTATTTCGATCCGGATCGCAAGGTTCCAGAGGACCAGAAGGCGCGCTTCAGCCTGGTCTACGAGTACACGCCATTACCGTTTCTGCAACTGCGTTTGGGGGCCCGCCGCTACCAAGGCATTCCGCAGAACAATCTCGACAATCGGCGACTGCTGTTCATCGAGATCCACGGGTTCATGTAGGGCGGGCGAGCCGCGTCGGGGCGCAGCGGTCGTTGCGATCCTGACGACGCGCGAGCGCTGCTCGCCGCACGTTCGTTGGCTCTTCGCCGCACGTCGCCGCTTCGGTCTGTCGCCTATTTTGCCGAATGCCAAGTCAGGGTGAGTCTGAATGTCTGACGTAGCCTTAGGGCCGGACGCTATTGCATGCGGCGGGCGCGTATTCGGAACGTGATGTTCACGCGATCCTGTACCGCAATCGCTGCGCCCAAGACCGAAAACGGGGCGATGCCGAATCGGAACGGGTCGATCGCAGTGGCTCCCGTCACAGAGACTTCCTCGGAGGCCCTATGAAGCACCCGCCACTGAACGGCTATGCCGTTGCAGTGGGGGTTTCGCGGCGACGCCGCGGAAGTCGACCGAATCCATCGCAAGATGGACCGCATCGAAAACTCCAAACTCCGCGTTATTGGAAAAGGAAAGACCCCGTCACGTCGGGGTCAGGACGGCTAGGAGTCTGGGCGGCAGAACGGAAATCGGTGACAACGGGATTGCGGAGCGAGCGTTAAGTTTCGATGCCGACCACCTACCGCCCCTACGAACCCGACCAAGTGATGCTGCTGCCTGCCTCGCTGCAGGATTGGCTGCCCAAGGGACGCTTGGCGTACTTCATCAATGACACGGTGGACGCCTTGGACCTGAGGGCGTTCTACGCGCGCTACGCTGGCGGCGGCGCGCGTAATCAGCCGTTTCATCCGGCGATGACGGTCAAAGTGCTGGTGTATGGCTACGCCACGGGGGTGTTCAGCTCGCGCAAGATCGAGCGCCGGTTGCACGAGGATCTGGCGTTTCGGATGCTGGCAG
>Ga0209048_10006953_pt1 | contig 10519 bp, 12 predicted proteins | sample FrelakmetCRP12CR_FD_187146 | JGI IMG/M metagenome (GOLD analysis project Ga0209048, IMG submission 187146) | Freshwater lake sediment microbial communities from the University of Notre Dame, USA, for methane emissions studies - CRP12 CR (SPAdes)... | ecosystem: Environmental > Aquatic >... | reverse complement strand
GAACAGGGTGTAGCAATGCTTTCCAGCGTATTGCGAAGCAAGAGAGCCATCCAGGTGAACATCGCCATCATGCGAGCGTTTGTCCAACTTCGAGAAATGATCGCCTCGAATAAAAGGCTTGCCCGACGCCTCACTGAGCTGGAGAAAAAGTACGATGGCCAGTTTCGGGTTGTCTTCGACGCCATTCGTGAGCTCATGGCGGAGCCTCCATCGAGATCCCGCCGCATCGGCTTCAAGACCTGAGATGTGGGTCGCAATCCTTTCCGCCTCCGCCCTCTCCATTGATCATGATGACAGAGTCTGCGTGGTTCGCCGAACGAAATAGGCCAGATACACCAGTGTGTCTCTCTGGTCTCTCAAGTCTATCTCATGCATTTCGATCAGCGAACCAAAGAAACCAGAGCGACCAGAAAGCCACGCAAACGAAAAAAACCAAAGAAACCACACGAACAAGGCAGACGAGCAGGAACGGAGAGCTGCTACCCCGGCGGCATTCTCGCGTACCAGAGCCAATATGATCGGCATAAGCAGGGGCAAGAGTGCTAGCCAGACGGTTCATGATCGGGCCCCGAATATCGGAATTCGCCCGGGATGGGATGTAGTGTTTACTGAATTTCTCTCTTGCGCTGGCCCTAAGGGCTCCGACGATACCGGGATCTCGGGAAAAGGTCCGGACAAATTCCACCACCATGTTATATGCGGTCGTTCTAAGACGACTCTTGTAGGCAACATGTGCTCAGCTCCACGACTCTCATCAATGAACTCATCCACACCTGATAGACCTCACGCCAACCATCATGGGCATAAATCATGCCCTATGGCGGAAAATGTATGCCCTCAAAATTTCTATGAAATTGAAACGGGGGATCAGACACAAAAGACACAGATGAATCTAAATTGATTCCTGCTCGAATCTTGTTTGATTCTCACTTACCGTTCACGTCACCATCGCGGCCATTCCACTGGTCATGACGGTGGATTGGATCATCGCCAGTCCCGCTCTTCGCGCCCTTCCCGCACTCTGCCGCTCTTGTCGATCTTCCCTTCCTGCGCCCGTCACGTCCCCTGAAGGGCGAGTTGATTTCCTCTAAGGAAACGGGTATCCCTCACTGATTGGCCGGGCCGCACCAAACGAAGAACTTCATAGATTCGGGGGTACATGGCAGGCGAGCCCATACTGGAGCAGGTAAAGCGGGCTGCACGACAGCGTGTGCTGTATCTCCCCCACGCGGTTCGCCAGATGTCCCACTCTGATCGCATGATAACCCCCGCCGAGGTGGAGCATATTGTGATCTCGGGTGAAGTGATCGAAGATTACCCCCAAGATCCCCGTGGCCCTAGTTGCCTCCTGCTTGGCGTGGGGGAGGGTGGCCGCTCGCTTCATGTGGTATGCTCGCCAAAAGATGACTATTTGGCTATCATCACAGCGTATGTGCCTGATCCCCAACAATGGTCGGCAGATTTTCGAAGGAGGCGGTAACGATGGTCTGTCTCTACTGTAAAGGTAAGATGGTGCACAAGACGGCCCCGTTCAGCATGGACCGAAAGGGCTATCACATCTCCTGGGATGCCGTGCCGGCATGGGTATGCACACAGTGTGGCGAGGCCTATTTCGAATCAGGCGAGGTCACCCGTATTCAGAAAGCGCTCGACATGTTGGATCGTGAAAGTGTGGCCTTGTCTGGAGTCGGTGAGTCTTCTTCTTCGAATTAAGTCTCCTTCCTGACCGCAGAGAACCTGAACAACTAGCCACACCTCCGCCGTCGATCGTTTCTCTCGTCTGTCCGGTCTTTTAGGTTTCTCCGGTAGGCTTTCCGATCCGGCCAACGAGACGGACGAGATTCACTAGATCAACCAGTCCAGCCATCCCGCGTTTCTCGCCTTTCCCGCGCGACCCGCTCTTTTCGCCTTTTGCTCGGGCTCGTTGATTTCCTGGAGAGCATGATTATATAGGGAGTAAGAGAGGTGGAAAGCTTAGAGAGGTCAGCAGCCTGGTTCGAATGTGACCCGCTCTTGTGCAGCCAGCGTGCAAAGGGCGCCGCTCCTGCTTCAGTGGCGGGGTGAAGGTTCAAGGGACGCGCCATCGATGCTCGGTGCCAGTAGGCACGGCCGTTAAATGCGAGCCTGAACGAAGATTGAGGCGCGGGGCAATCAGCGAGGGCGACTGGAGGATTGCCGAACATCACCCGGTTTGGATGGTAGGTCTGGTGTTCCACACAAGAGCGGGCCGTTTTTTTGTGCAGGATGCTGAAAAAGCCCGCCAGCTTCGTTCTCGCATCGTTCAGACCCTTAACGTACCGCAAAGGGTACGCCTCGGCCCTTCATTCGCTGCGGCCTTGCTGGCCGGCTTTTTGAGCATCCTGCGAACCGACGTATCCCAATCTTCCTCCTCAAGCCAGCTTCCCCACAGAGTGACCCACAACTAATAGGTCTCAAAAAAACAACACACTCTTAGTAGGGAATTCGTTAGTTAGGGACTTTGAGAGGAAGAGAATAAAAAAATCGGAGCGGGGGCGGGTCTGAGAGCGCTCTGTGTATTGTGGAGGTCTTGGAGGAGCTTTAGGCTTCCCACCCGTCGGTGGGCCTGCTCACCACCCCTACGCTTGACCTCGATTCCTCTGAATGTTCCTCTCACCGAGGCCTCCGCTCAATTACAAGATAACCGTCCTTCGCGCGAGGTCAAGTCGATCATCGAGGGGGCCGGCGTAGCCGGCATTCCGGAAGCAGGGCTGATCGTGCTGCCGCTCGTCCTCGCAGCCGCGGGCCTGCCGGATCAGGTCATCATCGCGGCCATTCCACTCATCATGACGGTGGATTGGATCATCGCCAGAGCCCGCTCGGGCGTGAGCGACATGCTCGTCGCCATCCTCCTTGATGCAGGGCGTCTCACTGCCGCCACCGAACCAAGCGCGATTCAGTACCAATCTGAAGCCACTCATCCCGCTGAGCCACAGACATACTGAGAAGAGCGCTGGCGATTGGCTCCAGCGTCACGCCAGTCCCGCTCGTCGCGCTCTTCCCGACCATAACCACTCGCCCCGGGCCGCTAGATCCACCCGTAATCTAATGCGTGTTTATCCCCGAAAGGTGAGGTGCTTTCTCGCAGGCAAAGGGGTATTCTGCGGCCCATGCCCACATCCGCAGGCGAATCGAGGACTAGGCTCGAAGATCTCCAGCCCAACGCTGCTGAGGTTCTCTGGTGAAAAACATTTTCTTGGTCTATATCCCGCCAGGAAATGCTGAAGCCATGGTGCATTATGAGGAGACCATTCGGCAGAAAGTCATGCCGGAGAGAATTTTTCGCCACATTGATGACAATCTCCGCTCACGACTGATGCGGATATTCGGCACACGTCCAATCACCGTCTGGGGTTCGAAGGATAGCAGTGCAAATCGCTCTAAGTACGAGCGTATGGTGCCGGGCGACGAAATTCTTATCGTCGAAGGCGCCATTATTAAACTTTTGGGGAAAATCGCCGCTGTCACGGTGAACAAGGATTTATCCCGGGAGCTCTGGAAGAACCTTCGTCCAGACAAAGCTGATGGGTGGGACCTGATTTACTTCATAGCCAATCCTCAAGAGATTGACCTCCCATTTGCCGAATTCTGCAAGCTCGTGAGTTACGAGGATGACTATCAACTACGTGGCCTTAGTCTTGTCAGCAAAGATCGTCTAACCATGTTCTATAACCATTATGATGATCTGTATTCGGTCTTGATGCAGCGTAAGCGACGCCAACAGATCTATGAACTGCCGAGCACTGAAGAGCTGTTCGGACAGACAACCAGCGAAGGTTCAGCACTCCCCCTTGTCCCATCCCATGAAGACCTAGAGGGTGCTATACCTCAAGAGGCGATTTCTGACCACGTCAGAATGCAGTGGAAACTAATCAGCCTTGGTGTGAAGGCGAGCAGTCGAGTCTGGGTTCCCACAGGAGATCAAGGCAGAATACGAAGGCTTTATAATTTTGACCAATTCGAAACAGATTTCGCTGCTGGGTTGGACACCCAAGTTCGATATGTGGAGAACATCGACGTGGTGTGGAAGGAAGAGTTCCGAATCGACGCGGCATTCGAAATAGAAAATACCACTTCGATTTATTCCGGGTTGCTACGCTTTTCTGATCTGACTCTTGTTGCCCCCAACACGATTTACCCGCTCTTCATCGTCGCACCTCAAGATAAGCGGGCTAGGCTGATTGAGCAGTTACGACGTCCGTCGTTCAGGAAATTTCACCTGGAGCGTAAGGTTCGCTATCTTTCATATGAGGCAGTTAATGAAGTCGATCGTTTTTTTGAACACCGCAACCAAGGTCTCAGCGTCGATATCATCACAGGTCGATCGGAAGAACTTAAGATTGCATAGGCCGGAGAGAAGAAGTCTGGAGTCTTTCATTAAACGCTTGTTTGTCGAGGAGAATGCCGACGATCTCGAACCCCACCTCAACAACTCCGCCTATCGCGAATGATTTAGATGAGGGGAACTTAAAGCCGGTTGCCTGTGGCCTTATTAATCTATGAAGTTCTATGTTGGCGTAACTGACAACAAGTGGTTTGAGTTTCTTGCCAGCCGCAAACCGGATGAGGTTAACTTCTGGCGGCCTGGAGGGACCGGATCATTTCAGGTAATCCCGACTGGCGCCCCATTTCTTTTCAAGCTACATAGCCCGGATAATTTCATAGCTGGGGGTGGTTTCTTTGTCAGCCACTCTAATCTGCCGCTGTCACTAGCTTGGGAAGCGTTCGGCGAAAAAAATGGCGCTGCTTCTCTCGAAACGCTGCGGGCAATGATTGAAAAATTCAGATCGAACAAGCCTCGAGAGCATGACCCAGTCATCGGCTGCACCATCTTGGCAAATCCCTTCTTTCTTCGAAGAGAAGCCTGGATTTCCGCACCATCCAATTGGGCGCCGAGCATTGTCCAAGGGAAGAGTTATGAAAGCGAGGAGAGTATTGGGCGAGAAATATGGATGGAAGTTCAAGATAGGCTTGCCAGAGTAGTTCCTAAGGAGCCTCCTCTTCGAGCAGACGGCGCCTCCCCATCAGCCGAAGAGGTCGCAAGGTACGGTGCTGAATTTCTAACCAGGGCCAGACTTGGCCAAGGCGCCTTTCGAGTTCTTGTTACAGACGCATATGCTCGTCGCTGTGCCATCACTGGCGAACGGACGTTGCCGGCACTTGAGGCCGCTCATATCCAACCGTTTGCCAAATCTGGCCCAAACGTAACAGCGAACGGCTTGCTGCTTCGCTCGGATCTTCACAAACTATTTGATTCTGGCTATTTGTCAGTCACCCCTGATCTTTCCGTCGAAGTAAGTAGAAAGATCAAAGAAGAGTTTGAGAATGGTCGAGATTACTACGCGCTGCATGGCCGAAAGCTGGTCGTTGTGCCTGCAACGGAGAAGGATAGGCCTTCGTCAAAGTATTTGGAATGGCATAACACCAATACCTATCTTGCCTGAGTGAGGAGAAGGCGCCAATGGTAAACGATAGTGTCTTGAAAGCTCTGTTGGAATTTCGACGCAAGCGAAACTGGGAACAATTCCACAAGCCTAAAGAGCTCGCCACAGCCCTTGCTATTGAGGCCAGTGAGTTGCAGGAAGTATTCCTATGGAAAACCGAGGAAGAGGTTGGGCATTTACTGAGCAGTCCCTCCCGAGGGAAGGTCTTGGACGAAATCGCCGACGTTGCGATCCTCCTGTCATACTTGTGCCACGACCTAGGCATTGATCTAAACGCAGTGGTCCTCTCGAAGATGAACAAGAACGAAGCCAAGTACCCTGTCGAGAAGTCCTATGGCAATGCGAAGAAGTATGATGAAAGCTAATGGAGTCAGGCGAAGATGAACAGGAGTTGGGAGCCGTTTCTTTCAGACGCCCCTCATCACGCGCCCTCCATTCCTAATGGTGCTCGATTCGGCGAAGGTCTTATTGGAAGTCTGGGCCGCTGCTTCAGTGAAGCGTGCGGGAGACTTCTCGTCTGAAAAATCTCCTCATTGCCCAATGACCGATGCGATATTGGTGGGTGAATCAAAATCAGACGTACCGCCATGAGATCGTGGGTGGCTATCTTTGGTCACCCAAGCGATCAGTGGGTGATCGTCGTAATCCGTTCTATGAGTTCATGCGCGAAGTGTCTCCGGGGGATGTGATTCTTTCCTTCTGCGACACGCGCATTGCCGCCCTCGGCATTGCCCAATCGTACTGCTACGAGAGCCCGAAACCGGATGAGTTTGGTGCCACGGGCATAAGCTGGAGCGCAATCGGCTGGAAAGTTGATGTGCACTTTCAGGAGCTGTCTAATCGAATCCGACCCAAGGAGCATATTCAGGAGCTTCGCCCTTTCCTGCCAGAGAAATATTCGCCGCTTCAGAAAGATGGCAATGGACTCCAGAGCGTCTATTTGACCGAAGTCAGCCCTGAATTTGCTTTATCGTTATTTCGCTTGATAGGCCCTGAGGCGACGTCGGTGAAGGATACGGCGACTGCTCTCAACGGGCTGGCCCCGCTGGTTCTGCAGCACGAAGCAACCCTGGAGGAATGGGAGCAGCGCGTAGAGCGGGTGATTCGCGACACTCCAACATTGCAGGAGACGGAAAAGCAATCGCTCATACAGGCTCGACGTGGTCAGGGAATTTTTCGGACAAACCTCCAGCGGATCGAGAGTCAATGTCGGATCACCAAGGTGAATCGGCCTGAGTATTTGATTGCCAGTCACTGCAAGCCCTGGCGCGACTCCACCAACAACGAGCGTCTGGATGGCGAAAATGGATTACTCCTGACGCCTACCATCGATCACTTGTTCGATAAGGGCTTCATCTCCTTTGAAGCCAATGGCAGGCTGATTATCTCGCCAGTGGCACATCGACCATCGCTGATCAAAATGGGTATCGATGTTGACCACAGTGTTAACGTTGGGGCCTTTAGCGAAGGACAGCGGCGCTTTCTGGATTATCACCAGGAGAATGTTCTTCGTATGGCTCGGCAAGCTGGAGGATAAGCTGGGATGAGGGGCATCGCGATTTATTTTGACCCGGAGTGGGCGTGGCCTCCGCGGTTACGGTTGCAGGACTATTTGCATCGGGTGGGGAGTGCGGAGTCGGGCTTATTTGGAAACTACTATGACCTACGACCAACTGGTTGACTTCGTTGAACGGCGGATGCGGATGTCCCACATCTATCAGCCGGTCATGTTACTGACTCTGCTACGGCACGACGGCCAATGTTCAGAGACTGACATCGCCAAGGCTATCTCAGTTCATGATCCGACCCAGATCGAGTACTACGAAGCGATCACACGCAACATGGTTGGTCGCGTGCTGACAAGGCACGGCGTGGTAAAGCGAGAAGGAACACGGTTTAGTCTTCTGTCTGCTCAGACGCTCACAAAGGATCAGCTTGCTGAGCTCCGGCGACTGCTGGAGGCTAAGCTGGATCAGTACGTGGCAAAGCGAGGTGAACGAATCTGGCAGCACCGCAAGTTAGCACTCGGCGACATTTCTGGAACCGTCAAATACGAGGTTCTCCGACGAGCGAGCCTCTGCTGCGAGCTCTGTGGTGTATCGAATAGAGATCGAGCTCTCGAAGTTGACCATATCGTTCCGAGGAACCATGGGGGCAGCGACGACGTGGCCAACCTGCAGGCTCTCTGCTACAGCTGCAATGCAATGAAGCGGGATCGAGACGCCACAGACTTCCGGGCGTTGCGAGAATCCTATGCCCATCGTGCGAAAGCCTGTCTGTTCTGCGCTCGACAAAAGGGCGGGCACATCGCATTGGAGAACGAGCTATGTTTCGGGATCAAGGATGGTTACCCGGTTACCGATCTCCACATGCTGGTCATACCCAAGCGGCACGTGTCAGATTTCTTTGACCTCTACGAGCCGGAGAAACACGCCTGCGTGAGGCTCTTAGACGAAGCAAAGCGTAGAGCTAAGGCGCAGGATCCCACCATCGCCGGTTTCAATATTGGCATCAATGTGGGCGAAGCCGCAGGCCAAACCGTTCATCACTGTCATGTCCACCTGATTCCAAGACGGACGGGCGATGTAGAGCAGCCCCAGGGGGGCGTGCGAAACGTCATCCCAGGCAAGGGAGCGTATTAGGAAGAATGAAGGTACCAGAAGCCATTTTTCAAACATCGCCGCTAACGTTATCGCCCAAGAAATTGTTGAAAATTAGATTTTGGTTCGGGAGTTCTGATCACATGCGAATGATCTCACTGAAGACGGCAACGCACATATTTTCTCGGGCCGGCCTGTGAGAAATATTTTCGATCAATACTCGCAACCTGAGAATCGGCTCACACACGCATTACTCGCTTCTCTGGCAGAAGATCGGTGGCTTCTTAATGCGTTTGTGCGGTGGGTGTCCGGCAGGAACGAGAAGAGGGCGAAGCTCCGGGTTCTAGAGCAGTCTCTTCCAGGAGAGCGGCAAGATCTCTCCGAAGAGGAGGCTCAGCGGCGTGGGCTACCAGATGGCTGTATTACAGATGGAGACAACTGGGCCCTCCTGATTGAGAGTAAATTTGCAGCGCGACCCACGGTTGATCAATTGCGTCGACACCTAAGGACGGCACAACGATGTGGAATCGAGGATGTCAGTCTCTTGCTCATCACGGTCCATGCCGCTCCTGGTCGCTTACCTGATAAAGTCGTCGCAAAGCAGTGGTGGGAGGTCTATGCATGGTTGTGCAAACATGCTGCTCCTTCACCCTGGGCGCGCCGCTGCCTAGAGTATATTCAGGTGGCCGAAACGAAAGAAGCAGAAGCGGATTACTTACAGGAAGGAAGGCTGACTGTGTTTTCAGGAATTCCATTTGGGCGTAATGAACCCTACAGCTATGGGCAAGCAAAACGGCTTCTTAAGTTATTGCGAGAGGAACTCTGTCGGGATAAGCGATTGTCAAAGCAGCTTGGGGCAGACTTGTCTGCTCTGGGACGTCCAGCTATCACTGGTCGGGACCGGTCGAGCGTGTGGGACTTCATACCGATCACACACGCTTATCGTGCAAAAAACCACACGCAGTACCTACACCTCACGCTCGTTATCCTTGAGAATTGTGTCGCCGCGTATGTCACGATCCCGAATGGAATCAAGTCCAGGCTTCGTTCGAAACTGCTCGGTTCAAGCTTAAAAGAGTTCGAGTCGGCAATTCAGACCGTGACGATCGATATCGTCAGATCGCTGAAAGGTGTGAAAGGATTTGTGCCCGAGGTCCTAGTTGTCCAGCGCCATTTCGCGAGCCAAAGCTCTCCTGGTGTGGTCGATTGTCAGTTGAGGTTCGATGGCCGGACAGCTCTTCCAAAGACGAGTCGATACCGAGAACGTGTGAAGAGTCAACCGGAGTGGTTTAAAGCAGCCCACGATGCGCTCACCCATCGGCATTCAAATCTGGAGTTTCAGATCGGTTGCTTGTTTCCGTATGACACGTGCCCAACGACGCACGATAAAAGGATTGTTCGCGCAATTGCGGATGTCTGGCTGGCTTGTTCACCTATAGTGCAAGGAGGCGGGGAGTAAGACGGTCAGGAGATTATCTCGCCGGAGCGACCACCTCTCTTCTATTTTCTCTCTTGAGGGCGGGCTAGATGGTCTCCCACTGCGCGTGTCGCAACGAGGGTCTTCTCCGTTCCGCATCTCCCCCAAAGGAGTCGCCAGACTGGCCTTCAGTGCGCGCATCGGACGAGCACTGTCTTATCGTGCGCGTTCTGCGAGCAAGAAGGATGGTCTGGCGGCTCCTTTCCTATCCTTCCAAGCTCGCTCGTTTCTCTCTTCAAAGGATGGCCTGGTCGATCCTCAAGTGCGCGCGTCGAACGAGCTTACAGATGCTCCCTCCAAGCTCGCTCGTTATCTCTTCAGGGATGGGGCCTGATTGATCTTCCATTGCGCGCGTCCAACGAGGGGAGTCGGCGACCGCGCGTTGCGCGAGCACAGAAGATCATCAGGCTCCATCCCCGCTCCCGCTTGCGATGATCTCCAGACGGGGAGTAGGCTGCACAAAGAGCGGTGCCAGCCGCCATAGGTTCTTTGATGCGAGACGCCAAGAGCCCTCAGGATCAAGGAGGCCCCATGCCCCTCGTGACTGCCTTAGCCCTCTCAATGTTCTTGCTCACCATAACCGGCTGCGCGACCTCCAGCGATCCTTCCGCCGCGAAGCAGGAGACGGGCAAAAAAGAATCCACCAAGAAAGTCATCAAACATGATGAAGAGAAGTCGATGAATGAGGAAAGCCAGAACGCCATTCGTTAGGCTTTAGCGGAGTGGCCGAGGCCGACGGGCTCACGGTAACGGTAGAATGGTGCACCTTAAGACCTGACATCAGCCGGCAGTTCCGGGTATCTCGCCATACGAAATCACATCGGTCCAGACCCTAAAGCTCTCCAACGTGTTGGGTCCGAACGTCGTGGCGATCGCGACATCGGACGCGTCGCGGCCTCGCGCCATCAGGACGCGGCCCGCCCGCCGCACATTGTTGCGCGGGTCGAAAATGTGCCAGCGGCCCCCCATCCAGACCTCGA
>Ga0209048_10006952_pt1 | contig 10520 bp, 6 predicted proteins | sample FrelakmetCRP12CR_FD_187146 | JGI IMG/M metagenome (GOLD analysis project Ga0209048, IMG submission 187146) | Freshwater lake sediment microbial communities from the University of Notre Dame, USA, for methane emissions studies - CRP12 CR (SPAdes)... | ecosystem: Environmental > Aquatic >... | reverse complement strand
TCAATGCGGCGCGGCCAACCCGGCGGAGGCGCGTTTTTGTGCTTCCTGCGGGACGAAACTACCCGAAAAATCGTCCTGACCCCTGGTAAGGGCTTTGCGGGCCAGCTAAAAAGACCCTCTCCCGGCTACTTTCCGGGGTTTTGTTTGGCTGTCCATCCAGAATGCGGGTGCGCAGTTGGGCCTTTCTCTCATGCGGTCTCCAGCATGATTTGGTCTACAGGTCAGGTTTTTAGCTTTCCTGGCCGACCATCTTTTGCCATCAACGAGCGTATATTGATCAACCATTTAACATAAAAGCTGCAGGCCGGGTGGACTTAATGCGAGATGACCACCTGTGCGTTTCCCGACCCCTCCTTTTTTTGATTTTGGTCTTCTTCAATTCGCCTCCCGGCTGTACCAGGTCGCCTAACACTTTGAAGTCCGCAACCATAAGTATAAATATCCTGTCACTTTGCTCCCTCCCGTTGTGTTGGGTGTCGGTAAAGGTAAATCGGTTACCATCCTTGGCGCAGTTGCCTTCGGTAGTCAGACTTTTCGCGATCCTGCCACCTGCATGTGCAACCGAGAATGTTAGCTTTAGTGAAGCGTTTTCCCGCCTAAAGTCGGCATCATGATGCTCATCTATTTCTTTAGTGGACTTGCTTTTGAGGGACTTGGTTTGGCTGTCTATTTGCAACAGAGACAGGGGAGCGACCTGCCTTTAAACAAGCATCTGAAGTGGCTGGCGGCGTTCGGCTTTGTTTGTGGGGTAACTAATTGGATCGATATGTTCCTGACCAGCGGGGGTACACAGGAATATCTCAATGCACTAAATATATTGAGAATGATCGCCCAACCTCTCACAGGCTTATTGTTGCTCATATTCGGTTGGGAAATATTGAGAGAAATACCTTTGCCGGCGTGGACTGTTTTTATTCCGGGGGTGCTGATCGTTCCCATTGCCTATGTGATCACGTACGCTGCCACTACCTTCGTAACACCGTCCCCCATGAACATTCCCATTGATATTTGGTCCCGCTATTTGCTGTATCTTCCAGGAGCCATCATGGCCGGGACCGGTTTTCTACGTCAGTGGAACATGCAGCGGAAACTTGGTCTTTCCGATGTTGCCAATTTGATGTTGGGAGCCGGGTTGGCATTCCTGTTCGAAGCGTTTATCGTCGGCCTGGTGGTACCTGCCGCTCCATATGGTCCGGCATCTTATTATAACTATGACCGTGTGATGTTTAATGCCTTTACTGGAGAACAGGCAGGGATAACAGGATTTCTTGGATTAACTTCCTGGCTGGACAATGCCCGAATTTTGGTGGTCACTGGTTTGCCTGTTTCCTTCTGGCGGATGCTTTCAGCGTTCACCGTTACCTTCTTTGTAATGAGGGGTTTGGGCGTCTTCGAGGCCACGCGCAAGAGGCAGCTAATAGCGTTGCAGGAAGAGCATGCCCGGTCACAGAAAGCAGCGTTCGATGCCCAGATCGCTGCCAGAGAAACTGCGGAAAAATGGACAGAAGTACTGATAAGCATTAACCGCCGCATCACGGAGCTTGAGGATGTCGATAGTATCTTGTTGTTTATCGTTGATAATGCGAGAAAGTTATTGCCGGCAGATTTTGTCGGATTGGCTCTGTTGATGGAAGATCCATCCAGTCTGGAATTAAAGTGCTTTTCCGTTGAAGACTCTACAGAGATGGTTCAGACAACCGAAATCATCAAGGCCCCATTGATCCTGGAAACCTTGCAAACCGCTCATTCCTATCGCTCAACAGGCAATGAGCCTCCTGCCATGCTTGAAAATATCATTTATGGGCAAGAAGGATCAGCAAAAGGGGTTGGAATTGTCAGGCTTGAACTGGATAACCGCCCGATCGGGGTCCTCTGGGCTTGCCGTTCCGTTGAGATGATATTTTCTGAAACAGATCTGATCTGGTTGGAATGCATGGCTGACCAGGTGGTGATCGCCATACAGCATGGCTTGATGACCTCCCAATTGCAATCCCTCTCGATCACCGAGGAACGTGCCCGGATTGCCCGGGATATGCACGATGGTCTGGCACAGGTTCTGGGATATTTGAACCTGGAAGTGCAAACACTGGAAGCACTCCAAAAGCAAGGGAAGACTGAAGCTCTTTCAGCCGAGTTGGGAAAGATGCGGGAAGCGATCAAGCTGGCCAACGCGGATGTGCGAGAAAATATACTGAGCTTGAGGACCACACTGGCCAGTGAAAATGGCCTTGTTTCAGCCATCTCAGAATATCTGGATGAGTTCGGCATCCAAACTGCAATTGAAACCAACTTTACCAATGAGATTGACGGCGATATAAACATCTCGTCTGTTGCTGAAGTGCAGTTGGTATGCATCCTGCAGGAAGCACTGGCAAACGTCCGTAAGCATGCACGCGCCACTCAAGTGCGGGTATCGATCAGGAAAATAATGCAAGAGGAGAGCGGTTTTATTCATATGCAGATCATCGATAATGGGACCGGATTTACGATACGGGATTCCAAGCGTAATTTTGGACTCAAGACCATGAAAGAACGTGCAAACAGCGCCCAGGGGACTCTGGAGGTAAAATCAGCCGTAGGAAAGGGGACCACTCTCAATTGCACATTTCCGTGTATCAAGGCCGAGCAGCTGAAGAAAAGCTCTACCCTCTTCACTCAAGCAGGCAGGCTCTCAGTTCACTGACTTTGGGAAAAACAACATGAATGTGCGTGAATGGGCATTGCCCGTATTTACGGTTTTGATCCAGCTGTCGGTTGGGACGTTGCTGACCTTATGGATCCTGCGCGCTTATGCCAGTATTAAATACGGCAAAGAGAGGGTGGATCGAATTGTAAGAGTCCCCCTTCTGATCATTCTATCAACGACCGTTCTCGGGATGCTCGGCGGGCATTTTCACCTAAGCAGACCATATCTTTCATTCCTGGCGGCAAGTAACTTTCGAACGTCATGGCTGAGTCGTGAGATCGTTTTTACGGTGTTATTCTTTCTTATAACTGGGATTCTTTGGATCTTCCAATGGTATCAAAAAGGGCATTGGGGGTTGAAAACAACACTGGGCTGGCTGGCAATCATGGTCGGGTTCGTGACCGTGTATTGCATGGGCCACATCTATCTTCTGCCGGCACAGGCGGCGTGGAATACCCCAGAAACCATCATTTCGTATTATGGCTCGACGTTCATGCTGGGGGTAATGGCTCTTGCAGAAATCCTGATCATGGATCTACGGTTTAAAAAGGTTCGCCAAAACGAAGTGTTGACAGAATGGGTGATTATTGTACAGGAAGCGGTAAAACGACTGGCTCTGGCTGCTGGCGTGATGCTGATCCCGGATATCATTCTCAATTTATTTCATCTTTACCTGTTGCGCACGGGAACTGCATTAGCACAAACCAGCTATGATCTTCTCATCGAGCTCTACAGCCCGCTTCTGATCGCCCGATTCTTGATTCTGCCCGCCGGGGTGGTTTCCCTAATCATTCCGGTGGCCAGGATGAAACGCACCGGAAGGACCGTTCAGGAGCTCTTCACCCCTGCCTATTTAGCTTGCCTGCTGGTCATTGTCGGAGAAGCGCTGGGACGCTTCCTCTTTTACGCTGCTCATATCCGAACAGGCATTTAGAAAAGAATAACATTATGATACTTAAAATCCTGATTGCAGATGATCACCAGCTTTTTCGGCAGGGGCTGAAAAGCCTGATGAAAACACGGGAGGATCTGGTAGAGGTGATCGGCGAAGCAGAAACCGGTGAAGAGGCAGTGCGGATGGCCGGTTTGCTTCACCCAGATGTGGTTTTGATGGACATCTATATGCCGCAGATGGATGGTTTGCAGGCCGCGAAAGAGATTCACTCCCGTTATCCGGAAATCGCCATTGTTATGCTGACCTCCTCGGAACGCGATGGTCATCTCTATGAGGCTGTGAAAATAGGCGCGGCGGGCTATTTATTAAAAAACCTGGATGCAGCGGACCTTTTTGAATTGCTGAGCGGTGTGACCAGGGGAGAACCCGCAATGACGCGTGCCGTGGCAGGTAAGTTTCTAAAAACTGTGGCAAATCGTATGGTGGATGAAGGAAAGGGCGAGCAGGCACTCTCTGAAAGGGAGCTATTCGTTCTTCGATTGGTGGCCAGCGGAGCCAGCAACCAGCAGATTGCAGATAAATTGTCCATTTCTGTGAATACTGTTAAAACTCATTTAAAGAATATTCTTGAGAAACTTCAATTGGAAAATCGCACCCAAGCAGCCACCTTTGCGCTTACGCACGGGCTGATTTCTCCCCGGGATGGCTGATCCAGCAAATCACCCATTTGGGTGAGGCCAGAGTGCCCTAAAGGGGGATGAAAGGCGATGTTTATCCACGTATTCTATTAATATGAGTAGGTGTCTTGACGGCGATCATGCCGTTAATTCTAGTATCAGGAGGTTCTTTATATCGGATATGTATTCCCCATCCATCTTCCCTTGCAAATTGACAGGCATTGCTCTTTTAGAGCATATTGGAATTTCATCTACTGGAATGGAGGAAAGGAATGAGTGAAAAGAATTTCCTCATGAAAGTTCTTACCGAAACCACGCTGAGCCGCCGCAGCTTCCTTAAATGGAGTGCAGCGCTGGGCGGTACAGCTGCGTTGGCCGGAAACATGAACTTCGGCTTGAAAACGGTTGAAGCAGCGGCACAAACCGCAGGGACACAGGACAATTGGGTCACCGTAGCCTGTTGGCATAACTGTGGTGGCCGCTGTCTTATCAAGGCGAATGTCATTGATGGCGTTGTGACCCGGGTCAAGACCGATGACACTCACCCAGACAGTCCAGATTTCCCCGTTCAGCGAGCCTGTGTACGCGGCCGTTCACAACGGATGCAAGTATTCGGGGCCGACCGTTTGAAATACCCGATGAAGCGCAAGAACTGGGCTCCCGGCGGCGGCAAGAAGGAATTGCGCGGTAAAGACGAATGGGTGCGCATTTCCTGGGACGAAGCCCTGGACATTGTTTCCAGTGAATTGAAGAATGTCAAGGAAAAATACGGCAACGAAGCCATCCTTTCTCCTGGAACGGGCTCGTGGTTATTGAACGCCTATGGAGGTTGCTGGGAGACGTGGGGCATGGTTTCCATTGGCGCCTGGCCTCAGCCGGTGGCACATATGACCGGCCGGAACGCCGTTTATACTTTCTTTGGTGAAGGCGGCGCCAGTGACCGCATGGAACTGCGCAAATCCAAGTTGATCGTCCTTTGGGGCGCTAACCCGGCCTGGAGCAGCGCCGGCAACCCTGCTTATAACTACCAGCAAGCCAAAAAGGCTGGCGCAAAGATCATTTGTGTGGATCCCATCTTAACAGCAACAAATGTTGCCCTAGCAGATGAATGGATCCCGGTGAGACCATCCACTGATACCGCGCTATTACTTGGCATGGCTCACTACATGATCACCAATAATTTGCAGGACCAGGAATTCCTGGATAAATTTACCGTTGGCTTCGATAGCGCACATATGCCGGAAGGCGCGGATCCAAAAGAGAATTTCAAGGATTATGTTCTGGGCATCTCTGACGGCATCCCCAAGACTCCTGAATGGGCCTCCCAGATTTGCGGAACGAATCCCGGGATGATCCGATCCTTTGCCCAGGAAATTGCGACGACCAAACCAATGGCAATGCTGAGTTCCTTTGCTCCTGCACGCACTTACATCGGAGAGCAGTTCTGCCAGGCATTCCTGACGGTCGGTTGGATGACCGGCAACGTCGGTATACCCGGCGGGATGGTAGCCGAAAATGGTCATGCCACCGCAGGAAACCAGGGTAATCCTTTGATCTCAGCAGGTCCCACAGGAATTACCGCTCCTCCCAATCCCATAAGCGCCGGGACGATGGCTGCCTTCTTCGGGATGACACCGGATATGGGTACGCTCGGTATTGTTTGGGACGAGGCGTGGAGCGCAGTGGTGAATGGAGAATTCACGGAAGCCTTAAATAAAAAGCACAAGGTGGATATCCACTTGATCTGGTGCATCGGAGAAGCGGCAGCATTAAACCAACATCCCAATGTCAATGAAGGGATCGAGGCTTTCCGGAAGGTTGACTTTGTGGTCACATCGTCGCACTTCCTGACCACCAATGCCAAATACTCGGATGTTGTCCTGCCGGCCACGACCCAATGGGAACGTGATGGCGCTTTACTGACCGGTAACCGTGAAATGATGATCTATGCGCAAAAAGCGGTCGAGCCTCTCTTTGAAGCCAAAGATGACGTCACCTCCAATGTTTCAACGACGACCGGTTGGATCGAAATGGAAATCGGCAAGCGCCTGGGAGTAGATGTAAATGCGCTGGTGCCTCTCTCGTTGAAACAGCAGGTCTTCAACCAGCTGGCTGGTTCCATGGTTGTCAAACCAGATGGTTCGGGTTATGAACCACTCTTGACGATCACGGCGAATGACATTACAGCGATGGGTGTGGATGGAAAACCACAAACAGGCCGCATCACCCTCCAGGAGTTCAAGGAGAAGGGTATTTATCAAGTGCCCCGCACTCCCGACGACAATCTGGGCTTCCTGGCTTACAAGGCTTACCGCGCAGACCCGGCAGCAAACCCGTTGAAAACACCCAGCGGCAAACTGCAAATCCATTCCAGTAACCTGGTCGGTGCGATCAAAATGTATGGGTGGACGGAAGTCACTCCCATCCCGACCTACCGGCCTCCCTTGCAGGGTTACGAGGCAACTTTCGAAAACTTTGACACAAGGGTCAAGGGGAAGTTCCCGCTGCAACTCTGGACTCCCCACTATATGCGGCGTTCGCACTCCGTGTATGACAATGTCACCTGGTTGCGTGAGGCTTTCCCTCAAGAACTCTGGATCAATCCCATCGATGCTGAGGCGCGCGGTATCAACAATGGCGACACAGTTTTGGTAACCAGCCCGCACGGGAAAGTTTTACGGCATGCGAAGGTCACACCGGGCATTGTTGTCGGCGCAGTAGCATTGGGTGAAGGAGCTTGGGCCAATCGAGATGATAGCACTGGTATTGATACAGCCGGTGCGACCAACTCGCTTGCTGGGACAACCCCAACAGGCCAAGGCGTACAACCCTGGAATACCAATATTGCCCAGGTGGAGAAATACACCGGCAACCCGCTGGAACCAGACTACAAGTGGCCTCAGCGTATTCCGATCAAGGAGGCATAAGCCATGGCTAATCAAAAAGCTTTCTATTTCGATGCGAGTTCCTGTATCGGCTGCAAAGCCTGCCAGAATGCTTGCAAAGATAAATATGACTTACCTTTGGGTGTCCGGTGGCGCCGCGTCTTTGAGTATGGTGGCGGTAACTGGTTATACATTGATGGTGTGGAAACCCCCAACAATGTCTTCAAGTACTTCGTCTCGACAGCGTGCCAGCATTGCGCCAATCCGGTATGCCGCGATGTATGCCCAGCCGCGGCCATTACCAAACGCGCCGACGGCATTGTCTTAATCGATCCCGATAAATGCATCGGCTGTCGTTATTGCCAGTGGGCGTGTCCTTACGGCGCGCCTCAGTTCAACGAAGAAACCAAAGTGATGACCAAGTGCACCTTCTGCTCCGACCTGCAGGATCAAGGTCTCAAACCGGCATGCGTGGATGCCTGTGTGATGCGCTGTCTGGATATTGGCGATTATGAAGATTTGCGCAATAAATACGGCAGCGTTGTTGGCATCGAACCATTACCAACAGGAAATATCACCCATCCCTCGCTGGTGATCACGCCACATAAACATGCCGAGCCAAGCGGACAGGGCACTGGCTCAATCCTGAGTCTGCCGGAGGAGGTGTGAGATGAATGCACGCGATTGGGCGTTGATTACTTTCACGATCCTGGTTCAAATGTCGGTAGGCTCCATCTGGGTGCTGGGAGTGGCGCACTTCTTAGCCACCCGCAAATATGGAGCAGAAGAGGCTGACCGCCTGAGCGATCGAGCCTTGCTGGCACTGGTACCGGTGATTGCACTGGGGTTTATCGCCAGTCTCCTGCACCTGGGCAATCCGTTCAATGCCTATCGGGCGGTCACCAACCTGGGAAGCTCGTGGCTGAGCCGTGAGATCTTCTTTGGGGTGATCTTTGCAGTATTGGCGTTTGTCTTTGCCTTACTGCAATGGCGCAAGATCGGCCCCACAATCTTGCGCACCGTGATCGCCTGGCTGGCGGCATTGGATGGACTGGTGCTGGTCTTCAGCATGTCCAACGTTTACATGCTGCAAGCCCAACCTGCCTGGAATTCCTGGGCAACCCCGGTATCCTTCTTTGCGACCACCTTTTTGTTGGGCGCGCTGGCAATGGGGGCGGCATTTGTAGCCAATTATGCCTATCTGCAACGCAAGAAAGCAGATTGCGCGGAGGCACAGTGCACGCTGATGCGTGGGACGTTACGCTGGATAGCGGTGGCAGCAGTGGTGCTGGTCGGTTTGGAACTGGTGGTGCTGCCGATATACCTGGCCTCGGTAGCTGGCGGAAGCGCGGCTGGGTTAGCGAGTGTAAAACTGCTGACCGGCTTATTTGGATGGTTACTGGTTCTGCGTGTGATCCTGGCCTTTGTGGGCGCGGGTGTGTTCGCCATTTTCCTGTACCAGAATGCCATGAGCGCTGGCCATGAGAAGATGCTTGGCAACCTGGCCTATGCTGCCTTCGTGATTGTGCTGGTAGCCGAGGTATTGGGACGCGTGCTATTCTATGCAGCACATGTTAGAATCGGTATCTAGTAAAAAAAATATCAACAGGCGCATCTCAAATTAGAACAAGATGGGGAGGTGTTGAACCTCCCCATCTTGTTTAATAAGGGTAATTTTGGCTTCCGAATCAATTAATAGTTGGCAGATTGACTACAGTCCGATGAGGCAACCGCGAGGAATATGAAATATATACTGCGATTAATTATGATCCTCCTGGCCGGACTTATGGCTGGCGTGCTTACGTTCTCTGTGGATGCGAATGGCACCAGTGTCCGCGTCATTCAGGTTTCTTCCAACGGGCAAGGGCGGGCATATGCGGTGGCATATTCCCCAGACGGACAAATTCTCGCGGTTGGATCCTCCCTTGGCATAAATCTTTATAATTCATCTGATCTGCAACCCATTCGCTTCATGCCAAGCGATACCTGGGTTCGCGCCCTGGCATTTTCTCCGGATGGTAGCCTGCTGGCCAGCGGCTCCTACGACCCGGTGGTGCGATTATGGCGGGTGAGCGACGGAACGCTTCAAAATGAATTAAAGGGCCACACCGCTTGGGTCCGTGCCCTGGCCTTTTCCCCGAAAGGCAACTTTCTGGCAACTGCCTCCGATGACAATACTGTGCGATTGTGGTCAATTCCCATTGGGGAACCATTAAACACGTTCAACCAGGGTATGGAAGGCGTGCGAGCAGTGACTTTTTCCCCGGATGGGACCATGTTGGCTACCGGAGGGTTTGACAATATTATCCGTTTGTGGCAATTATCCGATGGAACCTTGCTGCGTGAACTCGCAGGCTCTACTGGCTGGATACGCGCGCTGGCTTTCTCCCCGGATGGCAAATGGTTGGCCTCCGGCGGGTTTGATCACCTGGTGCATCTGTGGCGGGTGGCCGACGGGAAATTGCTGTTCACCCGGGATGAACACACCTCCAGCATTACGGGGTTGGTCTTTTCGCCAGATGGAGAGGTCCTGGCATCTGCGGATGTCGATACCACCATCCGACTGTGGAAAATGCCTACATTGGAACCTTACGATATCTTGAAAGGCCATACCGATTTTGTTTTCAGCGTGGCATTCTCGCCGGATGGCAAGAGCCTGGCCTCTGGCGGAGCGGATAATAGCGTGCGGGTATGGGATATGCCTGTGGAGGCGGGACCAGCCGCGCAAGAGCAGGTTGCTTCGCCATCCAACTGCAAGACATGTCATCATCCAGGCAGTGCGGCGAACCCACCCCGGGTGATCGAGGTCAATTGCACAGCCTGTCATTCAGATGGTGCACTGGACCTCAACTGGTGTCCGGTCGTACCGCGGGCGGTTGGAGGAATAACTTTGCAAGTGACCACCAACGCCATCCTGGGACGAGAAGGGGGAGTGCCAGAGGCCGCGCCGAATTTTGGCGTGGAGATCGCTTCTCCAGGAAATGGAGCGCATGTTTACACGCTTGAAAATATCCGGAGCATGATCCCGATTAATGGAATCGTCTTTTCCAAAACGATCGCTCTGACAGATATCGAAATCCAATTGGAAATTTGGACAAGTTCTGAACTAACTGCCACCTTATCCACCAGACCGGCGGCTGATGGCACTTTTTCCTTTCCGGTCAATATTCGCCCCGGAGGAAATGAGCCTTATCCAGGCTTTCTTGGTCGAAATTATTGTGCAGCATGCCACCTAGACGCACAGGCGGTCTTACCATCGGGTGAAGTTCGTCTGGTTGTTGTTGGGATAGCCCCGGATGGGACAAAAGCCACGGACGAGCGTTGGATAACTGTCGATGATAGCCAAAGCGTACTCATTCCGGTGACAGTGTTACAAG
>Ga0209048_10006951_pt1 | contig 10521 bp, 10 predicted proteins | sample FrelakmetCRP12CR_FD_187146 | JGI IMG/M metagenome (GOLD analysis project Ga0209048, IMG submission 187146) | Freshwater lake sediment microbial communities from the University of Notre Dame, USA, for methane emissions studies - CRP12 CR (SPAdes)... | ecosystem: Environmental > Aquatic >... | reverse complement strand
CTTTCGCGTCGGAGGTATCAAGCGTCCTGGAAAACTTCTCGATGATCTCGCGGGCCGCGAGCGGCTGGAGCAGATCGTCCGCGAGGAGGCAGCGCTCCAGGCGGAGGCCGAGGGGCTCGCGGTCGAGGCACGCGAGACCGCCCACGTCGTCGCGGAGGTGCCACGGCTTTCGGAGTCGGGCCGGGCCGTGCCGGGCGTCTCGCTCGCGGAGATCGAGGAGTGGGGGGCACGCGCTCACGCGGCGCTGTTCGTCGTGCGGGGAGGCCTAGAGAGCGAGCGCGAGCGGCTCGTGCTGGAGGCGAACGGCCTCGCGGCCGCCGCACTCGGCGACCACGGCGGCGGCTCGAGCGTGGCGCTCGTGCGGCGCCGGCTGGAGGAGTCGCTTCGCGGCCCGTAGGCGGTGGCAGGCGACAGGCCGAGGCTCGGCAGGTGCGCGCCCTCTACGGGAAGGTCGGGTCGTTTCGCCGCAGGTCGAGGGAGCCGCCGTTGCGGCACCCCGGGGGTAGGCGGTAGTCGACCCGCTGGACCGTCTGGTCGGACAGGTCGAGGTCGAGCTGGGCCCGCATCAGGGCGTGGGCGGTGCCGGAATCGAGGCCGAGGCGCTCGCCGAGCACGACGCCCTCCTGGAGGGCGTAGCACTCCGTCTGCGCCTCGTTGCGCACGCCCCGCAGGTGCGTCGCCTCGTGCGCGAGCACGGTGATCGCGAAGGCTGCGTCGTCTCGATTGCCCACCCGATGCTCGAACGCCACCCGATAGAGCGACCGGCAGACCGTCGGCTCCAGGTAGGCGAGCCCATTCGGGATGAAGGCGATCCCGGCCGCGTCCGAGCCGACCCCCGTGAACAAGTAGTCGGTGTCGCAGACGACCTGCACCGGTCGGCCCGCGATACGCGAGGCCTCGGCGGTGTAGAGCTTCTCGGCCCGTGCCCGTGCGGCGGCGGGGAGGGACGGCCAGCCGGCCTGCCGGTCGACGCGGTACGCGTAGGTGAAGAGCGCGAGGCCGAGGACGATCACGACGAGCAGCGGCGCCCGCGAGCGCCGCCGCTCGCGGGGAGGAGCCGGCACGAAGACGGGCGCTCCTTCCTCGTCGACCGTCTCGACCCACCCGAGGTCGGCGTCGTGGGCCCCGGGCAGCCTCCGGGCCGCGGGCCGGGCGGGTGCGCCCGCTCGGCGCTCGCGCAGGCCGCGCAGGACGAACTCGAGCTCCATCGCCGCGAGGATCGCGAACGGCAGCCAGAAGGGGATCGCGCCCTGCAGCCGGGCCGAGAGCAGCCAGGCGACGACGAAGGCGAGGGCGCCGACGCGGGCGCCGGTCTGGACGCTTTCCCGCGAGAGCCTCGACACGCGGCAAGGGTAGTGGGCGTAGGATTTCCCGTGTGATCGATCCGCTCGAGCGCTGGAAGCGGCTGGGGCTCCCGGACAAGCCGGACTACGCCGGCCTGCTCACGTTCATGGGGCTGCCGTACACGGAGAACCCGGCCGAGCTCACGGGGGTGGACGTGGCGATCGTGGGCGCGCCGATGGACGACCTCACCTCCGACCGTCCCGGCGCCCGCTTCGGCCCGCGTGCGATCCGCGCCGCGAGCTGCCCGGCGGGCCCACACCTCGAGGCGCATGTCGACGCCGTCGCCGAGCTGCGGATCGTGGACTTCGGCGACGCTCCCGTCGTGCCCTCGGCGGCCGCGGCGAGCCACGAGGCGATCGAGCGCACCGTCGGCGAGGTCGTCGCGGCGGGCGCGATCCCGGTCGTCCTCGGAGGCGACCACTCGATCGCCGAGCCGGACCTGAAGGCCGTCGCTGCGGTGCACGGCCCAGTGGCGCTCGTCCACTTCGACACGCACACGGACACGGGAGCGGAGGTCTTCGGCGTCGAGGTCTCCCACGGGACGCCGATGTACCGGCTCGTGCGGGACGGCCACGTCGACCCGGCCCGGTACGTGCAGATCGGCCTCCGAGGCTACTGGCCCGGCGAGCAGGAGCTCGCGTGGCAGGCCGAGCGCGGCATCACGAGCTTCTTCATGCACGACGTCCGCGACCGCGGCATCCGCGCCGTCGTCGAGGAGGCGATCGCCATCGTCGGCGACGCGCCCGCCTTTCTCAGCGTCGACGTCGACGTGCTCGACCCTGCCTTCGCGCCGGGCACGGGCACGCCCGAGCCCGGCGGGATGACGAGCGCCGGCCTGCTCTGGGCGTGCCGCGAGATCGCCTCGCGGGTGCGGATCGTGGGGATGGACGTCGTCGAGGTGATCCCGACGGCCGTAGGCTCGAGCGACGTGACGGCGCTCGTGGCGGAGCGGATCGTGCGGGAGGCGCTGACCGGGATCGCCGTCTCGCGCCTGCCGCGCGCGCCTCAGTAGCCGGGCATCGAGGTGAGCGGGGCGGGGCACTGCCAGACCTGCTCGTGCAGCGCGAATCCGACGCTCGTGCAGTCGTTCGCCTCGAGGCTCGGGAATCCGGTCAGGACGCCCTGCTTGCAGGCGTAGTACGTTCCCGCCGGCTGCCACGTGGGGGCCTGGGTGGCGTAGCACGATCCAGTCACGCCGATCCGCTGCGGCCAGTTCTGCTGGCGCGCGACGACCATCAGCGCGAGGATCGCGACACCGAGCAAGACGATCTTCGTGAGCACCATCGGCGGTCTCGTTTCCGGAAAGCGTCGGCACCCGTGTGACGGGCTTCCCCGGGGTATCGGCACTTTCGCGGCCCGGGTTGAGTCCGACGGGCGGTAGTGCGCCGGAGGTGGAGCGCCGTCGTCTAGAGTCGCTCCCGTGACCGCTGTGCGCATGGACGGCAAGGAGCTCGCCGCGAAGGTCCGCGCCGAGGTCGCGCGCGAGGTCGCCGGGCTCGGCCACGTCGGGCTCGCCACTGTCCTCGTCGGCGACGATCCCGCCTCCCACGTCTACATCGCCTCGAAGCACAAGGCGGCGACCGAGGCCGGCATCGACGCCCGCGACATCCGCCTCCCCGCGGAGACGAGCGAGGAGGACGTGCTGGCGCTCGTCGAGCGCCTGAACCACGACGACGAGGTCGACGGGATCCTCGTCCAGCTGCCGCTGCCGTCGCACATCGACGAGACGAAGGTCACCTACGCCGTCGCGCCGGCGAAGGACGTCGACGGGTTCCACCCGGTCAACGCCGGCAACCTCTATCTCGGCACGCCGATCCACGTGCCGGCGACGCCGTCCGGCTGCATGGAGCTCCTGCGCGAGTACGGGATCGACCCGAAGGGCAAGGAGGCGGTCATCATCGGCCGCAGCGAGATCGTCGGCCGCCCCATGGCGATGCTGCTGATGCACGCGCACGCCACGATCACGGTCTGCCACTCCCGCACCGTCGACCTCCCCGCGCACGTCCGTAGGGCCGACATCGTCGTCGCCGCGGTCGGCATTCCGGGCATCGTCACGGCCGACATGGTGAAGCCCGGAGCCGCGTGTCTCGACGTCGGCCTGACGCGCACGGAGGCGGGCATCAGGGGCGACGTCGACCCGGGCGTGGAGGAGGTCGCGGGGTTCCTGACGCCGATGCCGGGCGGCACCGGCCCGATGACGATCGCGATGCTGCTGGGCTCGACGCTCAAGGCGGCGCGCTACCGCCGCGGGCTGCTTGCATTCCCCGGTTCCTGACGGTACCGTTCGGGCCGCTTCGTTCAAGTCGTACGGCTCCAGCAGTGGGGCTGTACATGTTTCAGGAGGACGTTCGTTGTCAGAGACTGGCACCGTCAAGTGGTTTTCGAACGAGAAGGGTTTCGGCTTCATCGAGCGTGAAGGCGGCGAGGACGTTTTCGTGCACTTCTCGGCCATCACCATGGACGGGTACAAGTCCCTCACCGAGGGGCAGAAGGTGGAGTTCGAGGTCGTCCAGGGACCCAAGGGTGCCCAGGCGGCGAACGTCACGGCAGTTTAGGGCTACCGGATTCGAGCTTCGTCCGACGGGCCCCGAGAGGGGCCCGTCGTCTTGACACGATTGGAGCGGCATGGCGATCGACAGGGAGACGGTGCTACGCGTCGCGAGGCTCGCCCGGCTCGAGCTGCGACCCGACGAGGTCGACCGGCTCACGGGCGAGCTCGACGCGATCCTCTACGCTGTCTCGAAGGTGGGCGAGCTCGACCTCGCGGGCGTGCCGCCGACGTCGCACCCGCTCGACCTCGTCAACGTGTGGGCCGACGACGAGCCGCGCCACTCGCTCGCCCTCGACGAGACGTTCGCGAACGCGCGCGCCCGTGAGGGCGACCTCTTCCGCGTGCCGCCGAGCCACGGCCCCGAGGTGTCGGCGTGATCGACACGCTGCGCCTCACCGCGGAGGGCGCGCGTCGCCTGATCGAGCGCCGCGAGGTCTCCTCCGCCGAGCTACACGCGGCCTACGTGGCGGCGGCGGGTCAGCGCGACGGCGAGCTCCACGCCTACCTCCGGCTCGTCGACCACGACGGGGGCGCGGGCGTGCCGATCGCGCTGAAGGACGTGATCTCCACGAAGGGCGTCGAGACGACGGCCGGCTCGAGGATCCTCGAGGGCTACGTGCCGGTGTTCGACGCGACCGTGGCGGCCCGCTGCAAGGCGGCGGGGCTGCCGCTGATCGGCAAGACGAACACGGACGAGTTCGCGATGGGCTCGTCCACGGAGAACTCCGCCTACGGTTGCTCGCGCAACCCCTGGGACCCGACCCGCGTGCCCGGAGGCTCGGGGGGCGGCACCGCGGCCGCGATCGCGGGCGGCCTCGCACCCTGGGGCCTCGGCTCCGACACCGGGGGGTCGATCAAGCAGCCCTCGGCGCTCTGCGGCAACGTCGGCCTGCGCCCGACCTACGGCACGGTCTCGCGCTACGGGATCGTCGCCTTCGCGTCGAGCCTAGACCAAATCGGCCCCGTCGGCAAGACCGTGCGCGACGTCGCCCTGCTCTACTCGCTCATCTCCGGGCCCGACGCGAACGACTCCACGACGGTCGAGCTCCCCGAGCCGGTCGAGCTGCCGTCGAACGAGCGGCTGGACGGGCTCCGAATCGGCATCCCGACCCAGATCTGGGACCTGCAGGGGATCGAGCCGGGCGTGCGGGCCTCCTTCGAGGCGGCGGTCGAGACCGCCCGCTCGCTCGGCGCCGAGGTCGGCGACTGCGACCTCCCCCTCTCCTTCGACTACGGCATGCCCTGCTACTACCTGATCGCACCGGCCGAGGCCTCGTCCAACCTCGCGCGCTACGACGGCGTCCGCTACGGCCCCCGCGTGGAGGCGCCGACCTACCGCGAGATGGTCGAGAAGACGCGCGACGCGGGCTTCGGCGACGAGCCGAAGCGCCGGATCATGCTCGGTACCTACGCGCTCTCGGCGGGCTACTACGACGCCTACTACGGCCAGGCGCAGCGGGTGCGGACGCTCTTGATCCGCGAGCACCGGGACGCCCTCGAGCGGTTCGACGTGATCGCCACGCCCACCTCGCCGACCGTCGCCTTCCCGATCGGCGACAAGGCGTCCGACCCGCTCGCCATGTACGCCTGCGACGTGATGACGATCCCGTCCTGCCTCGCCGGCCTGCCGGGCCTGAACGTGCCGTCGGGGCTCTCCGACGGGCTCCCGGTCGGCCTGCAGCTGATCGGCCGCCAGTTCGGCGAGAACACGCTCTTCCGGGCCGGGCACGCGCTCGAGCAGGCGCTCGGCTTCGACGGCGTCCCGGAGCGGCTGCGATGAGCGCCTGGGAGACGATCGTCGGGCTCGAGATCCACGTGCAGCTGAAGACGCGCACGAAGATGTTCTGCCGCTGCGCGGCCGGCTATGGCGGCGCGGAGAACACCCAGACGTGCCCCGTCTGCCTCGGCTTCCCGGGCGCACTGCCGGTGATCAACCGCACCGCGGTCGAGTGGACCGTGAAGCTCGGGCTCGCGCTCGGCTGCCAGATCGCGCCGCGGGCCGTCTTCGCGCGGAAGAACTACTTCTACCCCGACCTCCCGAAGGGCTACCAGATCTCCCAGTACGACATGCCCTCCTGCGAGCACGGCACGATGCTCGTGCCGATGCCCGAGGGCGAGCTCGAGGTCGGCATCGTCCGGGCGCACCTCGAGGAGGACGCGGCGAAGACGGTGCACATGGGCGGGCACACAGGCCGGATCGGTGGCGCCGACTACTCGCTCGTCGACTACAACCGGGGCGGCACGCCGCTGCTCGAGATCGTCACCGCCCCCGACATCCGCTCGGCCGAGGAGGCGAAGCGGTTCCTGCAGCTGCTGCGCCAGACCGTCGTCGAGCTCGGCATCTCCGACGCGGAGATGGAGAAGGGCACGCTGCGCGTCGACGCCAACGTCTCGGTGCGCCCGGCGGGCTCGGGCGAGCTCCGCACCCGCTGCGAGATCAAGAACCTGAACTCGTTCACCTACATCGCCCGCGGGATCGAGGCCGAGGCCGCACGCCAGGTCGAGATCTGGGAGTCGGGCGGCGAGGTGCGGCAGGAGACCTTCGACTTCGACGCCGGCTCGGGAACCCTGACGCCGCGCCGCTCCAAGGAGGAGGCCGACGACTACCGCTACTTCCCCGAGCCCGATCTCGTGCCCGTGGAGCCGCCCGCCGAGCTCGTCGAGCGGCTGCGGGCCGAGCTGACCGAGCCGCCGGCGGAGCGGATCGCCCGCCTCGGCGCCGAGCTCGACCTCGAGCGCGCGCTCGTGCTCGTGACGGGAGGCCTGGACCGCCTCTACGAGGCGACCGTCGCCGCCGGCGCCGAGCGCGTGGCGGCAGCGAACGTGATCGCCAACAACCTCGTCGGCGCGGGCGTCGACCCGGCGGCGGTGCCGGCGTCGGAGCTCGCCGAGCTCGTCGCCGCGCGCGACCGGATCCCGCGCTCGGTGTTCGACGAGGCGATCTCGCAGGCCGGCGCTCCCGGGTTCAGCGCCGCTCCCTACCTGGCGCAGGAGGCCGTCTCCGACACCTCGACGCTCGACCCCGTGATCGACGCGGTCATCGCGGCCAACCCGGGGCAGGTGGCAGCCTTCAAGGGCGGCAAGGAGGGCCTGCTCGGGTTCTTCGTCGGCCAGGTCATGAAGGAGACGGGTGGCGCCGCGAACCCGCGCGTGGTCAGCGAGCTCGTGCGCGAGAAGCTCCTTCGCTGACCGCCGCGGCGGTCACGGGGCCCCGCTGCGGCGTACCCCGGCCCGGCTGCCGCGGGCGGGTCAGGGAGCGGCGCGGGCGGGCCGGTGGCGCGCGTCCGGCACAGGCTGCGGCGGCTGCCCGGGGACGACGAAGCCCGCGTAGAGGAGCGCCACGGCCGCGGCCGTGAAGAGGGACGACTCCGCCCTGCCGAGGCCGGCGAGCGCGCTGCCGAGCGCGGCGACGGCGATCCCCGCCAGGACGAGGGCGTTCCCGAGCGGCCGCCGCCGCAGGCCCCGCACCGCCACGGCCACCGCCGCGAGCGTGCCGAGGGCGTTCGCCAGGATCGCGAGGATGCGGGCCGGGAACAGGGAGAGGTGGGCCTGCGCCTCGGGGATGGCAGTGCCGCCGATGTGGCCGGCGAGCGGCACGGCAACCGCGACGCCCGCCGCGAGGCCGACGTAGAGGAGCGTCAGCGGCGCGATCCGGCGGACGCCCGCTCTGAGCAGCGAGCCGGCGCCGAGGAGGGCTGCGGCGAGCAGGCCCCCGCAGAGGTAGTAGACCCGGAAGGCGGGGTCGCTCCAGCCGGCGGCGGCGCCCCAGGCGATCGCCCCCGAGCCGGCCGCGAAGGCGGCGAGCGCCGCCGCCCACGCGAGCAGGCCGGGAGCCGGAGCCGTCCGCTGCCTGCGCGCGAGCTCGGCGCTGAGTCGCAGCGCGAGGAGCGTCGCGGCAAAGGCGAGGAGCGCTTCCACGGCTCAGAGGGTAATGGGACGAGGGTTCCCGGGCGGGCGGTGGAGGGCGCCTCGCTAGGCTCTGTCCCTATGCCACGGAAGCGCTATCTCCTCACCCCGGGCCCGACGCCCGTGCCGCCGGAGGTGCTCGCAGCACTTGCCGAGCCCGTCATCCACCACCGCTCGCCGGACTTCAAGGCCGTCTTCCTGGACGTGCTCGCCCGGCTGCGCGAGGTGTTCCGGACCGGGAACGAGGTGCTCGTCTTCACCTCGTCCGGCACCGGCGCGTTCGAGTCCGCGTTCGCGAACCTGCTCTCGCCCGGCGAGAAGGCGCTCGTCGTCTCGCACGGCGAGTTCGGGACGCGCTGGCAGAAGCTCGGGGCCGCCTACGGGTGCGACGTCGTCCCCCTCACCTACGAGTGGGGGCAGACGCCGTCCGCCGCGGACGTCTCGCGGATGCTGGCTGCTAGCGGCGCCGGCGTCGCCTTCCTCGTCCACTCGGAGACCTCGACGGGTGTCGTCTCCGATATCCGGTCGCTCGCCGAGGCCTGCAACGAGGCCGGCGTGATCTCGGTCGTGGATGCGATCTCGAGCCTCGGGGCGGTGCCGCTCGAGACGGACGCCTGGGGGATCGACGTCGTCGTGACCGGCTCCCAGAAGGCGCTGATGACGCCGCCCGGCCTCGCGTTCGCCTCGATCTCGGAGCGCGCCTTCGAGAAGGCCGGGCAGTCGACCCTGCCGCGCTTCTACTGGGACTGGGCCCGGGCGCGCGCGGCCCAGGAGAAGGGGAGTACGCCCTTCACGCCGGCGACGTCCACGGTGGTCGCCCTCGACCGGGCCCTGCGACTGATCCTCGAGGAGGGCCTCGAGCGCGTCTTCCGGCGCCACGTCGCGATCGGCCGCGGCTGTCGGGCGGGGGCCACGGCGATGGGCCTCGAGCTGTACTCCCCGGACGACGACACGGCCGCGGTGCTGACGGGGATCCTGACGCCGCCCGGGATTGACGCCGTGGAGCTCCGGCTCGCGCTCCGCGACCGCCACGGGATCACGATCGCGGGCGGCCACGGCGACGTCGTCGACCGCCTCTTCCGGATCGGGCACATCGGCTACGTGGACGTGTTCGATATCGTCACCGTCCTCGGCGCCGTCGAGCTGCTGCTCGTGGAGATGGGCGCCACAGTCGAGCTCGGCGCGGCCGGCGCCGCCGCGCTCGCCGCCTACGAGGCGGCGCTCTGACGATGCGGGTGCTCGTGCGCGAGTCGATCGCCGAGGCCGGCGTCGAGCTCCTCCGCTCGAAGTTCGACGTGGACGAGGACGGCGAGTCGCCGCTCGAGGAGATCATCGGCCGCTACGACGCGATCGTGATCCGCTCGGCAACGAAGCTGACGGCGGATCTGATCGAGCGGGCCAAGAGCCTGAAGGTGATCGGTCGCGCCGGCGTGGGCGTCGACAACGTCGACGTCGATGCGGCCACGAGGCATGGGGTCGTCGTCGCGAACGCGCCCGAGTCGACGGTCGTGTCGGCCGCCGAGCAGACCGTCGGCCTGCTGGTGGCGCTGGCCCGCAACATCCCGCAGGCGCACGCGGCCCTCAAGCAGGGCCGCTGGGAGCGCTCGAAGTGGAGCGGGATCGAGCTGGAGGGCAAGACGCTCGGCGTCCTCGGCTTCGGCCGGATCGGCCAGCAGGTGGCGCGCCGCGCGATCGGCCTCGGCATGCAGGTCGTCGCCTACGACCCCTTCGTCGCCGACGATCGCTTCCGCGACCTCGGCGTCGAGCATGCGCCGACGGAGGACGCCGTCCTTTGCGTGGCCGACTTCCTCACCTTGCACTCACCGCTCACCGACGAGACGCGCAGGATGATCAACCGCGCCACGATCGCGAAGATGAAGGACGGCGCCCGGATCGTGAACGCGGCCCGCGGGGCGCTGATCGACGAGGAGGCACTCGCCGAGGCGATCGTCTCCGGCAAGCTCGCCGGGGCCGCCCTCGACGTCTTCTCGACGGAACCCTACGACGGGCCGCTGCTCGAGCTCGAGGACGTCGTCGTGACGCCCCATCTGGCCGCGTCCACCGACGAGGCACAGGACCGCGCCGGCGTGATCATCGCCGAGCAGGTCGTCGCCGCACTCGAGGGCGGCATGGTCGGAAACGCGGTCAACATCCCGGTCGTCGACAAGGCCTCGCTCGAGGTGCTGGGGCCGTTCGTGCCGCTCGCCGAGAAGCTCGGCAGGCTCGCCGTCGCCCTCGCCGGCGGCAGGCCGCGGCGCGTCGTCGTGGCCGCGCACGGGCCGCTCTCCGACCACGACACCCGCATCCTCACCGTCGCGGCGCTGAACGGGATCTTCCAGGGCCGCGTCGAACAGACGGTGAACTACGTCAACGCCTCGCTGCTCGCCGCCGAGCGCGGGATCACCGTGAGCGAGGAGCGGCTGCGGGCCTCGCGGGACTACATGAACGTCGTCGAGGTGCGCGTGACGCCGGAGGGCGGGGAGGAGGTCGAGGTCTCGGGAACCACGATCGGCCCCGGTCCCGAGCCGAGGCTCTTCCTCGCGAGCGCGCTCGGGTTCGGGATCGACATCGAGCTCGCCCCCGACCTCGTCTTCTTCCGCTACGACGACATTCCCGGCGTGATCGGCAAGGTCGGCACGCTCTTCGGCCGGATGGGCTTCAACATCGCGAACATGGCCGTCTCGCGGACCCGCGACGGCACCCAGGCGCTGATGGCGCTA
>Ga0209048_10006950_pt1 | contig 10523 bp, 6 predicted proteins | sample FrelakmetCRP12CR_FD_187146 | JGI IMG/M metagenome (GOLD analysis project Ga0209048, IMG submission 187146) | Freshwater lake sediment microbial communities from the University of Notre Dame, USA, for methane emissions studies - CRP12 CR (SPAdes)... | ecosystem: Environmental > Aquatic >... | reverse complement strand
CTTGTAGTCGCCGTCCCCATCCGTGCGATGCGCTTCGAGATCCGCGCTCGCATCATCAAGCGTGCGCAGCCGCACCCCGCCCTGCACCCGCAAGGTCGCGGGGGTACCGGCCAGCTGCGCCCCCAGATTGAGGACGCCGATGGAAAATCGTTCGACCTCGATGCGCGGCATCGACACGCCGCCCGAGGTCGGTTGCGCCAGCGGAAGCCGCTCCATGTCCAGCCGGGCGACCTCGAGCGCACCGACTTGCACCCGCCAATTGAGCAGCGCGAGCGGCGACCAGTGCACCGCGATGTGCTCGGCGGTCAGCCAAACCCCCCGGGTGTCGATCAGCTGCAACCGCGCGAGCGTCAAATGCGCCGGGAAAGTGCCGCCCAATCCGGACATTCGCACGTGGCCGGCCGTGAGCCGATAGGTCGTGCGCTCGATCAGCGCCCTGCCCGGGCCAGTGTTGCCGGCCACGAGCAACGCCGCCGCCAGCACCGCCGCAATCGCCGCCGCGAAACCGATCGCCCACGCCGATTTTTTCAATGCGCCGCGCATCAAAACGCCTGCCCGAGCCCAACGTAAATTACGAAGGGATCGCCGTTGCTGATGTAGCGCTTCAGCGGCACCGCAAAATCGAATCGGACGGGACCTATGGGGGTGTAATACCGGATGCCGGCTCCCAGGCCGGTATAAAACGAACTCGCCAACGACCGTAAACTGGCGCTCACCTGGCCGCTGTCGGCGAACACGGCAAAACCATAATTCGCGCCGATCCGCTGGCGAAACTCCACACCGACGGCGGTTATCGCAGTGCCTCCTTGGGGAGTACCGTCGGGAAATTGCGGCCCCACCGATTGATAACGGTAACCGCGAATGGTGCCGCTGCCGCCGCCGTAGAAGCGCTGATCCGGAGGCAGACTGAATGTGCCGGCACCCTGCGCGAAACCCGCCAAGGCGCGGGCCGCGAGAACGCTGCGTCCGGCGCCCGTGTCGAACAAATGCTCGAAGTCATAATAGGTCGCCATTCTTATTTGACTGATGATGAAAGTGGCGCTCGTTTGGCCGAGCGATCGCGTCGGCGCAACGCTCACCGAATTGCGCATCCCGTGCCGCGGATCGTCCAATGGCGCGTTCAAGTCGGTCGAATCGTAGCTGACGCTCAGCGGCAGCGCGATCAAGGTGTAATCGTGCGCCGCGCCTTGTTGAATGATTTGCTCATCCGCGGTGGTCACACCCGCATTGACGGTCCAGTTCTTGTTCAGCTTGCGGCTGACCGTCACTCCGCTCGTGATCGCGGTTTGATCGTACGCCTGCAGGTATTGTTTCACCGCTCCCACGGCGACTTGCAGCGACTGGTCGGGCCGGAAGAAATTAGGCTCGATGAACTTGACGCCGGTGTCGTAGCCCAGTCCCGTGGTGGCGCTGCCGCCCATGTTGATGACGGAAGCCGAGACGATGAGTTGCTGAGCGTTGCCGAAGAGATTGCGGTCGCTCCAGGTGAAGCCGCCGCTGCCGCCCAAATCGCTCGAATAGGCGACATTGATGGTTACCGCATGGCGGGGACGTTCGCGAAACTGAAACGTGATCGGCACCCCCCCGGAGTCATCGACCGCGGTCCCCGCCTGCACGGTGATGGCGGCGAACACCCCCAGCGACAACAAGTCACGGCGCGCCCGCTCGACGGCGCTCGGGCTGTACTGATCTCCGGTGCGCAGCACGAGTTTGCGCCGCACCGCTCGCGGGCGAACGTGCTGCAGACCCTCCAATCGGATCTCCCCGATCCGCACTTGCGGTCCGGTCTCGACGTGAAAGATGACGTCGAGTACCGAATCCACTTCATCTTCGTAGGCGATCGGGGGATCAACCTTCGCGAACGCATAACCCTGCTCCTCGAGCGCCGCGAGCAACTGGGCGCCGGCGCCGACAACGCTCGCCGCCACGGCCGGCGCACCCGGTTTGAGCGGCAGCAGGTTCTGCGCCGAGGCCGGCAACTCGCCATCGATTGTAACCGTGCGCACGTGATAGAGGGGTCCCGGCGCGAATCCGATCGTGACCCTGGCGTCGCTTTTGGCGGGCAGCGACGCCAGGGTCTCCGCCAGTCCCGGTTCGGTGAGAGCCAAGCCGTTGATCTGGATGGTGACGCTCGACTGATAATAGCCGAAACTCTCCAATGCGGTTCTCAGCCGGCCGATGTCGCCCCGGGCCCTCGCGATCAAACCAAAGGGGCTGACCGGCGCATTGCTTTGCAGCGTCAGAAGACCGGAAGTGGCACGCAATATCGCGTCCTGCGATGCATCGCCTATCGAGGCGATATCGACTCGATAGGGCTGCGGATCGGCCGCGCGGGCCGATGGCATGCAGCACGACGCCGTCAGAACGAACGCGAGAATTCTCGGGATATGAATGCGCATCGCACCGAGAATCCTAAAGTGATTTACCGCCTGTAGCCACAAAGCCGCCGCGCCGTCACGACATGATGTCTTAAGTCCACCCCCGACCGCTCACCAATCGTTTGTCATGCCGCTCCCACCCACCGCGCATTAAGATGTGAGGATGCCGAGACTCATCGCCGCACTGTTGTCGATTTGGGCCGCATGCGCCGTCGCATCCGCGAATGCCCCGCCGCAGCAGCCCTCGGCGGCCGAAGAGTTCGTGGCGGCGATGCGGCGGGTGCGAACGAATGCACCGGAGCCGCCGGATTCATCCGCGCTCAAGGAGTATCCGATCTACGAGTATTTAATTGCGGCGCGGCTGCGCCGCGATCTGGCGGCCTCGCCCGGCGACGAGATCGACAGCACCGTTGACGGTTTTTTGCGAGCCCATACCGGTCAGCCGGTCACTCACGCCCTGCGCCATCAATGGTTGGCGAGCCTGGCCGAGCGCCGCCGCTGGGATTTATTTCTGCCGCGTTCCGCCGACCTCACCGACCCGCCGTTGATCTGCGACCGCCTGGCGGGCCGCCTCGCCACCGGCGACACGGACGGGCTGGCCGACGAGGCGCTGGTGCGGTGGAGCCTACCGCAACGACCGCCCCAAGAATGCAGCGGCGTATTCGCGTGGCTGCGGACTCAGGAGCTGTTGACGCCGGCGCTCGAGGAGGCGCGGGTGCGGGCCGCGCTCCTGGCGGGCAATGCGCCGCTGACGCGCGATTTCGCCGCCGCCGTGCCAGCGCAGCGCCGAGCGCCGTTGCTGCAATGGATTGGGCTGCTCGAAGCCCCGAAAGAGAGCCTCGACCGGCTGGCGACGACGCCCGGCTTGCCGGTGGAGCCGGAGGCGTTGGTGGCTGGATTTACGCGCTTGGCGCATGCCGATTCCGCCGCCGCTTCGGATCTATTGCCGCCGCTGTTGGCTCGCCCCGACATGACGCCGGCGTTGCAAGGTCGACTGCGGCGGGCAGCGGCGCTCGGCGCCGCCTACGCCCGTCAACCGGGAGCCGTCGCCGCGTTCAGCCAATTGTCGGGCGACTCGATAGACACGCCGGTTGAGGAATGGCGCGTACGTGCCGCGCTATGGGCCGGGGACTATGACAAGGCGCTCGAGTGGATCGAACAGATGCCGGCAAGCCTGGCCACGCAACCGCGCTGGCGCTACTGGCGAGCGCGGGCGGTCGGCGCGACTCGAGGGTCAGAGGCCGCGGAGGAGCTGTTCGCTGAAATCGCCGGCACGCGTGATTATTACGGTTATCTGGCGGCGGACCGCCTGCATCGAAGCTATGAATTGAACATTCGGCCCTCGCCCAATGACGAGGCGGCTCAGGCCGCGCTTGCCACGGAACCCGGAATGATCCGCGCGCATGCGCTGATCGAGTGCGGAATGGTCGACGAGGCGGGCGCGGAATGGAGCGCGGTTCTCGCCGCCGCAAAGCCGTCGATCAAGGTGCAGGCAGCCCATCTCGCATCCCGATGGGGCTGGTATGCCGAAACCATCGCGACTCTGGCCCAGGCGGACGAATGGGCCGACGTGCCGTTGCGCTATCCGCGCCCCTTTATGTCCGAGGTCGCCAATGCCAGCAAATTGACCCGGGTACCCGCCGACTGGATCCTCGCGGTCATGCGGCAGGAGAGCTTATTTCGCAAGGACGCGGTATCGCGGGCGGATGCCCGCGGACTCATGCAGATGCTGCCCGCAACCGCCAGCCTCGTCGCGCTGCGCTGGCATTTGCCCGCCCCGCACCGCGATGATCTATTCGATCCTGCGATTGCGGTTCCGCTCGGAGCGGCTTATGTGCGAGAGCTGCTCGACCGTTATGGCGATCAATTGAGCCTGGGCCTCGCCGCATACAACGCCGGTCCCGCGGCGGTCGCGCGCTGGATGCCGCACCGGTCCCTCGAGGCCGACATTTGGATCGAGAACATCCCGTTCACCGAGACCCGCAGCTACGTGCAGCACGTGCTCGAGCACATCGTCGCCTATGCCGTGGTGCGCGATGCCGAACCGCCGCGCCTCTCGGCATTGCTGCCGCCGATATCACCACTCTCACCCGACCGGCCGACCGCGAGTGCGGCCCGACCCACAGATTAATCCCTCTTAACAATTCGACCACCGGCAGTTAACCGCCGCTGGTTCAGGGTGGGCGCCATGCAATGGCAATCGTGCGTTCGCGTGCTTGTCGGATCGACTTGCGCGGCGCTCGTCGGCTGCAGCGTGGGCACGCCGTATCGGCGACCCGATATCCCTCTCCCTCAGGAGTGGCATGAGCCGGCGCGATCGCCCGAGTCCAGGAAGCGGATGCGCAAGCGCGCATCGCCGGAGCGCCGCTCCTGCCGAGCGTCGATTTGAGCGGAGCCGCCACGCGCCAACGCGCGAACGTAATCGACGTGGGCCCCAGCGTCCACAATAGTTTCAATCCCGAGATCAGCGCGAGCTATGAGATCGATTTCTGGGGCAAGAATCGCGCGTTGCGCGATTCCGGGGCGCGCCGCGGCGGTCGCCAGCGCAATTGCACCACCGCAGCCGCAGCCGCGAAAGCTGCGCCCGCCACCGCGACTACGGCGCGGTGGCGGAGGCACGAACGACGCCGACGCCGTCCGTTAAGTTCCGGCGCCGCGCCCCAAATGGGCTCCGCCGTACATGGGCACATCGTGCGGGTCGGTGGGATCAATGCTCACCATGCGCCGTTCGGGATTACGGTCGCAGAAGAACGTCGCCGAGCTCGATGAAAATTCGCCCAACCTCCATCCCGCGTCGATCCATTGCAGCATGGCGAGGACGAATACCCGCTTCAAATCGGTGCCCACCGGCAGCTCGCGCGATTCGAGCACCGTCCCATGCATGCTGCGCACGACATACCACCGCCGCTCGGCGGCGGACTCGAGCGGATCATGCGCAGATCGTCTTCTGACCATGGATGAACGCTACCCGCACTGCGCGATCGAGGTCCAGCCAGTAGTCCGCGGCGCAGCAAGCTGTATGCATCGCTCACCGCGCATACCGAGCGGGCGGCGAAATTAATCTGTAAGATTCGCGCCGATGCGCAAATACACTGAGTTGGCTGCTACGGCAGCGGCAATCGCAACAACCCTGCTGTTTTCCTCGAATGGCGGCGCGCAGACCCCGGAGCAGCAAAAAAATTGGGATGCGGACCGGGCGCGCGCGGTCGCCGAGGAGAAGGCCGCCGCTGAACGGCTGGCGCAGGAGCGGGCGGCGCGCAAGGCCGATCCGATGGCGTGGGTTCGCACGCTGGATCCGATGGCCGCCGGAGGTTGGGAGTTTCGCGCGGTCGACAGCGACGGTCTTTGGGCCATCTTCAGCAGCACCCATCAACTCAAGCGGTCGGGCCAGGTGATTACCGTTTGGCTGCGGCAGGAATATGCCGAACCTCAAACCGGGAGCGGCGCACGCTACTTGAGCGTCGTCGATAAATCACAATACGATTGCAAAAAGCAACAGACTCGCAATCTGTTGATTATCTACTACGCCGCCAACAATATTCGAGGCGACGCGCAGACCGAGGACGCAGACCCCAAATTGACTCCCTGGAATCCGATTATCCCCGGCACGCAGCAAGAATCGATTTTTCTTTGGGCGTGCGCTCTGGTTCATGCGCGCGGCGGCGCCAATTGAATCGTTCCAGCCAGCAGCCGTGAACGGTCCGCGCACGGCCCCACCAGAATCTCCACCTCGCCGGTTTCGAACACCGGCTCAAGGTCGCGCCCTAGAAACCGCAGCTCCTTGGCGGCCAGAAAGATCGTCACTGTGCCCGATTGGCCGGGATCCAGGTGAATCCTGCCGAAGCCTTTGAGCTCGAGCAACGGCCGCGCCACGCTCGCCAGCTTGTCGCGCGTAAAGAGAAACACCGTCTCGTCGGCGGCCCGCGCACCGCCGTTGGCGACATCCACTCGAATCTCGACCGTGTCATTTTCAGTGACGGTGTCCGTGTCGAACCGCAAATTTGCCAGCGTGCACTCTCCGTACGTGAGCCCGTGACCGAACGGAAACAACGGTGCCTCCGATGTGTCGAGATACTTGCTGGTGAATCGATCCTGCGGATCGCCCGGACGTCCGCTCGGGAGTTGACCGTAAAATAGCGGCACCTGTCCGATCGCGCGCGGCCAGCTTACGGGCGTGCGCCCGCTCGGGCCGATCCGACCCATGATGAGATCCGCGATGGCATTGCCCGCCTCGCTCCCCGGGAACCAGGCCGCGAGAACGGCATCGGCTTGTTCGATGAGCCCCGGCACAACCAGCGCGCGTCCCGAAAACAATATGACGATCACCGGTTTGCGCAACGCCCTGGCGCGCTCGAGCACGGCCTGCGCCAAGGGGCGTTGCCGTCCGGGAAGGCCCAGATGCGCGCGGCTGGCGGCCTCACCGCTCATGGCCGCGGACTCGCCCACACACAGGAGAATCGCATCCGCGTGCGCGCACAGCTCGAGCGCACTCGCGATACCCGCCACATTCCCGCCGTCGATCTCGACTCCCGGCTGGTGCAGCACGCGCGATTCCCCCAGCATGCCGCGCAGCCCCGCGAGTACGCTGACCGGTTCCTCGGGACCGGCGGCGGCCCACCACGGTCCGCGCATTTCGGCGGATGCATCCGCCAGCGGACCGATCACGGCCAAACGCCGCACGCTGTCCGGCAGAGGCAGCACACCCTCGTCATTCTTCAGCATCACGATCGCCCGTGCGCCGGCTGCGCGCGCCAGACGCCGCCGCGCCGCGATGACCGGTGCGCCTTCAGGCGTCTTCCCGCGACGGTAGGGATCGTCGAACAGGCCCAACCGCGCCTTCAATCTCAACACCCTGCGCACCGAGGCGTCGATATCCGCCATGGTCACCCACCCACGCTCCAGCGCGATCGGCAGGCCGCGGCGATAGGCATCGGCCATCATGTCGATGTCCACGCCCGCATTGAGCGCGAGGGCGGCCGCCTGCGCCAAATCCGCGGCGATTCCGTGGCGAATCAATTCCCCGATGGCGTTGAAGTCGCTCACGATGACGCCGTCGAACTTAAGCCGCCGGCGCAGCCAACCCGTGAGCAGCGCGCCGTTTGCAGTCATGGGTATTCCCGCCAGATCCGTGAAGGCCGGCATCACGGCGGCCACGCCCGCCGCCACCGCGGCCGCGAATGGCGGCATATGCACCTCGTGCAAGGTGCGCTCGGAGATGTCCACCGAGGCGTAGTCGCGCCCGGCGGTCACCGCGCCGTAGGCGCAATAATGCTTCGCAACCGCCGCCAAGGCGTCCGGTGCGGCAAGATCCGCGCCCTGGAAGCCGCGTACCTTGGCCTCGGCAATGCGGGCGCCGAGCCAGGGGTCCTCGCCGGGCCCCTCGGCGCCGCGACCCCAGCGCGCATCGCGCGACACATCGAGCATCGGTGCGAATGTCATGGTCAATCCGTCGGCGGCCGCTTCCATGGCGGCCTCCCGCGCCGTCAACGCCCACAGCTGCGGATCGAACGATGCCGCTTCACCCAGCGGTATCGGAAACAGCGTGCGGTGTCCGTGCACCACGTCGAGCCCGATGAGCAGAGGGATACCCAGGCGCGATTCCTCGACCGCCAGGCGCTGCAATTCGCGCAACCGGTTTGCGCCGAAAATATTGAGCAGATTGCCGATGGTGCCGGCTTTGATCGCTTCGGTCGAATCGCCCGCGACGAACGGACCGGTGACTGCATAGCCCGCGGCCGTCATGGTGAGCTGACCCAGCTTCTCGGCCAGCGACATTTCGCCGATCAGACGCTCGATTCGATTCACGGATCGAGCCGCCGTTCTCTATCCAGCGACGGAAACGTGGTCGATAATGGCGCCATTGTCTGATTCCTAAAGAAGCCCACGCATGATCATAGATCGGCCGGACCCCGCAGTCAGTTACCCGCGCGAAAACGACGGGATCACCGAATCGGGGCTGGTGCCCCAAGTGGCCATGATGAGCCGGGCATTATGGGCCGCACCGGTGCGCAACAAACTGCTCGTGCTCACATTCGCGATTTTTATCGTCATCGCGGCCACCGCCTATGGGCAAATCCGCCTCAACAGCTGGAATCGACCGTTCTACGATGCGCTGTCGCACCGCAACTTTACCGAGTTCATGTACCAGCTGGGGGTTTTCGGCGTGATCGCCGGTGTGCTGCTCGTGCTGAATGTGGTGCAGCGCTGGCTCGGCGAAACGTTGAAGCTCAAGCTGCGCCAAGGGCTCGTGCACGACCTGGTGCAGAATTGGCTGCTGCCGGGGCGCGCGTTTCGTTTGGCCAATGCCGGTGACATCGGCGTGAACCCCGATCAGCGCATGCATGAAGATGCGCGCCATCTGACCGAATTGTCGACCGATCTCGGTGTGGGCCTGTTGCAGGCCTCGATTTTGCTGATCAGCTTCATCGATATCCTATGGGCGCTGTCGACCGACTTCGGATTTCACATTGCCGGCCGGCGGATCGAGATACCCGGCTACATGGTGTGGGCGGCCGTCGTCTACGCCGGGTCCGCTTCGCTTCTAAGCTATTGGGTTGGGCGCAGTCTGATCGATCGCAATGCGGACCGCTACGCGCGGGAGGCGGACCTGCGCTTTTCGCTGGTGCGGGTGAACGAGCACATCGATGCGATTGCGCTCGCCGCCGGCGAGGCGGACGAGGCGCGACGCATCGAAATCGATCTCGCCTCCGTGCTCGAGGCCATGCGCCGCCTGGTCACGGGAATTACGAATCTCACCTGGGTCACCTCCGGCTATGGCTGGTTCACGCTGGTGGCGCCGATTATCGCGGCGGCACCGCTCTATTTCGCCGGCAACTTGTCCTTTGGCGGTCTGATGATGGCGTCCGGCGCCTTCATGCAGGTGCAATCCTCGCTGCGGTGGTTCGTCGACAATTTCAGCACCATTGCCGATTGGCGCGCCACGCTGCTTCGGGTCGCGAGCTTCCGCGGCGCGGCAATCGCCACCGACGTGCTGCACGACGTCGAAAGCCGCATCACCTTCACCGAGGGCGAGCCCGGCAAGATCGTCATCGATCAGCTCGAGATCGCCTCTCACGGCGGCTGCACCCGGCTGCAGGAACCGCATGTCGAGGTGAACGCCGGCGAGCACGTGTTGATCGTGGGCGACCGCGGTTCCGGAAAGACCCTGCTATTCCGCGCGCTCGCCGGGCTGTGGCCGTGGGGCGCGGGGCGAGTCGCACGGCCCGACGCTGAAATCATGCTCTTCGTTCCGCGCACGTGCTACCTGCCTCCCGGCACGCTGCGCGAGGTGCTCGCCTACCCATCGAGCGTCGCGAGCTTCGATGCCGGCGCATTCGCGCATGTCCTCGGTCGGGTAGGTCTCAATCGTCTCGTGCCCCTGCTCGATCAGTCCCGGCGGTGGGAACGGGAGTTGAGCGACGGCGAACAGCAAACGCTGGCATTTGCGCGCGCCTTGCTGCACGCGCCCCCGTGGCTGATCATCGATGAAGCGATGGACACCCTCGACGACGACACGCTTCGGCGTGTCAACGAGGCATTCGACAAGGATCTCCCGAACACGGGCATCATCCATATCGGCCGCCCCGCGGCTCAAGGCCACCTATTCCGCCGTGTGCTGCATCTGGTCAGGGATACCGACGCGCACCGGCTCGCCGCACCGAAATACTCGGTGCCCGGACCGCGCCGCCTTAGCCGCTCTGAGCACGGATAACAAATCGCGCCAAAAGGCGCTCGGCCCGCCCGCGCCAAATCGGTGAAACGGGACAGTGCGACTTTGGATCGTCTCAGTACCATCGGGATGGCGAGCGACAATTTGGTCGCGATCCTCGGCGGCGCGATCCTCGGCGGCGCGATCCTCGGCGGCGCGCCCAGCCGCATCGGAATTGGCTGCCCCGAGCCCCGAGAACACGGTTTGAAGCTGTGACCCATCTATCAAAAAGCATGTGCCTAGAGTTGAACGCGATCACGTTCTAATCCCGTGAGTTGTATTTAACTTATCCCGAGCATCGCCAACATGCCGGCTAGTGCCCAGTTCAAATTCTCCAGCGGAGGTTCGACGATGGGACCATCACAGCTTAGAGCAGAATCCAATCCCTCGGATTTTCTGGATTCCCTGACCACATTCGGCAAAGAGCATCGAGCGCA
>Ga0209048_10006949_pt1 | contig 10525 bp, 9 predicted proteins | sample FrelakmetCRP12CR_FD_187146 | JGI IMG/M metagenome (GOLD analysis project Ga0209048, IMG submission 187146) | Freshwater lake sediment microbial communities from the University of Notre Dame, USA, for methane emissions studies - CRP12 CR (SPAdes)... | ecosystem: Environmental > Aquatic >... | reverse complement strand
CCAACATTCATCACAGCGCCCCTTTCTTGAAGAGCTTGTGAACGCGCCCGCTGCTCTCTTCGAGAACCAGGACACCCGCACCGTCGTCGAAAGGGTGTATGACGGATTCGTCCACCTCAAAGGTGACCACGGCCTTGCCGCGCACCGAGGTGGAACAGATCTCCGCAGTGCCGGCTTCGCTGACGCTTTTGACCGGCCAGGCAATCCCCTGGAATACGACCCGGACCGCCCCTTCGAACAGAGAGGGGGTGATCTTCTGTGGCTCGGACACATCCTCCTTCGGGTCAAAAACGATCCGAAATTGGGAATCGCTTTCGCCCCATGAACACGCCGTCTGGAAGTAAAACAGCTGCGCCAGAGCCCAGAGGTTCTTCACCTCGTGTGCTGCAAAACGCTTTGCGGCAGAACTCGACCCGGCTTTCTTGCTACTGGGCAACATTGGTCCTCCTCGGTATTATTCAATGTGACCCGAGGAAAACCCCGGGTTTGGTTGTTATGGTACGAACTGTGTATATAAACATAAAAAGGATTTCTTGTCAATGGTTGAACCACAATTTTGGCTAAATATAAACAAAAACTCCTCTTTTTGAGAGGAATTTTTTTAAAAGCCGCTGAAATCTATTCTTCTACTGGATATTCTTTACAACCACTTTAATTTTATCAGCATCGGCCGGGGCCTTGCCGATCCAGGAGGGAGAAAATTTTATTTCCGCGCCGACCACATGCCCCAGTCCGAGCACATAGCGTTCGATTTCATCTTTGCTTTTACCAAAAAAATTGGAGACTGCCAGCTTGTCGGCGTTGGCGTCGAGGGTAACCAGCACGTCCTGATAAACGGCCAGCTGAGCCGTGGCTTTGGCCAGATCATAATTCGCGATGGAAACCTGCGGATCCTTGGTCATGGACAGGGCCTTTTCCGAACTGACGTCAATCTTGCCGGAAACCTGCTTTGACAATAAATTCTGTAAATCGTCTTTTTTATAATAGACAAAAACCACCGTGGTCGTGCCGGCCACATTAAAACCACTCACTTCTTCGCCGGCCTTGCGGTCCGCTTTGCCCGGATTATCAACTACCGCCAGCAGGCGTTCGTCAAAACCGGGCGTGCTGGAAATAGCGGAATCAGCCGCTTGTTTTACTTTCTCAACAAAATCGTTTTCCGCCGCTTTAATATCATCGTCGGTAAGCACGCCCACTTTGCTCATTCCCCCGCTCATCGCTTTGGCGCTTTCGGCATAAATCACTTTTTGTTTGTCGTCTGCTAATCCCGGAATAGTAAATTTGCTGGGGCCGATATCGCTGTCCTTGCCGGCTTTATCCGCATAAACACTGGCGTCGATTTGCCCGTTGGCCGGTACTGTCACCTTGTCGGAAAGCCGGAATAAAACGCCGTCCGGGTTAAGAAGACGGGTAGTTTTTATCAGTGTCTGATCGGTACCGGTTTTATTGTATAAAGTCGCAATGCCGGCGGCAGTTCCCTCCACTTCTTTATTGCCGGTGGGAGAATATTTTTCGGAATAATAAAATTTCGTGGAAGTGACCAGACCGGCTAAAGACAGCTCGCCTGTTCCTTTTTCCTGGGCCAGATCAATGGTCAGGTTTACATTCTTATTGTCATTTTTTGCCACAATGACAATCTGGGCTTTCTTTGAAGAAAAAAGAAGCACCACACCCACAAGCAGCACGGTGATAACCAAAAAAGTTATCGCGATAGTGCGGTAAAAACGCACCGGGGGCTCCGGAGCCACCCTGGTTTCTACGCGATGTGTAATCATATTATGAAAAACTTATGATTATTTATGATGATTAACATTATACCACAAAAAAGCTAAGTTTGCACGTTTTTTTCCACAATTATTCGGTCACCCTGAACACCTCTTCCACGGTGGTAATTTTATCCAATGCTTTGAGTAGTCCGTCCTGCACCATGGTTACCATTCCGTTTTTTACCGCCAATTCCTGAATGACATATTCGGAGACCTGCGCGCTTAAAATTATTTGTTCAACTTCTTTGCTCATGGTAAAAATTTCGTAGATGCCGATGCGGCCCTTGTAGCCAAGGCCGCTGCAGGCCTCACAGCCTTTGCCTTTGTAAAAATGCAGGTTCTTCATGTTGATATTCTTCTTTTCCGCCTCCGGCAAAACTTCAAAGAGCTGCACCACCTTGTCAAAAACCTCCGGCGCTAATTGGTCCTCTTCCATGCACTGCGGACATACGCGACGGACCAGGCGCTGGCCGATTATGGAATTTAACGCCGGCGCCAGCAAAAATGGCTTGACACCCATGGAAAGAAAACGCGGTATGGCCCCGGAAGCGCTGTTGGTGTGAATAGTGGAAAGCATCAGGTGGCCGGTAAGCGCCGCTTGAATGGCAATCTCGGCCGTCTCCAGATCGCGGATTTCGCCGACCATGCAAATGTCGGGGTCCTGACGCAGAATGCTGCGCAGGCCTTTGGCAAAAGTATAATCGCGGCTCGGGTCAACCTGGCTTTGGTTGATGCCCTCCATTTTAATTTCTACCGGATCTTCCAAGGTGATAATTTTCACCCCGGGTTTATTCAAAGTGCGCAGTATGGCATACAAAGTGGTGGTTTTTCCGGAACCGGTCGGGCCGGTGGTGATAATCATGCCGTTGGGACGCTCCACTTCTTTCTTCAGGTGGTTATAGGCATCCCCGCGCAGGCCGAGCTCGTCATAGGTGACCCCTTTGCTGCCGCTGTGCAAAATACGCATCACCACGCTTTCGCCGTGCACCGTCGGCATGGTGGAAACGCGCACATCCAGGCTGCCGGAAGATAAAATAAGGGTCACGCGCCCATCCTGCGGCCGGTCGGTAATGTTTATTTTAAGCGCCGCCAACAGTTTGATGCGGGAAATAAATTTCTTCCACTGATCTTTCGGCAAAGTCGCCACATCGTGGAGAATGCCGTCAATGCGGTAGCGCACGACGATCCCCTTTTCCTCGGCTTCCACATGGATATCCGAAGAATTAACTTTCAAAGCGGAAGCGATCATCAGGGTCATGATGTCGCTGATGTTTACATTATTAAACTGCGATTCCAGACTGCGGAAATCTATCACGCCCTCTTTGTATTTATCCAGCTCTTCATCGGTGATGTTAATGTCTTTTGTGATCGGCTTGACAATGGGCAGATTGGCGTATAATTTTGAAACTTTTTCCAGGCTGTTTTCGGAAATAATATAAATTTTGGTATTGGCATGATGCCGTTCGCCGAGCTGATACGCCATTTCTTTTATTTCATCGTTATACTCCACACAGCCCAGGCGCATTTCGTCGGAAAGAAAAAAGAAGCAGACGACCTTCTTCTGCCTGGCAATTTCTTCCGGAATGACGCGCAGAGCTTCGGATGCGACCGGAAAAGCAGACAAGTCTATATACGGCAACCCGATGGTGGCGGCTTTGGCCCCTGTTTCTTCTTCCTTTGATTTGATATCTATCTCCTTCATTTTTTTGGAAAATTTTTCCTCCGTGGTCTCCAAACCTCCCGGCGCTTTTTTAGCACCTTTGTCATCCCCCTGTTTTCCCGGCAGCAAACTGCTAATGGAAGGAAAATCACTCATAAGTTTAGAATAAATTTTTTACCCAATGAAATAATTTGCTGGACATGCCCTCTTTATGCATTTTGGAAAACAGATATACCCAGGCGCTGGTGGTAAAAGCGTTAAACATGGCGGCGGCAGTCACCAGAATGATAATCCACAAGGCCAAACCGATAATCAGCCCCAAACTGATCAGCCATGTAAAATTCGTAATGCCGGCCACCAGCCAGACCAAGAGCGACGGCAGGAAAGCCAAAAACGAACCGGCGGCAATGAGGGCCAACAGAACAAAATTCATCAGCATCAGAAGCACGCCGACTTCCAGCGATACAAAAACATGTTTGGTAAAAAGCAGCCAGCTTTTTTTCAGGGCGCTTATCATGCCTTTGCCGTCCACTACCGCATAGCAGGTGGCAAAAATGGAAAGAATGGAGACAAAAAGCGAAACCAGCAAAGTCACGGCCATCAGAACCGCAAAAATCATGTTTTCCCAAATTTTACTGGACAGAAAAAAATATGTGATTGTCCAGGACAAAAACAATATCAGGAAAAATAATAAAATTTTTCTCAGAATATTGAAGCCGAATATTTTCCAGAACTGGTTCAGCCCCCTTTTCCACGATTTGCCGATATTGGAATAACTCTCATTTTTAAACCATTCGGAGGTATAAGAAATAAGCGCGCCCTGGGAAGTGACTGATAAAAAAATCGCCAGGACGACGAAAAACAAAACAATCAAAATGGCCCAGATCGCGCCGATAATGCTCCAAATTCCGCCGCTGGCGACAACCGAGGCACTGGCAAACATGCTCCAAACCCCGTCTTTCCAGCTGCCGTCCGTAAAAGTCCAGATTTTTCCAAATACATCGCTGAAACCGAATTGCCCCAAAAATATGGCGAACAGGCCGAAAATCCACAGTATTTTATTGTGCCAAACCGCTTTCCACGCATGTAAAAACGCCTGGCCGTATGTTGGCTCCTTCATATAAAAATATTTATTAGCCCCAAAAAATTATTTTAGGACATAAAAATAACAGTCGGTATTATACCACAAAACCGGCTTAAATAGAAAACAAAAGAACGGCCAAGGCCGCTCTTTTTATGTATATCAAACCTCTATGCGATTAATTTGTTATTTTTCACCCAAAATTGCTTTGATTTCTTCCTGTTCCAATGTTTCTTTTTCCAAAAGAACCTTGACCATTTCTTCCAGTTTGTCCGCTTTCTCCGACAGCATAGTTTTGGCGCGGGAGAGCGCTTCTTCAATAAGACCTCTGATTTCCTTGTCTATTTCTTCCGCCGTCTTGTCGCTATAATCCCGCTCTTCGTGAATTTCGCGACCGAGGAAAACAAATTCATCATGTTCGCCAAAAGTGCGCGGACCAAGCTTGTCGCTCATACCGAAGCGCGTCACCATATCGCGTGCCATACGCGTGGCCACTTTCAGGTCATTGGCCGGACCGGTAGATATCATGTCGTCGCCGAAAATCATTTTCTCCACCACATAACCTCCCATGGTCATGGCCAGCTCGTCTTTAAACTGGGCCAGGGTGTGATAATGTTTGTCTTCGGAAGGCATTTTTAAAGTATAGCCTCCGGCCTGTCCGCGGGAAATAATCGATACCTTGCGCACCGGATCACCGTGCGGCAAATAATAACCAACAATGGCATGGCCAGCCTCGTGATAAGCGGTGACTTTTTTATCCTGCTCGGAAATGACGCGTGTCTTTCTTTCCGGGCCAAGCAAAACTTTTTCAATGCTTTCCAAAATTTCGATCTCGCCGATTTTTTTCAGACCGCGGCGCACCGTCAAAATAGCGGCTTCATTTAACAAGTTCGCCAAATCGGCGCCGGAAAAACCGGGTGTGCGTTCGGCGATTTTGCGGATGGAAACATCTTTGGCCAGCGGCTTGCCTTTGGCGTGAATCATTAATATTTCTTCCCTGTCTTTGATATCCGGCATGTCCAGCATCACGCGGCGGTCAAAACGTCCCGGGCGCAGAAGCGCCGGATCAAGAACATCCGGCCGGTTGGTGGCCGCCACCACAATTACTCCCAGATTCGGATCAAAACCGTCCATTTCCACCAGAATCTGGTTTAATGTCTGTTCGCGCTCATCGTGCCCTCCGCCCAGGCCCGCGCCGCGCCTGCGGCCCACGGCATCGATTTCATCGATAAAAACAATGGCTGGCGCCGCTTTCTTGGCTTTACTGAATAAATCGCGGACGCGCGAAGCGCCGACGCCCACAAACATTTCCACAAATTCAGAACCGGACATGTGAAAAAACGGCACATCCGCCTCGCCGGCAACCGCTTTGGCGAGCAATGTTTTGCCCGTGCCGGGCCCGCCCACCAGCAATACGCCTTTGGGAATCTTTGCGCCCATGTCGGTAAACTTTTTCGGGTCCTTCAAAAAATCAACGATCTCTATCAGTTCTTCTTTCGCTTCCTTTACCCCGGCCACATCGGCAAATGTTTTCTTGCCTTTGTCATCCGGCCCGGATTGGCGCGGATTGCTCTGCCCGAAACCCATGGCCTTGTTGTTCATGCCCTGCACGCCCCGGGTCATAAAATAGAAAAAAACAATGAAGATGGCGAGGGGTATGAGAGTGGGCAGAAGGTTGGCGGCCCAAAATTTCCAGCCGCTTTCGCTTTTGATTTCCACATCCAGACTTTTTCTGGCTTCATCGGTTACGCCGTAATTTTTTATGATATCGCCGAATGAATCCTGCGTTTCCTTGGTCAGCTGCTGCGGCTTGGCGTTCGTGTCTTTGAGCTCCACATTCACAATATCTCCTTCCAGGGTGATCTTTTTCACCTGGCCGGCGTTTATTTCTTCCACCATTTTGCTGACGCCGATCTGATCCGGTTTGTTGCTCTGGCCGGCTTTAAAAGCGCCGATTACTGCAGCAAAAGTCAGCAAAAACAAAAATACGACGATAAAATTCTTTATAAAATTTTTCATATATAATGTATGCCTGATTAAATTTCAACGTACATATTTTATCAGAATATAAGGAAAAAATCAAATTTTAAATCCCCGGTTTGGGGCCGGGGATTTGCTGCAAAAAAGGGTTTTTCTTTTTACTTTTCCGCTTCCTTGCCTTCTTCGGCCGGAGCCTCTTCGGGAGTTTTAATTTCTTCCTTCTTGGCGCTCTTGCCTTTCACTCCTGCCAAACGCAGACCGAGGCGGTGTTCAGGCGGCTCCAAAGACATAATTTCAAAATCAAGCGTCTGGCCGACTTTGAACTTGTCGTTGATATTGGAAATGGGCTCGTCGGACAGCTCGGAGATATGCGCCAGGCCATGAATGTCTTCATCCAGCGCGACCATCAGTCCGAACGGCTCGATTTTTAAAATCTTGCCCGGCACCTTGTCGCCCACTTTGTATTTGTCCTTGGCCGACTTCCACGGATCCTCCACCAGTCTTTTTATGGACAGATAAATTTTAGACTTATCCAGCTGGATAATCTGGGCTTTCACTTTATCGCCTACTTTGAGAATGTCCTTCGGGTGATCGATTCTTTGCCAGGCGATTTCGGAAATATGCACCAATCCTTCCAGATCCTGGCCGAATTTCACAAAGGCGCCGAAAGAAGTGAGGGCGCTGACTTCGCCTTCCACCAAATCACCCACCTTATATGATTCCAGGACCGCTTTCTGGGAATCTTCCCAGACCGCTTTTTCGGACACAATCAGTTTTTCCTCTTTTTCATCCACATCAATCACCTTCACTTCCAGTTCTTTGCCGATCATCTCGCGCAATTTTTCCAGAATGCGGTTTTTATCGCCTCCGGCCACGCGCGGATAATGTTCCGGACTCAATTGCGACACGGGCATGAAACCGCTTACGGCTTCCACCTGCATCATCAGACCGCCCTTGTTCGCGGCCGTGTCTTTTGATTTTATAGTAATACCGTCCTGCATCATTTTTTTCATACTGTCCCAGACGCGCTGGTAACCGGCAATGCGGAACGACAATTCCATCTCGCCGTTCTCGTTTTCCAATTCCAAAACCACAGCTTCCACTTCGTCTCCGACTTTCAAATTGGCATATTCCGTGGCTTCGGCAAACAGTTCGCGTCCGCGGACCACGCCCACGGTCAACCCGTCGATATCCACATGCACCTCTCCCTTATCGATTGAAATAACTTTGCAATTAACAACATCGCCCGCTTTGGGAATGTTAATAGGGTACGCCTGCAACAATGACTTGAAATCAAGCCCGGTTGTCTTTTTTTCTTCTGTCATATTGTGTATTTTTGTCTTTAACCCCCCGTTAGAAACAAAAAAAATCTGCTTAACCCCTCCCGTCTGCGCGGGAACAGAGTTTTCTCCTCTTAAATTTGGAGAAATTCTTGATTTGAATTATGCGCTCATTATATACAATGCGTCCGGCGCTGTCAAGGGTTAAAAAAAGCCCCGGGCACAATGGCGCACGGGGCCGGTTGACGGTTCTTACGGACCTTATTCCCCCTTTCTAAAGAGCGATGCGGTAGTAGGCGAACGCGCCCGGCGGGATCTGGCGGAAACCGCCGGCCAGCTGGTCGATGAAGCTGCGCTTGGGCTCGGACTCCGGCTTGGCCGGATCGGCCGGCGGTTCCTTCTCGATGATGGGCGCCTCGTGCGGAAGAATCTTCGGATTCACCTGGTCGGCAGCGTCGAGCACGCCGGCTACTGGTGCCGGATTGTTTCCCACAATACGCCTGACCACCTTTCCTTGCTTCATGCACTCACCCCTCTTTTTTACGTTTTTGGCACAACCCCAAAGGTCTGGAAAAAATGTGAGAGACGTTATTGTACAACATTGTTCATTACCAGTCAAGGGGTTTGTGGATAAAAAAACCGGCCGAATGGCCGGGGTTCTATCCGATTCTTTCTCTCTTTTTTCTGTGTGCCTTTACGGCAAACCGGTGCGCTTCGTCGCGCGCCTGTATGAGCGTCGTCTTTATTGTTTCCGTCAGCGACTTGAAAGTTTTTTTTGCTTTCGGCGGAAAAACAAGGCGGTCGCCATGCAGTTTGGAAATTCCCACCATGGGCGCCTGCACATTGGTGGTGAGTAAAAATTTGTAAATGAAATCAACCTGCGGCTTGCCGCCGTCTATCAAAATAATATCGGGCCTCGGCCACTCCGCGTGTTTCAAACGCCGTTCCACCATTTCTTTCAAAGATTCCAGATCATTGTTGGATGTTGTTTTAATTTTAAACAAGCGGTACTGCGATTTGTCCGGCGCTCCGCCTTTGAAAACCGCCATTGAACCGTAAGTTTCCTTGCCGGAAAAATGAGAAATGTCATACGCCTCTATGCGATTAAGCGCGCCCGTATAAACCGGGATTTCTTCCCTGTTTATCAAGGTCACATCCTGAATATGCTTAAACGCTTCCGCGGCCAGCGGATTTTCTCTCGCCAAATTTTTTATCATTTTTTTCTTTTCGCCCTTAAACAGTAAAATAATATTATTGATATTTTTCTGATAATCCTCTTTGGAGATCGCGCCCACGCATGTGCCCGGGCACATGCCGATCTGATAATCAAAACAGGGTTTTCCGTAATATGGCACGCAGGTGCTATAGGGAATGATGCGGCGAATCAATTTTAAAATTATTTTTATTGTGGCAGCGGAAAAATAGGGGCCGAAAACATATGCGCGGGCCGGGGGAAATTTATTCAGCTCGCGCTCGCGGACAATGACCGGCTCCGGAAAATCGGTTTTGGGGAAAACCAGATAGATAAACGACCGGTCGTCGCGGTCTTTGATATTGTATTTGGCGTGATATTTTTTTATCAGGTTCGCTTCCAGAATGACGGACTCCAGAACGGTATCGGTTTTTTGATGTCTGATTTTTCTTGCCTGCGCCACCATCTCTGCGATGCGCGCGTCAATGTCTTTGCGGAAATATTGCAATACGCGCCGGCGCAAAGAAGTCGCCCGGCCCACATAGAGAGGCTTGTTGTTTTTATCCAGCCAGATATATACGCCCGGCGATAAGGGGAGTTTTTTTGCCTGAGCAACTAACTCCATAAAATATAAAAACTAAGCCATTACTTATTTTAATCCGTAATCTCTATTGTTACCGGCATCTGAAAAATTTTATCGCGGCTCGGCTCGCCGCTGGCATTTTCATTGGTAAATACAAGCGTGCCATTTTGTTCTTTATCGGAAACAAAATTTAACGTCGTCTCAAAATTTGTCGGCAAACTTGTCCATTCGGTCGTGGCTTTTAAAATGCCAAATGAAATTTCCTGGCCATTTTTGTCCAATAACTTCACAGTCCCCACCTGTCCCTCAAATCCGGCCCAGTCGCCGCCGTTCACCATGCCGGTGACTTTAAGCGGCGAAGAAACCAGGTCTCCCGTTTGCGGGGCGGTTACTGCCAGGCCTGTTTTTGTTTGTTCGACTATTTGCCCATTGCCCGCGTTGTTTTGCGATTGTGCGCCGCAGCCGCCGGTGGGTTTGGCTGCCGACGGGTTGCCGTGTTTTACCCATTCGCCTTTATCGCAAATCCAGGTGTCTTCCGGACCGGAAAACAATCTGATGCCGACCATAAAAGCGACCACAAAACAAACCACGATCAAAACGATTTTCCAAATTTTTTGCATATTTAATTAAAGATATGATTTTAAATATAAGCCTGTGTAAGAATTGGGATTGTCACCGATCTCTTCGGGCGTGCCTTTGGCCACGATGCGGCCGCCTTTGGCTCCGCCTTCCGGCCCCATGTCAATCACATAATCCGCTGATTTTATAATGTGTAAATTATGTTCGATCATCACGACGGAATTTCCTTTTTCCACCAGTCTATTTATGACTTTCAGCAACTGCTCTATATCATAATAATGCAGTCCTACGGTCGGTTCGTCAAGCAGATATAAAGTTTTGTGGCCCAAAGGCGCCGTCAGTTCGCGCGCCAGTTTGATTCTTTGCGCTTCTCCGCCGGATAGCGTGGTGGCGCTCTGACCCAG
>Ga0209048_10006948_pt1 | contig 10526 bp, 7 predicted proteins | sample FrelakmetCRP12CR_FD_187146 | JGI IMG/M metagenome (GOLD analysis project Ga0209048, IMG submission 187146) | Freshwater lake sediment microbial communities from the University of Notre Dame, USA, for methane emissions studies - CRP12 CR (SPAdes)... | ecosystem: Environmental > Aquatic >... | reverse complement strand
TGGAGCGCATGTGCTTGGCCTGATTGCAGGAGGAGAGTTTCAGTCACCGTTGCAAGAAGGAGCGACATGGATGACTGCCAGTGTTCATAAGACCTTCCCGGGTCCACAGCGGGGAGTTATTCTGGCTAATCTGGATCTAGAGGATGAGAAAAAATACTGGCCTGCTGCTGATCGTGGAGTGTTTCCTGGTTCTTCCAGCAACCATCACCTGTTTACTTTACCGGCTCTAATTGTTGCGACGCGTGAGATGAAACAGTTTGGCCGCGCATATGCTTCACAAATTGTACGCAACGCCCAGGCGCTGGGTCGCTGTCTGGACGAACTCGGCACACCCGTTGAAGCTCGCGAATTTGGGTATACAAAAAGTCATATGATCGCAGTAAACGTTTCACAATGGGGTGGAGGTGTCGAGGTAGCCAAACGCTTAGAGGCGAACGATATGATTGTCAACTACAATATGGTACCCGGTGATGCCGACCCACGAAACCCCTCTGGTTTGCGTATTGGCGTGCCAGAAATGACACGTTTCGGCATGGATGAGCGAGCTATGGGTGAGCTGGCCCAGTTGATGCATGATGCCATTCGCGGGAAGAACGTGAAAGAGCAGGTGAATGCATTGCGTGGGCGCTATCTCGAGATGAAGTACGTGTAAGAGCAGTATTTCACCAGAGCAAATGAGGCTTTTTCCAGGCTCATCCCAAAAAAGTGAGTCTGATTGCTTCGACAGCTATTTGATTCTCTGATAAACTACCATCAAGGCCAAAGCTGGATCGTCCAGGGTATGCAATGCGGACCCGCACTGCATACCTCCAGGTTTCCTTTCAAGGATACATCACGCTTACAGCATGTGCTCTGAACCGTACCCTTCATCCTGAGCTTGCGGATGACAAGGAAGGGTTACGAAAAACCTGCTGCCCTGGCCTGCTATCCCAGCGCTTTCTACCCAGATCCGTCCCTGCATGGCTTCGACAAATTGTTTACTGATATATAACCCCAACCCACTGCCTTGTATGGTTCCGGACAGGTCGCGCTCGAGCCGGACGAATTTCTGAAAGAGCAGAGGTAGTTCCTCAGGAGGGATCCCGGGACCGGCATCCTGGACACAAAGCCATGCCTCTTGAGCTGAACCAGGACCCTGGACTCCTGCATCGATCTGGGTTGCATGGATGATCACTGCGGCCGGTTTGGGACAATACTTGAAGGCATTCGAGAGCAGATTCCGGAGCACCTGGCGCAGAAGTTGCCCGTTCGCCCAGACCATCAAATGCTCATGGAGAGCAAGATGCACTCGGTCGGCTTCTACCTTCTGTGGATCGAGATGCTCGAGGACGTCACGTACCAGGGGAGCAAGCGCGATCAACTCACATGGGGGAGGTTGTAACTCTTCCGTGACCGCGAGCGCATCCAGCACATGGTTGATCAGCAAGATCAGTTCCTGGCAACCCTCCTTCGCCTGGACAATGAACTGCGCTTGTGTCTCAGAGTCAAGTTGTCCCTGATATTCAGTAAGGAGTTCGAGGTAGCCAAATAATTGTGTGAGAGGAGTACGTAACTCGTGGTTCACATTGACAATGAATTGATCTTTCAGTTGATTCAGCCGGCGTTGTTGCGCTGCTTGCTTGCGATCGGTCAGATCTTCAGCCACGGCTAAAAAGTAGAGCGGCATCCCCGTGCAGTCGCGCACCAGCGTCACCGTCAGGTTGACCCAGATCTGTGAGCCATCTTTGCACACAAAGCGCATTTCATGCTGATACGTTTGGAGTTCACCAGTGATCATGCTTTGGGCTTGCGCAAAAGCCGTGGAGAGATCCTCTGCGAGCATCACTGCGTGGAATGTGCGCTCGAGCAACTCTTCCTGGGTATATCCGAGCAGTGCGCAGAGCTTCTGGTTGACCAGAAGCCAACGCCCATCGAGACCCACCTGCGCCATGCCAACCGGGGCTTGTTCAAAGGTGATACGGAATCGTTGCTCGCTGGCCAGCAATTCCTCTGCCAGGTGTTGCTGTTCCGAGCCCTCATCGAACGACAGCTCTTGCTCACTCTGCTCGTCACGTGCATGACGATCTACCGCCGAGAACGTTGTATCCCCAGGAGATATCTGCCGCTTCTGTTTGCCAGTCGCCATTGGTTTGGAGTGACGTTTCATATTCATTTTCGATATCCTGTTGGACTGAGAAGCGCAATACCAGCATGTCTCGCCGGGTTCTTGAACCTGGTACAGAACTGGTCTCCAGGTCCAACCAGGGCAACACACCCTTTGCCTTTAGAGTATTCACGAGTCCCTCCAGGTCGCGATGTTTCTCACTTTTAGAGGATCATGCAACATGTCAATTGCTCTACAGAGGAAGTATACAAGCTATTGTTGCACAACGATAATAGTATAGCACAGAGGTACTGTCTCATTTCCCTACAGGAGCGGCCATCAGCATGACCTGAACCCGCTTTTATGCATCATCCTCAACTTCCTTGCTCCAATCAAGCGGCGATCTAGAACATGCTTTTTCTGCATGAGGCCCTCCTAACCTATGAGTAAATTGAAGAATGCCGAGTCTCACTGGCACATTTTTACTGGGACAAATTGGCTTTGTGTCGAGAATAGAACTAGCGATATCTTGTAAGAAACATAGATCCTGCGAGGCTAAACAGCTTGATGAGCAACAGGTTGTAAAGCCTGTTCAATTGCCCGGGCAATATTTTTCGCCACTTCATCGCTGTGCCAATAGCTACTGTGCGCCTCACCACCATGCAAAATGGCAAAGAGTGTCTGGCTTAAGGGTTCGGCTATGAAGTCGGTCAAACTCGTCAGGTGAGTGGGAATGTCATACACATCAATGTACTGTTTATTTACATCCACAAGTTGAGGCAAGAGTTTCTCTAAGGGATAGGCAACCGGGTCGCCAGGATGGACTAAATTATACCAGGGTAACTTTCTCCCAAGGTCCTGGTAAAGGCTCGCCAGGAGCTGCTGCAGGCGTGGAGTAATATCGTGGGTGCAGATGATATTACCTTTGTCGTCCTTCGCATCGTTCATACTCTGATCAACGTCCATAAGGCTAAAGAAACCTATCGGCGATCCCATCGTGGTAATACTACCAATACGAATTCCCTGTGTTGGATTGGGTGACACGCCGAACAACGTATCACGAAAGGCTTCAACGCACGTATGACCAGGAGCATAGTCCGGGTCCCAACGGGCGCTAAACAGCATATCAAAGAGGATAACCGTTCCCATACTATGCGTGACAATGTGCAGGCGATCTTCTTCGGAAACAGGCTGTTGCAATCCTTCTGTCATCTGTTTTTCCAATACCTCAGCGATTCTTGAACCACCGAAGCGACTGACGTAGAGTGCACCATCGCCTACGAACTGCATAACCTGCTTCTCGCGTAATTGTTGAAACCATAGCTTATCCCAAATCGATGAGCCTTGATATGCATCGAGAAGATTTTGCTCCTGGTCCTTATTCACGTCACCCCAGTAGAGCGCAATCTTCTTGAGCATGCGTCCTGGAACCTGGCGAAAGTGCTTTTGAATCAGAGCGAAAAGCGCGTCCGCATATTCAGGTTGGGGGCGGGTGTCGCGTGTATTGACACCATGGTTAAAGACAACATAATCCGTTGGCATCCGAGCTTCCTCCTTTATTGTCAGAGTGTTGGCTGATAGAATAGATCAAACATTATGTTAATATTACGCGCCCGCTTTCCGTTTTTTGCGTATGAATTTCAGTCAGTGGCCAATCAAACCCTCCTTTTCCTCGAAGTTTGTTCAATACAATCGTGTTCTATGATGCAATTGCCTGGATATTGGAACACGCGGCACTTTTACCCCGTTGTCGTTGTGAGAATAGAGTCCATAGAGGGTCGTCAGGAGAAGCCGATCCGTTTCTTCACAGTGCTCGCGCATGTAGGGGGTTTTGAAATGGCGATCCCCTTGACGAAGCGGACTTCGGCAGGAACTTCGCATAACAGAGTGGGGTGTGCTGGGCCAGGCTACTGAGCAATTCATACTCATTGTGTTAATGATGGAGCATTGCCAGGCTGGTGCATTTCCCCAGCCTGGCTTCTTATTTATGACCTGGCCTCAACTATTTAAGGGTATTCCTGATATTCTTTCAACAAATCAATCAGCCATTGCTCATCATGTATAGGAACACCAGCCTTTTGTGCTTTTGCCAGTTTGGATCCTGCATCTTCACCAACAATCAAATGACTGAGCGTTTTACTTACACCGGAGGCAATCGTACCGCCAAGCCGAATAATCTTCTCTTCAGCCATCGGTCGGGTCATACTGGTGAGTCGGCCAGTTAGAAGAAATGACTGACCTGCAAGTGGTCCTTCAACTGTCTTCTTCTCTTCCTGCATGTTCAGCCCGGCTTGCCGTAGGCGTTCAATCAAAGCGCGATTCTGCTCGTCTTGCAGCCAACTGTATATGCTCTTCCCTGCAACTGGACCGATGCCGGATACTGAAGTGATTTCGTCCTCGCTGGCTGTCAGGAGCTTATCTATGCTGTCAAATGTATGGGTTAAAACTTGCGCCGTTTTCTCACCGACATAACGAATGTTAAGACCGCACATAAGTCGCCACAGTGGACGATGATTGCTAGCCTCGATACCTTTTACTATATTATCGGCGCTTTTCTCCTTGATACCTTCGAGTTCGAGCAATTGCTCGCGTGTCATGCTGTAGAAGTCTGATACACTCTTGATATAACCTGCCTCTACCAGTTGCGCGCACATTTTTTCGCCGAGGGTTTCAATGTCCATCGCGCCCTTTGAGGCAAAATGGATGATACCTTCAAGATTGCGTGCCGGGCATTGTAGATTGGGACAGTAGGCCATTGCCTCAGCCTCATTCTTAATCAGTGGCGTATCACAAATCGGACAATGCTCTGGGAGATGATAAACCTGCTCTTCCCCGGTACGCCGCTCGGCGATGGGTTTCACGACCTGCGGTATAACTTCACCTGCCCGCTCGACAAGCACCCAGTCGCCAATACGCAAATCTTTACGTTGAATATCGCCTCCATTGTGAAGAGTAGCGCGAGAAACTGTGACACCACGTATATTGACAGGCTCAAGTAGCGCCCAGGGATTTACAGAACCCGTCCTTCCAATATTGACTCGAATATCGAGCAGTTTTGTGGCCACCTGGATAGGAGGATATTTGAAGGCAATGGCCCAACGCGGATCACGTGCAACGGATCCCAGTTCTTGTTGATGTACCAGGTCGTTGATCTTGATCACCACGCCGTCGATCTCATATGGGAGATTAAATCGCTCCTTTTCCCACTTCTTGCAGTAGTCCCATACCTCATCAAGAGAGTTCGCTAATCGGACATGTGGGTTTACATGAAATCCCCAATCCCGAATAAATTGTAATGCTTCCCACTGGCTATGGAACTCCAAACCTTGCATATAGCCAATTTGATAGCCGAAAAAGTCAAGATGCCTGGAAGCAGTGATACGAGGATCTTTCTGACGCAGTGAACCTGCTGCTGCGTTGCGTGGATTGGCAAAGATCCGGTTATCAGTCATCTCTTCATTGAGCTTTTCAAAGCTTTTCGTCGACATGTATATTTCACCACGCACCTCAACCCTATCGGGGATGGATTGGCCGCGCAGATTTTGTGGAATACTACGCACTGTTCGAATATTTGGTGTCCAATCTTCACCTACCAGACCATCTCCCCTTGAAGCTCCGACACTGAGACTGCCGTTATCATAGGTAAGCGCCATCGCCAGGCCGTCAATCTTCAGTTCGCAGACATATGCGAATGTTGCGTTAGGTAGTATATTAAGTGCTCGCCGGTTCCAGGCCAGTAGCTCTTCTTCACTACGCGCATTCGCCAGGCTCAGCATCGGTACCGGATGACGATGTTGGGATACCTCCTGGACAGGACTGGTTCCCACACGCTGAGTTGGTGAGTCAGGCGTTTGTAGTTCTGGATGTTCTTGTTCAATGCGCTGTAGTTCTATCATCAACTGGTCATACTCGGCGTCTGTCAATGTTGGATTGTCTTGCACATAGTATTGGTAGTTAGCTTCTTCTATTTTGTGGCGTAATGTGGCTACGTGGGCTTCAAGTTGCTCGGCATCGCTCTTGCTGGCCTGTTCTATCGCTGAGGTTTCGACTAAATCAGATGTTTCATCTTTCTGAGGAGTTGTTTGTGATTCTGCCATAGAAAAAGCTCCTGGAAATAATAATTTGTGTTAGCAATTTCTTATTCTTTTTATATCAAAATGGCTGGTAATGTCGAACTAAAGCTGATCCCTCAAATAACCCATTGATATAACTACGCCATTGGGCGAAGAGTGGACCCCCGCGGAAATCGTCCACGTGCGCTTCGTACGAAGTCCATATGACAATGAGCACGTATTGTCCAGGCTGTTCAATACACCTTTCCACCTTTACCGAAATGCATTCCGGGTGTTGACGTATGACCTCTATTCCTTTCAAGATGGCCTGTCCCAGTTCGTCTTCTTTACCCGCTAATGAATTGAAGATTGCAACTTCAGTTACCATGTACAATTCTCCTTCTATTTTTTATATCGTACCATGTGAGGCAAGATAATGTACCCTATTATACGATGTGCGAGACACCCCAATCATATTGGAAAGTTGTTTGAAGTCTATTCAGGACAGATGAGTCTGAAACAATAATCCCCAACTCGCGATTTTGGTCCAGTGATTGCGCTGAAATGTTTTCCGAACCGACGAAAGCTACCCCATTATCCACTACAATAATTTTCGCATGCATATACAATTGCGAGTCCTCTCGCACTTGCACGCCACTCTGCTTAATAGTCGCGATTCCTTGACTGTTACTATCTCCAGAAGAAGTACTGGCAGAGGGTAAAATAACTTCAACCTGAACACCACGCTGAGCAGCATGAGTTAGAGCCTGCTCGATAGCGCTATCGTTCATTTCTTCAGCTTCAATCAGTTAATGTGCTGCGTGCGCTATTAATGAGCGTTGTGAAGTCATTTCGCGAATTAATGGGACTAACAACAAGGTTTGGATCATTGAATTGTGCGTTTGTATGATTCCAATCTGCCATAAAAATTTCTTCCGTTGCCAGTACATCTTGTTGAATTGTATCGATAACCCCATATTCGCGGTTGCGATACCCGCTGCTTCCACCAAGCGCTGAGCGGGAAAAGTTTGATGTCATGATATAGGCAGTATTGCCATCGATAATCATTCCTTTTTCGTGAGTCAAGGAAAAGCTGGGATTGGTGAATTGCGTCTTGATGCCAGAAGCCGCAAGAGTATCCAGAGTTTTTGAGGGAGATGAGCCACCTCCAAACGGGTGTGGTTCCAGCATCACATGAACATCCAGGCCTCGATTGGCTGCATCTTCAAGCGCGCGAATTACATTGCGATCCGATAAAATATATATTTCTAGCCAGATGGATTTTTGTGCACTTTCGATGGCATTAGTGATAACTTGCTCTCCATCATCCGGCTCAACAAAGACTTGTACGCCCTGAACGCCAGACCCGACTCCGCAGTTGCTCTGACATTGAGGACTGTTGTTGAATCCAGGAAGTATGTTTCCAGTGCAACTGGCAAGGACAATACAAACCGCTATGACAACGGAATATTTAAGAAAGTTGAAAGCTGCTTTTGAACTGGAAAATCTAACATTGTACATAGCTCTTCCTCTCATCATGTACACATCATCCCCGAAAAGAAGTAGCAGTTCCTCATATGTTAATCCACATTATCAATGCATGAAAAAAGCGCTCGGCTTCACGTTATAGAAAAGCCGAACGCTTTCATAGCTTCAAATTGAACTAAGGATGCAAGGCTATAAACAGAGGAGCCAGCACCAGGGTAATTGTGCTGAGCAGCTTGATCACCACGTGGAGCGAGGGTCCAGCGGTATCCTTGAAAGGGTCACCAACTGTATCGCCAACTACGCTTGCCTTGTGAGGTTCACTATTCTTACCCAGAATGGTAGCGGTGGTGTCGAGGCGATCAACCATCTCGCCTTCGGCATTCACGCGTAAGTAACCAGCCTCAATGTATTTCTTGGCATTGTCCCACGCGCCTCCACCGTTGTTCAGGAAGGTTGCGACGACAATACCACCCATAGTTCCGACCATCAACAAACCTGCTTCGGCAGATGGACCGAGTATACATCCAATGGCAATAGGAGTTGCCACGGCTACAACACCAGGTAGAATCATCGCTCGAAGCGCTCCGCGCGTGCTGATGTCTACGCAGCGTGCGTAGTCAGGGTCAACACGATCCGCGGGGTCCTCTGCCATTATCTTCGGATTTTCACGGAACTGGCGGCGTACCTCTTCAATCATACGCATAGCAGCGGTACCTACGGCGCGAATTGCCAATGCGCTAAAGAAGAAGATCAACGTGAGGCCGATCAATGCTGCTACGAAGACCTTGACATCTGAAAGGTCAACACGGTAGAAAGCCGAGTTGTGGCTTAAGGAATAGAGAACGTCCAGATAGGCACTGAAGAGCAGGAAGGCTGCAAGAGCTGCAGAGCCAATACCATAGCCTTTCGTCAATGCCTTGGTGGTGTTACCCACTCCGTCCAATGCGTCGGTAATATCACGTACAGACTCGGCCCCGCCACCCATTTCTGTAATGCCGCCAGCGTTGTCGGTGATAGGACCGAAAGTGTCCATAGCAAGAATGTATGCGCAACTCATCAACATGCCCATGGTGGCAACGGCCGTACCGAAGATACCGCCGGGATTGATGAATTGGGGAATGCTCGGATCCAGGATCTGCACTTGACTGCCGAAAAAGAAGGAAAGGAACAATGCACCACTAATAGCAAGTACAGGAAGTGCCACACATTCAAATCCAACGGCGAAACCAGTGATAATCGTCGTCGCGGAACCTGTCAAAGTTGCAGAAACAATCTCACGCACTGGTCGCCAGGTGCCAGCAGTGTAGTATTGTGTGATGTAAACGATAGCGATACTCAGAAGAATACCGATAGTACCGGCCAGGCCAAACCATACCCAGGGAGCAACTGAAGGAGCAAAACTACTAGCTGTTGAAACTCCTATGCCGCCCAACAATAGATAGCTCCCCAGGAAAACACCAATGATTGACAGTCCGCAGGTGATGAAATAGCCGATGTTGAGCTGCTGCATGGCAATTTCACCTGGATCTTTGCCTGCGGCTTTGTCTGGCTCAGTGACCCGCGAAGGGCGAAGCCATAGTAACCCTATCGCAGAGGCAATCAGACCAAAGGCGCGCACAACGAGTGGGAAGAGGATCCAGCCGACATTCTTTGTTGCTAAATACAAAGCCACGCCCAGGATCATGGCGCCAATATTCTCTGCGGCTGTAGATTCGAAGAGGTCGGCGCCACGACCAGCGCAGTCACCTACGTTGTCACCCACCAGGTCTGCGATCACTGCGGGGTTCCGTGGATCATCTTCAGGTATACCAGCTTCTACCTTACCAACAAGGTCAGCGCCAACGTCGGCAGCCTTTGTATAGATACCGCCGCCAAGTTGAGCGAAAAGAGCGACGAAGCTGGCGCCAAAGCCAAATCCGACGATCAGTTCCGGAGCTAGCGCTGGATTAGTAAGGCCGCCATAGAGAAGAAATACCGTCGTTACGCCTAACAGGGAGAGGGAGACCACCAGGAAACCCGAAACGGCGCCGCCACGCAGGGAGACCATCAGCGCCTCGCCCAGGCTGCGCGTTGCAGCGCTGGCAGTGCGGCTGTTGGACCTCACCGCGACATACATACCAATATAACCGGATACGCCAGAACAAAGCGCACCAATCAAGAAGGCGAGCGATGTGTGCCAGCCCAGGTTCCAGTCAATCGCGTTGGACTTCGTAGTCAAGCCAAGTAGAGCAAGCACCAGGCCGACTACGATAGCAGCAACGATCGCGAGAATAGCGATTGTACGATACTGTCTGTTGAGAAAGGCCATGGCGCCCTTAAATATGGCATCTGCGACCTTCTGCATGGCAGGCGTGCCATCGTCTTTGCTTAGAACATACCTTGCAAGATAAGCGGCGAATGCCACAGCAAGCAGTCCTATGACGATAGGAACAATGATATAATAGTTTGTGTTCACGATAGAAAACGCCCTCCTTAAGGCAAATGAAAAGTTAATCAATAGGTCAGTATTGACCAGGATAGATACGCACCGCAATCTAACTGAAATAAGCACGCATAGGGGAAAGCAGAAGCGGCAGTCCCTTGGCCCCTATAACGACCATCCTCAATCCTCTCGCTGAGGCTATCAATTCGAAAGTTAGTGTAGCATAGTGTTTGTTCTATGACAAGTATATTAAGTAACAGAATCGTAACAGTTTAACAAGCCAAAATGGCATTTGATGTATGCGATAAGCCTGATTTTTGTGCAGTAGTTACAATTTTTCGACATGATTAAAGAACTGCTTGAATACGTGAAAGCAAAGGCACAAGTTGCTTTTTGCGAGAAACGAGGTCCTCGGCCACGAGTGAATGACCATCTTGCTCTAGAGGTGCTCCCAATATCTCAGCTACCGCATGTTCTCCAC
>Ga0209048_10006947_pt1 | contig 10528 bp, 11 predicted proteins | sample FrelakmetCRP12CR_FD_187146 | JGI IMG/M metagenome (GOLD analysis project Ga0209048, IMG submission 187146) | Freshwater lake sediment microbial communities from the University of Notre Dame, USA, for methane emissions studies - CRP12 CR (SPAdes)... | ecosystem: Environmental > Aquatic >... | reverse complement strand
TGGATGTCGTTCTTCCCGGTGGCATGATCGAGCAACCCCACGACCACCAGGAGCAGACAGACCGGCCCCGGCACCACGCGCACGAGCTGCACGGGCACCATCATCGGCCCCACGATGGGCACGGGGCCCATCGCCACGTGGCGGAGTTGATCGCCATCATCGAGCGGGCCCCGCTTTCCCAAGGTGTGAGAGAGCGTGCAATCCGGGCATTCACGATGCTGGCCGAGGCGGAAGCCGCCTGTCACGGCGTGCGGCCGGAGGATGTCGCGCTGCATGAAGTCGGTGCGCTCGATGCGCTGGTGGATATCGTCGGCGGCATCGAGGGATTCGAGCGGCTCGGCATCGAGCAGGTGTACCACCGCCCAGTTGCGCTGGGCTCGGGTTGGGTGGCGGCGGCACACGGGAGGATACCCGTCCCTGCGCCGGCCACGCTCCGGCTGCTCGAGGGCGTCACGACCGCTCCAGATGGCCCCGTCCAGGGGGAGGCGACAACCCCTACCGGCGCGGTCCTCCTGCGCGTGTTGTCGTCAGGCGCACCTCCGTCAGGCTGGCGATCTGTGGGCTCGGGTTGGGGGGCGGGCGGAAGGGACCCCGAACATTACCCGAACACCCTGCGGCTCATTCTGTGCGAAGGTACCCCCGGGCAGGCGGAAGTCATTACCATTGCTAGCGATTTGGACGACCTGAGCCCGGAATACCTGGAGCCCCTGCGCGAGGCCCTGGCGGCCGCTGGCGCGCTCGACGTGCAGGTTTGGACCACCATGGGCAAGAAGGGCAGGATCGGGTTCAGGGTGGAGGCGCTGGTGGCACCATCCGAGGAAGCGGCCGTGACCGACGCCTTCTTCCTCCATAGCACCACCTTGGGCGTGCGTCGGTGGGTGGCCAGCCGCACGACGCTGCCCCGCCGGGAGATCCGGGTCGCGTTGGAGGGAACGGATGTCCGGGTGAAGGTGGCAGATGGTCCCGGCGGCACAAGACTCAAGGCTGAGTTTGATGATGTGCGGGCGGCAGCGGCTCGTGGTGGCCGCCCTGCCCATCTGGTAGCAAGAGAGGCCCAGGCCCGGGCCGCCGAGGCGCTTGCCAGGCAGGCCAGGCCAGGGGCCGCCAACCCGAATCAGGAGAAGGCATGAAACGAGTGCTGTGGAGCGCGGTGGCGCTGGTCGCTTGGACGTCGGCCGCCCAGGCTCAGGACCCGGTCGCCCAGGCCCTCACCGCCACGGCGGTGGGAGGTTGGCAGGAGCCGGCCAAGGCCTGCGCGGACCAGCTGCATGGCGGTGACTTCCGGGTCAACAGCGGCAAGACCTACTACAAGACCGCCATGGAGCAGTCCACCCCGTCCAATCGGCAGCGGATCCTCAAGAACGCCCAGTCGAATCTGATCGACGCCATTGGCGCGGGGCAGGGGAAGATCGCCACGACCTGGTACTGGCTCGGTCGCACCGATCTAGGGATGGGCGATGTTGCCGGCGCGGACTCGTCCTTCACCAAGGCGCTCGCTCTCGCCCCCGGGTGCAAGGAGGACATCAAGAACCAGACGAACCCGGTGTGGTTCCGGATCGTCGGCTTCGCCGAGGAGAAGCAGAAGGCAGGCGACTACGACCAGGCACTGGTGTTCTTCCGGGCGGCCTCGCTGCTGAACCCGACCTCCGCGGTCGGCTACATGAGCATGGCCAACATCTTCATCCAGCAGAAGAACCAGGACAGCGCCCTGGTCTACTACCTCAAGGCCGCCGCCGTGCCGGTCGCGCAGGGGGACACCGCAAGCGCCGGCTGGCGCTTGCAGGCGCTGTACAACTCGGGAGTACTGCTGCTGGGAGCCCAGCGCTATCCCGAGGCCGTCAAGAGTTTCCAGGAATACCTGGCGATCGCTCCTGACGACGCCGATGCCCAGAAGGGCCTGATCCAGGCCTATCGAGGCGCGGGGATGGCGGATAGTGCCAAGGCCGCGGAGGGCCGGCTGGTGACGGCCTCGGGCACAGGGACTGCCGCTGCGGGGTTCTCGGCCGATGAAGTCTACGAAATTGGCCGCAAGCAGTTCGTGGACAAGGAGTACGACGCCGCGCTCCAGTCCTTTGCCAAGGCGCTGGAACTCCGCCCCTGGTTCCGCGAGGCGCTCAATGGCGAGGCGAACGTCTACTACTACAAGAAGAACGGCGACAGCCTGGTGGCGACCGGACGTCGCCTGCTGGCCATGGAGCCCCTCAACGAGGGCTATGCGAAGCTCTACGCGTATGGGTTCCAGCTGACCAAGCAGCAGGACAGCCTGATTCGCATTGCCAATGAGCTCGCGGCGTGGCCCGTCATGGTCGAGATATCGCAGTTCAAGCTCGGGGCCGACGGCGCCTCGGTGGTGGGGGTGGCCACGGGCCGGGCGGCGACCGAGCCCAGCGGCAAGCCCCTCAAGCCAGCCCCCGTCACGCTGGTGTTCGAGTTCCTGGATGCCAAGGGTGAGGTGATTGCCAGCCAGGACGTTGCCATCCCCGCACTTGCCGAGGCCAAGGATGGCCCGGTGACCGCGGCAGGGCAGGGCGCGGGCATCGTGACGTGGCGCTATCGTCGCAAGTAGCGGTTGCTTGACAAGGGGCCGGAGTGGAGGGCACATTCCGGCCCGATCGCGGGCGTAATTCAGTGGTAGAATGCCAGCTTCCCAAGCTGGACGTCGCCGGTTCGAGTCCGGTCGCCCGCTCTGCAGTACTACCCCGCCTGGCCGGGTGCCGGGCGGGGTGTTGCCATCAGGATTCTCAAGGAGAACCGCAATGACCATCCGGATGCCCACAGCAGGACTCGTGTTGGCCGCCCTGCTGGCCGGGACTTCGTCGCTGGCCGCACAGCAGACCCTGCCTCCCGGCGTCACCAAGGACATGGTGACCCAGGGAGACGCGATCTTCCACGGAGCCGGCCTCTGCTTCGCCTGTCACGGGAACGACGCCAAGGGTGCCGTCGGACCCAATCTCACCGATGACCAGTGGCTCCACAGCAAGGGCACCTACGACGATATCGTGAAGTCGATCCAGACCGGGGTCACCAAGGAGCAATCGAAGAGCGGCAACATCATGCCACCCAAGGGTGGAGCCGACATCAGCGATGCCGACGTCAAGGCGGTGGCCGCCTACGTCTGGACGCTGAGTCACAAGGGGAGCTGAGCCGCCTTCGGGCGGCCCGGCACGTGGCATGATCCGGGTGACCGCCGTCCACCCAGGGACGGTGGCTGATGAGCTCGGTCTCCTCCCGGGGACCGAGCTCATTGCCGTGAATGGGCGCCCACTCGACGACTTCCTCGACTGGGAGTTCCTGACCGCCGACGAGGCGTTCCTGCTGCACGTCCGTCAGCCCGACGGCGAGGAGATCGAATTCGATCTCGAACGCCCCCTGGACGTCCCGATGGGGGTCTCGCTGGAGCGGCCGCGCATCCGCCGCTGCGCCAACCGCTGCGATTTCTGCTTCGTGGACGGCCTGCCGGAGGGCTTGCGCGAAACGCTCTACATCCGCGACGACGACTACCGACTGTCGTTCAAGTACGGCAATTTCGCCACCCTGACCAACCTGAAGCCGTGGGACGTCGAGCGGATCATCGAGTACCGCCTCTCCCCGCTCTACGTGTCGGTACACTGCACCGATCCGGTCCTCCGCCGCTACCTCCTCCGCAATCCCGGCGCGCCCGACATCCTCGAACAACTCCGGCTCTTTGCCAGTCACGGGATCGTCTTCCATACCCAGGTGGTCATGTCACCCGGCGTGAACGACGGGCCCGTGCTGCGGCAGACGCTTCAGGACCTGTACGGGTTCGGGGATCATGTGCTGAACGCGTCGGTGGTCCCCGTGGGGCTGACGGAATTCAGCAAGCACGACCTGGTCCGCGAACCGACCGCGCAGGAATGCCGGTACTCGATCGAAATCGTTCATGAGTTCGCGGCGCGGGCCCGGCGGGAACGGGGGGTCAGCTGGGCATTCGGCGCGGACGAGCTGTACCTCCGCGCCGGTGTCGAGCTGCCCCCTCCCGAGTCGTACGATGGGTTCCAGCAGGTCGAGAATGGCGTGGGCTCCGTTCGCTTCCTCCAGGAGCGGATCCGGGTGGGCGCCCCCTCCCTCGGCACGTGGGCCGGGTGGAAGATCGGCGTGGTGACCGGGACGTCGATGGCGGCCCTGATGCCCCAGGTGATCCCGCCGCTCGCCGCGGCCACCGGTGCGCAGTTCGAGGTCATTCCTGCCACCAATTCACTGTTCGGTCCTTCCGTGACCTGCGCCGGCCTCCTGCCGGGCGCCGCCTTCCGCACCGTGCTGGCGGGGCGGAAGGATCTCGACCTCGTGCTTCTGCCGCGTGAATCCCTGAACGACGATGGTCTCTTCATGGACGACCTCACCCTCGCCGACATCCAAACGACAGTTCCAGTGCCCCTGCATCCATCCTACGACTTTGCCGATGTCCTCGGTGGCGGGCCAGGAGGCCTGGAATGAGCAAACCTACCGTGGCCATCGTTGGGCGACCAAATGTCGGCAAGTCGACTCTCTTCAACCGCTTGGTGGGCGGGCGCCGAGCCATCGTGTCGGCGGAGGCGGGCACCACCCGCGACCGGAATTTCGCCGACGCAGAGTGGGCAGGGAGGAAGTTCTGGCTGATCGATACCGGGGGGCTGGTCCCCGACTCGGATGACTCCATGGACCGCGCGATCCGGCGGCAGGTGGACATCGCCGTGGACGAGGCCGACCTGCTGGTCCTCGTGGTGGACGGCAGGGACGGCATCAACCCGGTGGACCGGGAGATCGCTGCCCGGCTCCGGAAGGCGGACCGCCCGGTCCTCGTGGCGGTGAACAAGCTGGACGACATGCCCGACACCGTGGGACACCTGGCGTTCTACGCCCTCGGCCTCGGCGACCCGATGCCCGTCTCGGCCCAGGTGGGGAAGGCGACGGGAGACCTGCTCGACGCCATCGTGCAGCGCCTGCCACCAAAGGACGCCCTGGAGGACGAGGAAGCGATCCAGGTGGCAGTGGTGGGCCGGCCCAACGCGGGGAAGTCCTCCCTCATCAATCGTCTCCTCGGGGAAGACCGCCACGTCGTTTCCCCCGAGGCGGGCACCACCCGTGACGCGATCGACTCCCCCTTGCGGTATCACGGGAAAACGCTCAACTTCATTGATACTGCGGGGTTACGAAAACGATCTAAAGTAGAAGATGACATCGAGTTCTACTCGACATTGAGGACTCGGAGGGCGATCGACCGCGCTGATGTCTGCGTGCTGGTGGTCGATGCCCTGATCGGATTGCACAACCAGGATCTTCGGATCGCGACTGAGGCGTGGGACGCCGGCTGCGGCCTGATCATCGTGGTGAACAAGTGGGACCTGATCCAGGAGAAGGACACCAACACGGCGAAGCGGGGGCAGGACGAGCTGATCGAGAAGGCCCCGTTCCTCCAGTATGTGCCCTTCGTGTATACCTCGGCATCGAGCGGGCAGCGCGTCTCCAAGATCCAGGACCTGATCCTGGAGGTTGCTGCCGCCCGCCAGGAGCGGATCCAGACGGCCGAGGTGAACCGCGTGCTGGAGGAGCTGATCCAGCGCAGCGCGCCTCCACAGAAGCCCGGCGAGGAGGTCAAGCTCCTCTATGCGTCACAGGTCGGGACCGCGCCACCGGCGTTTGCGATCGTCTGCAACCGCCCGACCGATGTCCCGGAGTCGTACCAGCGGTATCTGATTCACGGATTCCGGGCAGCCTGGCCATTCGCTGGCTGTCCGCTCCGGCTCAAGTTCACCAGCAGGGGCGCCAAGGGGAGACGGGCCGACAGCCGACGCTGACGCCCGCCGCCCGGCGAGCGTCCCGCTTGCAGCGCCCGCCGCGGCGCGAGGCACATGGCTGAAGCCCGTACCCTGCTATTCTGGCTCGCCGCCTCCTACCTGCTGGGTGCGATTCCCACCAGCTTCATCGTGGGGAGGGCCCTCGCCGGGATCGATCTTCGCGAACACGGCAGCCGGAACCTGGGCGCCACGAACGTCTACCGGGTCCTCGGCTGGAAGTACGCCATCCCGGTGGGCCTGTTCGACGTGGCGAAGGGGGCGATTCCCGTCCTCGTCTTTGCCCGGCAGGTCGTCGGCATCCCGGTCTTTCCCGTCCTCTGCGGTGTCATGGCCGTGATCGGCCACGTCTATTCCATCTTCGTCGGGTTCAAGGGCGGCAAGGGCGTCGCGACGGCCGGGGGAGTCGTCATCGCGCTCGCCCCGCTGACGCTCCTCGTCGTCCTGCCGGTGTGGGTCGTCACGGTGTGGGCCACGGGCTACGTCTCGCTCGGGTCGATCGCCGCGGCCGCGCTGTTTCCCGTGGCCGACTGGGTCCTTCACCCGGCCCGCCGCGGGCCCGCGACGCTGGCCCTGGATCTTGGCCTCGCCGGGTTCATCATCTGGAAGCACCGGGCGAACATCCAACGCCTGCGGGCCGGGCAGGAGAATCGGTTCGGAAAACACGGATCCGCCTCGGCGCCACCGGCGCCTCCCACGGCGTGACGACCATCGCGGTGCTGGGCGCCGGCAGCTGGGGGACGACCCTTGCCGACCTGCTGGCCCGGAAGGGAGAGTCGGTCCGGCTCTGGGCCCATGAAGCCGAGGTGGTTGGGGCCATCAACCGTGGCCACGAGAACACCCTGTTCCTGCCCGGATGCCCGCTGGCGCCGGCGCTGGTCGCCACTGGTGACGTACGCGCCGCTGTCGAGGGCGCCGCGGTGGTGGTCTGCGTGGCGCCCAGTCACGTAGTACGGGCGGTGGTCAGCCGTGCGGCGGGAGCGGTCGAGCCAGGGGCGCTGTGTGTCAGCGCGACCAAGGGGCTCGAGCCCGACACGTTGCGGCTGACCTCCGACGTCATCGCCGATTGCCTGCCGGGCCACCGCGTCTCGGTGCTCTCCGGGCCGAGTTTCGCCCTCGAGGTCTACCAGGGACAGCCGACCCTGGTGACCGCCGCTTCGACCGATGACAGCGCGGTCCGGGAGACCCAGGAAGTATTCAGCACCTCGCGCTTCCGGGTGTACGGCAATCGAGACGTCGTGGGCGTGCAGCTGGCGGGTGCGCTGAAGAACGTGATCGCGATCGCCAGCGGGATTCTGGAAGGGCTCGGCCTGGGCAACAATCCGCGGGCGGCACTCATTACCCGCGGCCTGGCCGAAATCACCCGGCTGGGCGTGGCGATGGGCGCCGATCCGCTGACCTTTGCGGGCCTCGCCGGACTGGGCGACCTGGTGCTGACCACGACCGGCCAGCTCAGCCGCAACCGGGCCCTCGGCGAAGCGCTGGCGAAGGGCGAGTCGCTCGCCAGCTACACCGAACGCCACCGGACGGTGGCCGAAGGTGTCGGCACCGCGCGCAGCGCGGTGGCGCTCGGACAGCGGGCGGGCGTCGAACTGCCGATTTGCGAGCAGATGCACCAGATCCTGTTCGACGGCAAGGCACCCACGCGTGCGGTCGAGGACCTGATGGAGCGGACTCTCAAGATGGAGCAATGGCGGTGACGCTGCCCCGGCCGGTGCAGGAATTCTTCTCGATCGGCGAGGTCTGCGCGCTCACCGACCTCAAGCCGCACGTGCTGCGCTACTGGGAGAGCCAGTTCCGCTTCCTCAACCCGGCCAAGAACCGGTCCGGCAACCGGGTCTACAAGAGCAGGGAAGTCGAGTTGATCATGCTGGTGAAGCACCTGCTCTACACCGAGAAGTTCACCATCGAGGGCGCCCGGGCCCGGATCGAGCAGTACCGCCGGACCGGCGAACTCCGCACGGCGGCCCGGCGCGCCCTCGAGGGAGAGACCATCCAGGAACTGCGCCTTGCCCTCGAGGAAGTGGCGGAGGTGCTCGAGGGCCGGACGCCGCCGCCTCGCCCCGAGAAGCACCCGAATCCCCGCTGAGCGGTCACCTGCCTTCCCGATGAACATCCTGATCAGCAACGACGACGGGATCCTGGCGCCGGGGCTCGCCCTCCTTGCCAATGCCTGCGCCCCGGTGGGCACGGTCACCGTGGTGGCTCCGGACCGCGAGCAGAGCGGCACCTCGCACTCCCTCACCATGCATCGGCCCCTCAGGCCGGCCCGACGGCCCGACGGCTCCTGGCAAGTGGACGGCACACCGACCGACTGCGTCCTCCTGGCCCTCGGCGCCTTGATGCCCGAGCGTCCCGATTTCGTCTTCTCCGGCGTCAATCATGGCCCCAACATGGGCGAGGACGTGCTCTACTCCGGCACGGTGGCCGTCGCGATGGAGGCCGTGACGCTGGGAGTGCCGGGCATCGGGATTTCGTTCGCGGGGAACGCCGCCGACCTGGAGACCATGAGCAGCTACGGCGATCTGCTCGCCGGCCTGGTCAGGAGGATCACGGCGGTCCAGGACTTTCCCCCCGAGACCCTGCTCAACATCAACCTGCCCGCCGTGCCCGCGGGCGAGGTGAAGGGCATCCGGGTGGTGCGGCTGGGGAGCCGCTACTTCAGCGAGTCGCTGACCCGGACGACCGATCCATGGAACCGGGAGATCTTTTGGATCGGGGGCGGCACGATCCACTGGACCGGGGGCGAAGATACTGACCACCACGCCGTCGCCAACGGGTACATCGCCATCACGCCGCTCCACATGGATCTCACCAACTACGGTCTCCTGGAGACGGTGCGCGGATGGGCACTCGAGGGGTAGGGGAGGGTGACAGCTACGGTGGGTACCGCACCCATCTGGTCAACGAGCTGCAGGCCAAGGGGATCCGCGACATGGCGGTCCTCCGGGCCGTGGCGCAGGTGCCCCGGCACCTCTTCGTCCCGCCGAGCCTCCTGCACCGGGCTTACGAGGACAGCGCCCTGCCCATCGCGGCAGGGCAGACGATCTCCCAGCCCTGGGTCCAGGCCAGGTACCTCGAACTGGCCCAATTGACAGGGCGGGAACGAGTGCTCGAGATCGGCACTGGTTCGGGGTACCAGACCGCGCTGCTTGCCCTGCTCGCGGGCACGATCTTCAGCGTCGAACGACTCCCTGACCTCGCCCGCTCCGCCCGCGCGGCCCTGGACGCCGCGGGCCTGCGCAATGTCTCGGTCATGGTGGGCGATGGCACCCTGGGATGGCGGCCCTACGCGCCATACGACGTGATCCTGGTCTCCGCCGCCTCTCCGCAGGTGCCGCAGCCCCTGATCGACCAGCTGGCCGAGGGGGGGCGCCTGATCATTCCCCTGGGCGACCGGGAGAACCAGCAGCTCACTGCGCTCCGGCGCCAGGGCGACCAGTTGACCCGTGAGCGCCTCAGCGACGTGCGATTCGTCCCCTTGCTCGGCCAATTCGGATTCGAGGGCTGATCCCCGTGTTTCGTGCGTTCCTCTCCTGGCTCATCGATACTGTCTCGGCCCTTGGCTACCCGGGCCTGGTGGCGCTCATGGCCATGGAGTCTTCGGTCATCCCGCTTCCGAGCGAGCTGGTCATGCCTCCGGCGGGGTACCTCGCCGCCAAGGGGATGATGGACCCCTACCTGGCCGTCCTGGCCGGCGCCGGTGGGAGTATCCTCGGCGCCCTGGCGAACTACGCAATGGCGGTCTGGGTGGGTGAGCCGTTCCTGCGGCGATTCGGCCGCTACATGCTGATCTCCGGAGCCTCGCTCGACCGCGCCGAGGCCTTCTTTCGTGAGCACGGAGAGATCAGCACCTTTCTTGGGCGACTGGTCCCGGTGGTCCGGCACCTGATCTCCATCCCGGCTGGAATCTCGCGCATGCGCCTCGGGCGGTTCGTCCTGTTCACGGGCCTGGGGGCGGGGATCTGGTGCGGAGTCCTCACCTATATCGGGTGGCTGATCGGCCAGCATTCGGCCGCCATCGATGCGGGCGTACGGGCCGCATTTCAGGCCCAGGCCCACGACTGGCTGCTCTTCCGGGTGCTCCCGGCCGCCCTGCTGATCCTGGTGGCCTATCTGGCCTGGCATGGGCGCCGAAAGAGGACGCGGGAAGGGTGAGGACCAGGTTCCTGGTCTCCGGACGGGTCCAAGGGGTCGGGTTCCGGGCTTTCGTTCTCCGGACCGCCGTCGGACTGGGGCTGAGAGGGTATTGCCGCAACCTGGTGGACGGGAAGGTTGAAGTCGTCGCCGAGGGGGAGGATCCGGAGCTGCGGGCCCTCGAAATTGAGTTGGCCGGTGGGCCCAGACTCGCCTTGGTGACCAGTGTGGAAAAGCATGAGATATTGGATGATATCACAAGCTATAACGCGTTTGCTATAATGTAGTTACAGCTTCAACAAAGAATGTGACTATCTCAATGTCTGCCGAGCTTTCCAATCGTGTGAGATCCGCCCTCAGGGCCATCCCTGACCACCCCAAACCCGGGATCATCTTCCAGGACATAACCCCGGTCCTCCAGAATGGGGCATTACTTCGGGACGTGGTCCGTGGGATGGCTGTGGCGGCCACCGGCAGGGGAGTTTCCCACATTCTCGGGATCGAGGCCAGAGGCTTCATACTGGGGGCGGGACTGGCCCACGAACTCGGGGTAGGGTTCCTGCCGGCCAGGAAGCCCGGTAAGCTCCCCTGGGAAACAG
>Ga0209048_10006946_pt1 | contig 10531 bp, 9 predicted proteins | sample FrelakmetCRP12CR_FD_187146 | JGI IMG/M metagenome (GOLD analysis project Ga0209048, IMG submission 187146) | Freshwater lake sediment microbial communities from the University of Notre Dame, USA, for methane emissions studies - CRP12 CR (SPAdes)... | ecosystem: Environmental > Aquatic >... | reverse complement strand
CGGCGGTTGGGTGAATCGCGGCGGCGGCGGCGGTTGGGTGAATCGCGGCGGCGGCGGCGGTTGGGTGAATCACAGAGGCGGCGGCGGCGGCAGTTGGATCAACCGTCGATGACAAGTCAGGATGCCGAACTTTGGTTATGCTGCTTCAACTTGAGAAATTATAGCGATTTGTAAAGCCGCGTTGACGGGGAGTAAGTAGCGGGGCAGGCGGAGAGACAACAACAATATCCCGCCTGCCCCATTTCATTTTTGCCGGATCGCGTCAATACTTGCCTTTATCTTGGGCAACCACAGCACACGCGACGAAGGCTAATGGATTCAATCATCTACAATATTCCGGCGAGCATGGTCGAGGCGTATCGGGGCCAGCGGGTTATCGTGCGTTGCCATGACCCGCGGGAACTCATGGGGCGCTTCGCCGATGCCGATCTGCAAAACCTCGCTGGCCTTCAACTGCTCTCTCTTAACAGCGCCACCGATGAACTGGTCAACTGGGGCTATGCGATCCCCATCGACCTGATCCTGACGCAGCCGGCGACCGATTTTCCCCTGCTCTACCAGCACTCCGGACTGCTCGCCACCCATCCGGTACGGGCGTCCATTCCGGTCATGCCCGGCTTCGGCAAAGCAGTGCGGCTGGCCCTTTCCCTGAACTTCGCCGTCAAATTGGAAATCACCCAGCCTGACCAGACCTTAATCGAGGAAATGGCCGAGGTTCTGGATTTCTATCTACACCACCCTACCGTTTCCCAGCCTGTCGAAGGCTTCCATAGCCTGCTGTTCGCCTTCTACCATAACGATCCGGTCATGCTGTGGACCATTCAGGAAGAAGATCCCGCCTACTTTCGCCATATCGGCGAGCATGGCGAGGAAACACTCTCCGGACGGTTTACGGATGCCACCGCAACCGGCGACAGCGGCTCTTTCGTGGAAACATTCCAGAGTGAACTGCTGGCTGACAAGAGCGAGTGCGTCGGTTGCGAGTTCTTCCCGAACTGCGGCGGCTATTTCAAATGGCCGCGCAGGGAATATCGCTGCGAAGGCGTAAAAACCCTGTTCAGTGCCCTGCGCCAGGCGGCCGAAGAATTGCGCGGGGATCTCGCTGAAGTCGCCGCATCGAAGGGAGCAACGCCGCCATGAGGGGCGGCCATCTCTCCCTCATCCTGTTACCCACGCTCAAGTGCAACGCCGACTGCGCGTATTGCTTCGAGGATAAAACGGCCGCCCATCTCACGCTGGAGCGGCTCTCCCTGCTGATCGAGAAGGTCATCGACTACCTGGAACAGAGCGGCATCGGTTCCCTGACGATTTACTGGCAAGGGGGCGAAGTGATGACGCTCCCGCCGCAGTGGTTCGAGCAAGCCAAGCAGATCATCGCCAGCGCCGCCAAAGCCAGGAACAAGATCATCCGGCACTCGATGCAGTCCAACATGGTTGGTTATGACAGGAAATGGAACCCGGTGCTTGCCGAAATGTTCGGCAACAGCGTGGGCTCTTCCGTGGACTTCCCCAACCTGCATAGAAAAGTCTTGGGCGGCCGCGTCGAGGACTTCAACGCCCTATGGTCCCGCAAAGTCCGGGAGGCGCGGGAAGCCGGGATCAAGGTACAGGTCATCTCAATCCCCAACCAGGAAACCCTGGCCATCGGCGCCGAGCGCTTCTATGCCTACCTGGTTGACGAACTCCAAATCAGCGACTTTCAGGTCAACACGCCCTTTCCCGGCGGGGAATTGAACGATCCGCTGCACGGCTTTCTATTGGCTACGGATCGGCTGAGCCACTTCTTAATCGACCTCCTCGAGGTCTGGCTGGAGCGTGGTTACAGTCAAGGGGTCAGAATCGGCCCCTTCGACGGGTTGATCGATTATTTCATCACCGGCAATGGCTGCCTGCCCTGCATCTGGCGGGAAAACTGCGCCAAGGAATTCGTCTGCATCGACGCCCTCGGCAATGTGTCGCAGTGCGACTGCTGGGTCACCAGTTACCCCGAATTCTGGTTCGGCAACCTCTTCGAGGCCGACAGCCTCTCCGAACTGCTGCGAACCAGCCCGGCGCGCCGGCGTTTTCAGGAAAGGCCCAGCGTACTGATCCAGCAGGAAGACTGCCTGCACTGTGATTATCTCGCCCTCTGTCACGGTGGCTGTCCGATCAGAACCTACACGGTCCAGGGCACTCTGCTGGCGAAAGACCCCTACTGCCAGCTCTACCAATCCCTGTTCCGGGAGGTCGAGGGCGTTGCCGCGAGACTCGCGGGTTCCCGTGCGGTGCTTCGGTAAAGTGCGGCCGCCTGGTTGATCGTTGCTGGATTTCATTCATCCCTGCTCGCATTCATGCTATAGATACGGCAGATACTCTTGAGGATTCTTCGGTGACTGAAAAATTGGCAACCCGGCAGCCGCCGCAAACAGACCCCCCGCGATCCCCGCGAGAGACTCTCCCCACGATGTACGATCTGCCCAGCGAGGACCCGGAGGAACCAGGCTTGCCCGATGAATTTCATTACTTCCAGCCACACCTGCTGCGCGAGACTTTTCAACCTCCCAATTATCCTCCAGACCGTGTCTTCGTCGGCAGTGACTTGAACCTCTACTACAACGTGCGCCATCCCACCTGGCACAAACGCCCTGACTGGTTTGCCGCGCTAGGGGTTTCTCGTTTATACGATGAAAAAGATCTGCGCCTTAGCTATGTCCGCTGGCAGGAGGAAGCGTCACCCTACCTGGTGGTGGAATTGCTATCACCCGGCACGGAACAGGAAGATCTGGGCAAGACGCTGCGCGATATCGATAGGCCACCCACCAAGTGGGCGGTCTATGAGCAGATCTTGCGTATTCCTTATTATGTGGTGTTCAGCCGCTATACCGATAAACTGAGCTACTTCGAGCTATTGGGCGGACATTACCACGAGGTCAATCCTGAAGATCAGCGCTTGTGGCTACCGGAAGCGGGACTGGGCTTAGGGCTTTGGTCAGGCACTTATCAGGGTTTGGAACGGCGCTGGTTGCGCTGCTATGACGCCAATGGCGCCTGGATTCCCACACCCCTGGAACAGGAGCAGCAGCGCGCCGACCAGGAACGCCACCGCGCCGAACGTTTAGCAGCCCAGCTAAGAACCCTGGGTGTCGAACCAGAACCGTAGAACCAGTCGCTAACCACCGAGGCGTTCACCACCCGCTGGCCAAAGGCCCATGCTGCTCCCAGGGAATGGAGAGAGCGTTCATCGAGGTGCCGCGGACTGTGGTCGCGATTGCTCACATCAGCCCCTCGAAAGGCTGTACATCGACGAGGGTGCCCGCTTCGAGATTGCCCAGTTCATCGGGCAGGATGATGAAACAATTGGCGCGGCTCACGGAACTCAGAATGCCCGAGCCCTGGTCGCCGGTACCGCGCACCGCCAGGCTGCCGTCGGCCTGGCGCTCCAAAATGCCACGCTGGAACTCCATGCGGCCGGGGCGTTTTTTTAAGCGCGTGGCACAGGGTACCTTGACCAGCACCGCTTCCGTTTCGGTCTGACCCATCATGCGCCGCAGCGCCGGCTGCACGAAATAATAATACGTCACCATCACCGACACCGGATTGCCCGGCAGCCCGAAAAATACCGCATCGCCTATCTTGCCGAAGGCCAGCGGACGGCCCGGTTTCATGGCGATCTTCCAGAAGTTCACGGCTCCCAGCGCGGCCAAAATGTCCTTGACGAAATCCGCCTCTCCCACCGAAACCCCGCCGGAAGTGATGATGGCGTCGGCGTTTGCGGCGGCATCCTTCAGGGCCTGGCGCAGATCCTCCTGGCGGTCGCGCACCACCCCCATGTCGAGGAGCTCGACGCCCAGATGGGTCAGCATACCGTACAAGGTATAGCGGTTGCTGTCGTAGATCTCGCCCTCGCTCAGGGTCTCGCCGATGGAGCGCAGCTCGTCGCCGGTGGAGAAAAACGCGACCCGCAACCGCCGCCGCACCCGCACCTCGGCCACCCCCAACGAAGCCAACACACCCAAATCCGCCGCCTGCAACCGCCGTCCGGGCGCCATCACGGTAGCCCCTTCGACTAAGTCTTCACCGGCTAAACGAATGTTCTGGCCGGCCTTATGGCCGGAACCGATGCGCACCCAACTGTCAGCCCGCTCGGTATGTTCCTGCATCACCACGCAATCAGCGCCAGCCGGCAGCACCGCGCCGGTCATGATGCGCACCGCCGTGCCTGGCTGCACCACGCCGCTAAATGGCACTCCAGCCAGGGCCGTGCCGATCACCCTCAACTCGCTCACGTCTGTTTGCGGCAGATCGGCAACGCGTACCGCGTAGCCATCCACGGCCGAATTGGTATGGGCCGGCACCGCGATTGGCGAGACGATGGTCTCCGCCAGCACCCGTCCCAGGGCACTGCGCAAGGCCACCCGCTGGTAACCGGTGATCGGCTTTACGACGAGATCTATCCGTTTAAGGGCTTCCCGCACCGACAGGGAATTGGGATCGAAATCATCGGCGCAACTGGGCTGCAATGGGATTGGGTTGTTGCTCATGGCGGAATCTCTACTCGCGTTTGTTCGTCGGCAGGACTGTTGAGAATTTTAGATGGGCGAGAGCCCCCGCGCCGTGAGCAAGCCGATCACCGCGCGCAGCAAGGTGGTTTTGCCGGTGCCGCTGGGGGCGACAAAACCCAGCACTGGCACTCGGGCATGGCTCGGCCCTAGGCTGCTGTCCACCACTAACCCTCGAAGGGACGCACGGTATGGCCATGGTTCAGAGGACCCTGCCCCCCGCCCAAGCCCGGCGCGGTGCGGATCGCTTCATGCACGTAGGCCACGGCACGGCGCACGGCGATACGGAGAGACAACCCCTGAGCCAGACCGGTGGCGATGGCCGAGGCCAGCGTGCAACCGGTGCCGTGGGTATGGCGGGTATTCAGGCGCGGATGCTCGAAGCGTTCCACGCCCTCTCGAGACACGAGCAGATCAGGAACCCGCTCGCCTTGCAGATGGCCGCCTTTCAACAACACGGCGGCGGGTCCCGATTCCAACAGCCGCTGTGCCGCCACCACCATAGTCTCTATGGAATCAATGGCGATGCCACTCAGCACTTCAGCCTCTGGAATATTGGGGGTGAGGACCGTAGCGCGGGGCAGCAGAAGCCGGATCAGCGTATCCCGTGCCGCCGGGTCCAACAGCGCTGCCCCACCCTTGGCGAACATCACCGGATCGGCCACCAGCGGAATGGCGGGGGCGAGCGTGGCCAGCACCTCGACCACGGTCTCGACGACCGCGCTGTTATGCAGCATGCCGGTCTTGATGCAATCCGCGCCGATATCCTCCAGCACCAGGCGCATCTGCTGGGCGATGAAGGCCGGTGCCACGCCCAGCACGCCGAAGACGCCGTGGGTATTCTGGGCGGTGAGCGCGGTGATGGCGGTGGCCGCATAGCCGCCCAACGCCGTCACCGTCTTGATATCCGCCTGAATGCCCGCGCCACCGCCGGAATCCGAACCCGCCACAATCAATACCCGTCCGATCATCGCTAACCCTCTTTGCTTAACCTGGCCCACGCTGGTTAGGTAGTGTGTCCCCTATTGGCTACACTTGAAAATCGAAACTCAACCGCTGCGGAACCCTACCATGCATAGCGCATATCACCTGGACTTGAAGACGCTGATGGAGACCACTCGACCGGCTTCGCTACTGCTGATCGATCCCAATCCTGATGGCCTGCCAGCGGATCTCCTCGCCGCCTGTCCGAATTGCCAGGTGACCCGCCTGCAAGGCGACATCCTCGCGCAACTCCAGAGCTTGGGCCATTTCGACTTGGGGATAGTGGCCAACACCTTGGAACAGTTGGACCACAAGACAGCGGGGAGGGTGCTCGCCCGTCTGCGCGATCTGCATACCCACCGCTTCATAGCCTTAGTACCCGTGGGTAGGGCTTGGAAGAATCAGCGTAGCCATTGGGAAACCACCGATATGCTCGGCTATGGCATGACCCTGATGGCCCGCTACCAGAGGGACGACAAGCCGCTGCATCTGTATCACTATGCCATCGCCACCTATAAGTCCACCCCGGACTGGTTCAACAGCAAACACTGGGCGCATCCCGAGCGTTGGAAACCCTAGCCCTCGCACCGAGACCTTTGATGACGGGCTTTAGACCCGCATCTCAGCAGGGCTTTGCCTGAAGAGCAAACGCAAGAACCTCTGACTGCGATGCGCACGTGGATCATCCAGTCTAAAAATGTTCGCAATTGCCAGGGCCAACCGCACAACTCGCCGAATAGGGGCTGCTGTCTCGACAGGATTCCAGCGCCCGCTGGGCGGCTAATGCCTTCTCCTGGGCGTTGTAATACCATGGATTACCGTCGCTATCGGTAGCCACGCAGCGCCACCCGGTATTGGGCAATCCGGATACAGGCGGGTAATCGCCGGCACAACCAGAGAGGCCGATGGCCAGAACAAAGAATGATAATGCAGTCAATTTTTTCATTGCCATAGCCGCGTCCGTTGAGCCGATGCCGAATTAAGAAATCGTCGTCTTGCCAGCAAACCGATGTATTCAAGCTCCTGGGTATCGTTCAGTCCCCTCTCTGCCATCCCGCTGACAGTCATCTCTAAAACCGCAGGGACACCCGCAATCCGGGCTGATTATCCTCCAGTACCAGCTTAGCCCTGTGCAATTTAGCCACCGCCTTGACCAGGCTCAGCCCGAGGCCGTTGCCGGGTTGGCTACGGGCATTGTCCAGGCGCACGAAGCGCTCCAGCACCCGCTCGCGATCTTCCGCGGGGATGCCGGGACCGGTATCGGCGACGCTCAGCGTCGGCCGCTGGTCAATGCGGCTGACCGTAAGCTCGATGCGACCACCCGCCGGCGTGTATTTCACCGCATTGTCGAGCAGGTTACTCACCGCCTGGGCTAAAAGTTGGCGGTCGCCTTGGATATGAATAGCCGGTTCGGCGGAGTATCGCCAGGTAATCCCGCCCTCCTCCGCCACGGCTTCGTACAGTTCGGCCAGCTCGCCGGTCAAGGCTCCCAAATCCAGCTCGGTCCATTCATTACGGCACGCACCCGCTTCAATCTGGGCGATGTTGAGCAGGGCATTAAAGGTGTTCAGCAGCGCATCGGCATCGGCAATCGTCTGCGCTAATACCGTCCGATATTCTTCCGCGCCGCGGGCTTCCAGCAGGGTAACTTCCAGACGGTTGCGCAGCCGGTTCAAGGGACTGCGCAGATCGTGCGCGATATTGTCGGTGACCTGGCGCATACCCACCAGCAATTCCTCGATGCGCGCCAGCATCGCATTGAGGTTGCGCCCCAGCAAATCAAATTCATCGTCGCGGGCGGTAATGGGAATTCGCCGTGCCAGGTCGCCGGCAATGATTTCGCCGGCGGTGCGGCTAACCGCGTCGATACGCCGCAACGTCTGGTAACCCTGCGTCGCACTGCCCAGGATGACCAGGCAAAACGTGAGCATCGTTACGCCTACCACCACGCTCAGGGTGTGATCCAACAACTGGCGCTCATCGTTAAGATCGCGGCCGACGACCAGGACCTGGCCGTTAGGCAGATAGGTGGCAAGTACCCTCACCGGTTCGTCGCCGCCGTACCGGGGCTGGTTAAGCGGGAAGACTTCGCGCAGCCGCAGGTTCGCAAAGACACGGGGCTGGTCCGGCGCCCGAAGAGCCGACGGCAACTCAGCGATGGTGGTTCCCAGCAGACGGTAAAAGAAAATCTTGCGTTGACCGTCGTCCCGATTGCGCTGACGGATGGCCTCCGCCAGCGCTGGTAGCGCCTGGTCACGATACTGGTCAAGCAACACGCCCGTCTCCAGTTGCAGGCGGGCATCGACCTGAGTCTCAATGTGACTCGCCGTCGACCAGTAGATAAAGCCCAGTCCCGCCGCCGCCACCAGGCTGTACAGGCAGGCGTACAGCAGCGACAAACGGAAGGCCGTGGTACGAAACAGCCTAATCCGGTTCATGGAGAGAATAACCGGCACCGCGGACGGTATGCAGCAGCGGCTTGGCGAAACCCTTGTCGATTTTGCTGCGCAGGCGGCTGATCTGCACGTCGATCACGCTGGTCTGCGGATCAAAGTGGTAATCCCAGACGCTTTCCAGCAGCATGGTGCGGGTCACTACCTGGCCGGCCTGGCGCATCAGGTATTCCAGCAGACGAAATTCCCGCGGCTGCAATGGAATAGGCTGGCCGGCGCGGGTGACGCGGCGCTTGAGGCAGTCCAGTTCGAGATCGCCGACCTTAAGCAGGGTCCGCTGCTGCTCGGGCCGTAACCGCCGTAACAGGGCGTTGAGGCGAGCCAGCAGTTCGCTGAACGCATAAGGCTTGACCAGATAATCGTCGCCCCCGGCGGTCAGCCCCCGCACCCGGTCATCGACCCCACCCAGGGCGCTCAGGATCAGCACTGGCGTATTCACCCCCGCGCCGCGCAGGGCGCTGATCAGCGATAGTCCGTCCCGCTTGGGCAGCATGCGGTCCACGATCAGCGCGTCATAGCAGCCTTCGAGCGCCATGTGCAAACCATCTTCGCCGTCCGCGGCGTGATCCACCCCATAGCCGCTTTCACGTAAACCCTTGACCAGATAGGCCGCCGCCGCGCGATCGTCTTCAATGACCAATAGTTTCATGGACCTGGCTATAACAGCAGTGCTCGGAACGAAACCTTACCATTTTGTAAGGTGTTGGCAAACTTCCGTTAAGGGCGCGGGGGCTAACCTAGCGCACAAGCTGGCCCAAATGGTGGTCAGCAACCGCTTAAATGCATTCTAACGGAGGTTTAGTTATGTCTAGAAACATTGCGATGAGTAGTCCGTTCCACCCTCCCCGCCCCTGGTTGCGCCGCACCGGCCTGGCCTTGGGTTTGCTTGCCGCCGCCACTGCCGCGGCCACCACCATTACCCCGAGCCTGGCCGGGGAGTTGCCGGCGTTCAACACACTGGTCGAACAATACGGGTCAGCGGTGGTGAATATCCGCGCCAGCGGGGTGAGCGAGACCTCGCCTGCCAGCGAGCTGCCGGAGGGCATGCCGGAACCGTTTAGGCGTTTCTTCAAGGAACTCCCTGAACCGGGGGAACGGCCGAAGGGGATGCAACCCCAGGCGCAGGGCTCCGGGTTCATCATTTCCCCGGACGGCTATATCCTGACCAATGCCCATGTGGTCAAGGACGCCAAGGAGGTGTCCGTGCGGCTGGATGATCGCCGTGAATACCCGGCTAAGGTGGTGGGCAGCGATGACCGCACCGATGTGGCTTTGTTGAAGGTCGAAGCGACCAATCTGCCGGCCGTCAAGGTAGGGGATTCCGATAAGCTGAAGGTAGGGGATTGGGTGCTCGCTATCGGTTCTCCGTTCGGCCTGGATCGCACCGCCACCCAAGGCATTGTCAGCGCCTTGTCGCGCAGCCTGCCCGATGAGAATTACGTGCCCTTTATCCAGACCGATGCCGCCGTCAATCCCGGCAATTCCGGTGGGCCGCTGTTTGACACCGACGGCAAGGTAGTCGGCGTCAATTCGCAGATCTACAGCCGCAGCGGCGGTTATATGGGCGTGTCGTTCGCGATTCCCATCAACGTGGCGATGAATACCGCCGAGCAGTTGAAAACCAAGGGTCATGTCGAGCGCGGCTGGCTGGGCGTAACCATCCAGGACATGGATCAGAAACTGGCGCAGTCCTTCGGCCTGGACAAACCCGAGGGCGCCCTGGTATCCAGCGTTAATCCGGGCAGCCCGGCGGATCGGGCGGGAATCAAGGCCGGGGACGTGATCCTTCACTATAACGGCAAGTCCATCGACCGCTCCGGCAATCTGCCGCCCCTGGTCGGCGCCACCGCGCTGGGTTCCAGTGTACCCGTCGAAGTACTGCGCGATGGCAAAACCCGTCAACTCACCGTCACGATCGCGGAACTGGCTGAAACACCGACCCAGTTAGCCCAGACTCATGGCCCGGCCGAGAAAGGTACGCTGGGGGTCATGGTGTCCGATCTCAACGCCCAGCAGCGCCAAGCACTCGGTTTGTCTGAGCAGGGCGTGCTGGTCAACGGTCTGGCGCCCGATAGCCCGGCGGCTTCCGCGGGGCTGCAGCCCAACGATGTGATCCTGGCCTTCGACCATCAAGCCGTCAAGTCGGTCGCCCAGATGAAAGACCTGGTCAAAAAGGCCCCTACCGGCAAGCCCATCGCCCTGCTGGTGCAGCGCGACCAGAGCACCCTGTTTCTGCCTGTCCTGATTCCCTCCAAGGATATGGGTTGACAGCCAAGCCCTGCTGCAAGCACTGGCGGCATGGACGAAGCGTATCAGCCGCTAACCTAATCGTTCGCGACCAGAAGTCCTGCTGATTTACCATCCCCAGGGGCACGCACTGTGCCCCTGGGGTGTCCCTGCTACCACCAGGGCCCCCACATCCCATCCATCGCCATATCCTCGTTCAACTCGGCGGCTTGGATCTGTTCCTGCGCCATGTTTCGCTCCAGGGCGAGGCGCTGGTAACGCTGATAGGCCTGTTCATTGCCGTAATACAAACACTTGCAGTCAGTGGCG
>Ga0209048_10006945_pt1 | contig 10532 bp, 7 predicted proteins | sample FrelakmetCRP12CR_FD_187146 | JGI IMG/M metagenome (GOLD analysis project Ga0209048, IMG submission 187146) | Freshwater lake sediment microbial communities from the University of Notre Dame, USA, for methane emissions studies - CRP12 CR (SPAdes)... | ecosystem: Environmental > Aquatic >... | reverse complement strand
AGCCGACACCGGTACGTATGCACTCCAGGCGATCAACCTTGCCTCCGATCAGAACCACTCTAACGACACATTGCAGGGAACTCTTACGATCGTTCCTCAGCTTCCGTTCATTGTCCAGAAAACTTACTGTCCTTATTCAGAGATAGTCGGGGGATCTCCCGGTCCCTCAGGCGACGATATGCAAACGCGCCTCGGGCTACCTTTCGGGTTCAGGTACTACGGACATTTCTACGATTCGCTGCAGATCAGCACAAACGGATGGGCGGAATTTGGCACTGGCGCAGCAGGCTCGCTTTATGGACTGTCGACTCCTGCACAGCTGGGTGGCTACTTTACACCGACGCTCGCCACAAAAGACCGGCCGACAAAAGCTCTCGGCTTGTGGTGGGCTGACCTGGGAACAAACGGAAGCGAAGGCCAGATTACGTATACAACTCAGGAATCTGCACCGAACAGGGTCTTCGTCGTCCAGTGGAAAAACATACTTTCAAACTATGATCCGTCAGCCACAACCGTACACATCAATTTTCAGCTGAAGCTATACGAGACGACGAACATCCTCGAATACAGCTATGGGGCGGTTTCAATTACCGGATCGGTCGGGAGCCCGTCCGGAGCCTCGATCGGATTGAAAGACCAGATCGGGGGTGATTATCGCTTCTATGACATCGGAGCGGGAGGGACAGGCACTGCAGGATCGTTGATATCAAGCCTCAGCCCAGTAGTTGACTGGCCGGGTCCTGACAGCTGTTACAGCATCACGACGAACCCGCAGGGTATATATGTAGCTCTCGATGCGGGATGGAACCTGAACTCCAATCCCCTGACACGCAGTGACAATTCGGTGCACGCGGTATACCCGACCGCCCTGAATGCATTGACGTACCGGGGAAACTATCAGGTCGCCGATACTCTCTATCCCGGCAGCGGATACTGGATAAAATTTGCCAGTTCGAAAAACCAGCCGGTTTCAGGCATTCCACTTTTGATGTTATCGATACCGGTTGAAGCAGGCTGGAATCTAATCGGTTCGGTTGGTTATGCCGTTCCCGCACCTTCAGGCGGGATTGTTACCAGCGGTGTTTATGGATACTCAAACGGATATTTTATAGCTGATAATCTCAAACCCGGCAGGGGATACTGGGTAAAAGTTAGCAGCGGGGGTGCCATTACGCTCGGATCTGAGGCGTCACCTAAACCGGCCACCGGCGGCCTGGATGCCTTTAGCAGGATCACAATATCTGATAAAAACGGGAGCAAACAAACACTCTATCTCACCGAAAGTAACGGCGATAAGATGAATCTTGAGAGGTATGAAATGCCGCCGGTTCCTCCCGATAAGATTTTTGATGCCAGATTCGCAAGCCAGAGGATACTTGAGGCATATCCATCAAACCTCAAGGAGGATGTCCGTTTTCCAATCAGGATTCAATCGCCCGATTATCCGCTGGCGGTTACCTTCAATATGAAAAATGCAGGCAGCAGGCCGATTTTTCTGGACGAGTCAAATTTACGCGGCATCTTTGCCTCACACCAGCTTTCCGGAGAGGGAGCGCTCACCGTTGCCGGTGATGATGGGCTGATGTTGGCTATCAAGGTGTCTGGATCAGGGCAGGTCCCGGAAGCTTTCACACTGCGGCAGAACTACCCCAATCCTTTCAATCCGAGTACGATGATCAGGTTTGAATTGCCGAAGGAATCTTTTGTAACGCTGAAGATTTTTGACATTCTCGGCAAAGAAGCAGCAACGCTGGTGAATGAAAAACGGGATGCCGGATTTTATGATGTAAGGTTCAACGGTACGGATCTGCCGAGCGGTATTTATTTCTACCGGATAAAAGCCGGGGATTTCACAGACACAAAGAAATTAATAATAATTCGATAGACTGGAATTCATACGGAATTGTACTGGAGCCGGTCTGGATCGGCGCATACATTCTGCGCTTATTAAGACCGGGTTCCGTTTTCGGGGGCAGGAGTTCCAGCCCACGCGCTAAGATTAATATATTCGAATCTTAGTGAAGAGTAGATTTTTTTTAAAAACTGTTGCCCGGAGTACAGGCGAGGGTAGGATGTGGGAGATGCTTCAGGTGGGGTATGCCGCTGGAGGCCGCTTTTTTTACCGAAGACCTTTCTCGCAATCCTATCATTCGATCGGGGGCCAAGTCTGAGAATCCTAATTGCAGGTGCGATATTCTCCTTCCGCCGGGGGGGGGATGAGGACTAATATCCCCCACCCGGAAAGATTTTTTAGAAGAATTCCGCAATGGCAATTTATCTGCCGGTTTTTATCAACAATGCAGAGCATAAATCTTTCATGCTCTTGTTTCCAGAATTCGCTGCAGCGTTTTCAATTGCATTATCGCCTGTATCCGAATGAATTCCATCCAGGGCAAGCGCCGCCAGGAGACGCGCGCTGGTTTCGGCCTTTTCGTCCTTCACGATTAAAATCAACGGATCTACCAGGGATTCGAACGGTTCTTCGGGAAAAGTCCATTCCAGTTGTCTTATGGTCTGGGCCGCCGAGGCCTGCATGCTCGGGCTATCGTTGTTCTTCAGCGCCAGGACAAGGTTTTGTGTAATTTGTTTGATGTGTTGTTTCTTGTAACGGGTGTTCGATTCCTGGGCCTGCATGGGTAGCGTCATCAGCAGTAATGCTATTGAGATTGTAAGTAATGCTTTTTTCATCTGTATTTTCTCCGGTTTTGATGTTAAATAAATAATATTTACGTGCGTGCCCTATATAAACAACAAAATCTGGTGCCGGGTTCCGTGCCCGGCAGCCGCAGTAGAATCCCCTTCCGGTCCAATATTGATCATTTGGCATTAGTTCTCGGGAATTTACCATGGGGGTGTGTCGGGCGTCTGGTGTTATAAAAAGCTCAATTTCCATATGTGCGGCCAGGAAAACTCCTCAAAACCTCTTAATGACCGCATCTTTATGAATTATACCATAAACAATCCCTTCTCCCGTTGAAATTTGAATCTAATCTCCCTAAATTTACGTTTGTTTTCATACATAACTAAATGGTTAGAAATTTATCGCGGGAATGCCAGATAGCGTTCCCGCCGTATAAAAAGCACCCAACGTAAGTTCAGTTCGCCCGGCAATCGGAATGCTGGGTATGCCTGTAAAGGATTTCAATCATGCAATATGCTGCAAGAGACTGTAAGCTGGAATATGATGCCGCCGGAACCACCGCCGGCCTGCCCGTGGTTTTTGTACACGGATTTCCCTTTAACAAAGCAATGTGGGGACCACAGGTGGAAGTGCTGAATAAGGAGTTTTATGTTATTACGTATGATGTGCGCGGCCACGGTGCAAGCGATGTGGGGACCGGACAATACACGGTCGAACAATTTGTGGATGACCTCATCGGCCTGCTTGATTATCTCAAGATCACGAGTGCCGTGATTGCGGGTATCTCGATGGGGGGATATATTGCCTTGCGGGCTGCCGAACGCAACCCCGACCGCGTCCGCGGCCTGATACTCTGCGATACGCGCAGTGAATCCGACAATAACGATGCAAAAATCAGGCGTGCTGCACAGGTGCGCAGCGTCAGGATGTTTGGCATGAGGACTTTTACCGAGCCGTTCCTCAAAACCGTGCTTGCCCCGGAAACCTTCCGGCGGTCGCCGGAGGTAGTCACGCTTGTAAGATCCATGGTTGAGAATACCTCCCCGACGGCCGTGATCGGAACGCTCATAGCGCTTGCTGCTCGAACCGATACTACCGGCTTTCTGCACAAGATCCGGGTTCCGGTATTATTGCTGGTCGGTGAAAATGATGCCCTGACTCCGTCATCGACCGTTCAGGAAATGCATGTTAAAATCTCGCATTCAGAGACGCACATAATAGCCGGGGCCGGTCATCTCAGCAATCTTGAAAATCCCGCAGAGTTCAATCAGCATTTGCTGGATTTTCTGAAGAAGATCCCTTCCTGAAGGCGGCTAGCGCAGCATCCCCGTCATTTTCAGATATGATCCTGTGCGATCGCGACGCAGCCTTAATCCGTAAAAGGCGGTTTCGTGGAATTTGTGTAATCTGACGAAGATTTTGCCGGCAGTTATTGAAAGAAAATGAGGCAATTACGGCTGCAACAGCGAGTCAAGAGTTGAGAATGCCTCTTCCAGGTCGTAAGGTTTTGAGAGGACGGCGTCGGCACCGAGTTTTTTGCATCTTTCGGTGTTGTTGAGGTCGGCGTAAGCGGTCAGGACGATAACTTTAGTCTGCGGAAAAGCGCTCTTCAGAAAGGCCAAGGTCTGGAAACCGTTGATGATCGGCATCTTCAGATCAAGGAAAACTGCGCTGTATTGCTTGCCGTGGATCAGCGAGACCGCCTTTGCTCCGTCAGATGCCACCGTTACCTCGTATCCCTTCTCAGTCAGGTGTTCATTCAGAATTGCCGTGAGTTCTTTATCATCGTCAACTACAAGTATGTTGGTTTTAATTGGCATGGTAATGATGCTGATAATGTGTCATCCGATTAGTGATGAAATCAATGAAAATCGAAAAAATGCAATAATTGCCTCTTCTACGACAGCCTGTGTTCCGTTTTTAAATAAAGCATCATTATAAACGTTCAATGGAGCTGATAAGTTTCTCGAATTCGAAGGGTTTTGCAAGTATTGCATCCGCTCCGAGCTTTATGCTTTCGTGTGCTAATTGCTGCTCATCCACGGCGGTGATCATTATTACCTTCGTTGTAAGCTTCTGCTCCCTGATATGCTTCAGCACCTCGATGCCGTTCATCTTTGGCAAGTAGTTGTCCAGAACGGCCACGTCGTAGTACCGTTTCTCGAGCATGTTCAGAGCAGACAGCCCGTCTGCAACTATATCGACCTGGTAGCCGCGTTCCGAAAGGGCTTTCTCCAAGAGCTGGTTTAGCGATGTATCATCATCGACAAAAAGGATTTTGAACTGCTTTTTCATGGGCATTATCTTTCGTTGCTCCCTGATTTTATTTTGAAGTGATAACAGCTTTCAGCATTTTCAGCAGTTTGTCCGCGGTGTAGGGTTTTGCTATGAACTCGCGTACCACGCCTGAGCTTTTCATCATCTCTTCATTTGTAACCATCCCGCTTGCGGCAATAATCTTCACTTCGGGATTCATCTTCTGAAGTGCGCGTATAGTCGCAGTGCCGTCCAGTATGGGCATCATAATATCGGTAATTATAAGTTCAATTTCACCCTTGTGCTGGGCATAAATGGCCAGTGCTTCCGCTCCGTCATTTGCGGTCAGAACTCTGTAACCGTAAGCTTCGAGCGTATCTTTTGTTATATCGCGGACAGGCGCTTCGTCGTCCACAACGAGGATAAGTTCGTTGTTTCCGAGGGGAAATCCCGGGATTTTTTCCTCAGGCATCGCCTCCTGACCCTTGGCCTGTGCAGGGAGGTAGACCCTGAAGGTTGCTCCTTTCCCGACCTCGCTGTATACATCAATGAATCCGCCGTGGCTCTTTACGATTGCCAAAACGGTGGATAATCCAAGGCCCGTTCCCTTCCCGATTTCTTTTGTTGTAAAAAACGGTTCGAAAATTTTATCAAGTATGCCTGGGGGGATTCCAGTTCCTGTGTCAGATATCGATATCCTGATATATTGACCCGGTCTTGCGTCGAGGTTCATCCTTGTATAGTTTTCATCCAGCCGCGTGTTTTCGGCAGAAATCATGATCTTCCCGCCGTAGGGCATCGCATCCCTTGCGTTTACGAAAATATTCAATAATATCTGATGGATCTGTGTGGGGTCGGCTGATATCGTCCAAAGATTTTTCGGAATATCCGAACGGATCTCAATAGACTTGGGGAATGTCTCCTCTGATATTTTGATGACTTCGTTGATTATGTGTTTTGGTTGGAGAATCATGCGCTCTCCCTCGATCCCCCTGGAAAAGGCCAAAACCTGCTTTACAACATCCGAACCGCGCTTGGCGCTGGCGCCCAGCGTCTCCAGGGTTTTCAGCATATCGGGGTCTGTAATCCTCTTCTGGAGTACCTCAATAGAAAGCATGATGGGTGCCAGGACATTGTTGAGATCATGTGCGATCCCGCCGGCAAGTGTCCCGATGCTTTCCATCCGCTGGGAACGCAGAAACTGCTGTTCCAGATTTTTCTTTTCAGTTACATCGCGCGAGACGACCAGAACTTTGGATACATTCCCCCCCTTGTCTTTTATAACACTGCCCTGCGATTCGATGTGGCGGATGCTCCCGTCTTTTGTGATAAAACGGTATTCTGCCCGCTTGCCAACTCCCGACCTGATAGTTTCCTGAAATATGTTTTTGATCTTCTCCCTGTCTTCGGGGTGAATTTCCTGGAAAGAATCGGTTCCCTGCAGTAATTGCGGGTCATTGAGGACGTTTTTGTATGAGGGGCTGTTATAGAGTCTTTTACCGTTAAGATCCAGAACGGCTATCATGTCGGCCACATTTTCCGATATCAGCCTGAACTGTTCCTCACTCTGGCGGAGTTGCTCGTCTGCCCGCTTTTTTTCGATGGCTTTTGCTACCTGAGAGGAAACGAATTCAAGCATATGGAGCTCACGCTCCCCATAAGCATCCGGGTCAGTATAATGCTGCACAACCATGACGCCGATTGTTTTATTTTCGACGGTAAGGGGTACCCCCAGCCAGATCGGGGAGGGTACGCCGACGAGCTCAACTTCACCGCTCTGGCGTAGCTTGGCATCCGTTGCCTCGTCGCAAAGCAGTGACTTTCCCGTTCGCAGGATATACTCGGTCAGACCTTTTCCCGGTCTGGCCGGCGGCAAAGGGACGTCGACTTCATCCACAAAGTACGGAAAACTGATCATGTCTTCCTTGGCATCATACAGGGCTATGTAAAAGTTCTTTGCCGGCATTACCGAGCCGATGTTTTCATGCACGGATTTGAAAAGATCCTCGAGAGTGCTGGCCCTGTCAGCGGCCTGGGTGATTTGATAAACAGCATTTTGCAGCAGCTCCGCCCGTTTGCGGTCCGTGATGTCCTGCATCACGCCGATCATGCGTGCCGCTTTGCCGCTGCTGTCGGTCATGAAAAATCCCAGATCGTGTATCCGGACATAATGGCCGTTCTTGTGCCGAAAACGATATTCTATGTCGTAGGGGGCGGAATTTTTCTGTGTTTCCTCCAGAAGCCGCAGAGCCTCATCCCGGTCATCCGGTTCTATCAATTCTGTCCAGCGGTCGACGCCGCCGTCCATCTCAGTAAGTTCATAACCAAGCACCTGTTCCACGCTGCCGCTCCAGGCTATTGTACCGCTTACGAGATTATAATCATACACGACCTGTCTTGATGCCGATGCGACAAGTTCGTAACGCTGCTTCCATTCGGCAATTTCCCTTTCCGCCTGTAATCGCTCGGTGACGTCGCGCAGGATTCCTTCATGGAATATTACTTTCCCTTCATCGTCGTGTACGTATAAGCCATGATCTTCAACCCAGATCTCCGAGCCGTTTTTTCGGCGCATGCGGAAAACCTCGGTTTTCACCTGGCCTATGTCCAGGAATAAACTGTCCCGTTCTTCGGGGGCAAAGTAGAGATCCTTCTTGATGTCGACATTCAGCATTTCTTCTTTGCTTGAATATCCGAACATCTGCACCATTGCCGAATTAATGTCGACGAACCTCCCCTCGTGTGTGCTGCGGTATACTCCGTCCATCATGCGGTCAAACAGAGAACGGAAGCGCTCTTCGGATTCGCGAAGGGCCTGTTCCATCTGCTTGCGCTCGGTTATGTCCATTAAAACGCCGAATGCCCCAATGACTTTACCGGTCTTTTCATCGCGCAGCGGAATCGAGCTGTCGTTTATCCATTTCTGGCGGCCTTCAATCGTCCGGGCAAGTATATCTGCTTTGTAGTATTTCAGGGTTCCGTCGATCATTTTCTTCCGGCAATCGGCCGGGTCTTCCGGAATATCTGAAGAGAGCGGGATGACCTTTTCAATGAGATCATGGAAGCGCTTTTCTGTAAAATCTTCAGCTGAGATGCCTACGAGATCTTTGATTCCGCCGCCCACATGGACGTAAATCCCTGACCCGATCGAAGGACCAAATATTAGCTGAAAAGGCACGCCCACCGCCTTTTCTATCAATTCCGTAAGGACGATTTCAGATTTCTTCAGTACTTCTGCCACCCCAGGGCGTTCGGGAACTCTCTTGGTCATTATGAAATTTCCTTCATCTTTCGTAAGCTCATTTTCATGAGATTTTTACTCTATTATGGAAACAACTCAGCAAAGGTAGCAGTTTACCCGATTAAAATCAATGCATCCTGTCACAAATACACTAACGTGCAAAATTCGCTGCAAACCCATCTTTGGTGAGACTCGCGCCGATTATCTGCCATTTTATCAGAATAGGCTGAAAAACCGGAAAATTTCATATTTTGGATAATTTAACAGGGAATTGTAAATTTACAGTTAAAATAACGCTGCCCGATCAGGACACAGCAGAAAAGATTAATCAATCAGATGCGAAGCGACTGATGAAATATTCAACACCCGATTTCGGTACCAGGCCCCAACTTCACCCTGTCGAGCAATATGTTCCGCTCGCCTTTAAGCTGTTGGTGTACGGAATACTGCTTTTGTTTCTCTATGAAGCTGCAGATGCATTTTATGAATACAAACCTGGTCAGTCATGGCCCTTTTTACTCGGCACGTTTCGCATGTTTACATTTCTACCCATCCACGAGGCGGGGCATCTCATGTTCAGGATTTTTGGAACGACGGTGATGTTCCTGGGCGGGTCATTTCTGCAGATAATGTTGCCGTTGTTATGGTTTATCGTTGCCTTTAAGCAGCGTTCACATGTGGCTCCTTTCGGCCTCTTCTGGGCTGGCGAAAACATGATGGATGTGAGTCTTTACATGCGCGACGCGCCCGTTCGGTTGCTGCCACTTCTGGGAGGCGACAAGGCGGGTCATGACTGGCACAACATTTTCTCGCGGTGGGACATCCTGGATTCCTCGGGAACCATTGCGGACATCTTCTATTTTGGAGGGCTCATCACTGCGGTAGGGGCGATTGCCGCAGGTCTGTATCTTGCATTTGCGGTTTTCTTCTCGCCCCCTTCTTTTACCCCGGTTCCCGGAGCGGAATCTTCAAAATCAGGATGTACGAAAATTGAGAATCTCCTGGACGATAAGCTGGAACCAAAGTAACGCCTTGACCGGCAAAGGATGATTAAGTCCACCGACGGCGAAATGTCATACGGGACTTGCAGGATTTAAAATTTCAGTCTGGAACCGAGGGCGAGAGAGGCATGCCTGAAGCTCTGCGGAAAAAACACGGCGCCCAGGTTCTCGGTTGCAAAATCCAGTTCCCAGGGGCCAAAGTGCAATCCAAAACCAAAACCGACGTTTGCTTTATCTGTCCCGCCGAACGAAAGTCCGGTGCGAAGGGGGAAGGAATTCGAGAGTTTGTATTCCAGGCCGAAAGAGACTCGTGGTGATGTTGTGGTTCCCGGATATGAAGTAAGCCCCTGGTTGTAATCAAATGCCAGAAGGAGAAGTTCGGCCCGGCTTAATTCGGCATCGGGGGATGGCCCGTACAGGTGATATGCGACTCCGATGCGCAGCGTTGTGGGCAGGCCGGTTGAAAATTCCCCTCCTGGACGGCTTTCCCCCTTGAGGGCATCCTTCAATGTGTCGACCTGGTGGCCTAGAAAAGGATCGTCGAGCGTTAGCTTCGTGAAGCCGGTGATCTCCCTGGTATTTCTGCGCCATGTAATCGAGCCGATGTCGACAAGTGCGATAGCAGCACTCCAAGAATCGTCAATATCCCCGGAGATGCCCAAGTCCAGCCCATATCCCGTTCCGGCGGGTGCCGGAAAGGGAGTAAATGAAAGACCGGAGTCGCCTGCCAGGAAATCAACGCCCGCTGCTCTTGTCTGAAAATCGACCTGGCCCTGCAATGCCGAATTGCCGTTCGTTGAAAAACGGGTATCATTGCGAACTACCTCGGCATAACCAATCCCCTGAATCAGTTTTAAGGTTATCCCGGCTGTCATGGACTTGACCCATATAAGCGGCAGGATATGGCGGCCGTATGATACCGAGTATTCGCGGGTCCACATGGCGCGAAAATCCGTTTCGGTGAAATCATAGCTGCTCCCGGCAGGGTTCCCCTCCAGTAAAAATTTCAAGTATTCCTCGGGAATCGTCATCTGCAAGCTGGCGCGCTCTTCGACGCTTATGCCGATGCTCCCCCAGCGGCCGTCATGGACCATCAGAGAAAAGATTTTTGAATTAATATCAAGATATGTGCTGGATAGTCCGCCGGGAAACATCTCGAGTATCCGCTTTTTATCGTTGTCATTCAGATATTTTCCGTTCCCGGCTTCATCGCCGGTGAAATAAGAGGTATAGAGATCGTAGTCGAAAAAGTCGCTCCCGACATGCAGGCCCGTCGGCGGAAGGATTGTAAACATGATTGTAGCGTCATCCGTGTAGCCGAGGTTTGCCGGGTTTATTCCTATGGCATCAAGACCGCGGCATACCGCAGCAGAAGTCCGGGCCATCCCCATGC
>Ga0209048_10006944_pt1 | contig 10533 bp, 11 predicted proteins | sample FrelakmetCRP12CR_FD_187146 | JGI IMG/M metagenome (GOLD analysis project Ga0209048, IMG submission 187146) | Freshwater lake sediment microbial communities from the University of Notre Dame, USA, for methane emissions studies - CRP12 CR (SPAdes)... | ecosystem: Environmental > Aquatic >... | reverse complement strand
GGCTTCGCCAGCCGAAAGTACGCGTGGCCGCCGCCCGACCCGCCGCTATCGATCAGCAAGTGGCAGGGGCGCTCGGCGAGGAACGCCCACAGCGCGGACAGCTGCCCCGGCCGGTCGACGTCGACCCACAGCCAGTGGGTCTCGCTGACCGCCTGCTTCTCCCCGCGTCGCGCGAGGCGCGCGGCCGGAGCGACGAACACCTCGTCGCCTCGCTCGACGTGACGCGCGGCCAGCTCGATTAACGGCTCCAGCCATTCTCGCTCGCCGGCGCCGCCGCCGGGCAGGAAGTGATCGGCGCGGCGGCGCGTGGTGATCTGCAGCCGCCCGTCACGCCGGCTGCCGGCGGCCAGCTCCACGAGCCCGGCCGTGAGCTGGTGGAGCATTCCGAGCTGCAGCGCCCGGTGTCTCTCAGGCGTGAGCTCGCCGGCGAACACGCGCCCGTCAGCGAGCCGGATGCGGCAGCGCAACCCGTCGCGCTGGCTGCTTGCGCGGTCCGGTACGCGGTCGGCGGTGGCTGCGGTCATCACGTCCTCCCTGCTCAGATATGGCCTCGCCCTGCTCCCGCCCCGCTCGACCGGGCGAGCGGTCAACGGTCGTGAGGTAGTCGGTGGCGATCGCCTCGGCCTGCGGACGCCCGTCGTCGCGACCGTCGAGCGCGTCGACCACCCTGGCCTGCCCCGCGGCGGCGTCCAGGTCGAGCACCTGCCAGCCGCCGCGCGTCTCGCGCACCAGCACCTCGTGCCGGGCGCCTGCCGCATCGTGATAGCTCCCGACTGCGCCGGGTTTCATCGTGCTTCCTCCCTTCGTCGTGGTCAGCGCGCCCGTCGGGCGCGGGTGATGTCGGCGGCGAGCTCGAACCGCGCCGCTGCGGCCTCGAGCCCGGCGGCGTGCTCGTCCAGCGGCCGCCCGGTCTTGCCGAGGCCGGCCGCGGCCGCGTGATGAAGAACGCCGGCGGCTTCCTCGAGCGCCGCCGCGCTCTGCGCGAACAAGCGCGAACGATCCCGCTCGCCGGCCAACGCGGCGCGTGCATCGCGGGCGCGGTGCGCGGCGAGCTCGCGGTACAGGTCCTCAAGCGCAAGCCCCGGCCCCGCCCGGCGAAGTCTCGTCCGCCACCTCACGGGGATCACCTCGCCGGCCCGCGTCCGGGCGGGTCCGTGAGCCGCCAGCCGACTCCCCAGACGGTCACGACCAGCCGCTGCCCGCCGGACCGGCACAGCTTCTGCCGAAGCCGCACAGCGTGGGAATCGACGGTTCTGGACCGCGATGCGGACGGGTAACCCCACACATCGCGCAGCAGCTCCTGCCGGGTGAACACGCGCGCCGGCTCCGAGGCCAGGCAGCGCAGGAGGTCGTACTCCTTGGCGGTCAGGTCGACACGTGCGTCGTCGATCCACACCTCGCGGGCGGCCAGGTCGATTCGGAGCGCGCCGATCCGGACCACGCGGCCACCGACCATGCGCTTGGTGCGGCGCAGCAGGGCCCGTACGCGAGCTCGCAGCTCGGTGTAGCTGTAGGGCTTGGCGAGCACGTCGTCTGACCCGCGCTCCAGATAGCGCACGCGCACCAGCTCCTCGGCCCGGGCGGTCAGCACGAGCATCGGCGTGTCCGGGTCGATCCTGCTGGCCAGCCCGTCGGCCTCCCGTACCGCGTCGATCAGCGACAGCGTCTCTCCGTTGACGTCGGCCAGCAGCAGGTCGGGCTGGCGGGTGCCGAGGATCGCCAGCGCCTTCGCGCGGCTGTCTGCCTCCAGGACCTCGTAGCCGTCGGCCGACAATTCCGCGGCGAGGAACGACCTCGACACGCCGTTCTCCTCGGCGAGCAGGATCGTGTGAGTGGGCTCGGTCATTCGAGCCTCCTTCCTTTCTTGGTTCGTGTCGGCGCCGGCTTCGGCCGGCGCCGACATCTCGGTTGCTTTGGTGGGGCCCGGTGGACGGGTCAGGCGAACCGCTGCTCGGCGGTCTCCCACGGCGCGGCGATCAGGTCCTCCGCCGAGAACCACCCCGGCACGCCGTTCCGCTGACGGCGGCGCTCCCGCGCCCGGCGGCGCGCCCGCTCGTATGGCCCGTCGTCGCCGACGATCAGCGTCGCGTGCTCGCTCTGCATCACGGCATCGGCGAGTGCCTGGCAGACCGGGTCGGTCGGGTCATATTCCCGCCCGATTTCGTAGGCCAGCGCGGACAGGATCCGTGTTGACGGGGTATGCATGGAGTAACCTCCCGTGATCTGGCCCTCGCGCGTTTCGTGCCAACGACTGGGCGTGAGGGCATAGGTTTGACGGCCGTCCCGTTGTCGCGGGGCGGCCGTTCTTGTTGTTGATGTGGCGGCCCGTCACGACGAACCGCGGAGTGAGTTCCTGACCTACGGCGGAGCTGCCGCCGTGGTACTGCGGGTCCGCACCTCGGACGACTCACCGCGGAGTCGTCCACCGGGCGGACCTTGCCGGGTGGTCGGCGGCCTGCTTCGGAGCCACCGCCGTGTGTACGATCGCCCGCTCCCGAGAACGACGAGGAGTTGCAACGTGATCGACCGTCTGCGTGAACAGATCCAACAGCGGCTGGACCAGCTCGCCAGCGAGGCCGACCGGCTCCGCAAGGCGCTCGCCGCCCTCGATCCGCGCTCGTCGAGAACGCCGGCACGCAAGCCTGCCGCGCAAACGCGGTCCCGGGCGACGAAGCCCTCAGCCTCGGCGACGAAGCGCGCACCAGCCCAGCGAACCGCCAAGCCGTCGTCGGCCCGCTCGCCTCGCGGGACGGCCCCCGGCGCGACCAAGGCCGCCGTGCTCGCCGCCCTCGCTGGCGGCGATACGATGACCGCCGGCGAGGTGGCGGCCAAGGCCGGCCTCGCCCGCGCGACGGTGTCGACGACGCTCTCGAAGCTCGCCAAGTCCGGCGAGGTCGAGAAGGCCGAGCGCGGCTACCGGCGCGTGTCGGCGACGCCGTCCTCGCCGGCGCAGTAGCGGGCGCTCCCACTCACCGCCGGCTCCCACGGTCGAGAGAGACCGTGTGATTTGATGTCGAACGCCGTGCTCTTGCTCGCTGCTGGGGCCATCGCCGCCGCCGCGGCGCTCGGGATCTTCATGATCCGGCCCCGGTTGCATGAGCGCACGTTCGTGCACGGCAACGCCGAGCTCCGTCAGCGATTCGACGCGAGCCGCGCACGGTTCGATCTCCTGTTCGCCGCATGTAACGGCCTGCCCAATCGCCTAAACGATCTCGCGGACGCCGCCGAGGCGCACGCCCATGTCCTGCGCGATCTCTCGGAGGCTGACCCAGACCTGCGGCTGACCCCGGCGCAGCTTGGATCGGACTGGAGCCCGCCGTGGACCTGCGACGCGATACCCCCCGGCTACCGGTCCTCGCATGGCAGCGCTTGGACCGCGCGCTTGGCAGCTCGCGGCCGTGATCGACGCGCCCGACGGCGATCCCGCGATCCACGCCGACGTCTACGACGAGATCGCGGGAGCTGCCCGCGGCGTCGCCCAGCAGCTCCCGGCCGCGCACGACACGAAGGTCGAATACAGCAGCGCCACGGCGGTGTGCGGGTTCTGCGGCACATCGGCAACGAAGGTCCGGGAGGTCATCGCCGGCCCCCACGTGCTGATCTGCGACGAGTGCGTCGCGCTGTGCGTCGAGATCCTCGACGACGAGTTCGGTGACGACTGGAGCACTCGCCGCGCGCAACCCTGATGCGCCGCGGCGGAGATTCGCCGCCTACCCGGGCCAGTCCATCTGCTCAGCGAGCTCGGCGGCGCCGAGGTCGATCAGCCGGCTGCGCTTCAGGTGCTTGTACTCGCCCTGCTCGAGACCCATCCAGCTGACCGTCCGCTCCGCCGGGTCGACGATCAGCAGCTCCTCGACCCCGTGGGCGGCGTAGAACTCGAGCTTGTTCCAGGTCTCGTCGTTTGGCGAGACGATTTCGAGCACGAGCGCGGTGGTCGGGTACCAGACCCGATCGCTCCAGTTGCGGTGAAGGCCCCCGTCGGGCACGCGGTAGTCGCGCTCGGACTCGCCGAGGTTGAACTGACCGGTCATCACCAGGCCGGCGGCCTTGGCGAGCGGCAGGACGACCACAGTGAGCTGGCTCTCGAGCTGCCCGTGCCTGCCTGCGGGTGCGGGGTTCATATGCAGCACACCATCCCAGACCTCGTCGAACAAGTCCTGGCCGAGCCGCCGGCGCCGCTCGAGCAGCGCCTCGAACTCGGCCGGCTGAGGGTCGCGCACGAGCGTCGGCATACCGTCAAGGGTACCGCCGACCCTGCTCCGCCAATCCGCATCGCTTATCACTCGCCGGTGCCGCCCGCCGTCCGCCGGCCGCTGATCCTCCGCAGCGCCCCGATCAGCCCGACGTGCCCGACGGCGTGCGCGAGCTGTGGCCGATAGGCGGGTTCCAAGTAAGGCAGCAGGTCGAGCTCGCCGACGTCGTAGCCCGGTGACAGGTCCTGCATGCCGGAATCACGCAGGCCCGATCCGAACAGCCACCGACCGCTCTGGGTATCAGGTGCGCGGGATCAACGCGCGTGGTCGCCCCGCACACGATGCACGGCCGGCCCGCGACTGCGGCCCGCTGTGCTTCGCTGGCCGCCATCGAGGCGGTTGCCTTGAGCGGCGTCGATCTCCGCAGCGGGCGCCTGGCGCGCAGCGGCGCCCGCCGGCGAAGCGCAGTCCTCTTCATCGCTCAGGCCGCGAGGCCGACGTCGGTCTGCTCCAGCGCCCGCGTCAGGTGCCGGGTGATCTGTTCGCCGCGCTGTGCCGTGATCGCACCCTCGGTCTGAGCGCACCGCGCGGCCGCGCCGACCTGCGCCAGCACCGCTCCGCGGACCGCCGCGCCGGCGCCGATCCCGGCTATCGCCAGCAGCGCGCTGGAGACCGCCGTCCGGTCGCGGCGGACGAGTCGCTCGATCAGCTCGAGCTCGTCGTCCTCGAGCTTCACGGGAACCCTGCGGGACATCCCGGCCGACGTGCGTCGCGAGAACGCCTCGGCGCGTGCGCGCCGCTGGCGCTCGTGGCGAGAGAGATGACCGCGCCTGGGCGCGGCGTGAGTCGTCGACTGCATGAGTCAGACCTCCATTGCTTTGGTTGGGCAGCCGCGCGGGGCGGCCACGTTCAAGTCACCGGCGGTGTCGGTGCGCTGGCTCGGGCTGCATGTCCGCGCCAGGCGTGACGGTCGGTCATTGGGTCGCCCGCCTCCTTCACCGGCCGCAGAACGACGAACGGCCCGGAGCCGCCCCGTCAGGGCGAGCGCTCCGGGCCGTCGTGGTCGTGTTGGTCTGGCGCGGGCTACCGGCTCATGCCGAGCAGGTCGAACGCGCACCCGTCGGGCAGCGTCACCAGCACGACCTGCCGCCCGCTCTCCGGGCAGCTGCCGTTGAAGCGCAGCGCATGCCGGCCCAGCGGGTCCTCGCCCCCGAGCGGCAGCTCGGGTACGTGGTTGACCGCCGGGTCGAGCAGGTACGAGCACGGCTCGCGCCCGTCGAAGTGCGCCATCGCACGGACCTGCATCACCGTCGGCACGTGCGCCAGCCGGTGCCACGAGAGCATCAGCTGAGCGACCGCGCGGAGCGTTCGCCGGATGCCGGTCCGTGACCGGCGCGTCGCCGGCAGTGGATCGTCAGGCAGCGAAATTCCGCCCGAGCGGGTGCTACGGTTCCTCCTGCACATGCAGCCTCCTTTCGAGGCTTTGTCGCCGGCCCCGAGCTACCACCTCGGGGTCGACGTGTTTGTAGGGACGGGTGGACGACTCGACGTGGGCCGTCGGGCATAGGTCAGGCCATCGAACCTCCCTTCTGGTCGGTTAGATCCGGTAAGCGGGAGCCGGTGAAGCAGCAGGCTCGCGACCGCAGTGAACAGGCGCAGAAGGCGACGGGACGCTCACGTGACGCCCGTGCCGCGGCCACGGCTGCGTCGAGGCGACGGCGCACGAGCGGCCGTGGATCGAGACGATGACGGTCGGGCTGAGGTCGTGTCGAAGCGACGGTGGATGGCAGGCGCAACGGCGAGCAGGACACGACGGCAGACGTCCTAACGCACACGAACACGAACACGGACACGGACACGGAGACGCGCGAGGTCGTGAAGACTGTGCATCGCTCCCCCAAGCGCCGGGGCGATCCGCTTCAGGATCCAGCTATGTCCTGCGGTCTCGGGGCCTCGTCAGTGCGAGGAGGTTGCTCTACCAGAGCAAGCCATCAATCGAGGCCACTCACGTTAACACGCTCGGCAGCACATGCAAGCCCGATTTGCGCCCGCTGGCCAAGTGCGTAGCGGGTGCAGGCGCCGCGGCGGGACGGGCGGTTCAAGCGGCGGTTTCGGACCTACCCAAGTCTCCGGCTCAAACGCGACCCAACTCCGCACTATCTACTACGCAATAGCCCATAACGACTGGGCATTTCACCGACAGGGGGGTGGGCCACTGTCGCCGACCTAGTGCGGAGAAAGGGCAATCTCCCGTCAAGTCCGCACTAAGCCGGGATCCCCAGCAACAGCGGGACGCGCGGCCGAGGCTCGCGGCAATCCGCGGAGGAGTTGGGACCACCTAGTGCGGACCAGACGGGGCATAGTGCAGCAACTGCCCCCGGTCGATCCACCACGGCGGTAGCAGCGTGCTGTGTCAAGGCCGGCCGTGGCCTTGACCTTCGGTGGGCAGCACGCGTCCGTGTCTTCGAGCGCGCCCTCGCTCCAGGGCGCACGGCCCGGCAAACGCGGAACCAAGCGCCGCGAGGGGACCTGGCGGTGACGTTCAGCGTTCGCGCCGCCGGCGAGCTGCGGCTGCAGCTCGTCAGACCTGCTCGGCTTGCGCCTGCCCGGGCGTCAGCCCTGTGAGCAGGCGCTCGGGCCCGGGCGGCGCGTGGTCGCGCACGCCCGGGTCGGCCTGGGTCATAGATGGCCTCCTTCGATGAAGAGGGCGCGAGGCGGAGCGGGAGCTGCGGCGCTCCAATGCGATGGAGTTCCTTGTGTCTTGTAGCGTTGCTAGCGGGCCGTGCGAGGGCGCAGCGCCAGCAGTCGCGCGTTAGCAGGTCCATCACTTGTCGACGCCCGCTGGCCGATCGCGTCGAATTGGCTCGCTGGTTCGATGCTCGCGCTTACGCGCGATTCGTGGACTACGCAGCCAGGGCGGACGACCGCACGCGATCCAGAATGACGACCAACGCCTCGACCTCGTCCTCGGAGAAGAGGGCCTGCGGCCCCGTCGGTGCGATGTCGGTAAACGGCGACTCATAGAACCGGGCCGCGCCTACCACGCCTTGATTCGTTAGGTGGTCGACGATGAGGTCGACGAACTCGATCTGGTTGGCGGTCAGGGTCCGTCCTGAGAGGAAGTCCGCAAACGCCTCGATGGCCGCCCCTCGATCCATCCCGGTGAGGCTGCGTACGAACAGGCCAAGCCCTTGTGCGTCTTGTGCTGCCTTCGCGAGCATCTCCGCATCGCCGATGCCGCTGTCCGCCAGCATTCGCTCAAGCGATGTGAGATCGGTCGCGGTGAGCTGCTTGTTCATGCGAAGGCGATGAACGGCGATGTCATTTTCGTGTTCTCGGAGGAACGCGCGAGTCTTGTCGCGGAAGGCATCCATCGAAAGGGTGGGGGTGGTCGTCAGGAGGTCGTACTCGGTCTGTTCGCCGATCTCATCCTCGAAATCGGTGTAGATCAGCTTCCGCTTGGTCTTCTCGATGAGGCGTACGAGGAGTCGGAGCCTCTTGCGTACCTCCTCGATCATCTGGACGGTCACGTCCTGCCACCACTCGTCCGACTGCACCTCGGCGATCACGTGAAGTTGGTCGCGGACCATGGGGATGTTCGCCTGCTCTTCGAGCAGCGACGCGATTTCGATAACCCTGTCGCGGAGCCGCACGAATGCGGGCTCATGGCGCAGGATCGCAAGCTGCAGTCGGTACATCAGGAGATCGAACCGCTTGGCCTCTTCGTCCTCGCTCTGCAACTCGGACGGTAAGCCGGCGACGTCGTTTGCCAGCGCGTGCAGGTCATCCTCGCCCAGTACCGACCACGCCTCGGCGTCGGCAAACTTCTCGACGACGCGTCGCTTGGGACGAACCAAGAAGTTGTCGACGTTCATGGCTGCCACCTCCGCGTGAAGAGTGGCAGCAGTTTCATGCCGAAGTTCGGGATCGATGTGATCGGCGTCGAGCGTTGCAACCAGTTCGAGACGTGTCGTGAACAGGCGCTTTCCGAGCGATTCACTGAGACGACCTTCGGCCTCCGGCAACTCCTGCTGGAAGAAGTCGAAGTTGCCGCAGTAGTCGAAGACGTAGAAGCAGCTCTTGTGGTCGTCCGGTCCGAACAGATCCGGTCGCAGCCGCGTGCCGCGTCCGATCATCTGCCAGAACTTGGACCGATAATACACCGGTTTGAAGAACACGAGGTTGACGACGTCGGGAACGTCGATGCCGGTGTCGAGCATGTCCACAGACACAGCGATGTGCGGCATCTTCTCAGTGGTCGAGAAACCGTCGATGATGCTCTGTGCGTACTTCACGCCATGATGCACGGTTCGGGCGAACGCACCCTTGTACTGGGGATAGTTCTTGTCGAAACGCTCCACGATGAACTCGGCGTGCGCCTGGTTCTTGGCGAAGATGATGGTCTTGCCGAGCCGGTCTCCGCCCTTGACCTGAATTCCGTTCTCCATGAGGTGCGCAAGCACCTTGTCGACGGTGTCCTCGTTGAAGAGCCAGGCGTTGAGCGCCGGCGCGGCGACCTTTGACGGGATGTTGCCGTCCTCATCCCAGTCGGTCGCGTCCCAGAGCTCCTTCTCTTCGTCGGACAGCTCGTCGTACTTGATCCCCTCGCGTTGGAACTTGACCGGCACGTCAATGCCGCGCGGCGGAACGAGGAAGCCATCGGCGACTGCCTGATCGAGGTCGTAGAAGTCCGTCGGTACTCCGCGTTCCAGGTCAAAGAGGCTGTAGGTGTTGATATCGACCTCGTCCTTCGGCGTCGCCGTCAGTCCGACGAGGAAGCTGTCGAAGTAGTCGAAGATCGCGCGGTACTTCTGGTAGACGGAGCGATGGGCCTCGTCGATGACCACCAGATCGAAATGGCCGACGCCGAAGCGGCGCTTGCCGTCCTTCATCTCGTTGATGAGGCCCATCACCGTCGGATAGGTCGAGACGTAGACGCGACCGTCTCCGTCCTTGTCGGTCACGAGGTTGACGGGCGACGACGACGGGAGATGCGCCTTGAATGCGCCGACCGCCTGGTTGACCAGCGCGACGCGGTCGGCAAGAAAGAGCACGCGCTTCGCCCAGTTGCACCGCGCGAGCAGGTCGACGAGCGCGATCACCGTCCTCGTCTTGCCGGCGCCAGTCGCCATGACCAAGAGTGCTTTGCGTTCGTTGTCGCCCTCGAACGACTCCGAGATCCTCCGGATCGCGCGCTCCTGGTAGTAGCGCTCGACGATGTTTGTATCGATCTGCGCGCTGGCGAGCGACTTCATCGAGGCTCGCCTTTGGATCGCAAGTTCGAGCTCGTCCTTGGTGGAGAACCGGTGGACCGAACGCGGTGGATAGCGCTGGTCATCCCAGAACCAGTGCTCGTATCCGTTGGTGTAGAAGATCACCGGCCGTCGGCCGAATGCAGCTTCAAGACAGTCGGCGTAGAGCTTTGCTTGCTGCTTGCCGATATTCGGGTCCTTCGTGGTGCCCTTCGCTTCGACGAGGCCTAGCGGTTTGCCGTCGTCGCCCCAGAGGACGTAGTCGACGAAGCCCTGTCCGCTCTCGTTCGGCATGCCCGAGACTTCGAACTCGCGGTTTCGCTCTTCATCTAGCGGCCACCCCGCCTCGCTGAGCAGCGCATCAATGAGGTGAACCCTGGTCTTGGCCTCGGAGTAGTCGTGCGTATCCGGCCGGGCCTCGTTCGCAGCCTTCGCCCTCGCGACTTCCTCACGAAGACGCTTGACTTCGTCATCGAGGGCATCGCGGTCCGACAGAATCTCCGCGAGCTTCTGATCGCGCTCCGCGATCGACGCTTCGAGCGCCTGCAGCATCGCCATGCTCTGCGGGCTCGCCGATTTATCTGCCGGCAGCGCCAGACGGTCGAACGTCAGCCCCTGATCTGGCTGGGCGCCGCGCGCGTACGTGCGCGCAAACCAGTAGCAGACGTGGAAAAGTTCCTCGACGATCGCAACTGCGGCCTGCTCGGCTACGGGCCGTGAATCGTGAGCGGCACGGTTGCCGATGGTGTCGATGAGCCGAGCCTTGTTGAACACGGCGTCGCCTGCTGTCTGTTTGAACGTCGGCTCGTGGAGCAACGCGCTGAGCTTGTCCTGGTACGGGAGGTGCAGGGCTTCGTCCGCCGTGAACGCCCAGCGGACGGCGAGTTCGAGCGCGCGTCGCGCATGGAAGGACGAGGTGCGCGGATCGCTATGGGCCGTGTCCTCTGCCTTGACTGCAGCTTCATTCACCTCCCGCCACTCTGGGAGAAGCCCTCTCTGTCAACGTCCGGCGAGACGCTCACCATCGAGGAATCAATGAACCTTGAGGGCGAGAACGGAGCATGCCGGACATGGAGACGAGCACGAAT
>Ga0209048_10006942_pt1 | contig 10534 bp, 9 predicted proteins | sample FrelakmetCRP12CR_FD_187146 | JGI IMG/M metagenome (GOLD analysis project Ga0209048, IMG submission 187146) | Freshwater lake sediment microbial communities from the University of Notre Dame, USA, for methane emissions studies - CRP12 CR (SPAdes)... | ecosystem: Environmental > Aquatic >... | reverse complement strand
GATCACTGGTTCCAGACCGCGACCAGCTGCGAGCCGTTCACCACGACGACGGCGAAGTAGATGCCGGCCACGAGCCAGAGCAGGCACAGCGTGATCACCCGTGGCCCACGGCGACGGAAGTCCACGAAGAGCAGGAGCACGATCAGCAACTTGGCCGCCAAGGCGCCATTCGAGGCCAGGAGGAAGCGGGCGACGGGGTTCAGCTCGATGCCACCCCGCGCGAGCACCATCCGGGTGAAGACGACGTCGGCGATGTTGAACAGCACCAGCAGGGTCAGCCCGGTGAAGGCCGCTCGACGGACCTCGGGCCGGCCGTTTCCGTTCTCGCTCTCCGCGATCGGGGGCTCGGATGCGGGCATGCGCCACCGTACGCTCGGGGGAGGAGGAGCGGCGCCACGGCAGAGTCCGATCTCCACGGAACCTCGCCACCGCCGACCAGCTACGACCGGCCCGCTCAGGCGAGCGCCCGGGACCGGGGAGTCAGGCGGGTTCGGAGCGGGAACGCTCGGCCCGGCGGCGAGCGATCCAGAACGGTGCGTCGAGGAGCGCGAGCAGCGCAAGGGCGATGATCGCCGCACTGAGGAGGTACCAGGGCCATGGCCCAAGCGGCCGCAGCACGCTCCACTCGTCAGGAGGGCGGCGAAGGAACATGTAGTTCGCTCCGGTGACCAGATCCACCACCCCGACGAAGGCGGTGTAGCCGACGGTGATGGCGAAGACGCGCCACACGGCGCCTCGGCGCGGCAGGATCCTCAGCCCGATCACGAGGTACGCGGCGGCAAGAACGACGGAGACGTGACCACCCACGTACTCGAAGAACTCCGGGTCCGGGAAACCGACGGTGAGGTCAGGGGTCAGAAGCGCCTGTGTGGCGCCGGCCATCCCCCAGAAGTAGGTCAACTCGACCAGCAGAGGCGTCCGCCACCAGCACGCGGCGGCGGTGACGAAGACCGCGATGTTGCAGAGGGCCAAGGGCAACCCGCTCTCGATCGACCAGTCACCCCGTCCGAGCTTCACGAGAGTCCACCAGGAGACCGCGTCGACCGCGAGCACGAGTCCGAGTACACGGGCGACGGTGATCGTCCACCGTCCGGGTCGTCGCCGTGCGAGGACGCAGAGGAACGCTCCGAGAACCACCCCGACCGCGACCGTGGACATGTACGCCACCGGGGAGACGACCGCCGCGGTCACCGCTCGGACCGTCCCGGATCCGCCAGGTCGAGGGTGACCCCGAAGAAGCCGACATCGTGCCCGCCCCGATCCCATCCGCCGCGGATGTGGGCGCGGCACGTCGCGATGCCGGTGCGGTTCCGGGCCCGCTCGACCACTGGGCTCAGGCGACGCGCCCACGCCCTCGGCAGGTGACCGACCACCTGCCCCTCGATCACCACCATCACCGCGGCGGGGTCGAACCGATCGTCGGGGTCGGGGATCAGCTCCGCCGCCAGCTCGAGGTCGACACCTCCGTAGCGACGGCGCCCACCCGTCAGGGCCAACAGCGCGGACTGGTGCCACGACTCGCCGACCACCGGCACCTCGATCCCGCCCGTGAGCGTCACCGGCTGGTCGAGGGTCCCGCGCAAGCGGGCGCCCGGTGGGGCGCTCGTCTCCGATCCCGAAAGCCGACGCAACCGGACGATGCCACCGCCGTTCCGGCACCCGAAGCAGAACCACCGGCACCCGTCGGCGTCGATATGCAGCGACGGGTGGTGGTCGGCATGGAACGGGCACAGGTAGAGGTGGTCGCCGGGCAGCAGGTCGATGCCGAGGTCGGCCCAGGCGTCGGCGAAGGCCTGTCGCTCCGTGGCCGTCCGGACCGAATCGGCGGACCGCCGCCGAAGATCTGTCGCACCATCCACGCGACCTGCCAGCAGGACCGGCCACGCCGGGAGGGCGGCGAGCGGGAGGTTCTCGGGCGTGCACCCGGACGCCCACGAGTAGTGCCGACCGCTCGTATGCAGGCTCGGCGGGATCACCACGAGGCCACCCTCCCCTTTGAGCTCCAGCCCCGGGGCCAGCACACACGAGACGATGTCCCCACCCGGGTGGCGGAACCACACGTGACGGCCTCCCCCGCCCGTCTCGGTCTGCACGGTGTCGGGCAGTGGCCCCCGACCCCGCTCGAGCTCGAACAGACTCCGATCACCACCGTTTCGCGGGTCGACATCGAGCACAACCACACCCGACACGGCTCCGGTGACCACGCCGATGTTGGCGTTCGGCCACCGCTGCCACCACCGGCGGACCCGATCGACGTCGGGGGCCTGGGCCTGCCACGGCTCCCAGCGCACGCGAGGATGCTTACCGGGCGACGGGCAGTCGGGGCGACCGCACGAGCACGCGCCGGAGACGAGGTCGTGGAGGGGGACCACGGCCCACCCGCGAGAAACCGCCGCGACCGCGTCCTCGATCACGGTGAGCCCTCGGCGCCCGGGCTGCCCACTGTGGCTACGGAGTCGAGGAGCTCACCGACCAGCTCAACGAGCGGGTCGTGGTGGGCGCCCGACCAGTACACCCGCGCGCAGCCCGGGCACCGTCGATACTCGTCGAACGCCGCGAACGACCGGGGTGGCACCCGTCCCGCCACACGCTCCTTCGCCACGGGTTCGAGCACCCCGTTGCAGACGAGGCATCGGGAGAAGGGCACGGCCGCGGGGCCGAGTGGGAAACGACGGAGCACCTCCATGACCTGGGCCCGCGGACGAGTGGCGCGCACCCAGTAACCCCGGCGGACCGAACCTCGCTTGAGCAGACCGACATCCCTCGTGAGGAGGGTCCGGGTTTCTGCGACCGACACGCGAGCGAGCTCCTCGTCATCGGCATCGCTGCGGTACCAGGTGTCCACCCCGAGCAACCGCAGCCAGCGGGCCTGCCGACCAAGGTGAACGTCGGCGACGAAGCGCTCGTCGGCGCGGTCGGCGGGCGCGAGGTTCACGCCGGCGGGCAACGGCAGCGTCTCGAAGCGCGGGTAGACGGCGATGCGCTCACCACCACCGAGGCGGTGGTCGAAGCCGACCGGCTCACCGTCGACGAGGATGAGGTCGACCTCGGTGTGCGGGATGCCCGCGGCCTCGACCACGTCCTTCGCCGTCTGTGCGGCGGTGACCGGTCGGCTGAGCACGCGCTGTCGCGCCGCGCGGGGCAGGAAGTCGTTGAGGCTGGCGTACACCCGCAGTTCGCACGACGTGGCTCCCACGGGGCCAGTATCCCCGCGAGGGCCAGCCCGGCCGTCCCAGCCCCGTCCCGTACGATCGCGGCCGTGCCCCCGCCTCGTCGACTCGGAGCTCGCCCATGAAGGCCATCGTCTTGATGAAGCAGGTGCCCGACCTCCGGGCCGCGCCGGTGGGTGTGGCGCCCGACGGCACCATCGAACGGGCCCAGGCACCGGCCATCACCAACCCGGCCGACCTGCACGCGCTCGAGGCGGCGCTGCAACTTGCGTCGGAGGTGATCGCGGTGACGATGGGACCACCGCGGGCCGAGGAGCTGCTGCGCGACGCCATCGCCCGCGGCGCCGACCGCGGCGTGTTGGTCACCGACCGGGCCTTCGCCGGCTCCGACACGTGGGCGACGGCCAACGCCCTCGCCGCCGTGATCGATCATCTCGGCGGGGCCGATCTCGTGCTCGGCGGCCTCACCGCAATCGACGGCGAGACCGGCCAGGTGGGTCCACAGGTCGCCTCACGACTCGACCTGCCCCAGGCCACCGGCTGTGAGGCCCTCGAACTCGACGGCGACCACCTCGTGGCCCGACGCATCGTCGAAGGTGGGTTCGAGCGGCTGCGCCTGCCGTTGCCGGCCGTCGTCACGGTGGCCGAGACCGGTTTCGTGCCCCGCTACCCCACCCTGCCCGGGCGCCGGCGGGCCGCTCACGCCGAGTTGGAGACCCTGACCGCAGCCGATCTGGGCCTCGGCCCCGACCGGGTCGGCCTCGAGGCCTCACCAACGAAGGTCGCCCACATGAGCCCGGCGCCCCTGCCCGCCGGCGCCTGCCGGCTGGTCGGCGACGACCTCGACCTCGACGGGCTCATCGTCGAGTTGGTCGAGCTGGGGGCGCTCGGCCCGGGCGCGACGACCACGCCCAGCGCGGCCGACGAGCCCGACTCCGCGCCCGTCGAGCCCCACCCGGGCGACCCGGCGGTGTGGGTCGTGTGCGAGCTCGACGACGGGCGGCTCACCCGCGGCTCGACCGAGCTGCTCTCCGAGGCGGTCGAGCTGGCGCCGGTCCTGGGCGGGGGCGTCGGCGCCTTCATCGCCACCGACCAGCCCGACCGAGCGGCCGAGGAGGCGGCGCGGTTCGGCGCCGATGTCGTCTACCGGGCCGCCGACGATCGACTCGAGCCGTACCGGTGCGAGCCCCACGCGGCGGTGCTGTGCGAGGCGATCCGCGCCCACCGGCCCGAGGCGGTCCTCTTCGGGGCCACGACGACCGGCCGCGACCTGGCGCCCCGGGTCGCGGCCCAGCTCGACGTCGGGCTGGCGGCTGACTGCACCGACCTCGCCGTCGAGCCGTGGGAGCGCCGCCACGTCCACTATGACGCGCTGCTCCACCAGATCCGGCCGGCCATGGCGGGTGGCGTGCTCGCGACCTGCGTCGCACCCTCGGCCCGACCGCAGATGGCCACCGTTCGCCCCGGCGTCTTCGAGCCCCGGACCCGCCCGAGGCGGGCCCGCACCGTCACCGTGCCCGTCGAGCTGACGGCCACCGACGTCGCCGTCGAGGTGCTCGACCGCCACATCGGGCGTGGCGACGTCCACCTCGCCGATGCCGACGTGATCGTCGCGGGCGGCGCCGGATGCGACGAGCAGAGCTGGCACCTCGTCGAGGCCCTGGCCGAGGCCATCGGTGGCAGCGTGGCCGCCACCCGGGGCGCGGTCGAGGCCGGACTGGCGCCCAGGGCGAGCCAGGTCGGCCAGACCGGCACCACGGTGCACCCGCGGCTCTACGTCGCCTGTGGGGTGTCGGGTGCGCTCCAGCACGTCGTCGGCATGCGCACGGCCCGCACCGTCCTCGCCGTCAACCGCGACCCCGAGGCCTTCATCTTCCGCATCGCCAACTTCGGCATCGTGGCCGACGTGGCCGACGCCCTGCCCGCACTCACCGACGCGATCCGCCGGTCGGCGAACCCGCCCCTCTGAGTGTCGTCAGCCGAACTTCTTCATCAGCCGCAACAGCGCCGGGTCCATGTCGCCCGAGAGCCTGCCCGCGTCGAGCTGGCCGTCCTGGCGAAGCAGCGCCCGGCGGGTGAGCTCGGCGCTGACCCAGCGCAGCGGCTCCGGCGGGAAGCCGGGCTCGGGCGAGTCGACGAAGCACAGGTCGGTCAGCTCGCTCGACGTACCGAGCACCTTGTCGCGGAGGATCTTCCCCCCAGTGTGGCTCGGGGCGACGCCGTGGCCGTTGTAGCCGAGGCCGTAGTGCAGCCGGCCGTCGAGCAGCGACCCGAACAGCGGGATGAACGAGATGGTGATGGCCACCGGCCCCCCCCACTGGTGCGAGAACCGCACCCGGTCGAGCTGGGGGAAGGTCCGGCGGAACGTGCGCTCGAGCCGGCGGAACACCGACTCGCTGCGATCGAACGACGGTCGGATGCGGCTGCCGGGATAGACGATGCCGTCGCTGCCGCCCCACAGGATGCGGCCATCGAGGGTGCGGCGGTAGTAGTGGACGTAGTTGCGCTTGTCCTCGATGCCCTGATGGGCGTCCCAACCGATCTCGGCCCACTGCTCGTCGGTCAGCGGCTCGGTGAGCACGATGTAGGTGTAGAGGGGTACAACCTTCGACTTGAACCAGGGCGTCGTCGACGCCCAGGCGTTCGTGGCCAGCACCACCTGGTCGGCGAGCACTCGGCCCCGGGTGGTGGCCACCTCGAGCCGGGCCCCCGACTCGTTGATCGCGAGGGTCGTCGTGTCCTCGTAGATCGTGGCGTCGCGGCGCTCGACCGCCTCGGCGAGACCGTTGGCGAGCTTGGCCGGGTTGAGCACCCCGCAGTGCTCTTCGAGCAGCCCACCCAGGTAGGTGGGCGAGTGCACCTCGGCCTGGGCCTCGATGGCCGACAGTTGGCGGAAGCCGTCGAGCCCCAGCGCCCGGGCCGCATCGAGGTCGGCATCGACCCGGCGGAGCTGTCCCGGATTGGTGGCCACGACCATCAGCCCGCCGTGCATCCACTCGCACTCGATGCCCTCGCGGCCGATCGTGTCCCCCATCTCCTCCACCGAGATCGCCACCTCCTCGTGGGCCGCCTTCGCCGAGCTGTCACCGTGGTTGCGCCGCAGGTGGGAAAGGCTCATGTCGAGCAGGGTCATGGCGAAGCCACCGTTGCGGCCACTGGCCCCGAAGCCGACCTGCTCCTGCTCGAGCACGGCGATGCGCAGGGTCGGGTCGGCCTCCAACAGCTGGTAGGTCGTCCACAGGCCCGTGAAACCGCCCCCGACCACCGCGACGTCGACCTCCAGCGGCCCGCTCAGCGACGGGCGAGGGTCGCGTCGGGCGCTCTCGAGCCAGTAGATGGACGATCCGAGGTTCCGCATGGCACCACGGTAGACTTTCGCTCGGTTTTCGGCCCAGAGAGGTTCACTGGAACCGTCCGGGTGGCCCCGGGGTGGGTGCCAACCGCCGAGAACTGAGGCGAACGATGAAGACCCTGTACAACCAGGACACCGAGACCCGAACGGACGTATGGCGACCGAGCGGGCGCCCACCGTACGAGCCTCCTCCCGGACCCCCCGTCTGGGGCGAAACGCCGGTCGGCCCCCCGACGGGTCCCCCCACCGCTCCCCCGCCGGTACGGCCGCAGTCCGCCACGTCCCCCTCGTCGTGGTGGCTCGCGCTCATCGTGGCGGTCGTCACCGCCGTTCTCGTCGCCACCGTGGCGGTGGGCTTCGGCGCCACCAAGCTCTTCACCACCGAGACCAGCGCGCCGACCGCCTCTGGCCCGATCGCCATCGCCCCCTCGACCTCGGTCCCGAGCACGACCGTCCCTTCCACCACCCCCTCCACCAGCCTCGGATCCGGCACCGGCAAGAGCAGCCAGACCAACTGGATCCAGGTCGCCAGCGTCGTCAGCGCCGGCGTCGTCAACATCGAGAGCCAGCTCCCCGAAGGTGTCGGGGCCGGCACCGGCATGGTGCTGTCCGCGTCGGGCGAGATCCTCACCAACAACCACGTCGTCGACGGCGCCTCCAGGGTCGTCGCCACCGTCGCCACCACCGGTGCCACCTACAGCGCCACGATCGTGGGCACCGACCCCGCGAACGACGTCGCCGTGCTCAAGCTCTCGGGCGCCTCCGACCTCACCTCGATTCCCCTCGGTGACTCAGACACCGTGAAGACGGGCGATCCGATCGCCGCCATCGGCAATGCCGGCGGGCAGGGCGGCGAGCCCAGCGTGGCCACCGGCACGGTGGTCGGTCTCAACCGCCAGATCACGGCCTCCAACCAGGACGGCAGCAACGCCGAGACCCTGACCGACATGATCCAGGTCAACGCGAACGTCGTGCCCGGCGACTCGGGCGGGCCGCTCGCCAGCGCCGAGGGCAAGGTCATCGGCATCAACACCGCCGCCTCCTCGGGCGCAGGCACCGGTCGGGGCCGGTTCCGCACCAGCGCCTCCGAGGGCTACGCCATCCCGATCAACCGAGCCCTGACCGTCGCCCAGAAGCTCGAGGCGGGGGGCGGCTCCAGCAGTTCCGGGTCGTCCAACGGCGGCGCCGGGTCGTCCTCCACCGGCCGAGGCTTCCTCGGTGTGCAGGTTCAGGGTGGCAGCTCGGGTGCCTCGGTCGTGGGCGTCCAGTCGGGCAGCCCCGCCGCTCAGGCCGGCATCAAGGCCGGCGATGTGATCACCTCGGTCGGTGGCCAGCGGGTGTCGTCGGCCAGCGATCTGGTCTCGGCCCTGCAGTCCCACAAGCCGGGCGAGCAGGTCACGGTGACCTGGCAGACCAGCAGCGGTCGTCAGCAGCAGGCGACGATCACCCTCGCTTCGCAGTAGCCCGACTCAGATCGAGAAGTCCTCGCCCGCCCACACCCCGGCGGCCGAGGGCCGCACGTCGACCCGCTCGCCACCGTTCGATCCGGCGGCCGTCCGAGGTCGAGCGTTCAGCGTCGACTCGAGCTCGTCGACCCTGACGAGGAGCGACTGCAGGCTGACGCCCACGAGGTCGGGCAGCAGCGTGTCGTCGAGGTCGGGCGGCTCGTCGGCCCGGCGCGGGCGGCTGCGGGCGATGACCTGCCCGGGCACGCCGACCACCACCGAGTTGGGCGGTACCGGCTTGACCACCACGGCGTTGGCCCCGATGCGGCTGTCGTGGCCGATGGTCACCGGGCCGAGGATCTTGGCGCCGGCGCCGATGGTGACCCGGTCGCCGAGGGTGGGGTGGCGCTTGGCGTGCACCAGGCGGGTGCCGCCGAGGGTGACGCCCTGGTAGAGGGTGACGTCGTCGCCGACCTCGGCGGTCTCGCCGATGACCACCCCGGTGGCGTGGTCGATGAACAGGCCCTGCCCCAGGGTCGCGCCCGGGTGGATGTCGACGCCGGTGATCGCTCGACTGAACGCCGACACCATGCGGGCGAACAGACGATGCCCCCTGTTCCACAGGCCATGGCTGAACCTGTGGGTCCACACCGCGTGAACGCCCGGGTAGCAGAGCGCGATCTCGAGCGACGAGCGCGCCGCGGGGTCGCGGTCGCGTGCCGCGTGGAGGTCGCGTCGCAGGGTGGCCAGCATGATCAGTCGGTGAGGCCCTCGAACAGCGCGGTCGACAGGTAGCGCTCGCCGAACGAGGGGATGATCACGACGATCAGCTTGCCGTCGTTCTCGGGCCGGGCCGCGACCTGCAGGGCCGCCCAGATCGCCGCACCTGACGAGATGCCCACGAGCAGGCCCTCCTCACGGGCGGCGCGGTGGGCCAGGTCGAAGGCGTCGTCGTTGGCGACGGTGATGACCTCGTCGTAGATCTCGGTGTCGAGGATCGCGGGCACGAACCCGGCGCCGATCCCCTGGATCGGGTGCGGGCCCTTGGCCCCGCCGGATAGAACCGGCGACGCCGCGGGCTCCACCGCGACGATCTGCACCGACGGCTTGCGCTGCTTCAGCACCTGGCCGACGCCGGTGATGGTGCCCCCCGTGCCGATGCCCGACACGACGATGTCGACCTCGCCGTCGGTGTCGCGCCAGATCTCCTCGGCGGTGGTGGCCCGGTGGACGGCCGGGTTGGCCGGGTTCTCGAACTGCTGGGGGATGAAGTAGCGGGTGTCCCCCTTGGCCAGCTCCTCGGCCTTGGCGATCGCCCCGCCCATGCCCTCGGGACCGGGCGTCAGCACCAGTTCGGCGCCGTAGGCCCGCAGCAGCGCCCGGCGCTCCTTGCTCATGGTCTCGGGCATCGTGAACACACACCTATAGCCCCGCGCCGCGCACACCATCGCCAACGCGATGCCGGTGTTGCCACTCGTCGGCTCGACGATGATCGTGTCGGGCCCGATCAGGCCCGCGTCCTCGGCGGCGTTGATCATGGCCACACCGATGCGGTCCTTCACGCTGTGCGCCGGGTTGAAGAACTCGAGCTTGGCCACAACCTGCGCGCCCACGCCCTCGGTGACCCGCCGCAGCCGCACCAACGGCGTATTGCCGATCAGCTGGGTGACGTCGTCAGCGATGTTCATGGTCAATGGTCCTCCACTCCCCGGGACGCGCGTCGGCGCGCGATCGGAGGAATCCTATGCCCGGAATCCCGATCCCACTACTCGGGATTCGACGGGCCCGCCACCGCGATCATCTCGGCGGCGGCCGCCTGCACACCGGCGGCGAGACGGTCGACGTCGGGGACGACATCGGCATCGACCGTCAGACTCACGTCGAGGTGGTCGAGGTAAGAGATGACACCCACGATGGTGGCGATGCTGCCCGTGACCGTGATGAAGGGGTAGAGGTCGAGGAGGCGGGCACCGGACAGGTAGAGCGCGTCACGGGTGCCCGGGATGTTCGTGACGGCGAGGTTCACGAAGGGTTGATGCGCCACCGTCAACCGGCCGGCGGCCTGCAGGATCCCCACCGGGACGACGTCGATCACCCGGTACAGCAACGAGGCCACCTCGACCTGCTTCAACCGCTTGGCCGCCGCCGTCTCCCCATGGACCGCCCGAAGCGCCTCGACAGGGTCGTCGACCGAAACGGGGAGGGTGACGGTGAGGAACGAGAAGCTGTTCGTGGTCTCGTCGTCGGCCTGGGACGGATGGGTCGACACGGGCACGAGCACCCGTGGTCGCACCCCCTCAACGGCCACTCCCGAGCCGCTCAGGTAGCGGCGAAGTCCGCCTGAGGTGATGGCCAGCACGACGTCGTTGAGGGTGGTCCCGTGCGCGTGCGCGACCTCTTCGAGCGGGTGCAGATCGAGGCCGAACCAGGCGAAGTCGCGGCGCGGGCCCACCTCCGCAGTGAGCGGGAGGCGGGGGGCGACCGCCACCATCGACGCCGTGGCCCGGGCCAGGTCGGCCGCCTCACCGAGCGCTCGGCGCGGTTCGGCGAGGGCCCGCGCCGCGCCC
>Ga0209048_10006941_pt1 | contig 10535 bp, 6 predicted proteins | sample FrelakmetCRP12CR_FD_187146 | JGI IMG/M metagenome (GOLD analysis project Ga0209048, IMG submission 187146) | Freshwater lake sediment microbial communities from the University of Notre Dame, USA, for methane emissions studies - CRP12 CR (SPAdes)... | ecosystem: Environmental > Aquatic >... | reverse complement strand
CCGGCGCCGCGCGCGACCGTCACCTCGGCCCCAAGCGCCTTGAATTTCTTGATGGTTTCCGGTGTCGCCGCGACCCGCGGTTCGGCGGCGTCGGTTTCACGCGCTACGGCAATTCGCATTCGCGGCTCCCGCTGCGGCGATTGAAAAATTCAGTGCGGCGAAAGCCCGGTGAACGCGAAGATCAGGAAGCAGAGCACGAAGGAAACGTAGCTCGAGGTCTTCGAACTGCCGATCAGCCCCGGCACCGCGCCGATAATGCCGATGATGAAGATCGGCAGCGCTGCGAACCAGTGGCCCATCACGCCGCCGGTCGCCAGGCCGAACATCAGATTAATCACGAAGAGGATGCCCACGAAGGTGAAATGCACGAAACGCTCATAGGTATTCTCGTGCGCGGGATAGTCGTTTCCGGTCGCGGTGGCGTATTCGACGGTGCCGTGGTCGGCCATGGGGGGGATCTCCAGGGATCGCAAAGGCGGGCGGCAGTTGGGTAGCGCAATTGGCCGCCAAGGGCAACGCCCGCAGACCTAAGAGAGTCTACGTAGTTCTTATAGAATCAGGACCCTGCCATAACATTTTGCGTGAGAATAATCTTTTTGCAAAAACCGGTCTTGCAAAAACCGCTCCCCCCGCTCGGATCAAGTCCGCGGCAAGCTTTTTCGGGATCGTACGCTAGCCAGCGGAAGGCTTGAGGCCCACCTTGGCGAGCACCGCGGTTTGCCGCGCGGCCACCCGCTCGACCGAGAACCTCTCGATCGCCTCATTGAACAATTGATAAAAGTTAAGCTCGGCCGCCAAATGCAGGAATACCGCGCCGAGGCCGATGGCGGCGCGGTCCATGAACACGAATTCGCGCGGCACCGTGACCGGGCCCTTCGCTTTGAGCACCTGGTGCACCTGGAACGCTTCTTTGCGGCCGTATTCCGACGGCTTCACCCCATCGGCGACGCTGCGCACCCGGTCGTCGAGCAGCGGGCCGTAAATGAAGCGTGCCCAAATATTGAGCGCGTCGATCAGTTCGCGGTTGAGCCGCTTGAAGCCCCAAACCTCGTAGGCGTGCACCACCAGATCGTCGTCGCCGTGCAACAGCCCTCGATAGAGATCGACCACGCCGCCGACAAAGCTCGGCGGAAAAACGCGAATGCAGCCATAGTCGAGCAGGTTGATGCCGGCGGGATTGCCCTTGGGCTCATCGAACACCGTGTAGTTGCCGAGATGCGGGTCGCCGTGGATGACGCCGAACCGGCTGAACGGAAACCACCAGGCGGTGAACATGGCGGTGGCGAGCCGGTTGCGTACTGCGAGCGCGGCGTCCTTGTGCTCGAGCAGCTTGCGACCGGTGAGCCAATCCATGGTGAGCAGGCGGCCGGTCGACAGTTCCGGCCAGACATTCGGCACGCGAATGGCATCATGGTCTTTGAGCATGGCGCGATAGAGCGCGACGTGCCTGGCCTCGCGGATGTAATCGAGCTCCTCGCGCAGGCGCGCGGCGATCTCGACCGCGATCTCGCTGGCGTCGATCGCCGGATCGAAGCGCTTGCGGATCGAGAACAGCAATTGCAACTGGCTCAAGTCGGCTTCGACCGCCGACTGCATGTCGGGATATTGCAGCTTGCAGGCCAGCTCGGCGCCGTCGAGCGCACGGGCGCGATGCACCTGGCCGAGCGAAGCGGCCGCCGCCGGATGATGCTCGAACGCCGCGAACTTGGTCTGCCAGTCGGGGCCGAGCTCCGCGGTCATGCGCCGCTTGACGAAAGCCCAACCCATGGGCGGCGCCTGGCTTTGCAGCTTCATCAGCTCGTTGGCGTATTCCGCCGGCAACGCGTCGGGAATGGTGGCGAGCAGCTGCGCCACCTTCATGATCGGGCCTTTCAGCCCGCCGAGCGCAGCGGCAAGCCCAATGGCATTAGAGGCGCGGTCGACCGGCGCCCCGAACAAGCGCGCGCCGGCCATGCGCGCGGCCACGCCGCCGACCTTGCTGCCGACCTTGGCGTAGCGCTTGGCGCGGGCGGCGAAGCGGTTTTTTTCGCGGTCGGGGGGCGCCTTCATGTTCAAGCCGCCGCGTCCAGCACTTCCAATTCGCTGATGAGATTGGCAATCACGCTCAAGCCGCCATCCCAGAATTTCGGGTCGCGGGCGTCGAGGCCGAAAGGAGCCAGCAGCTCGGAATGGTGCTTGGTGCCGCCGGCCGAAAGCATCGCGAGATAGCGCTCAGCGAAGCCGGACGCAGATTTCTCGTAGACTGCATAGAGCGAGTTCACCAGGCAATCGCCGAAGGCATAGGCATAGACGTAGAACGGCGAATGAATGAAGTGCGGGATATAGGTCCAGAATGTCTCGTAGCCTTCCTTCAACTCGATCGCGGGACCGAGGCTCTCGCTCTGCACCGACATCCATAGCTCGGAGAGCTTCTCGGCGGTGAGCTCGCCGTTGCGACGCTCGAGATGCACCTTGCGCTCGAAAGTGTAGAACGCAATCTGCCGCACCACCGTGTTGATCATATCCTCAACCTTCGCGGCCAGCATGGCCTTGCGCTGCTTCTTGTCAGTCGTGTTGGCGAGGAGCTTACGGAAGGTGAGCATCTCACCAAACACGCTGGCGGTTTCGGCGAGCGTGAGCGGCGTCGGCGCCATCAGCGGCCCATTGGGCGCGGCCAGCACCTGATGCACGCCGTGGCCGAGCTCATGCGCGAGCGTCATCACGTCACGCGGCTTGCCCTGGTAATTGAGCAGCACATACGGATGCGCCGACGGCACGGTCGGATGCGCGAAGGCGCCCGGCTGCTTGCCCAGCCGCACCGGCGCGTCGATCCAATTCTTCTCAAAGAAGCGGTCCGCCACTTCCGCCATTTTCGGCGAGAACGCGCCATAGGCGGTGAGCACGGTCGCGCGCGCGTCGGCCCAGGAAATCGTGCGCTGCTCCACTTTCGGCAGCGGCGCGTTGCGGTCCCAATGCGGCAGCCGCTTCTTGCCGAACCATTTCGCTTTCAGTGCATAGTAGCGGTGCGACAGCTTGGGGTAGGCCGCGCGCACGGCGGAGACCAGCGCCTCCACCACCTCGGGCTCGACCCGATTCGCCAGATGCCGCGCCTCGGCCACGTCCTTGAAGCCGCGCCAGCGGTCGGAAATTTCCTTGTCCTTGGCGAGCGTGTTGGTGATCAACGTGAACGACCGCAGATTTTCCTTCAAGGTCTTCGCCAGCGCTTCCGCCGCCGCTTTTCGCTTCCTGCCATCGGCGTCCTGCAACAGATTGAGCGCCGGCTCGATGGAGAGTTGCTTACCGCCGATCTTGAAGCGTAAGCCTGCAATGGTCTCGTCATACTGGCGGCTCCAGGCCGAATAGACGGTGATCGACTTTTCGTGAAAAAGCTGCTCGACCCGATCCTCGAGCTGATAGGGCTTCTCCTTGCGCACGTCTTCGATCCAGGGCCGGTAATGGCCGAGCGCGGGATCGCCCATGGCGGCGTCCAGCGCCGCATCGTCAACGCGGTTGAGCTCGAGCGTGAAGAACAGCAGGTGGATCGAGGCCGCGGTAATGTGCTCCTGCATGTCGCCATAGAACTTGGCGCGCACGGGATCGATGCTGTTGCCGGCATAGACCAGCGAGGCATAGGAGATCAGCCGGCCGAGTTTGTCCTCCAGCGCTTCGTAGCGCTTGACCGCCTCGACCAGCGCGCGCCCGGCGCCCGCGCCCGCGGCAAGCGCTTGCAGGCGGCCCTTGAAGTCTTGCTCAAAGTCCAGGCATTCGGCGTCCGCATGCTCCAGGTCGCGCTTGATCTCGGGGCTGTCGAGGCCGGCATAGAGGTCTTTGAGGTCCCATTCCGGCAGCGCGCCGAGCTTGGGCGCTTTGGTCGGCTTCTTGCGGGTCGAGCTTTTGGCCATGGCGGGGAGGTTTCGCTTTGCGGAGAAAATCGGACGGTCGGGCCACCATCTAGGCCATCGCTCGTGGCGATGCGATGGCAGCGGGCCACTTTTTTCATATCTCCCGTCGCCGAGCGGGGTCCCGACGCGGATCAGTAGGATATCATTGATCTTCTTGAGCCTGGCGGGGTCGATAACCGCGACGCACTCAACCGCAGCCATTATATCATCTTGAACTTGCTGTCGAACCTTTCGCCGGCCGATCGGCCTTCGGGGCCGCCGCGCAGGATCATCCGAGTCAATGCCAGCCTTGTATTGTTCAGCGGCTATTCGATTTCCGCATTTTAGGGGTGGGCGGCCGCACTGGGTTTCCCGTCAATCAAGAACACGTCCCCCCTCAACGACGAATTGGTCCACGGAGTCTGTGCTTTGTTGGTTGCATCGTAGACGTCACTACGGACGCGATTTAGCATCTGGTTAATCTCCAGACCGGGAGCGCCAATGTACTTTATAAGCGCGGTTGTAAATGGACTGTTCTGCCCTGTCCCATCGGCCGCGGTCTTTCCAGGCGCCGCCGCATAAGCAATCAGCATTCCCGAGCCAGCCTCGTAAGCCGCCAGTCCGCCCCCTCTTGTTGCCGAACGGCCTGCAACACGGCTCCTCAGAGGATTATCCCGACACGCATCTAGAATAATGATATTCGCCCGTGCTTCATCATCGAGGCCCGCGAGTATCCGATCGATATCAATGAGTTCAAATGTCACTGTAGCTTTCTCAATTGACTTGGCATCGATCGGCACCAGGTAATTTTTACCGTCAATTTCAACGCCATGACCCGCATAAAAAACAACGGCAATACGCGCGAGCGGCGCTTTTCGCAGGAACTCTACAATCGTGCGTTCCATCCCGCTATGGTCGAGATCCGTGGCATCTATCACCGTGAAGCCGATCCCGCGTAGCGCCCGGCCAACCGCGCGCGCATCGTTTGGGGGGTTCGGTAACGGCGGAGCATTAACATAGGCTCCATTGCCGATGACAAGCGCGAGTCGATCAGTGCTAATTGTAGAAGATGAGCCAGCGGGTGCGATCGACGGAGTAGTGCTGGTTTCAGAAGTTGGGCGAGAGGGTGCGATCGACGGGGTTGCCTCAACCGGCGGCAATAATGTCAAACGGGCACGTGCCGTATCCTGTGCCCACTTTCCGTTGTCATATTTTGGCGGCAATGCCAGCGCCATTTTAAAGTCTACGCTGGCGTGGTCGTGTTCGCCCTTGCTTTCATAAGCGAGCCCGCGCCCGGTGATGGCCGCGGAATAATTCGGGTCGAGGCGTATAGCCTCACTGAAGTCGGCAATGGCCCGATCAAAATCACGTTTCGTGCGCCAGATACCTCCACGGTTGTTAAATGCAATGACATTTTTTGGATCGAGGCGGATTGTTTCGCTGTAGTCAGAGATCGCGCGGTCGAGTTCGCCCTTGGCCCTCCATGCAAGGCCGCGGCCGATGTATGCTGAAACATATTGCGGATCGATGCGGATTATTTCGTCGTAGTCTGCGATGGCGCGGTCGTTGTCGCCCTTGGCCTTCCATGCAGCGCCGCGATTAGTTAATGCTAAACCATATTTCGGATTGAGGCGGATTGCTTCGTCGTAGTCTGCGATGGCGCGGTCGTTGTCGCCCTTCTGTCTCCATGCGTTGCCGCGGTTGTTGAATGCTACGTAGTCTTTCGGACTGAGCCGTATCGCTTCGCTATAATCAGCGATGGTGCGATCATACTCGCCTTTAACCGCCCAGGTGTAGGCGCGTTGAAAAAAAGCATATGAAAATTTTGAGTTAAGCAGAAGTGCCGCATCGAGGTCAGCAATGGCGCGGTCGAGATCGCCCTTGGTCCTCCAAGCAACGCCGCGACCACTTAAGGCAGAAACATTTTTTGGATCGAGGCGTATAGCCTCATCATAGTCGGCGAAGGCACGATCGAGATTGCCCTTGTCTCGCCAAAGATTTCCACGATTAATGAACGGGTCGGGGTCTTTCGGATTGAGTTGTATCGCCTCGCTATAGTCAGCAATAGCTAGATTGGACTCGCCTTTAGCCGCCCAAGTGTAGGCGCGTTGGAAAAATGCATATGTATATCTTGTGCTGGTCAGGAGTGCCGCATCGAGGTCAGCAATGGCGCGATCGAAATCGCCTTTGCTTCTCCAACTAACTCCGCGGTTGGCTAATGCAAATGAACTTTTCGGCTCAAGCAGGAGTGCCGCATCGAAGTCAGCAATGGAGCGATCGAGATCGCCTTTGAGGCGATACGAAATACCGCGGTTGATGAGCGCGTTGACATACTTGGGATCGAGCCGGATCGCCTGATTGTAATCGGCGATGGCGCGATCATGGTCTCCTTTTATTCTCAATGCGACGGCACGGTTTCGGTAGATAATGGCTAACTCACGTTCACTTGTCTTGCCCGATTCAATGATACGCGAGCACGCCGCAATCGCTTCGTCACCCTGCGCTTTGGCGCAAGTATTCACGTCATCCGTTGCGGCAGGCGCTAACGGAATAACAGCGAGCAACAGAAAAATAGATAGCACCCAAATTGAGCGGTACATCCATTTCTACCTTAAGCTAAAACTCAATACGAAACACGATGAGAGTAATTGATACAGATCAATGCGCCCGGGCTGGGCTGAACGAGGTAATATAAAAGGTATTTACACGCGGATTAATCGCCATTCGGGTCAAAATTGGCCGAGCGACTTTTTTGCGGGAATGCGGCTAGTGATGGACCGTCGCTTCATCTATTTTATTGTTTCGCTTGCTTGGTGTTTTTGCGCGTCGTTTTCCAGTGCGCAGATTGTCACTCCTGACGCCCCCGATGTCTTTGATCCTCCCGATAAGATTTATACTTCTGACGACAACGAAGACATCGACCCCGCCATCAAACGAAGCCTGCCGGTAGTCGAACGACATCGCGCGTTCCTGCCGGTCTCGGTAGATCTAACGAGTCGCATGCCTCTTCCCGGCGATCAGGGAAATTTAGGTTCATGCACGGCCTGGGCGACCGCTTACGCGGCGCGCAGTTACTATACATCGGTGTTCGAAGGGCGCGATCTCCACGAATCACGAAATCTGCCAAGCCCGAATTTCGTGTATCATTTGGCGCGCAAGCGCGATAAGGGATGCGAGGGCACGAACTTCATCAGCATTGTTGAAGTTCTCAAAAAGGGCGCTTTGTCCCTCGCGGAATACCCTTACACGGCCGAGTGTGTGCCGCCGCCTTCGCCGCAAATCGTCGCGAAGGCCTCCGATTTTCGTGTGGGGGGTTATCGACAAGTTGATGTCAATAAAATCGATGACATCAAGGGCCAACTGGCCCGATCCAACCCAGTACTTATATCATTTGCAACCAGAGTTTCCGGTACCCCCCCGAATGCATTTTTTCGTCACCGCGGTGATAAAACCTTCGATGATCAATCTATAGATATCAGAGTCCAGGACGGAACAAAATACGGTTGGCATGCGATGGCAGTCGTCGGTTACGACGATCGTCGGCAAGCTTTTCGTTTGCTTAATTCTTGGGGTCAAAAATGGGGAGATCATGGCTATCTATGGATGAGCTATGATGTTGTGCCAAAGCGCATACGAAGTGCAGGGGTTCTCGACGTAGCCGCAGCTACGCGACCCCCGTCGCCGAAGCCGCCAACTCCGACTCCGGTTCCGACTCCAGTTCCAAGTCCAAGTCCGATTCCAGTTCCGCCTCCGCCGCTACCGGCCCCACTGCCGAGTCCGAGTGCGCGGCTCTCGGACCTACAAAAGCTATCGTGCGCTAAAGTTACTGCTGAAGTGCGTGGAGGCCGCAACATCTTGGCAGGGTTTGTGTCTTCGAGTGCTGATCTGGATTTTGTCAAGCAGGTTGCATTGAGTGTTCCGAATACCTTGGTTAGCGATGTCGCCGTCGCGCCCTGGCCGCAATGCGAAGCGCTCCAGACCCTAGAAAAGCCGCTAGCGGCTAGCGATCAGCCCAAGATACTGATCGGTCCAACTGACCTGTTCCGCAACGGCGATACGCTGCGTATCGAAATCCAATTGCCTTCGCAGATCAGCTACCTCTATGTCTCTTATATTCAGGCAGATGGGTCTGTCGTCCATCTCGCGCAGCCCAAAGGTATCGTGCCACAGCCTACACTTCCGAACAGCAATTTGGTGTTTGGCGATGGAATGGATGGCAGAGCTAAATTTACGGTCAGCCCGCCCTTTGGACGAGAAATGATAATAGCGCTCGCATCGCGCAGTCCGATATTCGAGGAGGAGTTGCCACCGATGCAGACCGAACGTGAATTTCTGACCGCGCTGCGGCGGGCGCTTATCTACAAACCTTCTCCGGGCCTGCCTGACCGCGAGGTAGCCACGGCAATCAAAATGTTGCAGACGAGGTAGCCATGAAACCGTTTGTATATATTCTCTTTGCCGTCGCGCTGATATTCTACTCGCTTCCAATATCAGCAAGTGATGTTTCGCGAGAAGACATCGTTTGCCAATTGGACCCGAAATGTGGGAAGCCTGCGAGCCGTAGCATGAAGCGCGGGATTACTTCGAGCGGAGGGGCAGTCGAGCAAGGGCCACCTTCCGTTAATTTATATGTCAATTTTGCTTATAACTCCACGGACCTGGGTTCGGACGCACGCATTACGTTGGACCAGCTTGGGGCAGCGTTGCGCGACCCGCGCCTCGAGGGTTTCGCTTTTATGATCGCAGGACACACCGACGCCAAGGGCGGTACTGAATACAATCAGAAACTATCCGAACGGCGGGCCGAGGCAGTAAAGCGCTATCTGGTTTCTCAATACGGGCTTGCGCCAGAACGATTATCGGTTGCGGGTTACGGCAAGTCGCAGCTTCTTGATCCAGCGCGGCCGGAAGACGGTGTCAATCGTCGAGTCCAAGTCATCAATGTGACCGCGTCTGGTCAACGCTAGAATCAAGAAAAATGTTTACCGTCAAGGCGGTCTATCGGCGGTCTCGACTGCAATATTTCGGCTCAAGCCTGTCGTCTCAGCCAGGTCTGAAAACGCCCACCCTTCAAGTCCGCTCCAGAGGCATCTGGAAATCTTGGTCTATGCAAAAGGAGTATAATAATTCGCGGAATAATGCGTCTGCCGTCGGCGAATATCATAAATTTTATGGCGACAATCGTTTTGGCTCAAAGCGCAAGTTCGGCTCCAAGACACAACCCCTTGCCGCAAAATTGTCCCCCAGTTCGCTACGGTGCCAGGTGACGTCTCGAGGCAAGCCATCATTGAAGTGGTGCAGCGCACCGGACCCGTCGTCGCCCGGTTCAGAGAACCGGAAGCATTAGTTCACACGCGATCCTTAGCGGAATTCATTGCCACAACGTCGGGGTTTATGTTTTCGGTACACCCAGGTCCTTATTCACCCCCGATCTGGCCCAAGCCACGGACATTGCTTGGGAAAGCGGTTTTAATCCAAATCAAGGCCCCGAAGAGTCTGATCGAGTAGCAAGATTTATGTTTCAGGGGTTGATTATGCCGCGCCACACAATTCACTGGTTGGTCGCTTCGGTTCTGATCGTCTTCGCGTCACTGGTAAGCGGTGTCGCCTGCGCGGAGAAACGCGTCGCTCTTGTGATCGGTAACAGCGCCTATCAACACGTCCCGCATCTGCCAAACCCCGTCAACGACGCGAGCGACATACGCGCCAAACTCAATGCCTTGGGGTTCCAGATTTTCGGGGGCGCCGATCTCGATCGAGCCGCGATGATATCCGCCCTAACGGGCTTCGGGCGCGCGGCGGAGAATGCCGACGTTGCGCTCGCTTTCTATGCTGGCCATGGCCTTCAGGTAACCGGCCAGAACTATCTGGTTCCGATCGACGCGAATGTGGAATTCGAGGCCGAGCTTGATATATCGCTCGTGCCGTTCTCGATCGTCATGCAGCAGCTCGCTCGCGGCAGTCGGATCAATATCGCCCTTCTCGACGCCTGCCGCGACAACCCGTTCGCGCAAAGTCTGTCACGTTCCATGGGTACCCGCGCGGTCGGGGCCCTCGGCCGCGGCCTTAGCCGCGTCCGTTCGACGGCCGGCACGTTCATCGCCTATGCGACCGAGCCCGACAACGTTGCGCAGGATGGCGATGGTCGCAACAGCCCTTTCACGTCCGCCTTGCTCAAATTTATAGACCGTCCGGGCCTTTCGCTTTCGGACATGATGATCGAAGTCCGCAACGACGTCATTCAGTCGACGAACGGCAAGCAGGTTCCTTGGGATACGTCCTCGCTCACGGGGCGCTTTTCTTTCAGGATCGAAGGCACAGTGACGGTGACGCCGCAAGGCGCGCAGCCGGGCGCCGCCCCTCCATCGCCCGCCACGCCGAACCAGCCTCCGATCGACCCGAAAACGCTAGAATTCAACGTCTGGAACGCAATTCAGAATTCTACTGACAGGGTCGCGTTCGAAAAATTCCTTGCGGATTTTCCCAATGGCGTCTTTGCGGCTGCAGCGCGGGATAAGCTTGCGAAACTGCGGTCTACGATCGCGAACCTTCCCAAGACAATCGAGATCGATCCTTGCGATCGCTACGCGGCCTCGCCCTCCGATTCTGGGCGCCCGCGCGGGGTGGAAGGTGTCGAACTTTCCGACATCGACGCCGCAAAGGCTATCGCAGCCT
>Ga0209048_10006940_pt1 | contig 10536 bp, 10 predicted proteins | sample FrelakmetCRP12CR_FD_187146 | JGI IMG/M metagenome (GOLD analysis project Ga0209048, IMG submission 187146) | Freshwater lake sediment microbial communities from the University of Notre Dame, USA, for methane emissions studies - CRP12 CR (SPAdes)... | ecosystem: Environmental > Aquatic >... | reverse complement strand
CCAGCCGCATCTGTGGGGTTTGCGCCACAGGACATGCCACGGCCTCCTTGCGAGCCTCTGAAAAGGCGCTGGGCGTCGAGTTGAGCCAGCAGACCCAATTGCTGCGCAAGCTGACCTTCCATGGGGAAATCCTGGACAGCCACGTGCTCCACGTTTATATGCTGGTTGCTCCAGATTTCTTGGGAGTTGGCAGCGTGATCCCTCTGGCAACTACGCATCGCGATGTGGTCTTGCGCGCCCTGCGTATGAAGAAGCTCGCCGGCGATATCTGCGCCGTGGTAGCCGGGCGGCATACACATCCTATCGCCATGACTGTTGGCGGGTTCACCCATTTCCCGACGGCCAGCGAGCTTACTGCGCTTCGCCAGAGGCTAGTGGATTGCCGGGGGGATGTGGATGCAACGGTAGAGTTAGGAGCCAGCTTACCCTGGCCCAAGTTCGAGCGCGACACCGAATATATCTCCTTGAGCAAGCCGGATGAATATGCTTTTATTGATGGGGATATCCTTAGCAGTGACGGCACTCGACTGCCAGCAGAAAAGTATACTGAAATCACTAACGAATATCTGGTTCAGCACTCCAGCGCCAAACTTACCCGCCATGGACGAGAATCGTATATGGTGGGAGCGATTGCCCGCTTTAACAACAACCACGATCAGCTTCATCCGAGGGCGAAGGCTGCTGCCGAAAAGCTGGGTTTGAAACCCAGGCTTACCAACCCTTACTTGAACACTGCTTGCCAGGTAGTTGAGATTGTGCACTGTGTAGAAGACGCCATCCTGGTGATTGATAAGCTGCTCGAGCTGGGCATCAAGCCAGAAAAACCCGCTCCTATTCACCTGAAAGGGGGAACCACTGGGGTGGGCGTTTGTGAAGTACCTCGCGGCATGTTGATCCACCAATATTGGATTGGGGTGGACGGCACCCTGACCGGTGCTAACTGCATCATCCCTACGAACCAGAACGTCGCTAACCTGGAAGCCGATATGCGCGCGCTGGTCCCGCAAATCTTGGATAAGCCTGTCGAAGCCATGCAGCTCGACCTGGAAATGCTGGTCCGTGCGTATGACCCCTGCATCTCCTGTTCGGTGCATGTCCTCAAATTAGAGAACAAGTAGACCGAATGACCGCAGTTAATCGGGCTCATTCGGATGAGATCTTGATCTTGGGAGTTGGGAACCCTCTGCTAGGGGACGATGGTGCGGGTATTCGCGCGATCGAGATGCTACTAGACCGAGAGCTGCCTCCCAACATCACGATCCAAGATGTGGGCACTCCAGGCTGGGGATTACCTTCTTTCCTGGAAGGTCACTCATCGGTGATTTTAGTAGATGCGGTGCAAATGGGCGCAGCTCCAGGAACGTGGCGCCGGTTTAGCCCAGATGAGGTAATATTGATGGTGCAGGACGAAGCTATTTCTCTGCACCAGCCAGATCTGGCGTGTGGGCTTATCCTCGCTCAGGCGCTGGAGATGCTGCCGGAAAACCTGTTGTTCTATGGGATCGAGCCCGCAGATACAGGCATCGGCTCAACGCTCAGCCAGCAGGTGGAAGCAAACTTACCTGCAATGGTCGAAAGCATTGTGGATGACTTAGGAATAGGCAAAGCATGAATCAGAAAAGAATTCTTCTTGTTGATGACGACCCAGACCAGCGCCTGACAGTTCGCCTGCCCCTCGAAGCTGCCGGTTATAAAGTGTTTGAGGCGGCGAATCAGGTCGACGGTCAAGTAGCAGTCAAGCAGATACGACCTGACTTGATCGTGCTTGATGTGATGATGGACACCACTACAGCAGGGTTCCAATTTGCCCTGTCCTTGCATAGTCCAGATCCCAATTCTGAATTCAAGGAATTTTGCAATACCCCCATCATCATGCTAACGGCAATCCACAGCACCACTCCGCTGCGTTTTTCTCCAGACGAGTATTATCTGCCTGTACAGAATTTCCTGGAGAAACCCGTCGAACCAAAGGTGCTGTTGGATAAAGTCCACAAGCTCTTGGGCGATTAAGCGGAGGAACCGGTGGCTGAGTCGCCACCCTGGAAAACCTTAAACCGGCCGAGTAGGCTGGCTCCTGGCTTTGGCTCTTTAGTGGAAGCCGAGATGCCGTCTAGCGTGAGATGGTTAATCCGTCTGCGCTGGCTGGCAGGTCTTGGCGTTATATGTATTACTCTGGCTATCGAGCCTATCTTCGGGCTGCAGCTTGCTGTAATACCCTTGCTCTCTATTGGATTTGGCATTCTGCTATACAACCTGGTTTTTTACCTGGTTGAGCGCCGCTTAGAGCGAAATAACGCCCCGCCTGATAGTTACCTTAATCTGGCCGTATTTCAAGTAGCGATGGATTGGGTGGCGATGGTGCTGCTCATCCACTTCTCCGGGGGAATTGAGAGCCCGGTTATCTTTTTCTTTATTTTCCATATTGCCATTGCGTCCATTTTCTTCTCCCGGCCCATGGCCTTCGAAGCGGCCATTTTAGCCGTGATTCTGCTCACCTTCATTGCGCTTACTGAATATATCGGGATACTGCCTCATGTCAAGATCATGGGATTGTTAGATTTCCCGCTGTACCGGAACAGGCTGTATGTGGCAGCCGTATTGGCGTTTTTTAGCTGTACTGGGCTCATCGTGACTTACCTGGTTACAACCATCTCTGAACACCTCCGCCGACGCGAAGAAGAAGTGGTACAGTTGACCGAGGGTCTGAGGCGTGCGACAGCCTGGATGCAAGCGTTGAACGAAGGGGCTCAAGCTTTGAACTCGACCCTCGAGCTTCCTCAGGTGTTGAACCGTCTGGTTGAAAATACAGCCAAAGTAATGGGAGTGCGGGCGTGCTCGATCCGTATGTTGGATAAATCCGGAAATCATCTTGTCCCCTTGGCTGTCTATGGTCTGAGCCAGGCCTATCTGGAAAAAGGCCCGGTCGAACTGGATAAAAACCCCCTGGCGCGCGAAGTATTAGACGGCAAAATCGTGAATGTTCCAGATGTATCCACGAGCTCATTGCTCCAATATCCCGAAAAGACCGTTTTGGAGGGCATTTCATCTAGCCTATCTGCGCCTCTGTTTGGCAAGAATGGACCGCTGGGAGTCTTGCGCGCTTATTCCGATGAAAAGAACCACTTCACACCTGAAGACGAGGCTTTCCTCGCCGCTACTGCCGCACAGGGAAGTATTGCAATTGATAATGCCATTGCATACCAGGAGATCGAGGACCTGGACGCGGCAAAAACGGCTTTCATGCGTACCTTTACCCATGAGTTGCGTTCCCCCGTCAGCGTCACGCGCAGCTTGCTGCAGACGCTCAACGCCGGGTATGTCGGGGATGTCACTCCCCAGCAGCGTGACCTCTTGGAACGGGCTATCCGGCGTGTCGATTATCTCCAAAAGCTGATCGATGACCTGCTGGACCTGGCGGCTGGAAAAGTATATGAGAAAATGCAGCAACTTGATGAACCAGTTGCCCTGGAAGAGGTTGTTGAGAGAGTCGTCAACCGGTTTGAAGTTCTCGCTTCTGAAAAGGCCTTGACTTTGGAATGGCTGGATGAGGTCGCTGGTTGTCCTAAGATGGTATTGGCAACGCCTGAAGGGTTGGATCGGGTATTTAATAATTTGATTTCCAACGCTGTAAAATATACCCGGCCGAATGGAAAAGTGACTGTGACGCTTTCTTGCTCGGGCAAGCAAGTCAAGGTCGCAGTCGAAGATACCGGTATTGGTATTCCAGAGGATGCGATAGAGCGCCTATTCGAGGAATTCTACCGCGCTCCGAATGCTAAAGAAATGGAGCGCGAGGGTACCGGGTTAGGTTTGGCGATTGTCAAGGATACAGTGACAAGGTTCGGCGGACGCGTGACGGTGCGGAGCGAGGTGGGTCTAGGTACCCGTTTTGTAGTCTATTTGCCTCTCATCGAGGAACTACCCCTTAATTTGGACGATATTCCTCAAGCGCAGGCCCCTGCGTCCCCACTATAGACTGAACGCGACCTACACGACCATCTTCTAACATGACCTTGATGCCGTGCGGATGGGTAGGACTCTTGGTAAGAAGCCGCGCAACGATCCCCTCTGTCAGCAATCCCGAAGATTGGTTGTGTTTCTCTATGATCCTAACTTGCGTTCCTGGGTGGATTTCATTCCGCTTGGGTAAACTCATAACCTGAGCCTCGAAAAACATTCGCCTCAATCAGGGTAACTTCGCCCGCCATTCAATTCCAGCAATTGTAACCCATAAAAAAAGTGCCTTAGGTAGATGTCAAGTTATAATTGGGCAAGCGCCGGATTTCTGCGTTCCCGAATGGTTAGTGCAACCTCTAAATAAAGAAAAGTATATACTCTCATGGGTAAATTATGACCAAACGTATCATCTTACTGGCCGGAAACATCGGCACCGGCAAGACCTCGCTTACCGAGCGGCTGGGGCGGCGGCTAGATTGGCAATCCGCGTTTGAATCGGTCGCCGATAATCCATATCTGCCCGACTTTTACGCCAATATGCGGGCCTGGTCTTTTCATTTACAAGTTTTTTTCCTCGGGCACCGCGCCCAGCAATACCTGGAACTGGCTCATTCTCCGCAGTCAGCCATTTTGGATCGTAGCATCTATGAGGATGCGCACATCTTTGCCCGCGCGCTGCATCATATGGGCAACATCAGTGAGCGCGATTATTTCTCGTACCGGCGCGTGTTTGACCTGGTGGTGGACCATTTGCCGCCGCCTGACCTGTTAATTTACCTGAAGGCGCCGGTGTCCATCCTGATGGAACGTATCCATAGCCGGGGACGGGCTATCGAAGGCGGGATTAGCTCAGAATATCTGGCGTTGCTCGAATCATTTTACGAGGATTGGATGAAGGCTTTTGATGTATGCCCGGTACTGACCATCCGTACAGATGATTTGGATTTCGTGAATAAAGCCCATCACCTGGACATCGTCATGCAGCGCATCCAAGATAAGCTGGCGGGCCGCGAGGAAGTAATCTTCCCATCCGGTTCTTAAGACCCAGGAATTACACAAATTATCCGTCCATAAGCGAGGGAATCTGCTTTATCCCTTTTGACCGCCCATTAACTATTTAAAATATTTTCTTTGCCAGCGTGTCCAGGATTAAGCCCAGCAAGTACAGCAATCCAAATTCGCGATTGTGATAAAAGGCGGCGGCTACAAAATAGTTGGGCCAGACGTCGGGATAACCGGCGGGTTTTTCGGCCGGCTTAGGTTGGCGGAAGATAGGCAAAACGCGTAAGAAACTGTGCAAGGCGAAAAAGACGACCAGCATGACAATGGTGAAAAAGCCAGTCAGGATCAAATAGACCACAGAGACGTATTGCAAAACCAGCATCCCGACTACGACCACGCGTGAAGGGCGTTCTCCGAGGAGTACCGGCAAGGTGTGGATATGCCTGGCTTTATCCATTTCGTATTTATCGATGTGCTTGCCGAAGATCACACCTGTAACTCCAAGGGCATAGGGCAAGCTGGCAATAACGACGTTCCAGCTCCAAGGATTGCCGGTAATCACATAATAGCCGCCGCCGATCATCAACGGCCCCCAAACAAGCAGCACGGAAATTTCACCCAAGGCAATATATTTCAAAGGAAAAGTGTAAAACACGACAAAGAACACGCCCAGACCTAACAAAAGTAAAGTTAGCCCGCCGCGCAGGTAAACGAGGGCTACCCCACATAACAAGGCAATCAGGCCGGTGACAGCCGCGTAGGTAAGCAACTGGCGCTTCGTCAATAGTCCATGCACCAGCGGTTGAGGGCCATATTGGGCGCGGTAATAATTATCCTGATCGACGCCGCGGGTGAAATCAATGTAATCGTTCATCAGGTTGTTCGTTGCGTGGGACATGATCAACCCAACGACGACCAACAACCAGCGGAGAAAGTCGAATTTGCCGGCCTGGATCGCAAGTATGCCGGCGATGGCGGCTGAGAGAAAGGTCATAATCAGCACAGCAGCACGTGTTGAGATCAACCACTTGGAGATAATATCCAGATGGCCCCACTCTTCCTTGCTGACTTGTGGAATCACCCGCAGCGCTTTTCCCCACATTTTGAAGTTCACTTTTACCTCCCTTTTAAATCTTAATAATCCTTCCGTTTGCTAACTGGCAATGCAGAGAGAATATGGATTTGTCATCCGATAATATCCTGCAAGGCCTGGCAGACCTGCTCTACCTGGGCTTGCGACATGACGCTGGAAAATGGGAGTGACAGCCCGCGGCGTCCCAGGTCTTCTGTGATCGGGAAATCGCCTTCGCGGTAGCCGAAACGCTCCACCATGTAGGGCTGTAAGTGGATGGGAATGAAATAAGGTCGGGCAGGGATGCCGCGTTCCCCCAGGGCTTGCGCAACTTTGTCGCGGTCGATGCCGGGGGCGAAACGCACGACATACACGAACCAGCTCATGCGCGTGGTTTGTGGCACCACCTGGGGGACTTGGACGCCTGGGATGGCTGCCAAACGTTGGTTGTACCAGGCGGCGACGCGTCCCCGTTTTTGCAGCAATTCGTCCAGGCGCTGCATTTGAACCCGGCCTAAGGCGGCGCTCATCTCATCCAGGCGATAATTGTAGCCCAGATAGGTATGCTGTAGCCAGGTGTCGCCTGGAGCGCGGCCCTGGTTGCGCAATGCACGCATCATCGCAGCAGCCTGGTCATCGTTGGTGACGACCACACCCCCTTCGCCAGTAGTGATTTGTTTATTGGGATAAAAAGCAAACACGCCACAGTCACCCAGCGTACCGGCTTTGCGGTCTTTGTAAGAGGCGCCCAAGGATTCGCAGGAATCTTCGATCAATTTCAGACCGTACTGTTGGGCGATTTCATAAAGCGGGTCTATATCTGAGGGTTGTCCGAAGACATCCACGGGTAAAATTGCCTTCAGGCGGTTCTTTTCATTCGCGCCATAGTGTGGCAACCATTGGCGGGCAGCTTTACCGCCTTGTGCGAAGGCTTGCACTGCCTGCTGAACGAGAACTGGATCGATATTGCCGGTGAGCGGATCAACGTCGACAAAGACCGGCACCGCCCGCTCGAAGAGCAGTACGTTAGCAGAAGCAACGAATGAGAAGGGGGTGGTGATGACCAGGTCGCCTTCGCCAATGTAAGCCGCGCGCACGCACAGGTGCAGCCCGGCTGTACCCGAGTTGACTCCAATCGCATGCCGGAGGCCGGTGAACTGGCGAAATGCCTCCTCGAACGCCAGGATTTCTCCACCCATGCTCAGGTTCGGGGTCCTCAGCACGGCAGCGACAGCTTCCCGCTCGGCGTCGGTCAGGTCAGGGGAAGACATGGGAACAGTGATTTTTGAAACCAAGAGGGTCTCCTTTGACAAGGATCTACATTTTAATACGATAGGATACTCAGACCAGCTCGCAGCGCAGTACGGTCACCGTTTGACCCCCGATGATTACGCGGTCTTCTTTCAATGCTACTCGGATCACCCCGCCGCGCGCGGAGGCCTGGTAGGCTAAAAAGGATTTCTTCCCCAGGCGCTGGCCCCAGAATGGCCCCAAGCAGGAATGGGCAGAGCCGGTTACGGGGTCTTCATTGATCCCGACTGCAGGCGCGAAGAAGCGTGAGACAAAATCGTATTCCTCGGTGGTGGATCGGCTGGTAACGATCGTGCCGCGTGCGGGCAGCTTGCCCAGCAAGGTGAAATCTGGTTGCATGGTCCGCACGGTTTCCTCTGAATCCACCTCCACCAGGTAATCCCAGCGATTCTGGCCGACGTATTTGGGCTGCGTCCCTAGAGCCCGTGCCAATTCATCGGGAGGCTGGATTGGTTTTTCGGGTTCGGCGGGGAAATTCATCTCGATCCAGGAACCTTGTCTTTCGGCAGTCAGCAATCCGCTGCGGGTGAAGAAACGGGCTTGTTCACCGGGTTTGAGGTATTTCTCCTCCCATAGGGTATGAGCGCTCGCCAGCGTGGCGTGCCCGCACAGTTCTACTTCCACGGCAGGAGTAAACCAGCGCAGGTTATAGCCGCCGGACGAGGGGTACAAGAAGGCGGTTTCCGACAGATTCATTTCTCGAGCCACTTTCTGCATCCAGTCCTCCTCAGCCGCCTGGGTCAGGATGCATACGCCGGCTGGATTGCCGGAGAAGGGTTGGGAAGTGAAGGCGTCGACTTGATATATAGTAATAGCCATAAAATCTCCTTCTATTCAGGCCAAATTGCGCCGGCGCGCACCAAGGCTTTTTCTGGTACATCCTGCTTGACGGTTGCTCCATTGCCGATCCGGGCTCCAGCGCCTATCTTGACGCGCAGATTAAGCGTAGCACCCATGCCCACCAATACTCCAGCGCCGACCTGTACTTCTCCTGCAAGCATCGCGCCTGGTGATATGTTGGCATAGTCGGCTAAAACGCAGTCATGCGATACGATCGCTCCGGTGTTAATGATGCATCCGTAGCCGATGTGTGCCTCGCTGCCCACGTAAGCGTGGGGAAAGACCTGCACACCTGGGGATAGTGCGGCGCTGGCTTCAACAAAGGCGGTAGGATGGATCACTGCCGGGCAGGCAAAACCAGCCTGGGCCAGTTTTTGAAAGACTTCAACCCGCACGGTCAGGTTGCCGATACCGCCTACCGCGTTGACCGCCAGTCTCACGCCTTGGGCATACAGATCTGGCAAGGCTTCCGAACCACCCAGCACCTGCAGCCCAAGGATCGCTCTGCCAACCGGGATCCCATCGTCGATCACACCCACGAGACGATAGGATCCCAGGCTGCGCAGCAGGTCGATCAATGATTTTCCGTGACCTCCACCGCCGTAGACGAGGATCGCGGTAGAGTCAAAGCCGGCATCAGGAGCGACGACGCGAGGTTTTTCGGCGTTTTCCACCAAAAAGGACCGTACTACAGACTCGGTCACCAGGCGGTCGTGCGGCAAGCGATCCAGAGCTAGCCCCATTTGTCTGGCTAGGGCAAGTGCGGGTTGGGTGATGCGCAGCCCCTCGGGGACGGCGTTCGTTGGAATAGACTTGTGATTTTGCTGAGAGGGGAGTTCTGCTCCAGATGGAACGCTAAGGTCCACCCCTTGCTTATCGGGAGGCGCCCAATCCGGATCTTCTGACAGGTAGCAGAGCAGCCCTCCAGCCGCCACGGTTTGCCCCTGACTGAAACGCAGGTCTATTATATAGCCATCCTGTTCAGCTTCCAGGTCGGCGGCGGACTTGGTAGTCTCCAGGGTACAGAGCACATCACCTTTGGTAACCTTCTTACCTTCTTTGACCTGAAGGGCTGCAATCATTGCCTCGGGCTCGTTTGGATTTAGGAGTGGGATAGTTACTGCGATTGGCATTCTCACTCGATTTTATCTCTTTTTTCCAGGTTGTATCGGGCACCGAGCACCCGGTAGCTTGTTATATCATTTTTCGCGTGGTTTTTATTATATCTTCTACATTGGGTAATGCAGCCTCTTCCAACGGCTTGCTGGCTGGAACAGGAGAATCCTGGGCCGCCAGACGCCGGGCAACCTTCAGGCGCGGGCCAAGGACCTCAACAGCCTGGGCCAGGATTTCAGCGCCCCAGCCCAAACTGCGCGTCCCTTCTTCGATCACCAACAGGCGACCCGTGCGGGTCGCCGAATCCAGTATCGGCTCAATTTCGAAGGGCGCCAGTTGGGTCGGTATGACTAACTCGACAAAGATTTCATGCTCATAGGCCAGGCGCAAAGCTGCCTGTTGAGCCAGGTGGGCCATGTAACCGTAAGCTGCCAGGGTCAGAGAGGTTGGGGGCGCGCCACGCAGGGTAAGAATGAATGAAGGGGCATAGGAGGCTTTTACCCCCTCTCGGGAGGAATAGGAAATAGGGAACATAGGATAGGAGTGGAAATTAAACTCTGCCAGATTACTTGCCTCTTGTAGAGGCAGGAGGTAGAGAAGCTTGTTTTCCACAAATAAGACCGGATCATCGTCTTCCAGGATGGCTTGGAGGAGCAATCCGCCAGGATCGCCCAGGGTGCATGGGGCCAGCACGCGCAGACCGGGTACACCCAGGTAGAGCTTCTCCAGTGACTGGCTGTGAGTTGGGCCGTAGCCGCGCCGGCCGCCCATGGGGGCGCGAATCACCAGCGGTACGCGCGGTTCATCATGAGATGCATTGTCCCCGTACATCCAACTGAACTTGGTGGCGTGATTGATTAACTGATCGGCAATCAGGGTGATGAAATCGCCGAACATAATTTCGACTACCGGGCGTAAGCCGCGTAAAGCCATGCCGGTAGCTAAACCGAGGAAGCCAGCTTCTGAGATAGGGGTGGCCAGCACCCGTTTAGGGAATGCGGTGGAAAGGCCGCGAGTGACCTTGAAGGCGCCGCCATAAGGGTCGAGCAGGTCTTCTCCCAGGAGGATGACGCGTTCGTCGTTGGAAAGAGCCTGGTGGAGGGCGTGATTCAGGGAATCGAGTACAGTAGTCATAAAGCCGCGTAAGAGATATCGGAATGGTCAGTTTGCTCAAACCGTCCCAGCCATTGCGGTTGGGAATGGGTCGGAAAGGGCTTGGAGGTAGGCCTGGGAGACAG
>Ga0209048_10006939_pt1 | contig 10536 bp, 12 predicted proteins | sample FrelakmetCRP12CR_FD_187146 | JGI IMG/M metagenome (GOLD analysis project Ga0209048, IMG submission 187146) | Freshwater lake sediment microbial communities from the University of Notre Dame, USA, for methane emissions studies - CRP12 CR (SPAdes)... | ecosystem: Environmental > Aquatic >... | reverse complement strand
CCTGGGAGCGCCGGCGTCCTCGCCGGCTCCTTGAAAGTGCCGGCCTTTGGCCGGATTTATGCCGGCGGGGACGCCGGCGCTCCCAGGTCGTCATACGGCGCAATACGCTGCCGCTATTGCGCCCTACAAATCAATCTGCGCTCATCTGCGGTCGTTGGGATTGACTTGGATCAAGTTATAGGTTATTAATAATGATTATCATTTAGACATTAATCTTTTGATTTTATTTGGAGTTAGTGATGACGATGACGTTAGGACAACTGGCTGTAGGGGAAACGGGCAAGGTCGTAGGTTTCGACAAGAGCAGTCGGGCCTATCGGCAGAAGCTGTTGGCCATGGGCCTGACACCGGGCACCGAATTTACTGTCGTCCGCTACGCGCCGCTGGGCGATCCAGTGGAGATCCGGTTACGCGGCTTTGCCCTCAGCCTGCGCAAAGACGAGGCCAATGCCTTATTAGTTGAACGGAGCGTTCGATGAAGACCCATACCATCGGTATCGTCGGCAACCCCAACTGCGGCAAGACCACCCTGTTCAATGCCTTGACCGGTTCGCGGCAGCGGGTCGGCAACTGGCCCGGCGTGACGGTGGAGCGCAAGGAAGGCCGCTATCAATACAAGGACGGCGATATCGAGGTGGTGGATCTGCCGGGCATTTACTCGCTGGATGTGCATGACGAGCTCGGCTCCCTGGATGAAAAAGTGGCGCGGGATTACATCCTCTCCGGCGAAGCGGAACTCATTATCAATATCGTGGACGCCTCCAACCTGGAGCGCAATCTGTATCTCACCACCCAGTTGCTGGAAATGCGGACCCCGCTGCTGCTGGTCCTTAACATGATGGACATCGCCAGGGAACGGGGCATCAAGCTGGACCCGGAACGGCTAGCGCGGCGGCTGGGCTGTGCGGTCGTACCCATCGTCGCCTCCCGCAAACGGGGCATTGACGCGCTTAAGGAGCAAATCGACCAGCGGGTCGAAAAAGCCGCCATTCCCACCGCCCAGGTCGAACACGCGCCGCAGGTGGAAGCGGCGTTGGAAAAATTGCTGCCGAAAGTGGCGCCCTTCGCCGCCAAACGGCATATCGAGGCCCGCTGGCTGGCGCTCAAGCTGCTGGAAGGCGATCAGGGGGCGCAACGGCTGACCGAAGGACAGTTGAGCGACACGGTCGCCCGGTTATCCCAGCGGATCGAACAGGACACCGGCGAGGAGGCGGATATCCTGATCGCCGACAGCCGCTACGGCTTTATTCATGCCATCACCCACGAGATCATCGTCAGGAATACCCAGGTGCGGCGCAGCATCTCCGATGCGATCGACCATCTGGTGCTGAATCGCGTGCTGGGCATCCCGATCTTTCTCGCCGCAATGTATCTGATGTTCATGTTCACCATCAATATCGGCGGGGCGTTTATCGACTTCTTCGATATTCTGGCCGGCACCCTGTTCGTGGATGGTTTCGGCGCTTTGTTACGCTGGCTGGGCAGCCCGGAATGGTTGGTGACCGTGCTGGCGGATGGAGTCGGCGGCGGCGTCAAAGTGGTTTCCACCTTTATCCCGATCATCGGTTTTCTCTATTTGTTTCTGTCGTTCCTGGAAGACTCCGGCTACATGGCGCGGGCGGCCTTCGTGATGGACCGGCTGATGCGCTTTATCGGCCTGCCAGGCAAGTCCTTTATTCCGCTGCTGGTGGGCTTCGGCTGCAATGTACCGGCGATCATGGCCACCCGTACCCTGGAAAACCAGCGCGACCGCATTCTGACCGTGGCCATGAACCCGTTTATGTCGTGTGGGGCGCGGCTGCCGGTCTATGCCCTGTTCGCCGCCGCCTTCTTCCCGGTGGGCGGCCAGAATGTGGTCTTCGGCCTGTATCTAATCGGCATTCTGTTCGCCATCTTCACCGGTCTGGTGCTGAAGCATACCCTGCTCAAGGGGCAGGCCTCGCCTTTCGTGATGGAACTGCCGCCCTATCACCTGCCTACCGTGAACAGCGTGGTGCTGCGCGCCTGGGATCGGCTGAAGACTTTTATGTTTCGGGCCGGCAAGACTATTATCGCCATGGTGGTGGTGTTAAGTTTTCTCAACAACCTGGGGGTGGACGGTTCCTTCGGCAATCAGAACAGCGAAAAATCGGTGTTGAGCGCCATCGGTCGCGGCATCACCCCGGTATTCGAGCCGCTGGGCATCAACGACAATAACTGGCCGGCCACGGTGGGCATTTTCACCGGCGTATTCGCCAAGGAAGCCGTGGTAGGCACCCTTGATGCTCTGTATACGCAACTGGGCGGTACGGCGGAGGATGCTGGCAAGTCCGGCGAGTTCAACCTCCGGGAAGGCATCGACAAGGCCTTCGCCTCGATTCCGAAAAATCTGGGTGAAGCCTTGAATTCCTACCAGGATCCGCTGCACCTGAGTAAAGTCGGCGATACCGGCAAGGTGGCCGCCGAGCAGGGCATCCATACCGGGACTTTCGGCGCCATGGTGGAGCGCTTCGACGGTTGGATCGGGGCTTTCGCCTACCTGCTGTTTATTCTGCTGTACATGCCCTGTCTGTCGGCCACGGCGGCGACCTATCGGGAGACGGATTGGCGCTGGACGCTGTTCGTCGGCGGCTGGACCACCGGTCTGGCCTATCTGACGGCCACCGCCTTTTATCAGGCGGCCACCTTTGCCCATCATCCCAGCGTTTCCCTGGCCTGGATCGGCGGACTGTTGGGTGTGTTGGTGCTGGCCATTTTGTCCATGGCCGGTTTGGGCAGCCGTTCTATTAGACCCGCAGAGGCTGCCGTCAGCGGCGCCTGATAGTTATTAGGAGTGATCCAATATGCTTACAGAGATCAGAGAGTATTGCACCGGGCGCGGGGTGGTTTCCCTGCATGATTTAAAAGTGCATTTCCGGGTGGAGGCCGATGTTATGCGGCGGATGCTGGAGCACTGGATTCGCAAAGGCAGGCTCCGCAAGCATGTACCTTGCGGCGGTTGTGGCAGCCGTTGTGGCGGTTGTAATGCGGAGCTAAATGAGTTCTACCAGTGGCTCGATCCGACAAGTGCCTGCCCCGACCGGGGCAAAGCCCACTGTGGCTGAGCGCTTATTGGGAAGCACAGTAAGCCAGCAAATCATAGGCAAAGGCGTTATCGCAAGCCTGCTCGAAGGATTTGAGTGGATGGCCGCCAGCGCAATCGTCCCTGTCGAAGCCGAAGTTACCACCGCGATGACCTATTTCCAGTTTCAAATGGGCCGCCTCGTGGATTAACAGCCGCGCCCGCTGCGCCGCCGTGAGGGATTTGGGCTTGCCTTTGGCCGGCTTGTTCGCACCGGGTGGGGGCTCGCTGAAAAAGAATTCCGCCAGATAGACCGGCACGGCATTGCCCCGGACAAAGGCATGGCCATCACCCTCTTTTTCGCGGCGGACCACGGCGTTATCGACCACCCGGAACGCATTCTGCTGCATGGCATTCAATTCCCCGAGAATCTGCCGGTACGCCTGCTGGAGCTGCAAGGCATCCATCGCCTTGTCGCTCTTGAAATGCTGCTTGAACAGCGCGACAGTACTTTTCTGGACCGGGGTCCAGCGTTTCGGGTCGCTGCTGGGCAGCAGGCAGTTGTATATTTCCGCCAGCCGGCTCGCCGTCCGACTGACCATCAGTCGGGCGTCCCGCAAGGTGGCGTCGATAACGCGCCATTCCCCCGGCTTGAGGGGGCGGCCTTCTTGTCTCTCTGGAAACATGCTTATCCTCCGCGCGTGGGTAGGTGGCTCGATCGTCGGCTGACAGCAGTCCCATGACCACCTGCCTTGGCTTTATTATCCAAGCTATAGACCATTATTACACCCCGCTAACGGTCCCATACTGATTTTTTTACAAGGGTTTTCACTATGAATACGACTGCCTTTCCGAGGCTGCCGGCCGGCTGTGACGAGGCCGGTCGCGGCCCGCTGGCCGGTCCTGTGGTCGCGGCGGCGGTTATTCTGAATCCCGCCAGACCCATTGCCGGCCTGGCCGACTCGAAACAACTTTCCGCCCGACAGCGTGAAACGCTCGCAGAGCTTATCAAAGAGAGGGCTGTTGGCTGGGCCATCGGCGCGGCGACCGTCGCCGAAATCGATGCACTCAATATTCTGCAAGCCACTCTCCTCGCCATGCAGCGGGCCATCCTGGCGCTCGCCACGCCACCGGTCAAGGTGCTGGTGGACGGCAATTGTCTGCCCGCCAACCTGCCCTATCCCGCCGAAGCGATTATCAGAGGCGATCAAAGCGTCCCCTGCATCAGCGCCGCCTCGATTCTGGCCAAGGTCCACCGGGATGCATTGATGCTGGAGCTGGACGAACTTTATCCGGCTTATGGGTTCAAGGACCATAAAGGTTATGGCACCCGGCGGCATCTGGAGGCACTCGCCCGTTTTGGGGCGACGCCGGTGCATCGACGGAGTTTTGCGCCGGTGCGCAAGTGTCTCACGAGAGGCGCCTAAACAACTGGTTGACTGACAAAAACCCGGCGATAATTTTCCTTCCAGAAGGAAAAAATATTTTTACATCAGTAGCTTACCCACGAGTAACCGATTTCTACGGGTTTGGTGGCAAGATATTGATATTGCATAATTTTTTTGGAGTCTTGTCAGTCAATCAGGTATCCTCCATATTTATTATTCTGAGAGAAATAATGTGGAAAACGGCATGAGGCCAAAACGCTATGTTAGCGGAACGGGTAAAGAATGTGGCCAGTCTTTCGTCTATTTGCTTCCTTCCTTGAGTACATCCTCGAACGCATACGGCAACGGCGCAAACTCCAGCTTCGCTCCCTGCCCGCCGCCCAGCAACACCGTGCCGTTCCCGGCGTAATCTATCACTACCACGGCCAGTATTTCATAGCCGCCATCGGGATGGCGACAGGCATCGACAATCGTACCGGCAGGCTGGCCGGCGTCCGCCTGGGGTGAAAACAGCATGTCGCCCGCCTTGAGCGGGATCGCACTATCGACATGGGCGCGATACATCCGTCGCTTGAGCTTGCCTAAATGCTGGGTGCGGGCGACGACTTCCTGGCCGGTATAACAGCCTTTGCGAAAACTGACGCCGTCGAGCAGTTGGAGATTGACCATCTGCGGCACAAACGCCTCGGTCGTGGCCGGATAAATGTTGGGTATGCCCGCCAGAATATCCAGCAGCCGCCAGGGTTCGGCGCCAGCGAAGGCAACGCACGGCGCCAACTGTGTCCAGAGCCCCGCCATTGCTTCCACACTACCGTAAAGCTCGAACCGGGGTGATACGCCCGGTACCCGGATCACGGTCATGTCAGCCTGGTGCATAACCTCGTCCACTTGGTCGGGCGCCACTCCCAGCGTCTCCTGTAGCAGCGACACGGCATTGGGACCCGCCAGACCCGACGGTATCAAGGACTCGCTGGCGTTTTCCAAGGTCACCTTGGCCCTTAACACGAACAGTCGCAACCGCTTGAGCACCGGTTCGACTTGTTCCAGCGGCAGGCGCAGATAATAACTATCGCCGCGCCGAAACAGTCGGAAGCAGGCCAGCATCCGCCCCTGGGGATTGCACCACGCGCTCAACTGGCTCCGCTCCGGCGTCACCTGCCGCACGTCGCTGGTAAATTGCCCCTGCAGAAAGGTCGCTGCATCGGCGCCAGTGACCGCAATCAGCCCCTGCCATCCGCAAAGCGCACAGAGGATGTCGCCGCTAAGGGCGGCGCGCAGCTCCCGTTCAGGCGGGTCGAACCGCACGCCTCCCTCTTCACCAGCCACCGCTCCTAACTGATTAAGAAAGCTCAGCCATTGTTCACTCATTGCCTCAACCTTTACCTTGTCATTGCGCTCTCGGGTACGCGCTAGCATAATGCTCTAGCTGCAAGAATAATTTTGCAGCGAACGATATCCTGATCTGGCGTGGTCATTCAAACAGCTTATCACTGGGGGAACCAGTGACCCACGCTACCTTAGCGAGCCCTGCCATGAACTCTGAAGACAAACCGCAAGAATCCCTGCCGACCATAGCAGACGACACACCGCCGGCCACTGCTAACCCATCACCTCCGCCACCACGGCCCAAGGAAATCGGCGGTCCCAAGGGGCTTGAACCGACCCGCTACGGCGACTGGGAGAAAGCCGGGCGGTGCATCGATTTCTGAAATACCCCATGCCCACCGTCCGGCTCTCTCTCTCCCGTCGCTGCGAATGCACCTCCGGGCAGACGGGCAGACCCGTCATTTTTAAGTGAAGCTGTAAAAATGGTAAGATAAATAAGTGCATCGCTGCTTCCCTCCCCCTACAAAAAACGCCCTTCTTACGACAGTGTGACGAGGTGAACAATGGCAACCAACGCGCGGCCGCTTTCGCCGCATCTGCAAATCTACAAACCCCAACTTACGTCAGTCTTATCCATCCTCCACCGGGCGACCGGCGTCTTCCTGACCATCGGCACCCTGCTGCTCGCCTACTGGCTGGTCGCCGCCGCCTCCGGTCCGGAAGCTTTTGAACATGCCCAGGGCATCATCGGCTCAATGCTGGGGCAACTGCTGCTATTCCTGTGGACTTTGGCCTTGTTCTACCATTTCTGCAACGGCATCCGGCACTTGGTCTGGGACGCCGGTTATGGCCTCGATATCGAATCCGTTTACCGGTCCGGCCGGTATGTGCTCTGGGTTCCTGTCGTGTTGACCCTGATCTGCTGGATCATTGCGGCCTGAGGAGGGAAAGCCGATGAGTTTGCGTACACCGCTCGCCCGCGTTCGCGGCCTTGGTTCTGCCAAAGAAGGCGTCGCCCACTGGTGGGCGCAACGGGTCACCGCCGTGGCCCTGGTGCCTCTGACCTTATGGTTCGTGATTTCGCTGCTGTTCATGACCCACGCTGACCATGAAACTCTGCAGGCGTGGATCGCGCAGCCGCTCGTCACCGTGCTGCTGGTGGCTTTTCTGTTCAGCCTGTTCTATCACGCCATCCTGGGCATGCAGGTGGTGATCGAAGACTATGTTCACCAGGAAGGGACCAAATTCGTATCCCTGCTGGTGATGAAGTTTCTGCTCATCTTGTTGGGCGGTTTCGCCATTATCGCCGTGTTGCGCATCGCCTTCGGAGGCTGAGAGCTCGCATGTCTGACGCTTATAAGTTGACTGATCATTACTACGACGTCGTGGTCGTGGGCGCCGGTGGAGCCGGCCTGCGCGCCACCTTCGGCATGGCCGCCAAGGGCCTGGCCACCGCCTGTATCACCAAAGTGTTCCCCACCCGCAGCCATACGGTCGCCGCCCAGGGCGGCATTTCCGCCGCTCTCGGCAATATGGGGCCGGACAAGTGGCAATGGCATATGTACGATACGGTCAAGGGTTCCGACTGGCTGGGCGACCAGGACGCCATCGAATACATGTGCCGTGAGGCCATACCCGCCATTATCGAACTGGAGCACTACGGCGTCCCCTTTTCCCGCACCGAGGAAGGCAAGATTTACCAGCGCCCCTTCGGCGGCATGACCACCAACTTCGGCCAGGGCACGGCCCAACGCACCTGCGCGGCGGCCGACCGTACCGGCCATGCCATGCTGCATACCCTGTATCAGCAATCCCTGAAGCATGACGCCCGCTTCTATATCGAATACTTCGCCATCGATCTGGTGATGGACGAAGACGGCGCCTGCCGCGGCGTCCTTGCCTGGGATCTGGCCAACGGCACTTTGCACTGTTTCCATGCCCATACGACCGTGCTGGCTACCGGCGGCTATGGCCGTGCCTACTTCTCCTGCACCTCCGCCCATACCTGTACCGGCGACGGCAATGGCATGGCGTTGCGCGCCGGCCTGCCCTTGCAGGATATGGAATTCGTGCAGTTCCATCCTACCGGCATTTACGGCGCCGGCTGCCTGATCACCGAAGGCGTGCGCGGCGAAGGCGGCTATGTGACCAACTCCCTGGGCGAACGCTTTATGGAACGCTACGCCCCCAATGCCAAGGATCTGGCCTCCCGCGATGTGGTCAGCCGTTCAATGACCCTGGAAATCCGCGAGGGCCGGGGCGTGGGTGAGCACAAGGACCATATCTACCTGCATCTGGAGCATCTGGGGCCGGAGGTTATCCATGAGCGGTTGCCCGGTATCGCCGAGTCCGCCAAGATCTTTGCCAACGTGGACGTCACCAAGGAACCGATTCCGGTGCTGCCCACCGTGCATTACAACATGGGCGGCATTCCCACCAACTATCGTGGCGAGGTGGTGACTCTGCAGGATGGCAACCCGGATCAGGTCGTGCCCGGTCTGATGGCCATCGGTGAGGCCGCCTGCGTGTCGGTGCACGGCGCCAATCGCCTGGGTTCCAATTCCCTGCTGGATTTGGTGGTGTTTGGCCGCTCCGCCGCCAACCGCTGCGCCGAACTGGTCAAACCCGGTCAATCGCACAAACCCTGGCCGGCGCCGGCGATGGATAAGATTCTCACCCGTTTCGATCGCCTGCGTTACGCCAACGGCGGAACGTCGACCGCCGGGCTACGGCTGAAGATGCAGCGTGACATGCAGAACAATGCAGCCGTATTCCGGATGGAAGAATCGCTGGCGGAAGGGGTCAAACAACTGGATGAAAACTTCCGTAACTTCGCCAATATCCGGGGCACCGATCGCAGCTTGATTTGGAATACCGATCTGGCGGAAACCATGGAACTGGAGAATCTGCTGGGTTGCGCGGTGGTCACCGTCAACTCCGCCCTTAACCGCAAGGAAAGCCGGGGTGCGCATGCCCGTGAAGACTATCCCGATCGGGACGACGGGAACTGGATGAAGCATACCGTGTGCTGGCTGGACGAAACCGGCAAGGTGAAAATCGATTATCGCCCGGTGCATACCTATACCCTGACTGACGAGGTGGAGTACATTCCACCCAAGAAGCGCGTTTACTAAGAGGTCAAAACCTGATGGCTGAGTTCAAACTACCTGCGAATTCCAGGGTTGTCAGAGGCAAGACCTACTACAGCTCCGGGACTGCCAAGAACCTCAAGAATTTCCAAATTTACCGCTGGGACCCGGACAGCGGCGAGAATCCCCGGGTCGATACCTACCAGGTGGACGTAGGCAACTGCGGCCCGATGGTGCTGGATGCTCTGATCAAAATCAAAAACGAAATCGATCCGACCCTGACCTTCCGCCGTTCCTGCCGTGAAGGGATATGTGGATCCTGCGCCATGAACATCGCCGGCACCAATACCCTGGCGTGTATCAAGGCTACCGAGGAGATCCAGGGCGATGTCCAGATCTATCCCTTACCCCATCTGCCGGTGATTAAGGATCTGGTGCCTGATCTGACGCATTTCTTTGCGCAGTACGCCTCCATCAAGCCCTGGCTGATGGCCCAGACCCCGCCGCCGCCGGATCGGGAACGGCTGCAATCCAAGGAAGATCGGGCCCAACTGGACGGTCTGTACGAATGCATCCTGTGCGCCTGCTGCTCCACCAGTTGTCCCAGCTACTGGTGGAACGGCGACCGCTATCTCGGTCCCGCCATTCTGTTGCAGGCGTATCGCTGGATTGCCGACAGCCGGGACGAGTTCACGGGTGAGCGCCTGGATGATCTGGAAGATCCGTTCCGACTGTATCGCTGTCATACCATCATGAATTGCGCGAAGACCTGCCCCAAGAGCCTCAATCCCGGCAAGGCCATCGCGGAAATCAAGAAGCTGATGATCGAGCGGCGTTAACACGAGTACTACCAGGTCTCTCCCCAGACGGGGAGAGACCTGAGCGGAGGGGCTTATGAGCGAACGATCCAGAATACGCTGGCGTTGCCGGCGTGGCATGAAAGAATTGGATGTGGCGCTGCTGGGCTATCTGGAGCAACACTATGACACCGCTCCGACTGAGGAGCGCCGCATTTTCGCCGACCTGCTGGAGTTGCAGGATCCTCAATTGCATGCTTATCTCATCGGCCGGGAGACGCCTCCGGACCCTGCTGTCGCTCAGGTCATCGACAAGATCCGTGCTGCCGCTCACGCTTGACTTGGTTCCCTCCCGTCGCCTTGTCGCCATCTTCGTCACCTTCCATTGCCTGGCCTGGACGAGCCTGATTTTCTCCAGTGTATCCCTCGCCATCCAACTACCGATGGGGGCTTGCATTGGCCTGTCCCTGCTGTTCAACTACGCCCGCTACGGCAACCCTCGCAGCCGTTGGTTCATCAATCGGATAAGCTGGTCCCCCGAAGGCCAATGGACTTTGCACACCGTCGTCGGTACTATAAAGCCCGTAGGGTTGGCGAGCAGTTATGTGCATTCCCAGGTCGTGATATTGACTTTTGCAACGGGTAAATTCAGCAGCTATCCGCTCGTCATATTACCGGATTCAGCCGACCGAAATACTGTCCGACGCTTGCGTGTATGTCTGCAAAATTTACCAGGTTCTCTTTAAACTTTGCGCCAATGCTCTTCCCCAGGAATGAGCCGGCAAATTTTTATGCCTGAAATATATTAAGATGATCATTCATTAGCAACCCAGCGAGCGAGTGCCTGCCATGTTAGACCAAACAGATGAAAGAAGAGCGTTTACCCGCATAGAGAT
>Ga0209048_10006938_pt1 | contig 10536 bp, 7 predicted proteins | sample FrelakmetCRP12CR_FD_187146 | JGI IMG/M metagenome (GOLD analysis project Ga0209048, IMG submission 187146) | Freshwater lake sediment microbial communities from the University of Notre Dame, USA, for methane emissions studies - CRP12 CR (SPAdes)... | ecosystem: Environmental > Aquatic >... | reverse complement strand
GCCGGAAGAGCTGCTTGAGCACCGACACCTCGTCGGCCGGGCGGCGCCAGTTCTCCGAGCTGAACGCGAACAGCGTGAGGAATTCGACGCCGCGCTGCGCGCAGGCCTTGGTGATCTCGCGCACGCTCTCGACGCCGCGCTTGTGTCCGGCCACCCGCGGCAGGAAGCGCTTCTTCGCCCACCGGCCGTTGCCGTCCATGATGATCGCGATGTGTCGCGGTCCGGCGCCCGGCGGAACCCGCGTTCTCCGGTCCCGCGGCGCCTGCGCCTCCCGTGCCCCTGGTCGCTCCTTCCCCGTCGGTCCCGCGTGCGGCCGCGGCGGAGAGGATCCCCCCGCCCTCCGTCGCGAATCCCCAGCGCGCGGCGATCGTCCGCGCATCGGGTGCGCCGACGGCACCGCCGGTGCGCAGCGAGCCCGTCGCGGAGGCGGGTTTCGCGGTCACGGCCGGAGGCGCAGAGCCGGTTCCGATCGTCTCCGCCGTTGCGGCCGCGACATCGCCCCCCATACCGGTGCCGACCGAGCCGACGGGGGGGGCACTGCCTCCGGGGACCGGCGAGATCGAGGCGTTCTTCGCGGCGTTCGTCGACGCCTACGAGAAAGGACGTCCCGACGCGTTCGCCGCCCTGTTCGACGACGATGCCGAGACGAACCTGCGCCGCGGCCGGCCGGCGATCCGCACCGAATACGACGAGCTCTTCCGCCAGTCCAGATGGCGCCGGATGCAGCTCACGCGAATCAACTGGCGCCGTGTCGGCGACCGCGCCCTTGCGAAGGGCGAGATCAGCGTGAGAATCGGCTGGCGCGACGGCCGCGAGGTCGAGGAGCGCATTGCCGTCGAATTGGAGCTCGTGCGGCGCGACGGGCGTGCGCTGATCGCGAAGCTGTCGCAGCAGCCGCGCCGTTGAGAGGGTCGGGCATCCTGCGCGTCTTCGCTCTGCCGCGCGGCGCCGTGACGGCGCTCGCCGTTGCAGTGGCCGCCGTGCTCGCGTGGCGGGCCGTCGCCACCGGTCTGGATGCCTTGTCCGCGCGCAGTGTTGCACGAGCGCAGGCCGCTGCCGGCGCGCTTTCCGGGCCGGTGGGGCAGGAGACCGCGTCGCGGCAGCACCTCGCACGCAATCCGGCCGACGCGAACGCGTTGCTGGCGCTCGCGCTGGCGCTCGAGCGGCAGGGCCGGCGCGACGATGCCTCCGCGGCGATTCGCGCAACGCTCGGCCTGGCGCCGGCGGATCCCCAGGTACTGATCCGGATCGCAGGCTACTTTCTGCGCAGCGGCGACGAGGCGCAGGCGCTCGCGACATTCAAGCGAGCCGCCGATGCTGCGCCGGGCGATCCGAACGACGTCGTCGCGCGGGCGCTGCTGGCCGGACTCGACACGGGAAGGCATCGCGAATTCTTCGACGGGATCGCGCGCGCCAATCCGGTTTGGTGGCCCGGCTTCTTCCGTCTCGCCTGTGCGCAGGCCGCCGATGCGGGCACGGTGGCGGCCGTGCTGGCGGTGCGCGCGCAGGCCTCCGTCGCGTCGTCCGAAGAATGGCGCTGCGTGATCGAGCGCCTGCAGCGCGAAGGGCAGTGGGCCCGCGCGCACCAGCTGTGGCTGAACAGCCTTCCCCTCGACCAGCGCCAGCGGATCGGGTACGTCTTCAACGGCGGCTTCGAATGGCCGATCTCCGGCATCGGGTTCGACTGGATCGTGCCGGCGCAGGACGGTGTCGTCGTGTCGACCGAAAGGAGCGACGGCACGACCGGCCAGCGCGCGTTGAGCGTGGCCTTTGCCGACAAGCGCTTCGGCGAGCCGCCGATCCACCAGCATCTGCTGCTCGTCCCGGGGCGCCATCGGCTGGAGGGCCGCAGCCGCACGGAGCTCGAATCCCGGCTCGGCCTGCAATGGGGGGTCTACTGCGAGGACGGGCGGGGACGCGCACCGCGCCAGCTGGCGCGCAGCGAGCGTCTGGCCGGGTCGGCGGAATGGAAAGCCTTTCGCGTGGATTTCCTCGTTCCCGGCGATTGCCCGGTGCAACGGCTGCGTCTCGAGCTCGCCAATCCCGGCACGGGCGCCATCACGCCGGCGCCATCCGCGGCGAGGATCAAGGGCACGGTCTGGTTCGACGACCTGCGGATCCTTGTTCTTGACTAGCAAAGGGCGTCGTCTATACTGGGCCATGCCAATGGATGCGGTCCTCGCGCGTGCGGTTTCCGGGGCAGTGGCCCTCGTTGCCGCACTCGCCGCCGGCGTCCTCCTGGCGCAGCAGTCCGCCGCCCCGCGCCCGATCGCCCGGCTGACGGGCGTGCAGGGCAACGTGCTGGTCAGCGATGCCGACGGCCTGGCCGCTGCCGCCAACGATCAGAAGCTCGCGCCCGGCGTGCGCATCATCACGACGGGCGGCGCAAAAGTCACGATCACCTACGACCGCGGCTGCATCGTCGATCTCGGCGAGAACCGGCGCTATACGGTGCGCGAGCAGGCCGAGTGCGCGGCGGCGAAGGCGCCGCCGCTGGGCGCGGCATCGAGTTTCGCGGTGCTGGGCGGCGCGCGGGTGGCGAACGCCGGAGGGAGCGTCATTCGCGGCGATCTTGGCGTGAGCCCGGGCACTGCCGTCGCGGGCTTTCTGCCGGGGAAGGTGATCGACGGCACGATACGGACCGCCGGCGCCGGCGCGACGCAGGCGCAGCGCGATGCGGGCGTGGCCGCGGCGGAGCTCGCGGCGCAGCCGTGCAACCTGAGGCTCGTCGGGCAGGACCTCGGCGGCCAGACGCTCACGCCGGGCGTCTACTGCTTTCCGTCGGCGCCCGCGCGATTGACCGGTGAGCTCATTCTCGACGCGCAGGGCGATCCCGACGCGGTGTTCGTGTTCCAGGTGGGCACCACGCTCACGACGGCCGGCAGGTCGACCGTGCGCGTGGTCAACAGCGGGCAGCAGGAGGACGAGGCCGGCCGGGCCCCCGCCGCGCGCAGAGGGCGGCGCGCGACGCTGTGCAACGTCTACTGGCTCGTCGGCGATTCGGCGAGCCTCGGCCGCGAAAGCGCGTTCGTCGGAACGATCATCGCGCAGGCGGAGATCAGCGCCGGCACGAATGCCGACGTCTACGGTCGCGCGCTGTCGCGCACCGGCGCCGTCAGCCTCGACAGCAGCGTGGTCGAAATCCCGGTCTGCTTCGCGGCCGTTGCGATCGGGCCCGACACGCTCGGGGCCATCGGCGTCGCGATCGGCGCGGGCATCGGGATCGGCGAGATCGACAGAAAGCCCAGCAGTCCGAATTGACCTTCCGCCGGAAGCGATGAGGCGAGGCCCGGAAGGCATCGAGGGCGTGGACCCGGCAGGTTCCACGTTCTTCTGGTGCTTCGCCGCCTTCCTGCTGCTCGCGCCCCTCTACAAGGCGGGCAACCGGCCGCTGCCGCTCCTGCTGCTCGAGCTGGCGGCGATCGGCTTCCTCTTCGTGATCGTTGCCGTTCACCGCGCGCCGCTCGCGCTTCCGCGCACGATGCGGGTGGCGATCGCGATCCTGCTGGTCTATCCGCTGGTGCAGCTGATCCCGCTGCCGGAGGCGCTGTGGCGGGCACTGCCGGGACACGCGGCCTATGCCGCCGTGCTCGAGCGCTTCGCAGTGTCCGAGGGTCCCGCCACGTGGCGCGCGGTATCGGTGGTCCCCGCGGCGACCGAGTACGGCTGGCTCGCGCTGCTGCCGCCGCTCGCGTGCCTGCTCGGGGCCATGCGCCTGTCGCCGGCGCACGCAGCGCGGCTCATGCTGCTGCTTGCGATACTCGCCGGCGCCGAAGGCTTGCTGGGATTGCTGCAGGTCGCTCCGGGCGGCGGCGGAATCCTCTATCTCGGCAACGAGGAGCCGGGCCAGAACACGGCGATCGGCACGTTCGTCAACCGCAACCATCTCGCCGCGCTGCTGGCCATGACGCTGCCCGTGATCGTCGGCCTGCTCGTCTTCGACATGCACCCCGGGCGGCGGCGCCGACAGCCGTCGGCGCCGGCGCTCGCGTCCGAGGTGCGCGCGCGGCGCGTGCTGCTGTTCGCGTCGGCGGTGCTGATCCTGCTCGCGCTGCTCTTCACGCGCTCGCGGGCCGGCGTTGCCGCGGGACTCGCCGGGCTCGTGTGCTCGGGGATCGTCCTCGTGCGCGCCCGCACGGCGAGCGCGGGCGCCGCGCGCTCGCGCGCCGCCAATTACATCGTGGCCGCGATGGTCGCGATGGCGGTCGTGCTTGCGCTCGCGATCGGTATCGAGCCGATCCGCAAGGGCCTCGCACCCGGACAGCTGAAGGCAAGCGCGGATTTTCGCGCGGCCATCTATGCGGCGACGCTGCAGGCGGCCCGCGAGTTCATCCCCTTCGGCAGCGGGCTGTCCACGTTCGCCGATGTCTTTCCGCGGTTCCAGGCGGGCGACCTTGGCGGATACATCGATCACGCGCACAACGATTATCTGCAGGCGTTCATGGAGCTGGGTCTCGCGGCACCGATCGTCGTTGCGCTGTTCTTCGCCGCGTACGTGACGCGAATGCTCGCGCTGCTGCGGTCGGAGGGCGCCCGCACCTTCACGCTGCTCCAGCTCGGCGCGGGCCTCGGCCTGCTGCCGATGATCCTGCACAGCCTGTTCGACTTCGCGTTGCACATGCCGGCCAACGCGATGTGGTTCGCGGCGCTCGCGGGCGTGATGCTGCATCCGGGCGTGGCGCCGCGCGAGCATCGTGCAACGGACTCCTGCCCGTGATGATCGACCTCCACTGCCACCTGCTGCCCGGAATCGACGACGGTGCGCCCGACGAGGCGGCCTCGCTCGAGATGGCGCGCATCGCGGTCGCCGACGGAATCCGGGTCCTGGCCTGCACGCCGCACGTCTATCCCGGGGTGTTCGAGAACGACACCGCCGCGATCACGGCCGGCATCGCACGCCTGCAGGAGAAGCTCGACGCCGAGGGCATCGGCCTCGCGCTGACGATCGGCGCCGATGCGCATCTGACGCGCGAGCTCCTCGGCCGGCTCGGCGATCGCACGGTGCCGTCGCTCGCGGGCAGCCGCTATTTCCTGCTCGAGCCACCGCACCACGTCGCGCCGCCGCGCTTCGAGCAGGCGGTGTTCGACTTCCTGGTCGCCGGCTACGTGCCCGTGATCACGCATCCCGAGCGGCTGTCCTGGATCGGGCACCACTACGCGAGCTTCCAGAACGTCGTCCGCGCCGGCGCGTGGCTGCAGGTGACGGCCGGGAGCCTGAACGGCCGCTTCGGCAGGGAGGCGCAGCGCTACGGCGACAAGCTGCTCGACGATGGCCTCGTGCACGTGCTTGCCACCGACGCGCATGGCACCCGCCACCGCCCGCCGTTGCTCACCGAAGGCTGGAAAGCAGCCGAGAAATGGGTCGGCACCGACGAAGCCTACCGGCTCGTCGTCGAGCGCCCGCAGGCCATTCTAGACAATCGGCCGCCGCAGCACGTGGCGCCGGTGCCGATGTTCCGCGGAGGCCAGGTCAACCCGCTGAGGAGAGGCTTCCTCGCACGGCTCGCCGGTCGCGGTCGCAGGCGATAGGCCGCCGCCGCAAGGTCGGCTTGCGGCGCCCTCCGGCAAGCCGTGTCCTGCCCGTCCCCTTGTCCCGTCGCCGCGACCTTCGCGCGCGGCAGGGAAATTGCTTGAGTGACGCCCTGAGATGCCCCTCCATTTTCGAAGGTCAGGCATCCGCCACGGCGAGGTCGGGCCAGAATCATGCAATCCTCTGTTTTGTCGAGAACTTTTCGCTCCACCCGGCGCGCGGCCGCGTGTCCGTCCCAGCCGGACGCAGGGCTGGACGCAAGCCTGAAGTCGCGTCGCCCGTCGCCGGACTGCCGGCAGGCGGCAGGCAATCCCCGGCGCTGCGCCCGCTGAGACGTCGTCGACCGCCATGCGCTTGCTGCCGAGCATTCCGATCCCGATCCGCAGTCTGCAGGGCAGCCTCCCGGCATTGTTCGCCTTCGTGATCGTCGTCCTGGCGGTCGCCGGGTACATCGTGATAGGGACGAACGGCTCGGCGGCAGTGCACGCGAAGGCCAGCGCCGACGTCGTCGCGGGCGGGCGCGTCTTCGAACGGCTGCTCGAGCTCGATACGCAGAGGCTGATCGAGGGCACGCGCCTGCTGACGGCCGACCCGGCCTTCCGCGAGATGACCGTCGCCGGCGATCGCGCGGCGCTCGGGCCGCTGCTCGCGAGACAGGCCAAGCGCACCGACGCCGCGCTGATGCTGCTGGTCGACGGCGACCAGCGGGTCGCCGCCGGCACGCTCGACTCGGAAATCGGACGCCGCATCGCCTATCCGAAGCTGCTCGATCGGGCGGTGGCCGCGCAGCAGGCGGTGGGCATCGCGCCGATCGGCGGGCAGCTGTACCAGCTCGCGGTGGTCCCCGTGCTCGCTCCCCAGCCGGTAGCCTGGATCGTCACCGGCGTCAGGATCAACGACGCGCTGGCCCAGGAGCTGCGCAACGTCACGCGGCTCGACGTGTCCTTCGTCGGGCGCTTCGGCGACGGCGAATGGCAGGTCTACGCGAGCACGCTGCCCGACGCGGAGCGCACGACGCTCGCGCGCGACGTCGGTGCCAACCGTTACGCACGCACTGACGGCGACGGCAACTCGGAATTCGGCGACACGGCGGTCAGCCGCGTGGTGAACCTCGCTCCGCGTTCCGACGACGGCGCGCTCGCCGTGCTCCAGGGTCCGCTGGCGCCGGCGCAGGAGCCGTTCGACAGAATGCAGTGGCAATTCATCTGGCTCGGCGCGATGGGCGTCGCGGCGGCGATCGGCATCGGTCTCCTGCTCGGGCGCGGCATCGCAGGGCCGCTGCGCGAGCTGACGAGCGCCGCGCGTCGCGTCGGGGCCGGCGATTACTCGGCGACCGTGTCCGTCTCGCGCAACGACGAAGTCGGCGACCTCGCCACGGCCTTTCGCGCGATGCAGGAGAGCGTGGCCGCGTCCATGGCCCGGATCGCCGACCTCGCGTACCGCGACGAGCTGACCGGGCTGCCGACGCGCGTGCTCTGCGCGGATCGCCTGGCGCAGGCCATTGCGGCAGGCGCGCGCGCGGGCTCGCCCGTGGCGGTGCTGTACCTCAACCTCGACCAGTTCGGGCATATCAACGACACGCTCGGGCACGGGATCGGCAACATGCTGCTGCGGGAGGTCGCCGCGCGGTTGCGTTCGGGCATGCGCCGCGCGACCGACAGCGTCGCGCGCGTCGGCGGCGACGAGTTCGCGATCGTGCTGCCCGGCGCCAGGGCAGGCGATGCCCGGCACGTCGCCGAAGCCGTGCTGCGCGCGCTCGAAGTGAAGATGACGCTCGACGGGCACCAGGTCGACGCGCGGGCGAGCATCGGCATCGCCGCATCCCCCGAGCACGGTGGCGATCCGACGAAGCTGCTCGAGCGGGCCGATGCCGCGATGCGCGCGGCGAAGCGCGACCGGCTCCGCGTCGCCATCTGGGAAGAGCGGTACGAGGAGAACGGCGAGCAGCGCCTTGCGCTCATGAGCGACCTCCGCAAGGCGGTCGACAACGACGAGCTGGCGCTCATCTTCCAGCCCAGGATTGCGCTCGGCGACAGCGGCGAGCACTTCGTCGAAGCGCTCGTTCGCTGGCAGCACCCGACGCGCGGCCTCGTTCCGCCGTCCGAGTTCGTGCCGCTCGCCGAGCAGACGGGTTACATACGGACGATCACGCAATGGGTGCTGAGCCGGGCGGTCGCGCAGTGCGCCGAGTGGCGCAGTCGCGGCCTGCCGATGAACGTCTCGGTCAACATCTCGGCGCGCGATCTGGTCGACGGCGAGCTCCCGGCGCGGCTCTCCGAGATGCTTGAGCGCGACGGCTGCTCGGCAAAGTGGCTCACGCTCGAGATCACCGAGACCGCCCTTGTCGGCGACCCGGGCCACGTGCTGCGCAATCTGGAGCGCCTCCACGAGCTTGGATGCCGGCTCGCGGTCGACGACTACGGGACCGGCTACGCGTCGCTCGCGTACCTGCGACGCCTGCCGCTCGACGAGCTCAAGATCGACAAGTCGTCGATCATGCGGATGGCGACCGACGCCGGCGACGCGCTCGTCGTCCGTTCGACGATCGAGCTCGCGCGCAAGCTCGGTCTGTCCGTCGTCGCCACCGGCGTCGAGGACGAAGCGACGCTCGACCAGCTGCGCGAGCTCGGTTGCGACAGCGTCCAGGGCTTCCTGCTGAGCCGGCCGCTTCCTGCGGACGACGTTCCCTCGTGGGTGAAGGAGTCGGCGTGGTCGCGATCGGCGCGAGAGAAGGGGTCGCTGCGGCGGGTGATCTGACTTGCCCTCGCGTATGCCGCCCGAACGAGGCCGGCAGCGGGCCAGGCGGGCGCCGCTCTGCGTGGCGACTTGCCACGGGGTGCGCGCGCCGTTACGCTCGCCGGCGTGCTGTCGATACGCCAACTCGCGAAGACCTACGCCGGCCCGCGCCAGCGCACGGTGCTCGCCGGTGTCGATCTCGACCTCGCTCCCGGCGACTATGTCGCGGTGATGGGCGAGTCCGGCGTCGGCAAGTCGACGCTGCTCAATCTCGTCGCCGGACTCGATCGGCCGGATGCCGGCTCGATCACGCTCGACGGTGTCGAGCTCGCGTCGCTCGACGATGACGCGCTGACGGAGCTGCGCCGTGTCTGCATGGGGTTCGTCTTCCAGGCGTTCCACGTGCTGCCCTATCTGACGGTCGCGCAGAACGTGGCGCTGCCGCTGACGCTGATCGGCGCCGCCGACGCGACGGCGACGCGGAAGGTTGCGGCGATGCTCGAGGCCGTCGGGCTCTCCGACCGCGCCGCGAGCCTGCCGCGCGAGCTGTCCGGCGGCGAGCTGCAGCGGGTGGCGATCGCGCGCGCTCTCGTGCACGGGCCGCGGCTCGTGCTCGCCGACGAGCCTACCGGCAACCTCGATCCGGAGAGCGCGGCACAGGTTCTGCGCCTGCTGCGCGACCAGGTGAAGGCGGGCGACGCTGCCGGCATTCTCGTCACCCACTCGCGCGCGGCGGCGCAGACGGCAGACCGCATCCTCGTGCTCACGCGCGAGGGCTTGCGCGAAGGCGGGGTCGGTCCCGACGCTGGTCAGGGCGCGACGTTCGGAACGGCTGGCCCGAAAAGTCGAGGCTGACCGCGCTTTCGCATGAGCGAAGTCCAAACCGGCCTCACGTTCCGGCACGTGTCCGCGGCGGGCGCGGTGTTTCGCGGCTCGCTGGCGCAGAACCGGGTGCGCACTGCGCTCGCGGTGCTCGCGATCGCGCTCGGCGTCGCTCTCGGCTACGCGGTGCAGCTCATCAACCAGGCGGCGGTCAACGAGCTGGCGCAGGGTGTCCAGACTCTTTCCGGCGACGCCGATCTCGAAGTACGCGGCCCGCGCGGCGGCTTCGACGAGAACGTCTTCCCGCAGCTCGCGCGGATGCCCGAGGTGGCGGTCGCGAGTCCCGTGGTCGAGGTCGACGCGAAGCTCACCGGACGCGACGACACGCTGAAGATCGTCGGCGTCGACGTCTTCCGCGCCGGCTTCGTCCAGCCCGGCCTGGTCGCGATCCCGGCGGATCGTCTCGACACGCTGCGTTCGGAAGCGCTGTTCCCGAGCGCGGCGGCCATGCGTTGGCTGGGCGCGAAGCCTGGCGACATCGTGCACGTGCAGGTGGCGCTCTCCGCCGTGGCGCTGCGCGTTGCCGGCGAGCTGGCCGCAGGCGGCAGCCAGCGCTTCGCCGTGATGGACATCGCCGGCGCGCAGGCCGCGTTCGACCGCCTGGGGCGGATCAGCCGGGTCGACCTGCGCTTGCGGCCCGGCGTCGACACCGCGATCTTCGGCGAGCGACTGGGCGGGAGCCTCCCGCCGGGGCTTGCGGTCGTTCGCCCGGAAACGAGCGCCGCGGCTAGCGCGAGCCTGTCGCGTTCGTATCGCGTCAACCTCAACGTGCTCGCACTGGTCGCGCTCTTCACCGGCGGCCTGCTCGTGTTCTCGACGCAGGCGCACGCAGTCGTGCGCCGGCGCGCGCAGTTCGCGCTGCTCCGCGTGCTCGGCGTGACGCGGCGGCGCCTCACCGCGCTGATCGTCGCGGAGGGTGCGCTCGTGGGCGTCGCCGGCAGCGTTGCCGGCCTCGCGGCGGGGTTCGCGCTTGCGCAGCTCGCCGTGCGCTGGGTCGGCGCGGATCTGGGCTCCGGCTACTTCCATGGCGTGGCACCGGCGCTCGCGCTCGATCCGGCGGCGCTCGCGATCTTCTTCGCGCTCGGCGTCGCCGCGGCCGTCGCCGGGAGCTTCGTGCCTGCGCTCGAGACTGCGCGGACGCCGCCTGCGCTTGCGCTCAAGGCGGGCGACGAGCAGCGTGCGTTCGCGCGCCTGCGGCCCGTTCTGCCCGGCATCGCGGCCCTCGTGCTCGGGGTCGTGGCCACGGCATTGCCGCCGCTGGCCGGGCTCCCGCTGTTCGGCTACGCGTCAATCGCGCTGCTGCTGATCGGCACGCTGATGCTGATGCCGCGCGTCGCGGTGCTCTCGCTGTCGTTGCTGCCGAAGCCCCGCGCGCCGGCGCCGCGGCT
>Ga0209048_10006937_pt1 | contig 10537 bp, 9 predicted proteins | sample FrelakmetCRP12CR_FD_187146 | JGI IMG/M metagenome (GOLD analysis project Ga0209048, IMG submission 187146) | Freshwater lake sediment microbial communities from the University of Notre Dame, USA, for methane emissions studies - CRP12 CR (SPAdes)... | ecosystem: Environmental > Aquatic >... | reverse complement strand
GTTGTGAACATGCGGATGTTCGTGGCGATGGCTGCCGTGCGCCGCGCCGGCCTCGCCAGAACCGGCATAGGCACCGCCCTCCGGATCGAAGGGTGCTTCGATCGCCTGAACGTCGAGATCAAGCCCGCGCAGCATCGCCTCGATCACGTGATCGCGACGCAGCCGCAGTCGATTGGTCAGGATCTGGACCGGAAGATGCCGGTTGCCGAGATGCCAGGCGGCCCGCGCGAGCTTAGTCGCATCGGCGCAGCGGACCTCGGCCAAGGGTTCGGGCGCCGCCACCACTTCGACGAGACTGCCCGAATCGAGGACCAGCGCGTCGCCGTGGCGCAGCATGACAGCTTGCGGCAAATCGAGCAGGAAGACGAGACCCTGCACTCCTGTCATCGTCATGCGGCGCCGGTGACGGTCGTCGAAATCGAGAACGACGGTGTCGACGACCATTTCGCCGGACCAATCGCCGGCTGGCTTGACGCTCAATGCCCGCAACATGCCTGTCTCCTTCGGCGGCCCGAAAGGCCAGACTTCGTCCTAGAAGAATAGGGCCAGCGCAGCAACCGCAATTGCCTCGGCGGCGCTAGGCGGGGCGCCCCGAGCGACGTTCCAACCGCTCGAAAATATGGGCGGCGAGGAAGCCAAAGAGGATGTGGCCTACCCAGCTCATGAAGGAGAGGTCGCCGCCCCATTCCATCAGCAGGAACGGCAGGCCAGCGATCGGCGCGAAGATCCCCAGCGCGTTGAACCAGGTGAAGGAGCCCCAGCTCAGACAATTGGCCATGAGCCGGTTCGGGTTGATGAAGCGGGTCGCCGTGATCAGGCTCACCATCAGCCAGAATAGCCCCATCCAGGCAAAGTAGGTGCCATTGACCAGGGCAACCAGCACAAATCCGCTGAAGGCGACCCAGACAAAGGCATCGAGGATAAAGGCCCAGTTCTTGACCCCGCGCGAAACCAGATAATAGAGGATCGGATAGCCGACGATCCCCAGGACGTAATGCGCCAGCGTCGCATTCGCGCCGGGTATCGGCATTTTCAAATCATACTCGGTTCCAAGAAACCGGTTAACCAGCGACAGCACCAGGCCTGGCGGTTCGAGCGGATTGCCGACCACCCAGACCGTGATCACGCGCGCCCAGATTTCCCAGGCCATCAGGGCGCAATAGCCGCCGATGAACAGGTTTCGCAAAGTGGAAAGCGTGGGCATGGCCGGGAGTTTGATCCAGGGTTCTTTGCCCGCGCCAAACTTCGGCAGAGCCATGTCCCGTTGCCTGCTCGCCATGTCCCGATGCTCGATCGTGTTGAGGAACTCAGCCATGGGCAGCCTATCCGTCCAGACCCGCTTGGTCCAACCGGGGCGACCCGGTCTTCGAGGCACCGGCGCGGGGCTTGCCGGGCACTCAGCCATGCGCCTGGGCCGACTTCACAGACAAGACAAATGTCTGTGAGACGCAGATGAACGGCTAAGGCCAGCACGCCGCCGCCAAGTCTCAGAACAGGAAATAACGCTGGGCCATCGGCAGCACTGAGGCCGGTTCGCAGGCGAGAAGGACGCCATCGGCGGTGACCGCATAGGTTTCCGGATCGACGATGATTTTCGGCGTCGCCGCATTGTGGATCATGTCGGCTTTGCCGATCGCCTTACGAGTGTTGTTCACCGCGACCAGGGTCTTGGCGACTTTCAGCTTGCGAGCCAGCCCACTCGCCAACGCGCGCTGCGAGACAAAGGTGAGCGAGGTCGCAGCGCGCGCCCGGCCATGGGCGCCGAACATGGGCCGGTAATGGACCGGCTGCGGCGTGGGAATCGAGGCATTGGGATCGCCCATGGGGGCAGCCGCGACCGCCCCGCCTTTGACGATAAGATCCGGCTTGACGCCGAAGAAGGCTGGCGACCACAGCACCAGGTCGGCGAGCTTGCCCGTGGCAATCGAGCCAATGTGCTGTGACACGCCATGCGCGATCGCCGGATTGATCGTGTATTTGGCAAGGTAGCGTTTCACCCTGGCATTGTCGTTGTCGCCGGTTTCCTCGGGCAGCGGGCCGCGCTGGCGCCGCATCTTGTCGGCCGTCTGCCAGGTCCTGATGATGACTTCGCCGACCCGGCCCATGGCCTGGCTGTCCGACGACATCATCGAGAGAGCGCCGAGATCGTGCAATATGTCTTCCGCCGCAATCGTCTCCTTGCGGATCCGGCTTTCCGCAAAGGCGAGATCCTCGGGGATGGCACTGTCGAGATGATGGCAGACCATCAGCATGTCGAGATGTTCGTCGATCGTATTGCGGGTGAAGGGTCGCGTCGGGTTGGTCGAGGAGGGCAGGACATTGGGCAGCCCCGCGACCGAGATAATGTCGGGCGCATGGCCGCCGCCCGCTCCCTCGGTGTGAAAGGCATGGATCGTGCGGCCCTTGAAGGCTTTGATCGTATCCTCGACAAACCCCGATTCGTTGAGCGTATCGGTATGGATCATCACCTGAATGTCGTGGTCGTCGGCCACTGAAAGACAGCAATCGATGGCGGCCGGCGTTGTTCCCCAATCCTCATGAAGCTTCAGAGCGCAGGCCCCGGCCTCGATCTGCTCGACCAAGCCCTTCGGGCGCGCCGCATTGCCCTTGCCGGCAAAGCCGAGGTTCATCGGAAAATCGTCGGCCGCCTCAATCATCCGCGCAATATGCCACGGCCCCGGCGTGCAGGTCGTAGCAAAGGTGCCCGCGACCGGACCAGTGCCGCCGCCGAGCATGGCGGTGATCCCCGCCATCAAGGCTTCCTCGATCTGCTGCGGGCAGATGAAGTGGATATGGGTGTCGAAACCGCCGGCAGTCAAAATCTTGCCTTCGCCAGCAATCACCTCGCTGCCCGGCCCGATGACGATGTCGACACCCGGCTGAATATCGGGATTGCCGGCTTTGCCAATCGCGTGGATCTTGCCGTCGCATAGGCCGACGTCGGCCTTCACAATCCCCCAATGATCGAGAATTACGGCATTGGTGATCACCGTGTCGACCGCGCCCTCGGCGCGTGACTTCTGCGATTGTCCCATACCATCCCGGATGACCTTGCCGCCGCCGAACTTGACCTCCTCGCCGTAGGTGGTGAAGTCCTTTTCGACTTCGATCATGAGGCAAGTATCAGCAAGCCGAAGGCGGTCGCCGGTGGTCGGGCCGAACATATCGGCGTAGGCGGCGCGCGGCATTCGAGTGCTCATGGCTTTCTTCCCTTTGCCGACGCGCCCTTCTTGGCTGCTGAGGTCTTTTTCTGGGCGGTCATTTTCCGCGCCGGCCGTTTCAAGGCTTTGGCCGCAAGGGCCGGTGGCGCGGCCGGCTCGCCCTTGTCGAGCCTGCCCATGATCGCTTGGCGAAAGCCGTAGACCTCGCGCTGGCCGGCGAGGGCAACGAGCCCCACGGCGCGGGTCTGGCCGGGCTCGAAGCGCACCGCGGTTCCCGCCGGAATATCGAGCCGCATGCCGCGCGCCTTGGCACGGTCGAAGGCAAGCCCGGGATTGGTCTCGAAAAAATGGTAGTGAGAGCCGACCTGAACCGGGCGGTCGCCCGTGTTGGCGACGCTGAGGGTCACCGTTTCGCGCCCTTCGTTCATGACGATGTCGGCGCCGTCGGCGAGGACTTCGCCGGGCACCAGGCCCGAGGTGCTACCGCGGATCGGCTGGTGGATCGTGACCAGCTTGGTACCGTCGGGAAAGGTCGCCTCGACCTGAATGTCGGCAATCATCTCGGCAATGCCTTCCATCACCTGGTCGGCGCTCAGCACATGCGCGCCGGCAGCCATGAGGTCGGCGACGCTGCGTCCGTCGCGGGCGCCCTCGACCACGAAATCGGTGATCAAGGCGACCGCTTCCGGGTGGTTCAGCTTGACACCCCGCTCCAGCCGCCTGCGCGCAACCTGGGCGGCCATGGCAATCAAGAGCTTGTCCTTTTCGCGCGGCGTCAGATTCATCAAACTCTCCGAATGGCTTTTGTCGGCAGGCTTTCTTCCCTATTGCCAGACCCGTGGCGCTGCGCCGCAGCCGAGGCCGGCAAGGACGGCAACGATAGCTTTGCGCACCCGTTCTGGCGAGACCGACAATATTCGCCCGACCAGCATGCCGTTATAAGCGCTGAACCCCCATTCCGCCTCGGCGCCGGCAAGCGCCGCACGGGCCAGCGCAAGTTCGGCTTCGGCATCGCCCCCAATCGAAAGCAGGGTCGCGATCATCCGCGCGCCGCCACCGAGCGCACGCCGATCAAGCCGCTCCGCAATATTGTCGCTCAGCCGAACGTCTTCGGCAAAGACCAGCTTGCCGGCGCGGCGGATCCGCCAGCGGTCGCTGAAGCTGCCGCGGGTCAGCGTCTCGCCCATAGCGAGCCGGCCGAAGGTCGTGCTTTCGATCACCAGCGCCCGGGCATCGGCGGCCATAGTAAGGGCGAGCCTGCGATTCAAGCGCGCGCCGTTGAACAGGATCGTCTCTTGCGGCAGCCAGCTGAGCTGCGCCTTTGCCGCAAGGTCGAGGGCTATTTCGACCTCGGCGGGCGGGCCCTGGGCTCGGTAGACTTTCTCAGCCGATTGGGTCGTCATGGTTGCTGCGGCGCCGGGCCCCAATTCGAAGGCGAGCGCGGCCCGGTCGCCACCGGCCATGCCGCCACCGGAATTGATGATCACCCCCTCGCAGGCCTGTCCGACGCGCGGGCAGCGGAGCCTGAGGCCGCCGCACTCGAAAAGCCGCGCCACATCGGTGCGGCCGGGATATTTCTCGAAGCGGGCCTTGATTGCGCCGCTCGCCCGGATTGTGCCGGGGACGAGCGGATCGAAATCGGGCTCAGACGGACAAGCGGCGTCGGACATCTTCCTCCACCATTGCGGCACGGTCGCCCGCCATCACGACGACGCCACGGTCCATGACCGCAAAATCGTCTGCGAGATCGCGGGCAAACTCGAAATATTGCTCGACCAGCACAATCGCCAATTCGCCCTTATTGCGCAAATAGAGGATGGCGCGGCCGATATCCTTGATGATCGACGGCTGGATTCCCTCGGTCGGTTCGTCAAGGAGCAACAGTTTGGGGCGCGCGACGAGTGCCCGCGCTATGGCGAGCTGCTGCTGCTGGCCCCCGGACAGGTCGCCGCCGCGCCGGCCGAGCATGTCGGACAGCACCGGGAAGAGATCGAAAATTTCGTCCGGCAGGTAATGGTCGGGCCGGCTGATCGCAGCAAAACCGGTCCGCAGATTTTCCCGTACCGTCAATAATGGGAAGATCTCGCGGCCCTGCGGCACATAGCCAATCGCGCGGCGCGCTCGCTCGTGCGGCGCCAGCGCGGTAATGTTCTCGCCGCGCCACAGGATACTGCCGCTGGCGACGGGATGCTGACCGGCAATGGCGCGCAGCAGGGACGATTTGCCGACGCCGTTGCGGCCCATGATGCAGGTGACCTTGCCGGGTTCGGCAGAGACCGAGACCCGGCGCAGCGCCTGCGCTGCGCCGTAGAAGAGATCGATGGCATCCACTTTCAGCATGTCAGCGACCCAGATAGACCTCGATGACGCGGGGATCGGCGCTGACCTGATCGAGCGGTCCTTCGGCCAACACGCTGCCCTCGTGCAAAACGGTGACCTTGACCCCGAGTTCGCGCACGAATTCCATGTCGTGCTCGACCACGACGAGTGAATGGTCACGGGCGATTTCGCGCAGGAGATGGGCGGTTTGGGCGGTCTCGGCATCGGTCATGCCCGCGACAGGCTCGTCGACGAGCAGCAGCTTCGGGTCCTGGGCGAGCAGCATGCCGATCTCCAGCCATTGTTTTTGACCATGCGACAGGTCGGCTGCCTGCCGATGCCGGTGCTCGGCTAGCCTGATGGTCTCCAATATGGCCTCGATGCGGTTTCTTTCATCGGCCGCCGGACGGCCGAACAAGGTGGCAAAGGCGCCGCGCGGCGCCTTCAGAGCCAGTCGGACATTGTCCTCGACCGTTTGGCTTTCGAACACGGTCGGCTTTTGAAACTTGCGGCCGATCCCGAGCTGAGCGATCGCCGCCTCGTCGAGTTCGGTGAGATCGACCGCCCCGGCGAAATAGACATCGCCACGGTCCGGTTTGGTTTTGCCGGTGATCACGTCCATCATCGTGGTCTTGCCGGCTCCATTCGGACCGATAATCGCCCGCATTTCGCCTGGCGCCAGCGTCAGCGACAATTCCCGCAGCGCCCGATAGCCGTCGAACGAGACGCTGACGCCATCGAGATAGAGAAGCGACGAGGTCAGGACGATTTCATCCATGCGAGGAAGCTTCCTTGGCCGGACGTGCGGCTGGGCCAGCGCGCTTGAGTTGAGCGAAGCTGCCGATCACGCCCTTCGGCAGGAACAAAGTCACCAGAACGAACAGGAGTCCAAGCGCAAACAGCCAATATTCCGGCAGGGCACCGGTGAAATAGGTCTTGCCGAAATTGACCAGGATAGCGCCGAGCGCGGCGCCAACCAGCGTGCCGCGGCCGCCGACCGCCACCCAGATCACCGCCTCAATCGAATTGGCAGGGGCGAATTCCGAGGGATTGATGATGCCGACTTGCGGCACGTAAAGCGCCCCGGCAATCCCGGCCATGATCGCCGACAGGACAAATACCAACAGCTTGTAGTGCTCCACCCGGTAGCCGAGAAAGCGGGTTCGCGATTCGGCGTCGCGGATGGCAAGGAGGACCTTGCCGAATTTCGACTGTACGACGGCGCGGGAGACGACCAGAGCGAGGACAAGAACGACGGCGCTCATCAGGAACAGGGCAATTCGCGTGGCCTCCGCCTGGACGTTGAAGCCCAGAATATCCTTGAAATCGGTGAGGCCGTTATTGCCGCCAAAGCCCATATCATTGCGGAAGAAGGCGAGCATCAAGGCATAGGTCATCGCCTGGGTAATGATCGACAGATAGACGCCGGTGACGCGCGAGCGAAAGGCAAACCAACCGAAGGCCGCCGCGAGCGCGCCCGGCACCAGGACGACCATGACCAGCGCATAGGCGATCGACGAGAAGCCCCACCAGCTGAAAGGCAGATGGTCCCAGTTCAAGAACACCATGAAATCCGGCAGGGCAGGATTGGCATAGACGCCGCGCGCCCCGATCTGGCGCATCAGATACATGCCCATGGCATAGCCGCCGAGAGCAAAAAAGGCGCCATGGCCAAGCGATAGAATCCCGCAATAGCCCCAGACGAGGTCAAGGGCGAGCGCAAGTAGGGCAAAGCACAGATATTTGCCGAGCAGCGCGACCAGATAGGCTGGAACATGCAAAGCGGATCCGGGGGCGGCCAGAAGATAGGAAAGAAGAACAAGCGCGCCGATTAGCGCGACGCAGGCGATGAAAATCCAGTCGCGCGTCTCGAGGCGCGGGCGCGGCAGGCCACTCATGCCTCAACCGCCCGTCCCTTGAGCGCGAACAGGCCGCGCGGCCGCTTCTGGATGAACAGGATGATGAAGACCAGAAGAAGGATCTTGCCGAGAACCGCACCGACCGTCGGCTCGAGCAATTTATTGGCGACGCCGAGCGTGAGGGCGGCAACCAATGTGCCCCAGAGATTGCCGACGCCGCCAAAGACGACGACCATGAAACTGTCGATAATATAGGTCTGCCCCAGGTTCGGCGAGACATTGTCGATTTGCGAGAGGGCGACGCCGGCCATGCCGGCGATGCCGGAGCCGAGCGCAAAGGCCAGCGCGTCGATTCGATTGGTGTCGATGCCCATCGATGCCGCCATCCGCCGGTTCTGGGTGACCGCGCGGATGCGCAAGCCGAAGGGCGTCGCCCGCAGCACCAGCTGCAGGGCGAGAAACACCCCAATCGTGAATATAATGATCCACATGCGACCCGAGGTGATCGACAGGCCGCCGATATCAAACGATCCGGCCATCCAGGCGGGGGCGCCGACTTCCCGGTTGTTGGCACCGAATATGGTGCGCACCGTCTGCTGCAGGATCAGCGAAATGCCCCAGGTCGCCAACAGCGTCTCGAGTGGGCGGCCATAGAGAAAGCGGATGACCAGGCGCTCGATCGCAATGCCCGCCGCACCGGCCACTAGAAAGGCCAGCGGGATGGCGATCACGAGCGACAGATCGAACAGGCCGGGATTGTGGGCGCGGATCCATTCCTGGACCACGAAAGTGGTGTAGGCGCCAAGCATGACCATCTCGCCATGCGCCATGTTGATGATGCCCATGACGCCGAAGGTCAAGGCGAGCCCGATCGCCGCCAGCAGCAGCACCGAGCCGAGCGACAGGCCGTACCAGACATTCTGGACATTGCGCCACAGGGCAAGCCGCGACTGAATGGCGCCCATCGCCGTCTCGGCGGCGGCCTTGACCGGCCCCTGCGCCGTTGCTGCGGCGTTGCTGAGTAGCGCCACAGCATCCTGATCGCCGCGCTGGCGCAGTGTGTCGATCGCCTGCAGCCGCTCCATAGCCTCGCCCTGTGGACGGCTGATGAGAATAGCGGCGCGCGCCTCCTCGAGCAGACGCTTGATCGCCGGGTCGCTTTCACGTTCGAGTGCCTGGCTTACCGCGTTCAAGGCGGTGGGATCGCGCGATTTGAAGACCGCCTCGGCCGCCGAACGGCGCGTGGCGGGATCGGAAGACAGCAAAGTCAGCGAGCCGACCGCGGCTTCGAGCGCGCGGCGCAGCGCATTGTTGACCCGGACCTTCTTGAGGCCCGCGGCGTCGACGCCATCGGCCTTGGTGGCACTGCGCGCGTCAATCAGCTCGCCCGACCGGGTCTTGACGTAAAGACGCTTGTTGCCGGGATCGGCAAGCAGCCGATTATCGCCGAGCGCCTCCAGAATGGCGGCTGCCGTCTTGTGGCCGCTTGCCGCTAATTCGCCGATGGCGTGTTCGGTTTCGGGGAATTTGTCGAGGCTAAAACGGGCCAGCGTGTCGTCGAGTGGATCGGCCACGGCCGGCCGCACCAATCCGGCGCCAAGCACAAGCGCCATGAACAGGCCGCCGACGAAAGGCAAGGCAAACAGGCGACGGGACATGGTGCGACCTGGGCTGGGACAAAGAAGGGAGGCGAGAGAGCCCGCCTCCCCATTGGCTAATTGGACGCGACCGCGCCACCGCACTTGCCAGTCTTGACGTTGAAATTGCCGCAAGACATCGGCTTGCGCCAATCGGCGATAAGGTCGCGCGAGCCTTCGAGGTAAGGCGACCATTCCTGCGCAACCACGGTGCCGGCCGTCTGCCAGACCGTGTTGAACTGGCCATCGGCCTGCACTTCGCCGATCAGAACCGGCTTGGTGATGTGATGGTTCGGCATCATGGCCGAGAAGCCGCCAGTCAGATTCGGAACGGCGACGCCAATCAGCGCATCGATGACCTTGTCGGGATCGGTAGTGCCCGCCTTCTCGACGGCCTTAATCCACATCGCAAAGCCGATCACATGCGCTTCCATCGGATCATTGGTGGTGCGTTTCGGGTTCTTGGTGAATGCCTTCCACTTGGCAATGAATTCCTTGTTCGCCGGCGTGTCGACCGATTCGAAATAGTTCCAAGCGGCGAGATGGCCGACCAGCGGCTTGGTGTCGATGCCGGCCAATTCCTCTTCGCCGACCGAAAATGCGACAACGGGAATGTCGGTTGCCTTGATGCCCTGGTTGCCGAGCTCCTTGTAGAAGGGCACGTTAGCGTCGCCGTTGATCGTCGAAACAACCGCCGTTTTCTTGCCGGCCGAGCCAAACTTCTTGATTTCCGAAACAATGGTCTGCCAGTCGGCATGGCCAAACGGCGTATAGTTGATCATGATATCCTCGGGCTTAACGCCCTTGCTTTTGAGATAGGCCTCGAGGATCTTGTTGGTGGTGCGGGGATAGACGTAGTCCGTCCCGGCCAGGACCCAGCGCTGGACCTTCTCGTTTTCCATCAGATAATCGACCGCAGGAATCGCCTGCTGGTTCGGCGCCGCACCGGTGTAGAAGACGTTGCGCGACGATTCCTCGCCCTCATATTGGACGGGGTAGAACAGAATCGAATTCAACTCCTCGAATACCGGCAGAACCGACTTGCGCGAAACCGAAGTCCAGCAGCCGAAGGTCGCCGCCACCTTTTCCTTCGAAATCAATTCGCGCGCCTTCTCGGCAAACAGCGGCCAGTTCGAGGCAGGATCGACGACCACTGCCTCGAGCTTCTTGCCGAGGACGCCACCCTTCTTGTTCTGCTCGTCAACGAGCATCAACATGACGTCTTTCAAGGTCGTTTCGCTGATCGCCATCGTGCCCGAAAGCGAGTGCAAAATTCCAACCTTTATCGTGTCTGCGGCCTGTGCGGAAAACGCAGACAGCGTCATGGCCGAGCCGAGCGCGGCTCCCGTAAAACGCAAGAGAGTTCGCCGAGAGAAGGACATACGTATCCCCGTGGGTTGTAACGCCTGGCGCGGTGCCGGCATTCGTTGACATGGTCCTGATGGACAAGTGGCGCATCTGCAACAGGCGTGCCAACGGGCAATGCAGCGTTAAGCCGCTGAAATAGCTTGGCTTGCAACTCGAGGATCGGGCTTGGCGGGCGCTTTCTTTCTAAGCAGAC
>Ga0209048_10006936_pt1 | contig 10537 bp, 10 predicted proteins | sample FrelakmetCRP12CR_FD_187146 | JGI IMG/M metagenome (GOLD analysis project Ga0209048, IMG submission 187146) | Freshwater lake sediment microbial communities from the University of Notre Dame, USA, for methane emissions studies - CRP12 CR (SPAdes)... | ecosystem: Environmental > Aquatic >... | reverse complement strand
GCTGTGGTGGCAGTTCGGGCTGGAGACACCGCCGGAGATGATGGGAAGCGGACGGCAGGTGCGTTTCCAGCGTCACTGACGCTTCACCGCACGTCCGAGTAGGGCGGCGCGACGAAGCGGGCCCCAGGCTCTCGCCGGAACCAGGTTCGCTGTCGCTTCGCGTAGGCGCGCGTTTGTCGCTCCGCGTCGGCTTCGGCCTCCGCGAGGCTGAAACGGCCCTCCACCACGGCCAGCGCCTGGCGGTAGCCGACGCTGGCCATGGCCGGTGCGTCCCGGTAGCCCCGGCGGACGAGTGCTTCCACCTCCTCGACCAGGCCTCCCGCAAACATGGCCTTGGTGCGGGTAGCGATGGCCTTGGCCAGTGCGTCCCGCGGCGGGTCCAGGAACCAGAGGGTGTACGGGTAGCGGGTGGGCAAGAAGCCGTGCGCCTGCTGGACCACGGACGCCGGCTGTCCGGTCACCTCCCGAATCTCCAGGGCACGGACGATACGCAAGGTGTCCGCCACCGCGATGCGTCGGGCAGCCGCCGGGTCGACTGCCGCCAGCCTGGCATGCATGGCCTCCGGCCCCAGTCGCGCAGCGTCCGCTTCAAGGCGGGCGCGCAGCATGGGGTCAGGCGGGCCGGCGGATAGCCCATGCAGGAGAACGCGAATGTAGAGGCCGGTGCCGCCGACCACCAGGACGCGCCGGCCGCGGGCGAAGGCGTCCCGAATGGCGGCATCCGCCAGCACTTGGAACTTCGCGGCGTTGAAGCGTTCGAGTGGGTCGACCACGGAAATGAGATGGTGTCGCACCCGTCGAAGCGCGTCTGTGTCGGGCTTCGCGGTGCCGACGTCGAAGTACCGGTACACGGCCTGGGAGTCGGCGCTGACTATCTCCGCGCCCTCCCGCTCGGCGACTTCCAGGGCCAGGGCACTCTTCCCCGCCGCCGTCGGGCCGGCAATGACCGTCAGCGCGGTGTCCGCACTCACCGGAGTCGGGCGGCGAGGGCCGCGCCGAGGCCGTCGAGGCGAAGCCGGACCGGCTCGCCGCCCGCGAGGGGCTTCAGCTCACCCTCCCCGCTCGCCAGTTCCCGCTCCCCCAGGACAAGGGCAAACCGGGCACCACTCTTGTCGGCCCGCTTCATCTGGCTCTTGAGTGAGCCCCCGCGCGGGTCGAAGTCCACGGCGTACCCGGAGCGCCGCAGCTCGCTCACCAGCTGAAAGACGGGGTCCTGGGCAGCGGCATCGGCCGCAGCCACGAAGAGCACCGGCTTGGCCTCCTCGCGTTTGCCGCTGTCGGCGAGGAGAAGACACAGACGGTCCATCCCCATCGCCCACCCCACCGCGGGCACCGGCGGGCCGCCCAACTCCTGCACCAGCCGGTCGTAGCGCCCCCCTCCCCCGACCGCGGTGGCCGTGCCGAGGGCAGGCGCATCCGCGATGAATTCGAAGGCGGTGCGGGTGTAGTAGTCCAGGCCGCGCACCATCCGGGGGTTGAGGGTGTAGGGCGCGTGGATGGCGTCCAGCTTGTGTCGTAGCGCCTCGAAGTGGGCCTGGCAGGGCTGGCAGAGCGCCTCGGTCACGGCGGGGGCCTCCGCCACCACCGCCTGGCACTTCGGATTCTTGCAGTCGAGGACGCGAAGCGGGTTGCGTTCGAGGCGGGCCTGGCACTCCGCGCACAGCTCGCTCTGGTGGGCGCGAAGGTACGCACTCAGGGACGCGAGGTAGGCCGGACGGCAATTCTCATCCCCGAGGGAGTTCAGCTCCAGGCGAACTCCTTGCAGGTCCAGGCCGTGAATGAGTTGCAGGCCGAGGTCGATGAGTTCGGCGTCCTGTGCCGGCTCGGCAGACCCGTAGGCCTCTCCGCCCATTTGCCAGAATTGACGGTAACGCCCCGTCTTCATCCTCTCGTAGCGAAACATCGGCCCCAAGTAGTACCAGCGGGTGATGGCCTCCCGGACGTGGACCGCGTGCTCGATGTACGCCCGCACAGCGGGCGCGGTGTTCTCCGGGCGCATGGAAAGGCTGCGGCCCGCGCGGTCCTCGAAGGTGTACATCTCCTTGCCGACGATGTCCGTCTCCTCGCCGACGCTGCGCACGAAGAGAGCCGTATCCTCGAGGACTGGCGTCCGGACCTCCTGGTAGCCGAAGAGGCGGAACGTCTCGCGCGCCCGTGTCTCGAGGAAGTGCCACACCTCGATGTCCGGAGGAAGGAGGTCATTCATCCCCTTCACCCCGCCGATGCGCTGGCTCATGACAGCTCTCCCACGCGTCGTCCCATCGTCACGCTGGCGCCAGGCTGAAGGCCAGCGTCCCACACCACCCGCCCCGGACCGAACAGGAGGATGACGGTGGAGCCCATCTCGAAGCGGCCGAGCTCATCGCCCTTCTCGATGGGGAGCGGCGTGGAAAAAGTCTCCGAAGCCGCCGGTGAGCCGCTCTGGCCAAGCACGTCGGCATAGGCGGCACGCAGGCGTCCCACGCAGGTGGCCCCGACCATCACCACCGCACAGCGTCCCGCGGCCGTCTCGAGCCACGTCACCAGACGTTCGTTGAGCGCAAACAGCCCCCGCACGGTGCGCACGCTGGCAGGATTCACGGGCCACAACTCACCCGGCAGGTAGCGCCAGCCGAGAATGGAGCCTGCCAGCGGGGCATGCACCCGGTGGTAGTCGCGCGGCGAGAGGTAGAGGGTGGCAAAGCGTCCACCCTCGGCGAAGGCGCGGGCGGCCCCGGCATCCCCGAGCAGCTCGGCGACCGGGAAGGCCAGTCCCTTGGCCTGCAGGCACTCCCCGCGTTCAATGGTGCCTGCCTCGCTCACCGCGCCGTCGACCGGCGACACGACGACGCGTTCACCGGCCTCCACCACCCTGGCACCAGGCTTCAGCCGGCGAGAGAAGAAGTCCGAGAAGGTGCGGTAGCCGTCCACGGGCAGTTCGGCCTCCCCCATCTCCACCCGGTAGGCCCGGGCGAAGCGCCGGATGGCGGCCCGGTGCAGTCCACTCGGGGCAGGCGCCCGGGTGGCGGCGCCCACCGCGCGGGAGAGGGCGGCGCGGGGGAGCAGCCGCACCAAGCTCATGAAGGTCTGGTCTCGCATGCTGAAAGACTGCGACGCTGTGGCTAACCGGCGTCGGGCGCAGGTGCAGGCGTCGGTGCTAGGCCTCCGTCAGCGGCAGGCGGAGGCGGCGGACGCAGCAGCGCAGACTTCGGGACAACGCCCATCACCGCCTGCCCGTCGGCGACGACAATGGCGTCCACGAAGCTGGGATGAGCGCTGCGGCAGCGCCCGGAGTCCACCAACTCGTAGCTGTCGCGCGAGCCCTTGCCCTGAACGTCGACCGGACCGGCAATCTGGAAGCAGTCGGAAAACCGGCGGTTGAACTCGGCCATGGGCATCCCGGCGGTCGGCTGGACGGCCTCGGCCGGCCCCGCGTCGGGCGCCGGGACCGGGGCGGGGGGCGCCTTGGCCGCAGCTTCAGCGGGGGTGTCTCGCGGGGCATTGCTCACGGTGGAGGGCGTGCGGGCGGCCACCGAGGCGGCCTGGGCCTCGTCCTGAGCCTTCTGCATCCGCGAGCGTCCTTCGCGGATGCGGGCCAGCAGTTCACTCGCCGCCTGCGCGTCGAGGGAATCAGGGGGCACGCGCTGGAGTTGCGCCTCCACCTCGCGCATTTTCGGGTCGAGAAACGCTTCGTCCAACCGCTGCGCGTACAGCTTGTTGAAGGACTCCGAGGCCCGAGAGAATTCAGGGCTCGGCTCGCGGTGGCGACTACACCCGCCGCAGGCGAGCCCGACCGCGGCGAGGACGGCGAGTATCCGGGGCACGGTTGTGGTGCTTACCTCACTCACGGCCACACCGCGAGGTGGAAGGCACCCCGGAAGGAAGCCGGGGGGACTCAAACACCCAGGAAGAGCCGCCGCCCGAAGTTGGGAGCAAGGCCGGCTTCATCGATGCGTCGCACCGAGGCTTGGATGTCGTAGGGAACACGAATGTATTCCACCGTCCGCGCCGCCGTGTCGCACACGACGAAGCAAGCGCGATTGTCATAGTCGCGGGGCTGTCCGACACTGCCGACCGAGATGAGATACTGAAATCCGCGGCGGATGGAGAATTTCTGCGCCACCACGTCGGCCACCTGCCCGGCGCCGAAGGCGAAGGCCTTGCACAGGTGGCTGTGGCCAATGAAGGTGACTTCCGCCAGGTCGTCGGCGAAGGGCATGAGTTCACGTGCCTGTTGCAGGGCAAAGACGTACTCGTAGGCGCGTGGGTCCACCGGCGAGCCGTGTGAGAAGCCCACCTCGCCGATGCGGTAGGTGAACGGGAGGCTTTTCAGCCAGGCCAGGTTTTCCTCGCTAAGCACCTGCGCGGACCAGTCGAGCGCGTGTCGAGCCGCGTCATAATAGAATGAATAGTCCATGCGCCCGGCCACGGCGGCGTCGTGATTCCCCAGCAGGGTGACTTCCGCCAGGCTCCGGACGAGTTCACAACAGGCATTGGGCGAGGCGCCGTAGCCGACGATGTCCCCGAGCGACACCACCCGGTCGACACGCGCCATGTCCACTGCCCGGAGGACCGCGGTCAGCGCCTCGAGGTTGGAATGGACGTCGGAGAGGATGGCAACGCGCATGCCCTTGGGGAGGAGGCACCCTAGCAGGGCCGCCCGTCACCAGCACGGTTCTTCCAGCGGCGGGTCAGGGTTCAAACGCTTGCTCCCGAGGCTCCGGGCATGGTTTCAGGGGCCTTCGCCCCTTCCACCCCTCTCGGGACCTTCTCATGCGCATCGTTGTGACCGGGTCACTCGCCTACGACTACCTGATGACGTTTCCCGGGCGCTTTCGCGAGCACCTTCTGCAGGACCGGATGCACCGGCTGACAGTGAGTTTCCTGGTGGACGACATGCGGAAGCTGCGCGGCGGCGTGGCTGGCAACATCGCCTATTCCCTGGCGCTCCTCGGGGAACGACCGCTCCTCGTCGCCACCGCTGGGGAGGACTTTGCAGAGTACAGCCGCGCCCTGGAGACGGCCGGCGTCGATGCCTCGGGCGTCAAGGTCATCCCCGGGACCTTCACGGCGTCCTGCTTCATCAACACCGACCAGGACGCAAACCAGCTGGTGGCCTTCTACGCTGGTGCCCTGGCCCACGCCCAGCTGGCCTCACTGGACCCGATGCAGCTGGGCCCCGGAGACCTGGTGGTGGTCAGCCCAGCGGACCCCGCGGCCATGGAGGCCACCGTCGCGGGCTGCCTGCGTGCCCGGGTGCCCTACATCTTCGACCCAGGCAAGCAGACGCCCCGCCTGGAGGCCGAGCACATTGTCCGCGGGATGCAGACGGCTGCCGTCGTCATCGGCAACGACTACGAATTTGGCCTGATGGCCCAGAAGACGGGAAAGAGTGAGGCCACCCTCGAGGCGTTGGCCCCGGTGACGGTGGTCACCCGGGGAGAGCTCGGCTCCACCATCCTGGTGCGTGGGCAGCCCCCCATCGACATCCCGACGGCCCCCATCGCGGCCCTGGTCGACCCCACCGGCGCCGGGGATGCGTACCTGGGCGGGCTGGTCTTCGCCGTCGCGCGTCAGCTGTCCTGGCCGGTGGCGGGTCGCGTCGCGGCCCTGTCTGCCGCCTACGCCCTCGAGCAGAGGGGATGCCAGGAGCACCACTTCAACCGCGCCGACTTCCTCGCGCGGTACCGGAAGGCCTTTGGCGTGGCCGAGGAGCTGGAACGCAGCCTCGCTGCCTAGGGCTTCACCGGCGCGACAGTGAGGATAGCCTTCAAGTCGTCGTCGGTGAAGTGGATGCCCCCTCCGAGGAAGTAGTCCCGCCCGGAGATGAGGCGGTTGTCGAGCGTGCTGTGGACGGGTGAATTGAAGACGTCGTCGACGCCTGCGCTCAGGAAAAGATGTTCAAAGAGCGTGACATTCGCCGTCACGCGGAGCCGTGGGTACCGGAGCGCCTGGTTGCCGAAGTTGAAGATGTCCGTCTTCAACACGAGGATGTCGTTGAAGAAGTTGAGGTCCAGGCCCACCCCGCCGGTGCTCTCGATGATGCCGAAGCGGAAGGTGGCGAAGTAGTAGCGCTTGGCGAACTCGGCGTTGAACTTGAGGTTGTAGTTGGTGGTGGTGATTTTCTGGACTGCCGGCTGATACAGGCCCGGCGGGTTGGCCGTCACGTAGGAGATGGATGTGTTGCCGAGCGGGTCGTCGACCAGACCCAGCAAGTAGTACTTGTCCGGACTGGGAATGATGCGGACGTCGACTTCGTTTCGCGACGAGCCCGCGTTGAAGAGGTACACGCTGCTCAGGGTCACATCGGTCTTCAGGGCGGTGAGACGGTTGGCGTACTCCGAGATGCCCTGCACCGCTTCCCCCACCTGGCGCCCGGTCTGCTCGTCCTCAATCAGCTTCCCGATGGGACCCTTGCCTTCGCGGATGTCCTGGGTCACCTGGGCGAGGTTGTCCAGCGTCTTGTCGAGCTTCTGCAGCGTGGAGAGCACCTCGCCCTTGCCCGTCTGGTTGGTCTGTACTGCTGCCTTGACCTCGGCCATCGTCGAGCGCAGGTCCTCGGAGATGACGCGGATGTTCTCGACAATCTCCCGGACATTCGCCTCCTGACCCTTGGTGGAGGCCCGGACGTCGCCGCTCACCTGCCGGACGTTCTCGAGGATGGCGGTGATGTTGGCCTGGCTGTTGCGGGCCGTCTCCTCCACCTCCGAGGACAGCTGCGTCAGGTTGCGGAGGATGGTCTGCAGTGACGCTTCCCCGGCGTCCCCGCCGAGCACGTCGCGAAGCGAATGGGTCACCGCCTGGATGTCCCCGGTAATCACCGCCAGAGACTCGAACAGCGTCTGAATGCCCTGCGCGTCGACGACGGTGTTGATAACGCCCCCGTCGGGCAACAGCGGTTGGTCAGACGACCCGGGCTTCAGGTCCAGCAGGAAGTCCCCGAGGAAGGACTCGCTGCGCTTGAAGATGGAGGCGTCGGTGTGGAGCCCCAGGTCCTTACGCACCCGGATGGTGAGCCGGGCCCGGTCTCCAACTAGGGTGATGTCGATAATCTCTCCGACCGGGATGCCGGCCGTCTGCACCCGGCTGCGCTTGCCAATTCCGGACGCGTCGCGGAAATAGGCCACCACCGTCATCGTCTCGCCGCCGGAGAATGTCCCCCGCTTGAGGATGAGCAGGAAGAGGACCAGACACGCCACCGAGACCAGGACGAAGAGTCCGACGCGGAACGGGGTGAGGACTTTCTTCACGGGCCGAGGGCTCCGCTGAGGGAATGCCCTTGCGCCAACTCTAGCCGGAGGCGTGCCTGCACGGGGGCTAGTTCTTGCCAAACCATGTCGACAGGAAGAGCTTGACTACCGGATGGGTGCTGGCCCGCAGCTGCGCCGGGGGGGCATGGGCCACAATCTTGCCGTCGGACAGGAAGGCAATCTGGTCGGCCACCTTGAAGGAAGACGCCACGTCATGGCTGATGACCAGGCTCGTCACCCCGAGCTTCTCCTTGGCGGTGAGAATCATCTCGTCCACATAGTCCGTGGTGATGGGGTCCAGGCCGGTGGTGGGCTCATCGTACAGGACAATCTTCGGGTCTCTGACGATGGCCCGGGCCAGGCCCACCCGCTTGCGCATGCCGCCCGAGAGCTCTGCCGGGTACTTCTCGGCGACGTCATGAAGCCCGACGATGGCCAGCTTGTCCTGCACCCGCTTGCGAATCTCCGACTCGGAGAGCTTCGAGTGCTCGCGCAGCGGGAACGAGACGTTCTCGTACACCGTCATCGAGTCGAAGAGCGCCGCCCCTTGGAAGACCATGCCGAACTTGCGCCGGACGCGCTCCAGTTCCAGGTCGCCCAGCGGGACCACGTCCTCCCCCTCCACGAAGACCTGCCCCCGGTCTGGCTTGAGCAGACCGATGATGTGCTTCATGAGGACGGTCTTGCCAGACCCCGAGCCGCCGAGGATGACGCAGGTGGTCCCCTCCTCGACGTCCAGGTTCACCCCGGAGAGGACCTGGTGGTCCCCGAAGGACTTGTACAGGTCCCGCACCGAAATCATCGCAGTCCGCTCGCCCATCAGTGGAAGAGCAGGCCAAGCAGGTAGTCGAGGACAAAGACCGAGACGGCGGACGTCACCATGGCGCTGGTCGTGGCCTGGCCGACGCCCTTCGCCCCCCCGCTCGCGTAGTAGCCCCGGTAGCAGGCGATGAGCATGACGACTAGGCCGAAGACGGCGGACTTCACCAGGCCCTCGGTCACGTCGTCGGGGCCGACAATGTCCTGCGTCCGCAGCAAGAAGGTGCCCACCGAGAGGCCCTTAATCAGCACCGCGACGGCAAATCCCCCGAAGATGCCTGCCGTGTCGAACAGCATCGCCAGAAGCGGGCCCATCAGCAGGCCGGCCAGGACGCGTGGCACGAGCAGGTACTGCACCGGGCTCACCGCCATGGTCTCCAGGGCATCCACCTGTTCGGTCACCCGCATCGTCCCGAGTTCGGTGCAGGTGGCTGACCCGGCGCGCATGGTAATCATCAGCGCCGAGAGCACCGGGGCCAATTCCCGGGTGATGGTGATGGCCACCGTGGGGCCGACCAGGCTCTCCGCCCCGAAGCGTTCGAACGCGCTCCAGGACTGGGTGGCGAACACCATCCCGGTGAAGAGGCCGGTGAGGGCGACGATAAGGACCGAGCCGACGCCGACGAAGTCGAATTGGGCAAAGAGGTTCTCCAGCCGGAAGGGCGGCCGGAGCATCCAGCGCGCCACCGAAGCGCCCAGGGACAGCACTCCGACGAAGGCCTCCACGCCAGCGATGACCCGCTCGCCGACCCACGCCACGGCCGCGGTCAGCGCTGCGGCACGCCCTGGCGGCCTCTCCACTTCATCGGTCATCGCTCCGGCCCCATCCTAGGGCACCGGCCGCACGCCGGCACCCGCGGTGGTGCGGACCGCCACCCGCGGCACCCTGGCCCCCACCCCACACAGGACTTCGTAGGGGATGGTCTCAAGCCACCCGGCGAGTTCGACTGCCCCCACCTCCTCGGTCCCCTGGCGGCCCAGGAGGACCACCTCGTCCCCGAGCGCGGCACCGGCGACGTCGGTGACGTCCACCATGCAGAGGTCCATGCACACGCGGCCCACCACGGGCGCGCGCTGCCCCCGCACCAGCACCTGGCTGCGGTTGGACAGGCGCCGCGGGTAGCCGTCGGCATAGCCCACCGGCAGGGTGGCAATCCGCGTCGGCCGCCGCGCCGTCCACGTCCCCCCATAGGAAACGGCTGTTCCGGGAGGCACCGTCTTCAGGTGCACCACCGCCGTCTTCCAGCTGAGCACGGGTTCCAGGGGCTGGGGCGTGACAATCCACGGCGCGGGGGAGACCCCGTACAGGGCCAGGCCCGGGCGGACGAGGTTGAGGCTTTCGCCCTCGCGGGCCGTCGGCAGGGCCACCAGCGCCGCCGAGTTGGCCAGATGACGCCAGCGCGGCCGAACGCCCGCCGCGTCCACCTGGGCCAGGACGGCCCGAAACTTCTGGAGTTGCTGCTGAGTGACGGCCGCATCGGCCAGGTCGGCGTTGGCGAAGTGGGACATCACCCCCTGGATGTCCACCTGCAGGGCGCGGGCCCGGGCCAGCAGCGCCGGCACTTCCTCGGGCTGCGCCCCCAGGCGCGCCATCCCGGTGTCCACCTTGAGATGTGCCCGTGGGATGGCGCCCAGCTTCTGCGCCGCGGCGGCGAGGGCCTCCAGGTGGTCCTCCCGGAAGACGGCCGGGACCAGGCCCGCCCGGACCATGCTGTCCCAGCCCCCCTCGTAAGCGCCGCCGAGCACCAGAATCTCCGTGCCCACCCCGGCGTGCCGCAGCGCGAGGCCTTCTTCGAGGAGAGCGACCCCCAGCAGTTCGACCCCTTCCGCCTCCAGGGCCGGGGCGATGAGCGCAGCCCCATGGCCATAGGCGTCAGCCTTCACCATGGCCAGCAGGGCAACTCCCGGGGCGAACTTCCTCAGCGCCCGGACGTTGCGCACCAAAGCGCCCAAGTCGACCTCGGCGCGCGTCGGGCGAATGCGGGGGAGCTCCATGCCGATGTCACCCGCGGGCGGGCGGCGACGCGAAACGCGTACCGTTGGAGACTGGGCGAGTCAAGGTGTGGTTCCTGAGCCACGCTTCCGTGCCATAGGATGGATGCTCTTCACGGGGCGGGCCACAGCCCGTTCGAGCGGAGGTATGGGTGACGCGGGTCGGCGGAGACGTGGACAGCTTCTGCGGCAAATGCAAGATGGTGCTTGCCCACACCGTGCTGGCGATGGTCGGGAGTTCCATCGCGCGAGTTCGCTGCAACACCTGCGGCTCCGACCACGCCTTCCGCCGGACGCCGGGGACTCCGGCGCCGGAGCGCACCACCAGCCGTCCAGCCCGCGTGGTCCTCGGCTTCGAGGCGCAACTCCAGGCGCGGGGCGTCGAGACGGCCCGGGCGTACAGCCCGCGGGCAACGTTTCAAGTGGACGAAGTCATTTCCCATCCCACCTTCGGCCTCGGCATCGTCCGGGCCGTTCGTCAGGACAAGGTGGACGTT
>Ga0209048_10006935_pt1 | contig 10537 bp, 8 predicted proteins | sample FrelakmetCRP12CR_FD_187146 | JGI IMG/M metagenome (GOLD analysis project Ga0209048, IMG submission 187146) | Freshwater lake sediment microbial communities from the University of Notre Dame, USA, for methane emissions studies - CRP12 CR (SPAdes)... | ecosystem: Environmental > Aquatic >... | reverse complement strand
TTAAATACTATCAGATAATTGCGCCCGGGGGAATAGGAGGGGATATATCGCCTTAGAATCTTGATTATGCTTTGAGTCCGTCTTCGCCGGTTTTTCAAATATCGAAGAAATACTTTATTATCTTGCCTGACACCATTTAGTTAGGATTTCTTTAATAAAATTTCTTGACAAGCTGCTTGCTGCATTATAAAGTTGGCGTAAAAAAATCCCGGGCTTCAAGATTTTTAAAGCGGCGTTCTTACTTAAGAACGATACCGCAGTCTCCCTGGGGAGGGCAAGTAAAAAGGAAAAGTCGCATTAAAGAGTGACAAAATTATAGCCATGGTCGGCTGTGACCAAGAAGTGCAAACAACAAGAACCATTAACGATAGGGAAGGAAGCCAGCAAAACTATGGTTAAAGGAGGATTAAAAATGGGAAAGGAACGCAAGATTCTGGGATTGGTTTGCTTAGTTGGGATGTTTTTTTTGATGCTGACTCACGCCACCTTTGCTGACGACGAGGTAAAAATTGGGGCTTCAATTTCCCTCTCCGGGAAGATGGTGCGAGAAGGGACGGCCCTCAAGGATGGGTACACCTTCTGGGCAGATTGGGCAAACGCCAAAGGAGGAATTAAAGTCGCTGGAAAACAATACAAGGTCAAGATGGTTTATTATGATGATGAAAGCAACGGTCAAACCTGCGCAAAATTGATTGAGAAACTGATCACCGAGGACAAGGTGGATATGATCTTGGGACCATATGCAAGCAGCATGGCAATGCCTGCAACCACTGTCTCGGAGAGGCACCGTTATGTCATGATTCTTCCTATAAACAACTCTGATCAATTGTATTCTCGGGGTTATAAATATATCTTCTCTCAGGCCCCCGTGGCTAGTGAAGAAGGTTGGCCCATGATGGATATGTTTAAATCTCTTTCAAAACCACCTAAGACGATTGCCATCCTTGCCTCTAATAGTACCTATTCCTTGGTGGTCGCTAACGGACTAAATGGTTACTGCAAGAAGCTCGGAATGGATGTTGTTGTTTTTGAGAAGTTCCCGGAAGAGACGAGCGACCTTTCTTCGCTGTTGGCTATTGCAAAAACAAAAAATCCAGATGTTCTTTATGGCTGTGGGTATTTCGAACACTCCGCGCTTATCACCCGTCAATTGAAAGATTTGGGGTTTACCCCTAAAGCCTGTGCATTTGGCATCGGCCCTCAGCTGCCGGACTTTGTCACAACCCTCGGAAAGAATGCCGACTACGCGTTGGCGCCCAGCTATTGGACAACAACGATGAAATATAGAGACCCTGCTTTTACAATACCTGAATATAGCGAAATGTTCAAAAAGCAATTCGGACATTATCCTACTTACCATGCCTCTCATGGAACTGCAGCAGGGCGACTCCTTCAGAGGGCCCTGGAAAGAGCTGGGAGTTTTCAGCAGGACAAGATTCGTGAAGCTTTGAGTAAAATTGAATTGACCGATACGATCCTCGGTGAAGTAAAATTTGACGAGGCGGGAAGGAATATTTGGGGCAAATTGGGCGTCCTTCAGATCCAGAAGGGTCAACAAGTAATAGTATACCCTGAGAAAGCCGCGGAGACGAAGGTGATTTATCCTGCAGTTCCATGGGGGGAAAGATAGGCTTTAACTGCGGGCTGGGCTGCAATTAGCCCAGCCCGATGTATCGATATTTACCGTCTCTGGCCAGGTATGATAAATGCTGTTTGCACAAGCTCTGATTAATGGTATTTTGGTGGGTGCCCTATACAGTTGTGTTGCCGTGGGATTCTCATTGGTTTGGGGCGTATCTAATATCATTAATCTTAGCCATGGTATTTTTGTCATTTTGGGGGCCTATACCACCTTCTGGCTGTTCACATTTTTTCACATCGATCCTTTCCTTACGATTCCAGTTTCTGCAGCTACCTTATTCATCCTAGGTTTCTTAATTCAGAAACACCTCCTCAATTACGTGGTTGGACCATCGCAGCGGTCAGGGATGGGAGTTTTCATGTCTTTGATCCTGACCTTTGGATTGGCTCGTATGCTTGAGAATTTCATGATGGGAATATGGTCCGGCGACTGGCGGACAGTCACGACGAGTTACACAGGACTTTCCCTCATGATCGGGGGGATAAGTATTCCTTACATTCGAATCGCAGTCTGCCTCATCGCCTTAATTAGTACTTGGTTACTCTCTGTTTTTCTCAATCGAACTCGGACTGGTATGGCGATCCGGGCAATCACCTTTAGCTTTGATGGAGCTCAGATTGTAGGAATCGACATAGCCTTTATCTTTTCAATTACTTTTGCCATTGGCGCTGCCTTAGCAGGTATCGCCGGATCTTTAGTGTCGTTGATTTACAGCTTTTCTCCTTTTCTTTCGACCCCCTACCTTTCCTGGGCGTTTGTGATTGTGGTTATGGGGGGGCTCGGGAGTATATTTGGTGCAATCATCGGAGGGGTTCTTCTGGGTGTTATCGAGTCCTTAGCCACTGTTTATGTGGGGCCTGGCTATCAACAGGCTATTGGTTTTATCATTCTTGTCCTCTTGCTCGTTTTTCGGCCTCAAGGTCTTTTTGGAAAGCAATTCTTAAAATAGACGGATGATGATTATGCAGGAAAAATGGAGGGTTTACCTAATCATCGGAGTATTTCTCTTGATCCTTATTATTCTTCCCTTCATGAGCAATAAATATTGGATAAGAATATTTACCACTATCTTCATGTATACAACTTTAGCCCAAGCAACGAATATTCTCATGGGCTTCGCTGGTCTTGTTCCCTTCGGAAATGTGGTATTTTTTGGAATAGGGGCGTATCTCACCGGCATTTTAATGGTTGATTTCGGGCTTTCCTTCTTCCCTGCCCTTATCTTTGGCGCGGTGGTCTGTTTTGCCTTTGCCTCTGTCATTGGCTATCCCATTTTGAAGCTGAAGGGCCATTACTTTGCGATTGCCACGATGGGGGTCAGTGAAGCAATCAAGCAAATCGCCACTAATATCCAGATTACCCGCGGCGGGATGGGCTTTAACCTTCCTTTAATTCCTCTGAAGATTGAAGCCGCTTACTTCTTTTTTTATTTTTTAATGTTTAGCGCAATGGTGCTGGTCACACTTGCCACCTATTGGATTTCAAGAAGCCGAATTGGATATGCCCTACGGGGCATTATGTCAAACGAGGAAGGGGCTAAGTCTCTTGGGATTAATACCGCTTATTATAAATTAGTCGCCTGGGGAATTAGTGCCTTTTTCACAGGTATTGCAGGCGGCATTTTTGCCTATTGGTACGCCTACATTGATCCACCCAGTGTTTTTGATATCGGGATTGCAGTTCGATTCATCATCATGCTTCTTCTAGGCGGCGCCGGAACCATTATCGGGCCTTTTCTTGGAGCTTTTTTTATTGAGCTCTTAACGGAAACGATATGGAGTAAGTTTCTCTTCCTCCACCTAGGCGTTTTGGGGGCAATTATCGTTTTGGTCGTTATCTTCATGCCTAAGGGATTTATGTGGTTCTATCGACAGCGTTTCAGTCTCAGTGCCCTCCTCGAAAATGTGAGGAAAGGGAAACTGTGATTTGAAGAACTTGAGGTCGGGGATGGATGTATTGCTCGAAGTCGAAAATGTAAGTAAATTCTTTGGAGGGCTGGGAGCCAACCAGAATTTGACTTTTAATATCGAAGGAGGTGAAATCATAGGTCTTATCGGCCCTAATGGATCGGGCAAAACAACTCTGATCAATGTAATCACGGGCAACTACACAGCTGACAGTGGAAGAATACGGTTCATAGGCCGCGATATCGTGGGGTTAACGCCCTATGTCATTAATCGGCTTGGAATTGCAAGAACCTACCAAGTGGTTCAGCCTTTTGTCGGGATGAGCGTCCTGGAAAATGTTGCCACGGGTGCTCTCTTTGGCCGATCGGGGAAGAATCGAACATTGAAGGCTGGCCTGGAAAAAGCCAACGAGGTACTGGCCCTTTGCCGTATTGTGGACAAAAGGAATGAACTCGTAGAAAATTTGACGATAGCTGACGTTAAACGACTGGAGATTGCAAAGGCCATGGCAACCGATCCTCATCTTCTTTTGTTGGACGAGGTGATGGCTGGGTTAAGTCCAAAAGAGATTGATGATGCTTTGGAAATTATCGCAAAGATAAATAAAATGGGGGTCACACTTTTAGTCGTGGAGCACGTGATGAAGGCTGTCATGGCTATCTCACATCGTGTTATTGTTTTGCACCAAGGAAAGTTGATGGCTATTGGAAATCCGGAAGCCATTGTGAAAGATGAGCAAGTAATCAAAGCCTACCTTGGGGAAAAATATGTCACCCGCCGTAAGAAGTCTGGAGGTAGTTAAAGCAAGAATGGCGCTGGAAATTGCCGGTCTTTATGCTGGATACAATGAAATTAACATCTTGTGGGATATCCATCTCACAGTGAAAGAGGGAAAATGCGTTGCCCTCGTAGGATCAAATGGAGGGGGGAAATCAACCCTGCTTAAGACCATCGCGGGATTAGTTAAGCCCTCGCGAGGAAACATCCACTTCGATGGGGCCGACATTACCAACTTAAAATCGCCCCAAATCGTTAAGCATGGTATTAGCCTTATTCCTGAGGGATACAAATTATTTAGAGGAATGACCGTCCACGAAAATTTACTCTTAGGCGCTTATCAGATAAAGGATCGGAAATTGATCTTGGATCAGATAGAAAAGATATATGAAATCTTTCCCGAGATGAAGGAGAGGCAAAAACAGCTGGCTGGAACGATGAGTGGAGGCCAACAGCAGATGTGTTCAATCGGAAGGGGGTTGATGTCCAATCCTAAGTTATTGTTGATTGATGAGCTTTCCCTTGGCTTGGCTCCTTTATTAGTAGAATTATTGGTTAAGAAAATAAATGAAATACACAAGAAAACGAACATGAGCATTTTGCTTGTTGAACAGGATGTGGAAACTGCTTTTTCGATTGCCGATTATGGATATGTTATCGAATCAGGACATGTAACCCTTCAGGGGAAGGCGAAAGACCTCCTTGAGAATCCAACCATTGTGAGCAGCTACTTGGGGTTATGAATTTACATTTAGAGGTTGGTCATCTAACGTTTTCTTCTTTAAATTAGTGAATAAATTATGTCGGAAAATCATTTAGGAGGTAAATTATGAAGAGCGTGGATACGGTCATCAAAAACGGAAAGGTATACACCAGTAGGGATCTGTTTGAGGCAGACATTGCGATTCGGGACGGGAAGATCGTTGGGATTGGGCAATCGGAATACTTCCATAAAGCCGATGAAGTGATTGATGCAAAGGGGAAGTGCATTATCCCCGGCCTGTGGTACCCACACTGCCATTTCAGAGATCCTGGACTGACCAACAAAGAGGATTTTGAATCTGGACATCGATGTGCCGCTGCAGGTGGAGTGACCTTCACAATCGATCAAACCAATACCGACCCCTATCCCAGCAACCTGGAAAACTGGAACGTCAAAAGTGAAGAAGCGAAGAAGAAATGTATCGTAGATTATAATCATTATGCGGCGGCTTTGGTTACTGAGGAAATTCCCAAATTGGCCAAAACGGGCACCATTGGGTTCAAAATGTTCAATACAATACATCCTAAAGAGGTTTATCCGTATATTTCCGATTTGGCGGTGACAAATCACGGCTTGATGTATGAACTGTACGAAGCGGTGGCAAAAACAGGGATGACCATTTCGGTCCATCACGATGATAGTGAATGGGTCAAGTGGATGGTCACAAAAGAGTATTTAAATAAAGGGAAAACAACTGCCAATGATTTTCATGAGGCTTATCAGCGGGGCTTTATGTACGGCCATGGTATGGTAATGGGACTTTCTGTCTCTCTTTATATCGCGAAGTTAACCGGTGTCAGGTTATATGTACTCCACGCAGGGATGGAAAAAGAATATGATATCGAATTGGTCCGGCATGCCCGATCCCTTGGCCAGACAGTATATACCGAACTTGAAATGTTACCCTATCTAGTAGATAAAAAGAGGGCGGATAAATATGGACCTTATGCTGTCCCGTGGGGAAAGGATCCTAAAATAGCTTGGGATCTCATCAAAAATGGATGGGCGGATGTAGCACTGATTGAACATGCGCCACACACCCCTGCAGAAGTAGATCCCGGATGGAAAAACATGTGGGACATTCCATTGGGATTGTTGGGAATCCAGGAATTTTTACCGATTATGCTGACAAATGTCAATCGAGGGAATATCTCCCTCCATGATTTGATCCGAGTGACATCTGAGAACCCGGCAAAGATCTTTGGCTTGTACCCGTTGAAAGGGGCTATTCAGATAGGATCGGATGCAGATTTGACAATCGTTGATATGGAAAAAGAACAGAAATTTACAAAGGATATGGTTCTCTCCAAATCTGGTTGGACTCTTTTTGATGGTGAAACATTTAAAGGATGGCCCATTCAGACATTGGTAAGGGGAAAAACCGTCATGAAAAATGGAAATATAACAGGCAAGCCAGGACAGGGTAAATTTATTCCTAGAAAAGTTGTGACCGGAGAGGTAAGAAAATAAATAAATAAATATTCTTTTTAAATTCCTTTGCCGGATGCTCGGCGGCTTGCCGTGCGGATGAAGGCAAAAAGCGAAGGCAGGGTCGGAAATGGCTCTGCCTTTTTTAATGTCTACATATTGGGGTGCAGGTCTTTAGGCAAAAAGTTTCGTTCACTGCTGAGCCTGTCGAAAAACCCTTAAATCTTGTTTTTCCGATCCTCTAACTTATTGATTTTACAAGATCAGATTTTTCCGGATTTGACTCTTTCGACAGGCTCGCTATTGTTCTTCTATTTTTGCCCTTTTCAAAATGTTTCTATTTGATTCGGATATCCGCTATTTGGGGAGCCTATTGTTCATCCCTTGTCCAAACATATCCTCTCTGAAAAAGAGGTACTAAATAACGTCTGGGTTTTTCAAATAAGTCAGAAACAACTATCTTTTCTGTTTTCATATCTCCTCGTCTAAATATTACCCGATGCTGGAGGTATCTTGACTATTTTGAGATGAAATTTATAACTTTCCATCAAGGCATTAAAAAATAAAGAAGGCATAAAAACCCCCCATTTCTCTATCTGCAAGAAATGGGGTCCAGAAACATTAAGGCATACCTTCCTCCCAAGCAAGGCGATTGGAGAGCATATTTCTGGGAGGATGATAGCAAATGCGGAAAGAATGTCAAGATTCCGTTTGAGGATTGGGAGGGCCCGGCTTTTTTCTTTGACAGCCGAGGGGAAGGTGAATCCTGTAATGGGTATTGACTTACCTCCTTGAACTTTATAGAATCCAATCAAAATTTGACCATTTCATAGACAGCTGGTTTCGCTTTCAAAAAAACCTAACCAGCCAACAAGCCTTTGCGCGAGCATCATCCAAAAAAATATTGAGGTAGCAGGGAATTATCAATGCCGGCAAATCATAATAATGACTTGGAAAAGCGGCTCTGGGCGGCGGCGGATCAGCTTTGGGCTAATTCCAGCCTCAAACCCTCGGAGTTTTCCAACCCCGTTCTTGGCCTGATCTTTCTCCGGTACGCCGATCATAAATTTACCATGGCTGAGGCTCATCTTGCCAAGACTTCCACCGGCAGCGGGCGCCGGAAGGTGGGGAAACTGGATTACCAGGCCATGGGGGTCCTTTACCTTCCGGAGAAGGCTCGGTTCTCCCGGCTGCAGCAGATCCCCGAGGGGGAGGATCTTGCCAGGGAGATCAACGAGGCCATGAAGGCTATCGAGATCGAGAATGAGGAGTTGAAGGACATCCTCCCCAAGACCTACAAACGCTTGGAGAACTCCACCCTGATCGAACTCCTTCGAATTTTGGGTTCCATTTCGATGGATATTGAGGGTGACGCCTTCGGGATCATCTATGAATACTTCCTCGGCAAGTTTGCGATGAAAGAGGGCCAAAAAGGGGGGGAGTTTTTCACACCAACGGCCATCGTCAAACTCATCGTCGAGGTGATCGAGCCATATTCCGGGAAGATCTATGACCCGGCCTGCGGATCCGGGGGTATGTTCGTCCAATCCGGGGCCTTTGTGGAGGCTCACAAAAAGAATCCAAGCACGCAAATTTCCATATACGGGCAGGAACGGGTAGCCGAAACCATCAAACTCTGCAAAATGAACCTGGCCGTTCATGGGCTATCCGCGGACATCCGGGAGGGGAATACCTATTATGAGGACCTTCACAAAAGTGCGACGAATGGGAAGGGTGGGAAATTCGACTTCGTGATGGCAAATCCTCCGTTCAATGTTTCGGGGGTTGATAAGGAAAGAATCAAGGACGATCCCCGTTTTTCCTTGGGGATGCCCAGCACGGACAACGCCAACTATCTTTGGATCCAGATCTTTTACCACTCCCTTAACGGGAAGGGCCGGTCCGGGTTTGTCATGGCCAACTCCGCGGCTGATGCCCGGGGGGCGGAAATGGAGATCCGGAAGAAACTGATTCAGGCAGGGCATGTGGATGTAATGGTAAGCATAGGCCCCAATTTCTTCTATACGGTCACCCTCCCTTGTACTCTTTGGTTTTTTGATCGCGGGAAGCCCAAAGAGCGACAAGGTAAGGTTTTATTCCTGGATGGCCGGCATATATTCCGGCAGATCGATCGCGCCCACCGGGATTTCACCCCAGCCCAAATCGAATTTCTTTCCAATATCGTCCGCGTTTATCGGGGAGAGATGATCGAACTGGAAAAACGCAGCGAAAATATGATGAAGGAACATTTTGGGAAGAAGTTCGAGAAATATGCCGATATCCCCGGGTTGTGTAAAGTTGCCTCCATCAAGGAAATTGAGGCACAAGGATGGAGCTTGAATCCTGGGCGATATGTTGGGGTTGCCGAGGGCGAGGCGGATGACTTCGACTTTAAAGAAAGATTGGAGGAATTGAATGAGGAGTTAGAGTCCTTGAACGTTGAAGCGAAGGAGTTGGAGGAAAGAATTGCAGGAAATATAGAGAAGCTGATGGAGACGAAGAAATGGAAGCATGGGAAACAATAACCCTCGAAGAGATTTGTTTACGCATCACGGATGGTGCCCATAACAGCCCACCATCAATGCCAGAGGGAAAGCCAATGGGGTCGGTTAAAGACATGACCCCTTATGGTATCAATTTAGAGACATGTCGGCTCATCTCGGATGAAAATTTTGAGACTCTTGTGAGACAAGGATGCAAACCGCAAATTGGAGACGTTTTAATTGCTAAAGACGGCGCAACTGCACTCGATACAGTATGTGAATTTAGGCGAGATGTTGATTTAGTATTGTTGTCTTCTATCGCAATCCTCCGACCCAACCCCAAAAGAGTGATCCCCGCTTTCCTTCGATATTACCTTTCATGCTCAACGATACGGGAATATATGAAAAACGCATTCACAACGGGAGCGGCAATTCCAAGAGTCGTTCTCAAAGATTTCAAAAAAGTTGTCATAAGACTGCCGCCAGTCGAATCACAAAAGATAATTTGCTCCGTTGTTTCTGCCTATGACGACCTGATTGAAAACAACACGCGACGGATTAAGATTTTGGAGGCGATGGCGCAGGCGATTTATCGGGAATGGTTTGTCAACTTCCGCTTCCCCGGGCATAAGAAGGTGAAGATAGTGAACTCCTCCATGGGGAAGATACCGGAGGGGTGGAAGGCAAAACGACTTGCCGATGTTTGTTCAATCCTAATGGGGCAATCACCCAAATCAGAGTATTACAATGAAGAAGGAAGTGGGTTGCCGTTCCATCAAGGAGTCACCGACTTTGGAAAACGGTATCCATCGACCCGAGTGTTCTGCACAATTACAGCAAGGGTGGCAGATCCAGGGGATATTTTGTTTAGTGTTCGGGCACCGGTAGGAAGGATAAACCTTGCAGATTGCAAGATTGTAATAGGGCGTGGCCTCTCCGCCATCCGCAACTTAGAAGGTTTTCAATGTTTTACTTTTTATCAACTCAAAGAAATATTCTCAAAAGAGGATATGATTGGCGGAGGCACAATATTTAAGGCCGTAACCCGAGGAGATATGGAAGGGATCGAATGCATTTATCCTCCGACAGATACCCTCTTGCGGTTTGAGAAAGTATCCGTGCCAATCTCCGAACAGTTGGCTGTTCTTGACAGGAAGAATAAAAACCTTCGCCAAACCCTTGACCTCCTTCTCCCCAAACTCATCTCTGGCGAACTGGATGTATCGGAATTGGATATCAAAACGGAAGAGATAGGAAAATGAAGTGCACAGGGCCGATTTTTTTGTGGGATTAATCCGGGATATCTAATGGCTAAAAGTTCCTCTTTCACCGATTACACCGAAGATGATTTGATTGAACAGCCGGCCATCCAGCTATTCGGTGATCTTGGGTGGAAAACGGCCAACTGCTTCCAGGAATTTGAACAGCCGGCCGGCAGCCCCCTTGGACGGGAAACCCCCGTTGAAGTAGTCCTTATCTCCAGACTCCGACCCGCACTTAATAAATTAAATCCAACCCTTCCTTCCGAAGCGATCTC
>Ga0209048_10006934_pt1 | contig 10537 bp, 6 predicted proteins | sample FrelakmetCRP12CR_FD_187146 | JGI IMG/M metagenome (GOLD analysis project Ga0209048, IMG submission 187146) | Freshwater lake sediment microbial communities from the University of Notre Dame, USA, for methane emissions studies - CRP12 CR (SPAdes)... | ecosystem: Environmental > Aquatic >... | reverse complement strand
TTCCACCGAAGCTCCTCGAGCCCGCTCCCCTCGGCGAGCGTAAGCGCGTGTTCGAGGTACGCGATCGAGGACGCCGTCGGACCTCCCGCCATACCGAGGAGATACAGCGCCCGGGCGCGCATATAATCCTGCCCCTCGCGGGGAAGCCTCGCGAGCGCCTCCTCGAGGCACTTCCGCGCCGGCGCAAAATCCTTGAGCTGGATGTAGAGCGAGGCGAGGTTGTTGAGCGCCCAGACAATCTCCGTCTCCTCCTTCGAGGCGCGGGCGATCTCGAGACATTTCGTGTAGAGCCCCTCCGCGAGATCGGTTCGCCCGGCCGAGGAGTACGCCGAGCCCATGCCGCTCACGACTCTCCCGAGAAAACGCTGGTCCCCCGTCTCCGTCGCGACGGCAAAGGCCGCCTCGTAATGCTTCAGCGCCTCGGCGTAGTTGCCGAGGTAGAAATAGACGGAGCCCATACTGTAGTGCACGTCGCCGAAGCCGGCCCGGTCGCCGGTCTCCTCGTAGATCGCCATCGCTTCATGCTCGAGCGAAAGGGCCTCGCGATAGCGGCCCTGCATGTCCGCGATTCCCCCGAGTGAATTGAGAGCCCACGCCGTTCCACGCTTGTCGCCGAGCTTCCGTTTCACCTCGAGCGTTCTCCGATAGTATTCCTCCGCTTTATCGAAATCGCCGAGCTTGTGGTAGTTGACCGCGAGCCCCGCGAGCGCCCAGCCCATGCCGTAGAGGCTCTTCATGTCCTCGTAGATCTTGAGGGCGTATTCGTAATGACGGCCGGCCTTCGCGTAATCGCCGAGGGCGCTCCACAGGTAGCCGAGGCGGAGCTCCGCGCCGAGCTCGCCCCAGACGTTGTTCTGCTCGGTATGCAGGGCGAGAGACCGCTGGAAGAGTTTGAGCGAGCCTTCCTTGTCCCCTTTCGCCTCGGCGATGGCGCCCCGCCCGTAGTAGATGTAACCGAGGATCCATTTCAGGCCGCACGCCTCCGCGGTCTCCTCGCACTGCGTGAGACGCGCGGCGGCATCGTCGAGCGCGCCCGTGCTCACCTCGACCTGGGCGAGATTATTGAGAAGAATGGCGGCGTCTTCCTTGCTCCCCATGGTTTGCTCGAGAGAGAGAGCCTGTTCGTAGTGCGCCCGGGCTTCCTTGAAACGCTGGCGCTTCTCCTCGATCCGCCCGAGCCCGGCGAGGCAGCCGCTCTCGAGCCGTCTGAACCCCCGGGAACTCGCGAGGGAGAGCGCAGCGCGGTAGAGGCTGTCGGCCCCGCCGATACGGTCCTTCCCGTTCAGACACTCGGCCTCGACGAGCGCCGAGCCGGCACGGAGCCGCTCCGCCTGCGCTCGGTTCGAGGAAAGAGCGCCGAGCCTCCGCGCGGACTCGAGGGCGCCGTCGGCGTCCTGGTTCGCAAGGAGACATCGTGCGAGCGCCTCGACGCAGACGACCGCTGAGAGTGTGTCCTTGTCGCGGACCGCGGCATCGGAAGCGGTTCTGAACTGGACCGCAGCTTCCTTGAAGCTCCGTTGGACTCGCGCCCTCTCGCCGTCCAGGTAGAGTTTGAAGATCTCGCGGCGCGCGCTCGTCGTCCGTTCGAGTGTCCGCCCGCAGTACGCGATCGCGGCGTTCGGCGCGCAGAGCCGCGAGCGCGCCTCGATGAGGCCGCCGGCGAGCTCGACGAGAGCGCCTTTGTCCGTGAGTGCGTCCTCGAAGAATCGGGCGGCTTTCTCGTTGAGCCCCGCGTCGAGGAGGGCGGAGCCCGCGTTATACGTGTCGAGTCGGTTTACGGCGGCGGACCGGTCCGCTCCCGTTCCGATGACGGATGAGCCGGCCGCGAGGATCGCTCCGAAGACTATGAGCAGAGAAACATGCCTTTTCACACGAGCGCTCCCGTGAATGCGCCGGATCCCGCGCAGGCGATGAACCGCGCACGTCCGCAGTGTATCACGAGGCCTTCCAGCGTTTCCAGATATCGGCGAGAACCTTCTTCTTCGCGCGCAGCATCTGGTCCTTGGATTCCGAATGGATGGTTCCCGCCGCGGCGCCCACGTGCCCGTCTCCGATATTGAGCGCGCGCATGATCTCCCCGATGTCCTTGCCGTGCTCCTTCCCGACCATGTTCATGGAGAGGGACATCGAGAGAGAGATATCGTTCGTCTTGCGGTCTCCGCGGAAGAGCGGGCTCACGGTCAGCGCCCCGAGCGCCGCGGGCTCGATGAGGTAGGCGAGATTCTTGAGAACGCGCGGCGGTCTCGTGTGCGCGGTGAAATCGAGGATGATGAGCTCGTGCGCCGCGTCCTCCGGCAGGAAGCCGATCGATTTTCTCAGGAACTCGACCATGCGCTTTTCCTCCTCGCGGTACCGCGAGAGCTGCGAGGCGACGCTCGCGTCCGCCAAGGCCTCCGGGAGAGAGCCGTCGCGCACGAGGCGGACGAGATGATCGAGGTACTTCGTGTGATCGCGCGGGCTCGGGAGATACGCCTTGAGGCTCATATCCACGAGCTTTCCCGGCGTCTCGCGGAGCCATTCCTCCACTGAGCGGTAGTTGAACGAGTCGATCGTGTCGGCCTCGGACACCCACTCGGCGAAGCGCGCGGGGAGAGTCGTCCCCTTCTCGGTGAAATACTCGAACACGACCCGGGCGGCGGAGGGCTTCCGTTCGTCGAGCCGTCCCGGGATCCCGGCGGGATCGATTCCGCGGAGTACCATCGCCTCGCGGTTCCCCGGATGGTGATCGAACCAGAGCCCGCATTCGAGCGGATACGGAAGATCGCAAACGACGTCCCGCAGCCCGATCGAGATCTCCGCGCGCGTGATCGTCGTCGGCCCCGCGAAGATGAACGTGTCGCAGCCGAGAACGAAAGCGCAGACCGCGCCCGAGACGACACCGTCGAAATCACCGTGCGTTATGATGCGATCGTAATCCATTAATGTCCGGAGGCGAGCACCGCCGCCCCCACCGCGAGCCCGACGGCAAAGTCGATTACCTTGACCACGACGAACGTCCTGCGCGACTGGGCGAGCATCGGGAGCATCCCGTGCCCGTCCTGCACGATGCAGCTCGCGAGCAAAATGCTGAACGGGATCGCTCCGCGCGCGAAGAGCGTCACGAACACGAGGTGCGGCCCCGATTCGGGAATGAGACCGATGATGCACGCGATGACGAGCACGAGCCATTTGCCGCGCGCGACCGCGCCGACGACGTCGAAGTGCGAGCGATCGAAGAGGAGGTACATGGCGACGAGCGCGCCGAGGGTCCAGAGGAATATGCCGGGGAGGTGGCGCTTCGCGACATGTCGCCAGAGATGCTCCTCGAGGAAATGATCGGACACGGTCGCCACGATAAAGAGCGCGATCGCGGAGGCGAGGAGCAGCATGACGCGCACCGAGTTCCATCCCGCGGGCTCGATCTCGCCCGACACGACGCCCGCGACGAGGAGGATGAGCGATACGGCGAGGGTCCCCCGCGCCGCGGTGCAATCCCTCCACTGCCGCTTGATCTGGGCGCCGTCGAGCGCGGTCCCCTCGACGCGCGCGTGGACTTCGAGCCCGTCGCAGATGAGCGCTTCGGCGCCGAAACGGCGGGTCACGATCGCGTCGGTCAAGGCACCGGCGAGCACGCCGAGCGCGAAGCATATCCCGAAAATGAAAGACGCCGAACGGGGTACGAGCGCGAGCATCACGAACTCCTCGTCGCCGCTCGTCGCGATCATCGCGGCGACGACGGCGCCGAGGCCGAGGATACGGTGCGCGTACATCGCGACGACGGCGAAGTTCCCGAGGCAGCCGGGGATGAGCCCGAGGCCCGCGGCGAGCGCGTACTGTACCCAGCGGTTCCGCGCGAGCACGCTCTGCCAGGCGCCGCTCGTGAGCACGTTGACGTATTCGATGACGAGCATCATCACGAAGACGAATCCCGTGATGACGACCGTTTCCCTGAGGACCTCGATCATGCGCGACGCTCCCGTGGCATCATTCCTCGAGGAGGCTCCCCCGCTTGACGGCGCCGTCGCCGAAGCGCCTGGTGATCTCGTCGGTCGCCCGCTCGACCTTCTCCCATTTATCGTCGGCCCCCTCCGCCTCGCGGAAAAGGGACATCTGGCCCCGCTTCCCAAGCTCTTCGACCGGCTCGAGATTCGACACGCCGACTCCGACGAGCCGCACGCTGGAGCGGAGATTATACACGGCGAGAAGCTTCACCGCCTCATGATATATGGTCTCGCCGAGCTGCGTCGGCTCGTCGAGCGTCTCGCTCCGCGTGATCTGATGAAAATCACGGTGCTTGAGCTTGAGCGTCACGGTCCGCCCGCGGAACCCATCTTCCCTGAGGCGCCGCCCGATGCGGTCCGACTGCTCGAGGAGGTAGCGCTTGATTGTTCTCTCGTCGTCCGTGTCCTCGGGGAACGTGTCCTCGGCGCTGATCGATTTCGGGGCCGTATACGGCTCGACGCGCGCGCCCTCGTCCCCGCCGCGCGCGGCATCGAAAAGCCACGCGCCGTACTTTCCGAACCGTTCCTCGAGCCACGCGGACGTGTATTTCCCGATGTCGCCGACGAATTCGATCCCGAGCTTCGCGAGCTCTTCGCCGCTCTTGCCGCCGATGCCGGGCACCTTGCGGACCGGGAGTCTCTCGAGGAACCGCGCCGTCTCGGCGGGGGGCACGATCGTGAGGCCGTCCGGCTTATTTCTGTCGGATGCGATCTTCGCCAGCAGCTTCGAGACGGAAACGCCGACGGAGCAGGTGAGCGAGGTCTTGTCCCTGATTGCGTCCTTGATCGCGTGCCCGGTCTTCATGGGATCGCCGAAGAGGTGCTCCGTGCCGGTCAGATCGATGAACGCCTCGTCGACGGACACCTGCTCGACGAGCGGGGAGAATTCCCCGAGGCACTTCATGACGACGCGGGAAACCTCGACGTAGCGATGCATCCGGACGGGGAGAAACACGCCGCCCGGACACAGCCGCCGCGCCTGGAAGAGCGGCATCGCCGAATGAACGCCGAAGGCGCGCGCCTCGTAGCTCGCGGCGCTCACGACGCCCCGTCTCATGTCCCCGCCGACGACGACCGGCTTCCCCTTGAGAGCCGGGTTGTCGAGCACCTCGACGGAGGTGTAGAAGGCGTCCATGTCGATGTGCGCGATAACGCGCCGGCCAGCCCATGACGCCCCGTTCTCATCAGCCATGTGATCACACCTGCCCTTCCGGATCGCAGTATATCACACCCTGCCGGAATTTTTCCTTGACAGCCCCCGGCCTATTCTGGTATTTTAGTACCTGATTAATATGAATGAGGTGCTGCAATGTCGAACTTCATAAGAATCTCGGAGGCTGCTTCGCTCGCGTTCCATACGGCGGCGTTCCTGGCGCAGCATACGGACCAGTTCGTCTCGAGCCGCGAGATCGCGAAAACGCTCGGGGCCTCGGAGAACCATCTCTCCAAGGTCCTCCAGCGCCTCGCCCACAGCGGGATCGTACACTCGACGCGGGGTCCGAACGGCGGGTTCAGGATTCGCACGCCGTGGGAGAAGATCAGACTCGTCGAGATATACGAGGCGATCGAGGGGCCGTTGACCCCGGGGCGCTGCTTCCTCGGTCTCCCCGTGTGCAGAGGGAACAGGTGCGCGCTCGGGGTGCTCGTCCACAAGACCGATGAGGCGGTGAGAAAATGCCTCACGGGCACGACGCTGGCGGAGATGGCGAAGAGCTTTCGCCCCGGCGCCTGAAGGCATTCATGCGATGCGACTAAGAAATCGATACGGCGGGACAATCTCTAATCACAGGAGGCAGGAACAATGATCGTTAAGCTCAAAGAGGGCGTGTACGGGGTCGGCGTCGTCGACTGGGAGTTGAGAGAATTTCACGGACACGAGCTCACGACCCCCCGCGGCTCGTCGTACAACGCCTACCTCATTATGGACAAGAAAACCGTTCTCGTCGACACGGTCTGGGGACCGTTCTCGAATCAGCTCATGGACAACATCCGCGAGCTCGTCGACCCGGCGAAGATCGACATCGTGGTCGCGAACCACGCCGAGACCGACCACTCGGGGGCGCTCCCCACGGTCATGCGTCATGCGCCGAACGCCGAGGTCATCGTATCCAGGCAGGGAGCGACGAGCATCCCCGGGCATTACCACGAGAACTGGAAATTCAGGAAGGTGAGCACGGGGGACACAATCAATATCGGGAACAACGATCTCGTCTTCGTCGAGGCGCCGATGCTCCACTGGCCGGACAGCATGTTCACGTATCTGACGGGGCACAATATCCTCATGTCGAACGACGCCTTCGGCCACCACTACGCGACCGCGTTCCACTTCAACGACGAGGTCAACCAGGAGGAGCTCTACGAGGAGGCGTTCAGGTACTATGCGAACATTCTGACGCCGTACAGCGACCGCGTGATCAAGAAGATCGACGAGCTTCTCGCGCTCAAGCTCCCCGTCGACATGATCGCGCCGAGCCACGGCATCGTCTGGCGCACGGACCCGCTCCAGATCGTGAAGAAGTACCGGGAATGGGCGACCCAGAAACCAGAGCCGCGCGCCGTTATTCTCTACGACACCATGTGGAACGCGACGCGGCAGATGGCCGAGGCGATCGGCGACGGACTCGCCGAGGCGGGGGTCGACCACAAGATCCTCAACCTCGCCGTCTCCGACCGGAACGACGTCCTCGTCGAAGTCTTCAAGGCGCGGACGATCCTCGTCGGCTCTCCGACGATCAACAACGGCATGCTTCCGACGATCATGCCGGTCCTCACCGACATCAAGGGGCTCAAGTTCAAGAACAAGATCGGCGCGGCGTTCGGCTCCTACGGGTGGAGCGGCGAAGCGGTGAAGATGATCGAGGAGCACCTGATTGCCTCGGGCTTCCGAATCGTCCGGGACGGGATCAAGTTCAAATGGCAGCCGCTGCCCGAGGAGCTCGACGCGTGCCGGGAGTTCGGGCGGGAGATCGCCGAAGAGACGAGGAAGCCGTGCGAGGTTTGACCGCGGCTAAACGAACTTATTCGAATCACGAATCGAGACGGTAGGCAAGGAAGGAGACCGAGACCATGAGCATGTTCTGCTATCAGTGCGAACAGACGACGAAAGGGACCGCATGCACGGTCACGGGCGTCTGCGGCAAGGACGCCGCGACCGCCGCCCTGCAGGACGTCCTGCTCCATGTAACGAAGGGAATCTCGATGTACGCCCATCGCGCCGCGAGGCTCGGCGCGCGCGACCGCGAAATCGACGTTTTCACGATCGAGGCGCTCTTTTCGACCGTGACGAACGTGAACTTCAGCCCCGATACCCTCGCGTCGCTCATCGAGCGCGCGGCGTCCGTGCGCGACCGGGCAAAGGCGCTCTACGAGGCGGCGTGCGCGAAGGCCGGAAAGAAGCCCGAGGCGTTGAGCGGGCCGGCCGCGTGGAAGAGCGCGCGCGACAGGGAAGGGCTCATCCGCCAGGCTCTCGAGATATCGATTGTCGAGCGCACCGGAAAGCTCGGCGCCGATATCGCGGGGCTCCAGGAGCTCGTGACGTACGGCCTCAAGGGCGCCGCCGCGTACGCGGACCACGCGCAGATACTCGGCACGGAGGACGCGTCCCTGTACGCCTCGTTCCACGAGGTGCTCGACGCGCTCACGAAGGAAAAGCCGACGGCGGACGAGCTCCTCGGCTGGGCGCTCAAGGCCGGAGAGATCAACTACAAGGCGATGGAGCTCCTCGACGCCGCCAACACAGGGGCCTACGGCCACCCCACGCCGACGAAGGTGCGCGTGACCCCCGTCAAGGGCAAGGCGATCGTCGTCTCGGGACACGACCTCAAGGACCTCGAAGAGCTTCTCAAGCAGACGGAGGGCACGGGGATCAACGTCTATACGCACGGGGAGATGCTCCCCGCGCACGCTTACCCGGGCCTCAAGAAGTACGCTCACCTCGCCGGCAACTACGGCGGCGCCTGGCAGGAGCAGCAGAAGGAGTTCGAGGCGTTTCCCGGCGCCGTTCTCATGACGACGAACTGCATCCAGAAGCCGCGCGGCTCCTACACGGGCCGCATCTTCACGAGCGGTCTCGTTTCGTGGCCCGGCGTTCAGCACATCGGAGGCAAACGCGACTTCGCGCCGGTCATCAAGGCGGCGCTCGCGGCGAGCGGCTTCGCGAAGGACGAGCCGGAGAAAACGATCACGGTCGGCTTCGGGAGGAACGCCGTCATGGGGGTGGCGGGCGCGGTCATCGACGCCGTCAAGGCGGGGAAGATCCGCCATTTCTTCCTTATCGGCGGCTGCGACGGCGCGAAGCCCGGCAGAAGCTACTACACCGACCTCGCGAAGGCGGTCCCGAAAGACTCCGTCATTCTCACGCTCGCGTGCGGCAAGTACCGGTTCAACAAACTCGACTTCGGGGACATCGGCGGCATTCCCCGGCTCCTCGACGTCGGGCAATGCAACGACTCATACTCGGCGATTCAGATCGCGCTCGCCCTGTCGAAGGCGTTCGGGGTCGGCGTGAACGAGCTTCCACTGTCGATCATTCTCTCGTGGTACGAGCAGAAGGCGGTCGCGGTGCTTCTCACGCTCCTCTATCTCGGGGTGAAGAATATCAGGATAGGGCCGAGCCTCCCGGCGTTCGTGACGCCTCCCGTGCTCGGAATCCTCGTGGATCAGTTCGGGATCAAGCCGGTTACGACGCCCGAAGAGGATCTCAAGGCGATCCTCGCTTGACGCACGGCCCGCGTTATCGGGCTCGGGGCGCGAATTCCTGAATGCGCCTGTTCCGCGAATCGACGACGTAGACGTGGCCGCGAGAGTCCACGGCGACCGCTTCGGGGTGATCGAACTGCCCCGGCGCCGTTCCTCTCGTGCCGAGCTTCGCCTCGAACAATCCGTCTCGCGTGAACCGCGAAAAGCGGTCGTTCCCGAGATCGGCCGCGAAGATCGCTCCGCCGGCGGCCGCCGTTACATCGACGGCGCAGTCGAACTGATCATCCATGGTTCCGAAACTGCCCCAGGAGGACAGGAGGAGGCCGTCAGGCGAAAAGCGCTGAACGCGATCGTTGTGGCAATCGGCGACGAGGACGGAACCGCCGTCCCCCGGAACGATCGCGACGCCCGCGGGGCCGTTGAACTCACCCTCACCGCTTCCGTATGTTCCCCATGCGCCGAGAAAGGCGCCGCTCGTCGAGAACTTCTCGACGCGATGGTTCCCGCTGTCGGTGACGTAGACGACGCCGCCCGAGGCGGCCACGCCGACGGGAGATCTGAACTCGCCGTCCCCGGCGCCCTCGCCTCCCCACTTCGCGACGAACGCGCCGTCGGCCGTGAATTTCTGAACGCGGTTGTTGCCGCTGTCGGCGACGTAAACGTAGCCGTCCTCGTCGATGGCGATTTTCTCGGGAGAATCAAACTCGCCGTCGCCAGTCCCCGCCCCTCCCCAGAACCGCAGAAGCCCGCCGTCCGCCGTGAACTTCAAGACGAGGTTGCGCCAATTATCGGCGACGTATATGTCCCCCGCGCGGTCCACGGCGATTCCCTTCGGGTAGAGGAGGCTCCCGTCCCAATCAACGACCTCGTTTCCCCACTGCCTGATGAATATGTACTGATCCGTGCGGAAGGGCCCCGAATCGAGCGTGACCCGGCAACAGCGCTGGCTGCTATCGTACGTTCGGACCTCTCTGTCGAGCCCGCCTCGCTCGAATGACGCCCGGCCGCGCATGTCCGCCCAGAGCTCCCATTCGAGAACGGGGAAGCCCGCATCCAGCTCCGAGAGCCCGAACGAGGGTCCGAGCTCCAGCCGCACGCACGGTAGATTATAGAAATCGACGCGCACGCGCGGCACCACGTGCAGCTCGATCGAGGCCTGCCCCCCGCTCTCGTATCGAAACGGGTGCGCGGTGAATTGAGGCGAGCCGTCGTATGTGCTCGACCAGGCCCGGTGACCGTACCGCACACCGCACTGAACGTGCTCCGCGGCCTCCAGACCTATCGCGCTCGTGCCGGAGTAACCGGCGTTTACGGTGAAGCCCGCGATGTAACTCATCGTCACGACCTCGACGACGGGCACGCGGCCGATATGCTGGAACACAGTCCGCCTCACCGTTGCGACGGGCGTCTCGAACGAGAGCGCATCGCGGAGCGGCCCCGACGCCACGACCGTCGCGTCGCACGTGAGGCTCAAATCCCCCGTGACCGTCGCGCGGAATCCGCTGATGTCGTGGAGACCGAATTCCGCGAACAGATCGAGTTCCGGATTGAACTCGAGGCGCCCCTTTGTGATCGTGACGGTGACGCTTGCGCCCGACGGATCTTGAGCGTAGTACAGCGTCATGCCGGCGAGGTTCACGCCGTCTTCCGAAACGGAGACGCCCGGAGCGGTCTGAATGAGATCGCCGGCGGCCGCTCCCCCGGATGCCGCCGCGCCGCGCGCGGACGAGTCGAAGCCGAGCGTGAGCGTCGTGTCGATCCGTCCCGATATCACAGCGTCCGTAAGATACGCGGGGGAGGCATGGACGAAGAGCCGCTTCCCCTCGAGGCGGGTCGAATGAACCCTGCGAATGTATCCG
>Ga0209048_10006933_pt1 | contig 10538 bp, 7 predicted proteins | sample FrelakmetCRP12CR_FD_187146 | JGI IMG/M metagenome (GOLD analysis project Ga0209048, IMG submission 187146) | Freshwater lake sediment microbial communities from the University of Notre Dame, USA, for methane emissions studies - CRP12 CR (SPAdes)... | ecosystem: Environmental > Aquatic >... | reverse complement strand
CCCGCCGCTCCCGCCGTCCGTTCCGAGCCGCGACGGCCGCGCCCGGCCGTGGCCCCGAGACCGGCCAGGTCACGCCCATGGTCCCGACCCACCTCGGCCACATCGTCGCCCGACAGGCCCGCCCGGGCGACCACGCCGGCGACCAGCCGCGCCAGCAGGCGGAACGCCGACGGCTCCAAGCCGAGCGAGGGGGCGTCGGGCGCCAGGGAGTAGCGGTGCTGGGGCCGGCCCACCTGACCCTGACGGTCGGTCACGACCTCGAGGAGGCCCACCTCGCGCATGCGTTCGAGATGTGGCCGGACGGTGTTGGGATGCAGTTCGAGGGAATCGGCGATCTCGGCCGTGGACAGCGGCAGCGCCGAACGGGCCAGCTCGAGGTACACCGCGTACCGCGTGTTGTCGCCGAGGGCCTTGAAGACCGGGAGGCGATCCATCGATCCGGAATAGTACCGGCCCGGGCCTTGTAAACTCGGTTCAAATGCCCGAGACCCATGACCCGCCCGCGCTGGAGGGTGGCGTACCGGGACCCCGACCGACCGACGAGGCGGTGCGGGGCGCCCTCCTCGGCGTCATCGATCCCGAGCTCGGCGACAACGTCGTCGACCTCGGCATGGTGCGCGACGTCGACGTGACCGACGACGGCACCGTCACCGTCACCATCGCCCTCACCGTCGCCGGGTGCCCGCTCCAGAAGCAGCTGCGCACCGATGTGGAGGGACGGGTGAGCGCCGTCCCGGGCGTGCGTGGGGTCACGGTGCGCATGGGCGAGATGAACCCCGATGAGAAGTCGGCGCTCATGGCCCGTGCCCGGTGGAAGGCCCGCGATCGCGGAATCGACACCGACATCCCGGCCACCGCCCGGGTGCTGGCCATCTCCTCGGGCAAAGGCGGCGTGGGCAAGTCCTCGGTCACCGCCAACCTGGCCGTCAGCCTCGCGGCCCGCGGCCTCACCGTCGGTGTCCTCGACGCGGACATCTGGGGGTTCAGCATGCCCCGCATGCTGGGCGTCGAGGGCCAGGTCGAGGGCCAGGACCAGAAGATGGTCCCGATCGAACGGGAGATCGCGCCCGGACTCCTGAAGGTCCTGTCCATGGGTCTCATCGGCGGTGCCGCCGAGGACCAGGCCATCATGTGGCGAGGGCTCATCCTGAACCGGGCGGTGCAGCACTTCCTCGAGGACGTCCGGTGGGGGAACCTGGACTACCTGCTTATCGACATGCCACCGGGAACCGGGGACGTCCAGATGGGACTGGCCCGCATGCTGCCCCGGGCCGACATGATCATCGTCACCACCCCGTCCCTCGCCGCCCAGAAGGTGGCCGCCCGCGCGGCCGACATGGCCCGCCGTGGCTACCTCCGGGTGGCGGGTGTGGTGGAGAACATGACCGCGTTCGTCTGCGACCACGGCGGCCACTACGCCCTCTTCGGCAGCGGCGGTGGCGAGCGTCTGGCGGCTGAGCTCGGGGTCCCGCTCCTCGGTTCGGTGCCCCTGGAGGCGTCCGTCGCCAGCGGCGGCGACGTTGGCCTGCCTGCCGCGCTCTCCGAGGGCCCGGCCGCCGGGGCCTTCAGGGCCATCGCGGCGCGCATCGCGACCGAGGTCGCACCGCCCGTCGAGCTCACCGGCTGCACGGCGCGGATGCTCGACGGCATCGAGCGGGCGCTCGGCGCGGCGACCACCACCGCCTGAGGGTCGAGCGCGCTCGTCCGAGGCTCATCGCCGCGGACCGATCCGGCTCCTCACGAGGAACGGGCGATCAGTTCGGTGCCCACGGCGCGTCGACCTGGTCAGGATCGACGGACGTCGCCCGACCCTCCTCGGCCAGCTGCCGGAGATGGGCCCAGACCGAGAAGCGCGCCACCGGGTGCAGGGCCTCCGTGACGTCGGCGTAGATGCGGGCCACCAGCTCGTCGACGGTCACCGTGCCGGCCCCGGTGGCCCCGGCCTCGGCGAGGAGCCCGACGATCTGCGCGGCACGGGCCCGGCGGTGGGTCAGGTACTCGTCGATCCTGGCCCCCGGGTCGGTGATCAGGCGGCCGTGCCCCGGGGCGATCGAGCGTGGGGCGAGCGCCTTCAGCCGCTCGAGCTGCCCGAGGTAGGCGGTCATGTCGCCGTCGGGTGGGGCGATGACCACGGTCGACCCGTCCATGACGTGGTCGCCCGAGAAGAGCATCGCCTCGTCCTCGTCCAGCCAGCAGAGGTGGTTCGACGCATGCCCCGGGGTGTGGACCGCCCGCAGGGTCGTGGCCGGACCGGTGCCCCCGTCGAGCGTCAGGGACCACCCGTCCGCGGCCGCGATGTCGGGCTCGAAGCCGTCTCGGGGTCCGAAGCCGACGCTGGTCGCGCCGGTGCGGGCGACCAGCCCGTCCGTCCCCGGCGAGTGGTCCTCGTGGGTGTGGGTGACGAGGACCCAGCGGATCCGCCCCGCCCCGACGTCGGCGATCCGGTCCAGGTGGGCCGCGATGTCCGGGCCGGGGTCGATGACCGCGACGTCGCCGTCGGGTGAACCGACCAGGTAGGTCCCCGTCCCGGGACCGGTCATCATCGACGGGTTCGGGGCGATGACCCGTCGGACCCGGGCGCTCAGTTCGGTGACCACGCCCGGTGCCAGTTCGCCGGTCCCGAATGGCTGCGGGGCGACGGCGGCACTGGCCGCGATCTCCCGTTCGGACCGGGAGCGCCGGTCACCCCCGGCGCGACGGTGCGCGCGGCCGCGCCCACCCGGAACCACCTGCTCAGCCACCGGCGGGCCCGCCGCTCAGGCCGGGCAGCCGCTCGCCCGGGAGGAGCGCCCCGTCGACCGCCTCGGCGTAGCCGGCATCACCCGGCAGGAGGATGCGCACGCCCTCGTCAGAGCGACCGATGCGGGGCAGGATGGCGGGCACGTTCCCCATCGCCCGGGCGACAGCGAGCACCTCGGCACAGGACGCGAAGCGCGCGATCGCCTCGAGGTTCTTCTCGGTGGGAAGGATGAGGTCGTACGCCCCGGAGGCGAACCGGGCCAGCGCCGCGGCCGGCCGGATCCACAGGTTGGCGATGACCTCCCGGTTGTCGTGGAGGGGGATCTGCTCGGGCGGCGCGGCGGCGATGAAGAACCGGGTGTCGTAGCGCCGGGGTGCGCCGAGCGGCGTGATCCAGTGGGCGAAGTAGTGGATGTCGGTGACGTCGAGGACCAGCCCCTCGCTGCGACACACGTCGACCAGGCGGGTGGTCCCCGCGTTGAGCCGCTCGCGATGCTCCTCGAAACGGGCCGCGATCGCCGCGTCGGCGAACGAGACGACCGTGCCGGCACGCCCACGGGCGAGGAGGACACCCGCCTCCTCGAAGCACTCCCGCACCGCGGCCACCCAGAACGCCAGCCCGCCGCGCCCGATCCCGAGGATCGCGCTGGCCTCCTCATCGGTCCGCCCACCGCAGACCTCGGCGAGCACGGGGTCCTGGTCCGAACTGTCGACGGCGCCGCCCGGGAACACATAGGCGCCGCCCACGAAGTCCGACTGGAGGCTCCGCCGAAGCATGCACACCTCGATGCCCGCGTCGACGCCCACTCCCCGGTCCCGGACGAGCATGACCGTGGCCGCGTCCCGGACCGGCGGCGACACCGGGCTCGGGTCCGCGATCATCGGAGGAAGGCTACCGGCGGTCCCTGCCCACCGGTGCCCCGGAGGCGGGCGCTACCGTGGCCGGGGATGGCCGTCAGCGACTCATCTCCCGGGGAGGCGCAGCCCGGCTGGCAGCCGGGCTGGCAGCCGGGCTGGCAGCCGGGCTCGCGGCCGGGCTCGCAGCCGGGTTGGCAGCCTCCGGGCGAGCGCGGGCCGGCGGCCCCCAACTCGACGCCGCCCCACCGCACGGTCCCCATGGCGTCCGCGCCCTGGGTCGACGGACCGGTCGGCTCCCCCTCGCCCGGCGTCTCGGGAACGGGCTCGGTACCAGGGCCCCCCGATCGCGCCGGTGCCACGACCACCGCCAACCTCACTGCCGAGGTCGGCGCCGTCGACGAGAGCTCCGGGTCCGCCGTGTCGCCGGGGCGGCGGAGGACGCGGGCCGAAGCGCGCCAGCAGCGCCGGCTCCAGGAGGAGGAGGCCCGGGCCGCCCGCCCGACCAGCGACCGGCGACCGTTGCGGTATCGCATCTTCCCCCGAACGGCCATGGGGATCAGCGCGATGATCCTCGCCTTCGCCCTCGGCGCCTCGCTTTCCGGGGTGGTCCTCTACTCCTACTACGAGTACCGCCTCACGCAGAACGAGGACCGCGTCAGCAGGCTCACCGCCGGGATCCCGAACCAGGTCAAGAAGGCCCAGGACGCCCTGAAGGCCCAGGAGGCGGAGGCGCAGGCCCTCATCACGCAGCAGGTCGCGCCGCTGAAGTCCGTGGTCGCAACCGGGGAGACACTGCAGGCCCTGGTGGCCAAGTCGGCCCCCGCTCTCTACTTCGTGCACACCCTCGACGAGGCCGGCCAACCGTCGGTCGGGACCGCGTTCGCGGTCGCGAGCGACGGCAGGCAGACGCTGCTGCTCACGTCCTACAACGTGGTGCGGGCCGCCACCCGCCAGCCCGGGCCACCCCTCTTCGTCCGCCACAACGGCGCCGAGCAGCAGGCGACCGTCTACACGTGGCAGGAGGCCAAGGACCTCGCACTCATCGTCCTGCCGGTCGCCAACCAGCCCAAGCTTGAGTTCGCCGGCGCCTCGCCCAAGCCCGGGGAACGGGTCTTCGCCCTCTCCGGACTGGGCACCCAGGGCGCGTCCATCACCCAGGGCTTCGTCGCGGACGTGTCCGCGGAGGGCGTCCAGCACGACGCGACGACGGGCGCCCAGTTCCAGGGTGGCCCGCTGCTCAACTCCGACGGCACCGTGGTCGGCGTCCTCTCGCGCACGTACAGCCCACTCGGGTTCCCGGTGGCGGACGTTTGGTTCGCCGTCCCGCCCAAGGCCGTGTGCGACAAGGTCCTGCAGTGCCCGGGGGGGTCGCCCGCCGCCTCCGCCACGAGCGGCGCTCAGTAGCGGCCGCCGCCGCCACCACCGCCGCCGCCGCCGCCGCCACTGCCACCGCCACCGCCACCGCCCTGGCGCCGCCACCGCCCTGGCCCCGCCACCGCCCTGGCGCCGCCACCGCCCTGGCCCAGCCACCCGTTCGGCTGTGGACGCTACGGCGGAGGCACCGGCGGGCCGGGGCCCTCGGTTGTCGTCGTCTCCGGCGTGGTCGTCGGCGTCGCGATCGTGGTCGTCGTGGTCGGCGGAAGGGTGGGGGGCGCCACGGCCGTGGGGGTCGACGGCCCGAACTGATACGGACCACCGGCCCCGATCACCGCTGGGCTCCTCGGGGCCCCGGGCTGGATGCTCTGCTTGATCTGGGCCTCGATGGCGTTGTCGACCCGCTTCAGCGGCGCGGGCTGGGTGAAGTCGGTCGGCGGCACACCCGCGGTGGCCTGCTTCATGTAGTCGGCCCAGGTTGCCGCGGGCAGGGTTCCACCGAAGACCGGGGACGCGCACCCGCGCTTGGCGGAGCACACGCGGGTCATCTGGTGCTTCGCCGGGTCCTCGGAGTCCTTGTAGCCCATCCAGACCGACGTGGACAGGGTGGGCACGTATCCGACGAACCAGGCGTCCACGAACTGCGACGTGGTCCCCGTCTTGCCCACCGCGGGGCGGTTGATGTTGGCCGACCCGTAGCCGGTGGCCCCCGGCTGGGCGATGACGCCGCGCAGCACGTTGGTGACGTTGTCGGCAACCGCCGAGTCGATGACCTGCGAGCCGGGCGGCGCCGTGTCGTCGATCAGCACCTTGCCGCTCGGGTCGACCACCCGGACGATCGGCGTCGGGGGGACGCGCAGGCCGTGGTTGTCGAACACGCCGTAGGCCGACGCCATGTCCAGCGGGGAGACGTCGAGGGCGCCGAGGGCATAGCTGGCCCCGTGCACCTGCGGTGAGTACCAGGCGGACGTGATGCCGAGGCTCTTCGCCGTCTGGGCCGTGCGGGCGACCGTGACCCGGGGGTCGAGGATCAGCTGGGCATAGACCGTGTTGACGGAGTACCAGGTCGCCTGGGCGAGCGAGAACACGCCCGCCTCCGAATCGCCGGCGTTGTGGATGACCTGGCAGCCGGCGCCCCGGCAGTTCCTGGGGAGGGTGATCTGGGCGGGGCCGTTGAACACCTCGGTCGGCTGGACACCCTGGCTGAAGGCGGTGGCGAGCACGAACGGCTTGAACGACGAGCCGGGTTGGCGGCCGGTGCCCCCACCCTGGGGAACCCCGGTCTCCAGGCACGCCGCCTTCACGACCACGCTGGCGATGGGCGGTGGGGTCTCGCACCCGCCGAGGGCCAGGTTGGTCTGGTCCCTGGCGAAGTCCCGTCCCCCGACCATGGCCCGCACATGCCCGGTCTGGGGCTCGATGGAGACCAGGGCCATCTCGAGCGGTGGATCGGTTCCCGCCAGGGTGTCGGACACCGACTGCTCGGCCGCGGCCTGCAGGTTCGGGTCGATCGTCGTCTGGATCTTGAGACCGCCCCGGTAGAGCAGGTCGGGGCCCACCCCGGGCTGCAGCTCGAGGTACCGGCGCACATAGTCGACGAAGTACGGGTACTTCGTCGTGGGCTGGAGGGGCGGGAACACCAGCGTCTGAGGTGCCCCCGTGGGCAGCGGGGGGGCGGTCGCCTCGTAGACCTGGGACACCTTCCAGTACTGGTACTCGTCGAACGTGAGGTAGTGCTGCTCGTACATCTTCTGCAACACGGTCTGGCGGCGCTGCTCGGCCAGGACCTGGTTGCCGCGCGGCTCGTAGCGGCTGGGGGCGGGGATGAGGCCGACGAGCAGGGCCGCCTCGCCGATGCTGAGGTCCTTCACCGGCTTGCGGAAGTACGTCTCGGCCGCCGCGCCGACGCCGTAGGCCCCGTCGCCGAGGTACACGGCGTTGAGGTACTTGAACAGGATCTCGTCCTTGGGGAGCTTGCGGGCGAGCTGGGAGGCGAGGATGGCCTCCTTGAGCTTGCGGGTCAGCGTCCGCTTCTGGTCGGTGTAGGCGAGCTTCACGTACTGCTGGGTGATGGTGGAGCCGCCCTGGACGTACCCGTTGCCCTGGAGGTCCCGGACCAGCGCCCGCACGGTGCCCCGGGGATCGACGCCCCCCTCGTGATAGAAGTTCTTGTCCTCCGAGGCCACCAGCGCGTTCTTGAGGACCTGGGGGATGTCCGAGGGCTGGATCGGGACGCTCAGGTCGAACTGGCGGAACGTGGCGATCGGCGTGCCGTCCGCTGCGAAGACCTGGCTGGGCAGGGCGACGAAGCCCGGCTTCGGGTTGGGAAGCGTGGCGGGGAGCGGGAGGAAGATCAGCGAGCCGACGACGGTGGTCACGGCCACCAGTGGCACGCCCGTCGCAGCCACGATGGTCACGACGAACCATCGGAAGAACGTCCGGACCACGCGCCGAGTGTGGCAGAGGGTCAGCCGCGATCGGGGGCAGGCAGGTCCGACCACGCCGTCCCGTCCGCCACCCAGGCCGGATACGCACCCACGCCGGGGACGTCGCCCGTCGCGGTTCGGAGCGCCCCCGTGTCGAGGCGGTAGACCCAACCGTGCCAGGGGCAGATCACGCACCCGTCCTGCAGGGCGCCGTCAACAAGGGGGTTCCCCCGGTGGGCGCAGGCGTTGTCGAGGACCCACACGCTCCCGTCGTCGAGCAGCCACACCGCGTAGTCCGAGCCCGCCACCCGTACCTGGGCGCCGACCTCGGGTGTCAGCTGGTCGAGGGGGGCGACGGGCACCGGCGGCACCCCCGTAGTCTGGCCGCGATGGAGGGGAACGTGACCAGACCGCCGTCGGTCGACGCCCTCGCCCGGGCGCTGGCCACGTCGGGCCTTCCCCACCCGGTGCTCGTGGAGGCCGCACGCGCGGCCATCGCCGAGGCCACGGCCGCGGGTGACCCGGCGTCGGCCGGCGCCCGGGCTGACGAGGCGGCCCGCCGAGCCGCCCGAAGGATGCTGCAGCCCGTCGTGAACGCGACGGGTGTGCTCCTCCACACCAATCTCGGGAGAGCCCCGCTGGCGGTGTCGCAGCCAGCCGGGTACACGAACCTCGAGTTCGACCTCGAGCGGGGCGAACGCGGGAGCCGGTCGGTCCACGCCGCCGCGCTGCTGGCCCGGGCGTGCGGCGCCGAGGCCGCGCTCGTCGTCAACAACGGCGCCGCCGCCCTCCTGCTGGTGCTCACCGCCCTGGCCGCCGGCAGCGAGGTCGTCGTCAGCCGGGGTGAGCTGGTGGAGATCGGGGGAGGGTTCCGGATCCCGGAGGTTCTCGAGGCGTCCGGCGCCCGTCTCGTCGAGGTGGGAACGACCAATCGCACGCGCAGGCACGACTACGTCGCGGCGACCGGGCCCGACACTGCCCTGCTCCTCAAGGTCCACACCTCGAACTACCGCATCACCGGCTTCACCGAGTCGGTGGACGTCGCCACGCTCGCTGTCGGCGGCCCGCCCGTGGTGGCGGACCTGGGGTCCGGCCTCCTGGACGCCGCGTGCCCCTGGCTGGGCGGCGGGCCGCCGGCGTGGCTCGCCGGCGAGCCCGGGGTCGCCCAGACGCTCGCCGCCGGAGCGTCGCTCGTGACCTTCAGCGCCGACAAGCTCCTCGGCGGGCCACAGGCCGGGATCCTCGCCGGCCGAGCCACGCTCGTCGAGGCGTGCGCCCGGCATCCGCTGGCCCGGGCCCTCCGCCCGGGCGGCCTGGTGCTGACCGCCCTCCAGGATGTGGCCCTCGCCTACCTGCGGCGCGACGCCGGCGACACCGTGCCCTTCTGGCGCATGGCCACCATGGGCCTCGACGGGCTCCGGCGCCGGGCGACGGCGCTCGGCGTCGGGGCGGTCGTCGACTGCGCGTCGGTCACGGGGGGCGGCACGCTGCCCGGCGTCGAGATCCCGTCGGTGGGCGTGGCCGTCGAGGCCGACCGCTCGGCCGTGCTGCGGTCGTGGTCACCGCCGGTGATCGCCCGGGTCGAGGACGGCCGGACTCTCTGCGACCTGCGCACCGTGCTGCCCGAGCAGGACGACCTCCTCCGCCGGGCCCTGGCCGCGGCCGTCGGCCGCTGAGGGTCCGGTCGTGAGGGTTCTGGCGACCGCCGGGCACGTCGACCACGGCAAGTCCACGCTGGTGCTCGCCCTCACCGGGACGGACCCCGACCGCCTCGCCGAGGAGAAGGCGCGAGGGCTCACCATCGATCTCGGCTTCGCCGCGTTCAGCCTTCCCTCCGGGGAGGACGTGGCGTTCGTGGACGTGCCGGGTCACGTCCGCTTCATCAAGAACATGCTCGCCGGCGTCGGGGCGGTCGACGCCTGCCTGTTCGTGGTGGCCGCCACAGAGGGCTGGAAGCCACAGTCGGAGGAGCACCTGCGGATCCTCTCGCTGCTCGGCGTGCACCACGGGGTCGTCGCCATCACCAAGGCCGCCCTGGTCGATCGTGACGGGCTCGAGCTGGCGGAGCTCGAGGTCCGGGAGCGGATCGCCGGCACGTTCCTCGAGGGGGCGGAGGTGGTCGCCGTCGACGGAGTCGACGGGAGCGGCATCACCGGACCGGCGGGGTTGCTCGCCGCTCTCGACCGCCTGGTCGCCGCGACCCCACCGTCGGCCGACCGGGGACGCCCGCGCCTGTGGGTCGACCGCTCGTTCCCCGTCAAGGGGGCGGGGACGGTGGTGACCGGGACCCTCACGGGCGGCGCCATCGGGCTCGACGACGTCCTCGCCGTTGAGCCCGGTGGCGTCGATGGGCGGGTCCGTCGCCTCCACAGCCACCACGTGGCCCTCGAACGGGCCACCCCCGGTCGACGCCTGGCCGTGAACCTGGCCGGCGTGCGCCACGACCGGGTGGCCAGGGGTCAGGCGCTCGTGCGACCCGGCCAGTTCCACCGGTCGGCGGCGTTCGACGCGTCGCTGACCGTCCTGGCCAGCCTCGACCACGAGGTCGGGCGCCGGGGCGCGTACGCCGCCTACCTCGGGTCCGGCGAGTTCCCGGTGCGGCTCCGGGTCCTCGGTCCCGGGGGGCCCGGGAGCGCGATCGCGCCGGGCGGGCGGGGCCTGGTCCGGCTCTGGCTGCCGGAACGGACGGCACTGCCGCTCCTGCCCGGCGACCGGTACGTGCTCCGGGAGGCGGGGCGGGCCGAGACGGTGGGTGGCGGGGAGATCCTCGACGTCGCCCCCTACCTGCCCGCCAGCCGGGCAGCACCGGACCGATCGGTGGCCAGGGTCGTGGCCGAGCGGGGATGGGTCGACGCGGGCGAGCTCGAGCGTCTGGTTGGCAGCCCGGTGGCGCCGTCGGTCGGGCGCTGGGTCGTCAACCCGGCGGTGCTGGCCGCCGAGCGGGCCTCGCTCGCCGACGCGGTCCACCGCGCCGGACCGGGCGGGTTGGATCTGGCCACCCTCGACGAGCGGAAGCGGGCGGTGCTCGCCGGCCTCGACGGCGTGGCGGTCGGAGGGGGTCGGGCCACGGCGCGGACCCGAGTCGGCTCCCCGGGCGAAGCCGGCGAGGGCGGCGAGGGCGGCGAGGGCGGCGAGGGCAGG
>Ga0209048_10006932_pt1 | contig 10538 bp, 9 predicted proteins | sample FrelakmetCRP12CR_FD_187146 | JGI IMG/M metagenome (GOLD analysis project Ga0209048, IMG submission 187146) | Freshwater lake sediment microbial communities from the University of Notre Dame, USA, for methane emissions studies - CRP12 CR (SPAdes)... | ecosystem: Environmental > Aquatic >... | reverse complement strand
CGTCGGCCCGAGCTGCCTGGCGCCGTACGCGCCGACGGCTCGAGCGATCGCGCCGCGCTGCGCGGCGGACACTCCCGAGCGGAAGCCCACCAGCACCTGCCCCTGGCGGTATTGATCGGGCAGGAAGTGTGCGGGCGCCGTGGACCGGGTGAGAGCCGGCCTGCGGGAGACGAGCGCGGCGGGCAGGAGTCGCCCGTTCGGGCCCTCGGCTGAGACCGCCGGCGCGCCGGGGGCGCTCGCCGCGGAGGCGAGCACGCGAGACTGCCGACCGCCTGCCCCGAGCACCCCGCTCGCGGCGATCAGCGCGCCGAGCGCGAGCACGACGATCGCAAAGAGCGCTACGGGCAGGGCTTTCTTGGCAGCCGTTATGGCACCTGTGTTGGTCTCCACGTCCGTCCCACGCCCGATCACGTGATCTCCTCGCCTCCGTGCGCAAATCACTTGGGGCTGCGTAGTGTACGACGACTTGAGTGCGCCGTGTGCCTCTGGCCGAATGTTCGACAGGCGGCCAAGCGCCGTCGCGACCCGGACGGTCGGGCGACCGTCGCGACCCGGACGGTCGGGCGACCGTCGCGACCCGGACCGTCCGGCGACCGAGGCCGTCGGGTCCGCCACTACAATCCCCGCGAATGAGGCGTGCGCAATGGTAGGCGGAGGTACCTCGGCTTCTGAGCGCTACCTCGAGCTGATCGGGGTTCGGCCGACGCCCAGGGCGACATGCCCGTTCGACCCCGGCAATGATCCGGTGAGCGTCGAGGCGCACCTCGAGCAGAGCGGTCATCTGATCCGGACCCTGAAGATCTCCATGGCCTGCTGGATGGTCGCCGAGGAGGGTGCCACGCGCCGCAAGATCGCGGCCGCCCGTCGCCTGGGCATTTCCACGGTTGCGGGAGGAGGCCCGTTCGAGACGGCCGTGGCCCAGCGCGCGCTGCCGGCCTATCTGGACCTGTGCGCCGACGTGGGACTGACGAGGATCGAGTGCGGCGAAGGGTTCACCGAGCTTGACCTGGCTCCGGCCGATGTCGTGCGAGAAGCGGGTGAGCGTGGCCTCGAGGTGGAGTTCGAGCTAGGAGAGAAGCACTCGGGCCGCTTCACCGACGAGGTGGCCGAAGAGCTGATCGCCACAGGGCACAGCTGGCTTGAAGCTGGGGCGGTCCGCCTCGTGGTCGAGGCGCGCGAGAGCGCTAAGGACGTGGGCCTGTTCTCCGAGCCCGGGCAGTTCGATTCGCGCCAGGCCGACCGTCTCGCCGACGCGTTCGGCCTCGACACCGTGCTGTTCGAGGCGCCGGACAAGGCGAGTCAGTTCGCGCTGATCGACCACTTCGGGCCCACGGTTCAGCTGGGGAACGTGCGGCTGGAGGAGGTGCTGCGAGTGGAGATCTACCGGCGCGGGCTGCACTCCGATGCGTTCGGCCGCGCCAATCTACGGCCCCGGCCACCGGACGCAGGGCAGGCGTGAGCCCCTCGTCGGCCGTTATGCCCAGCGTCAGAATCGACTGCTTCCACGAACATCTGGATCCCGTCGCCGCGAGCACGGCGATCGTCGCGGTGGACGTGATCAGGGCGACGACGACCGCCATCACCGCGGTTGCCCTTGGCAGAAGGCTCTATCCGGCCGGCTCGATCGAGGCTGCGGTGAGGCTCGCGGCCGATCTCGATCGGCCGATTCTCGCAGGAGAGCTTGGCGGCGTTCAGCCGTACGGCTTCGACCTGCAGAACAGCCCTTGCCAGATCGAGTCTCTGGAGAAGTCCTCGAGGCCCATCATCCTGCTGTCGACCTCGGGCACGCGCCTGATCGCCGAGGCCGTCCGCCACGGCGTGACCTACGTCGGGTGCCTTCGCAACGCGACAGCCCTCGGCACGTATCTTGCAGGTCAGGCGCGCGACGTTCTGATCCTCGGCGCCGACAGCCGCGGGGAGTTCCGCGAGGAGGACCAGTTGTGCGCTGGGCGCATCGCGCGAGCGCTCACGGAGGCCGGCTTCACCGTGGCCGACAGCTCCAGCGAGGAGGTGCTGGCGCGCTGGGGAGAAGCTTCGGACGACGCGTTCATCGACGGGCGCAGCGCCAGTTACCTGCGGGACACGGGGCAGCACGACGATCTCGCCTTCGTGCTCGAGCACGTCGACGATCTCGCCACCGTGTTCGTCGTCGAGCAGGGGGAGGTCCGCGCACTCGAGGGCGGCCCGGCGGCATAGCCGCCGGCCACCACCGGGCCGGTCAGCCGTCGCGGGAACGGCGAGGCAGGGAATCGAACAGCGGCCAGATCCACAGGGCAAGGAAGGGGCGCAGGTCGTCGGCGGCGAACCAGGCGGCCTCGCGCACTCCCCGGAACGAGCCGGCCCACGCGCCGAGGGTGAGATCGCCGCGGCGCAGGTAGGTGAGGGATGACGCGAGGTCCAGCGGCTCGACGATCCATCGGCGGCCGGTGGGATGACTGGTCGCCGGCACGTCCTGGCCCGTGAGATCTAGATACAGCGCCCGCAGCACATCCATGCCGTCGGGGCCGACGAAGAGCCGGAAGGTGCCGCCGATACGAGGGTTGACATCGAGCAGCTTGTATTGGTTGTCACGTTGATCGAAGCGGTATCCGATGTCGAGGATGCCCCGATAGCCGACCGCCTTCATGAAGCGGACCGTCGTCTCGCGGACGGTGGGGTTCGCCAAGCACACACCCAGCGTCGTCGCGCCCGTGTAGGGAGGAGACTGCCTGATCTTCTTACCGGTGAACCCCACCTTGCAGTCGGACCGGTCATCGAAATAGCCATTGAACATCCATACGGTTTCAGGCGTGCCCGGAATGTATTCCTGAAGCATCACGTTCTGGCCGCCGGGCGACTGCATGAGTCGATATGCCTCGAGAAGCTGCTCGCGGTTCTCCGCGATCACCACGCGGGGCGCAGACGGCGGCGCATCACCCGCGTTTATGCACTTGGCCACCGTGGGGAAGCTCGCCACATCGGCATGCTCGAGCACCTCCTGCTCGGACTCCGGGAAGACCGAAAGCGGCGTGGGGATGTCGTGAGCCCGGCAGAGTTCATACATTTCACGCTTGCTCGAGAGGGCCTGCGCCAGGCCCGCCGGCTGGCGAGGCAGGAGGAAGTCGTGCTCGAGAGCGCCGAGGTGCTCCTCGACGAAGACGCTGCCTGCATCGTCCACCGGAATCAGGATCGCCCGCCCGACATCGCGCTGCAGCTCGCGTAGCGTCTGGAGTACCTGATCGGTGGTTGCGCTCGAGGGAATCGAGCGCCAGCCACGGCTGTATCGTGAAAAAGCCGCGGGGGAGCGACGCTCGAGCGCCACCCTGTGGACGGGAATGCCGAGCCGGCCCGCGCTGCGAGCGATCCCGAGAGCGCCATGGTGGAAGATGCCCCGGCTCAGCCCGAGGATCACGATCGGCGTCGTCGTGTCGAGTCCGGGGGTCCCCTGCGCGGCTCCGGGAGCCATCACAGGTACTTGGACCGCAAGGATCCGGTCATAGGCTCGCTAGACTCGCCCAGCGCCGCCCGGCTGCCGATGAATAGTGAAGCGGCGGGCGACTCGCCGGCCAGGTGGTAGATCTGATGAGTCAACGGAATAGTGAAACTGACGCTGAACGCGGACACTCGCTCCACGGCGATGGTCGTCGTGGTGGCGTCCAGGAGCACGTCAACGCGCACTTCGACTCCACCGCATCCTATTGGGACGGAGTCTATCGGGGCGGCAGCCTGCAGGGTGTGATCTACCGGCTGCGTCAGACGGCCGTTCTGGACAACGTGGACGCCGCGCAGCCTTCACCCGGAGCGCCGGTGCTCGAGATCGGCTGCGGCGCGGGCCATCTCACCGTCGAGCTCGCGGCGCGGGGGCTCGAGATCGACGCTGTCGACGCAAGCCAGGCGATGGTCGATGCCACCGCCGGCCGTGCCCTGCAGGCGGGCTTCGCCGAGCACGTGACCGTCGGCTCGGCCGACGTCCATGCGCTGCCCTTCGACTCAGATCACTTCGACCTCGTGGTGGCCGTCGGGGTCATCCCGTGGCTGCACTCGCCCGGCGACGCCGTCGAAGAGATGGCGCGCGTGCTTCGCCCCGGGGGCGAGATGATCCTCACGGCGGACAACCGGGCCCGCGTCACATCATTCACCGACCCACGCGCGATCCTCGCGCTCTCACCGCTCAAGCGGGCTCGGGTGGCCTTGCGACGGCGCAGCGGGCTGGCGAGTTCCCGTCTGGACTCTCCCGGACGGATCGATCGGCTCCTGACGGAAGGCGGGTTGCGGCCCGTGGGGCGCCGCACCGTGGGCTTCGGACCGCTGTCATTCCTCGGACGGCCGCTGTTCAGCGAGGCGCGGGGCGTGCGAATCAACGATCGGCTCCAGGCTCTTGCCGATCGCGGCACTCCCGTCCTGAGATCGATGGGCTGGCACTACGTCGTGCGCGCCACGAAGCTCTGAGTCGGACAGCGGACTCTGAGCCGCGCGCGCGGCCGCTCGTACATCCGTCCAGAGGTTCGATTCGTCACTCAAGTCAAGTAGACTCGCCCGGAGGGAGAAGCGGGAAGAGTTTCACTGTCACAGACCGTCCTATTTTGGAGAAAATGGCCATGGATCGCCACGCGAGCGAGCAGTCACGCGGCCGGTATGAGAGTCGATCCACGGTCCTCGCGGCGATCCTCGTGCTCGCGGTCGGCATCCTTGCCGCCGGCGCACCCGGCTCGGTGAGCGCAAGCACGCGGCACGCCGGAGGGGCGGCGCGCGGCGTGGCGGCGGGCATCTCGATCACCGCGGGCGGCGAGCTCAGCCCGGAGGGCATCTTCCGGAGCCCGCTTCCAGCCGCGACCCGGTCCGCCCCCTATCGCCAGGGAGTCGTCCTCGTGGGGTTCCGCCCCGGCGTGAGCGCCGAGCGGCGCCGCGCCATCGAGCGGGCGGCAGGTGTGCGCGACGCGAGGCGCCTCGGCCCGTCGATCGCGGCGGCCCGCGGACCTGCCGCGCGACACGCGGCCGGGCAGCTCGTCTCCCCCTTCGAGGTGCGGGTGCCGGGTCCGAACGTGCTCTTTGCCGTGCGTCGCTTGAAGCGCTATGGCGCGGTCGCCTACGCCGAGCCGGACTTCCTGATGCGGGAGAGCGCGGTCCCCAACGACCCATCATTCTCGCTCCAGTGGGGGTCGAGCAACACGGGGCAGGCGATTCCCACGCAGGAATCCGAAGAGCTGCTCGGGCCGCCCGTCGGTGGCACGCCGGGAGCCGAAGACGGCGCGCTGAGCGCCTGGCAGGTGACCGCCGGCAGCCGCACGATCGTGATCGGGGAGACCGATAGCGGCGTGGACTACACGCACCCAGATCTGGCGGCCAACATCTGGTCGAACCCCGGCGGGATCGGTGGCTGTGCGGCGGGCACCCATGGCTACAACGTGCTGGGGGGCAATTGCAATCCGATGGACGAAGACACCACCTACGGCGGCCACGGCACGCATGTGGCGGGGATCATGGGGGCTGTCGGCAACAATGGCATCGGTGTCGCCGGGATGAACTGGCAGACCAGCATCCTCCCGGTCAAGTGGCTCAACACCGCCGGATGGGGAGAAACTGGTGCGCTCATCGAAGCGATGCAGTGGCTGGTGGCGGCCAAGCAGGAAGGGGTGAACGTCCGCGTGGTCAACGACTCGGACACCTTCTGGGGAACGGCCTACTCGCAGGCGCTCCATGATGAGATCGAAACCCTCGGGGCCAACAACATCCTCCTGGTGACCGCGGCCGGCAACACGGGCAACAACAACGATGAAGTCGCCGTGCAGCGCTATCCGTGCAGCTATGACCTTCCGAACGAGATCTGTGTGACCGCAAGCGACAACAGCGACCAGCTGGCGGGCTGGGCGAACTACGGTCCACACACCGTCGACCTCGCGGCGCCGGGGGTAAGCATCTACTCGACTCTCCGCGAAGGCGGGTACGGATACCTGAGCGGGGGTTCGATGGCCTCGCCGCAGGTGGCGGGTGCCGCCGCGCTGATCCTGTCGGTCGAGCCGTCCCTGTCCGCGACGGCGTTGAAGGCGGACATCCTCGCGAACGTCGACAAGGTGCCCTCGCTGGCAGGACGTGTGATCAGTGAAGGACGGCTCGACGTGTGCCGGGCGCTGCCGGGCTGCGGACAGCCACCCCCGCCCCCTCCGTCGGTGCCGGTGAACACGGTCCTGCCGGCCATCGCGGGAACCCCCCAGGCCGGGCAGACGCTGACCGCCGGCACCGGCTCCTGGACGGAAAGCCCGACAGGCTTTGAATATCAGTGGCAGCGATGCGCCGCCGGCGGAGGCGGCTGCGCGGCCATCCAGGGAGCGAGCTCCCGGACATACGTGACCGGCTCGGGCGACGTCGGCTCAACGCTGCGAGTGTCGGTGACGGCCTCCAACTCCGGCGGCTCATCCGCTGCTGCGGTCTCGGCCCAGACGGCTGTCGTGCAGGCCGCAGCGCTGACGTTCGGGAGGACCGGCGTGGGTCCCTCGGCCGACAGCTTCGCAGCGAACCGCAAGCGGGTCAGCCTCTACCCGCTCGGGACCGCGGGGAACGTGAGCAAGCTCAGCATCTACCTGGAACCGGGCGGGGGGTCCGGCCACCAGGTGCTGGAGGGTGTCGTCTACGCCAACTCCAGCGGCAAGCCCGGAGCTCTGCTGGGCACGACGAGCCAGTTGACGTTCCTGAGCAGCAACTCTCCGGGCTGGTATGACCTGACCTTCTCGACGCCGTTGAAACTGGCCGCCGGGAGCTACTGGATCGGCGTGATCACCGGCTCGACGAGCTATGTGGCCGGCTTCCGCTACCAGAGCGTGTCGGGTGGGCGCGACTACAACGCCAACACCTACACCTCGAAACCCAGCAACCCGTTCGGCGCGGTCTCCACCGACCGTGAGCAGACCTCGCTGTACGCGACCTATACCCCATAGTGATACGCCGGCTCCGGGTACGAGCGCTCGAGAGGGTCCGCCGGCGCCGGTCGGTCGTGCTCGGCTATCACGGGGTCGCCGAGTCGCGGCTGCGCGACGACCTCAGCCTGCTGCAGGTATCGCCCGCGCACTTTCGAACCCACATCGAGCTGCTGCGGGACGCCGGCTTTCGGTTCGTCACGATGGCCGAGTTCGCGCGCCGCGCGGCCGGGACCACACCCGAGCCGGGGCTCGCGGTCATCACTTTCGACGACGGAATGCGCAACAACCGCGCGACCGCCCTGCCGATCCTCAGCGAGTACGGGATCCCGGCCACGGTGTACGTGACGATCGGATTCATCGGTCGCGACAGCCCGTGGATCGGGGCCGGCGGGGACGGCGCGATGATGAGCGAGCCGGAACTACGCGAGCTGGTGGACGCCGGCTGGGAGCTCGGAGCCCACACGATGACCCACCCCGACCTCTCGGCGCTCGACTATGACGCGTGCCTGAAGGAGATCGAGGACGGCCGCACAGAACTGGAACGCATCGCCGGCACGACCGTTGAGACCTTCGCCTATCCGTTCGGTCGCTACGGGCCCGCAGCGCTGGCCGCCGTCAGGGACTCCGAGCTGCTCGCGGCGGTGACCACGGGTTCGGGAAGCTGGTCGCAGTACGAGATCACGCGCGCGATGATCGGCGCGGCCGACCCTTTCCCGGTGATCCTGCTCAAGCTGACCGACCGCTACGAGCCCCTGCTGCGCAGCGCGCCCGTGCGAGCCCTCCGGCGGGCGAGCAAACGGCTGCGCTCGGCCATCCTCGAGCGTCGGAGCTGAGATCAAATGAGCTCAGACGCTCGGGCCGTGCCGGAGCGGGCGGGCCGCGGCGCGCGCCAGGCGCCCGGCCAGCGATCTGCGCAGCGGCCAGAACAACCCGCGCGACTTCAGAGCGAAGCCGATGCGTCCGTCGAGCGAGTCGACCGACTCCCTGGCCAACTCGAACCGGCGCCAGCCGCCCAGCCCCGCACAGGTGACCGCCACCGAGTAGCCGGCCCTGCGGGCAGCCTCCGGACAGGCGGGCGAATAGCCGCACTTGGGGTACGCGAAGGAGTCGATCGGCAGCTGGAGCAGCTCCTGCAGGGACGCCCTGGAGTCGGCCATCTCCCGGTGGGCGTCCTCTGCGGAGGCCAGCGACAGGTCGGCGTGGGTGCTCGTATGCGAGCCGATCTCCGCCAGCGGGGACGACGCGAGCTCGGCCAGCTCGTCGGCCGTCATCAACCGCACTCCGGCTGCCGCCGGGAACGAGAAGTGGGCCTCCCCCAACAGGCCCGGACAGACGAAGAACGTCGCCGGGATGCCGAAGTCCGCCAAGAGCGGCGCGGCCACCTCGAGGTTGTCCACCGTGCCGTCGTCGAAGGTGAGCGCACACGTGCGATCGGGCGATGGTCCCGCGTCCAGCTGCTCGGCGAGTTCCGACATTCGGATGAAGCGGTAGCCGCGGCGCCGCAGCGTCCGGACCTGCCTGCGAAACCGCTCCGGATCGACCATCAGATTGTGGGGATCGAGGGCTCGGGGGTAACTGCCGAGGCCGTGGTATGCCAGTACGAGTGGTGGTCGCATGAGTGACGGGCCGCCAGGAAGTGCGGGAGGAAGAACGCGCCTGCCTTCTGGGGCGAGGCGTTCGCGAGCCCAGACTAGTCGCCGAGCCTGTCGGATCGCGCGCGCACGGCGCAACCGCGCTGCCACGGAATCAGGCCCGACGCACACCTCCGATAATTGAACGAGCCCGTGTTCGGAAAGCGCCCCAGATCGCCAGACGACACACCCGACCCCTCGGACGGCACCTCGGGCGAGCCCTCCCACGGCAGCTCCAGGGGAGCGTCTGACGGCGGGTCGCTCCCCGTGCCGGAGTCCGGGCCGGCGGCGCAGCCGAAACCCTCCGCCGCGCGGGCTGCGGGTGAGCGGGCGATCATGAACACGGCGTACCGCAGCGGCGGGGAGATCGCCGGGCGCTTTGCCTCGCTGCTCCTGTTCGCGGTAGCGGGACACACCCTCGGAAAGAGCGGCCTCGGTGCCTTCGTCTTCGGGCTCGCCTTCACAGGGTTTGTGATGATCCCGGTCGGCCTCGGGCTCGACCGCTACATCCTGCGGACCATCGCGGCCGATCGCTCTTCGGCCCACCACCACTTCTACAACGTGCTCGCGCTCAAGGTCGCGATCGCGCTGCCGCTGTTCCTCCTCAGCTTCTTGGTGCTGCACTTCGTCGGCTATGACAACCAGGCGCAGGCGACGGCCTGGGTCCTGGCACCCGGCGTGTTTGCCGATTCGATCGGGCGGACCCAGTTGTCGGTGTTCCAGGCCCACGAGCGTGGCGGCCCGCCGGCGGCCGCTGACACGATCAAGCGCCTGCTTTCGGCCGCGCTGGGGATCGCCGCCCTGAAGCTCGGCTACGGGGTGGTGTCATTGGGCGTCACGTACTCCGTCGGTGCAATCGTCGGGGTGGTCATGGGCTTCGCACTGATGGCACGCACCATCGGTGTCCCTGCGCGGATCGTGAGGTATCGCAGCTGGCGAGCGCTGGCTTCGAGCAGCCTCCCGTTCGCCGCCCAGGACCTCTTCACATCGCTCTTGGCCATGCTCGACAAGTTGATCCTGACGGTGCTTGCGACAACGGCGGCCGTCGGCGTGTATGGCGCCGCCTACCGGCTGTTCGAATCGACCCTCTTCGTTCCGTTTGCCCTGGTCGGCGCGTTCGCGGCCATGTACACATACCTCACGCCCGATAGCAACCCCCCGCTGCGTTTGGTCTACGAGCGCTCGATCAAGCTGTCGGTGGTGTTGCTGATGCCCTTGACCGTCGCCTTCGTCGTGTTGGCTCACCCCATCTGCCGGCTGATCTATGGCCCAGAATTTGCCTCGGCGGCGCTCCCACTGCAGTTGATGGGTCCCGGGGTCCTGCTGATTGGCTTTGTGACCCTCACCACCTCGCTCCTGGTCAGCCGCGGTGACCCACGCCGGATGGCTTCGTTGTCGGGCATCATGGTCATCGCCAATGTGGCACTCAACTTCATCCTGATTCCCCTGTTCGACGTCCCGGGCGCCGCCGCGGCCATAACCGCCACCGAGGTGGTCTTCGCCGCGTGGATCGCACATCGGGCGGTGCGTATGGTGGGCAAGATCGAGTGGCTACAGACGACGGTCGGGGCGGTCGCCGGGGGCCTGGCGATGGCGGCTGTAGCTATACCGCTGGACAACAGCCTGCCGGCGGCGCTGGCGGCGGGTCTGGTCGCCTACCTGGCCGCCCTGCTCGCGGTCGACCGGCTTGTAAGTCCGCGAGACGTCGCCTTCGTGATGGGCATGGTGCGCCGCCGCCTTCCGTCGCGCTCGAGCACCTGACGCGGGCTCAAGGAGCGCGCCCAGGGCCTCGAACATGCGCGGGACCGTTATCTCCGGGGCAAAGCGCTCGCGCGTGAACCGCCGCCCCGCTTCGCCGGTCCGGCGGGCGAGGTCGTGGTCGCGCAGATAGGGCGCGATCCCGCGGGCGAGATCGGCGGGATCGGAGGGTTCGACCAGCGTGCCGGTCAGGCCATCCTGCATCGCCTCCGGCGAGCCGCCGCCTCTCGTGGCCACTACCGGCAGGCCGGCCCAG
>Ga0209048_10006930_pt1 | contig 10539 bp, 10 predicted proteins | sample FrelakmetCRP12CR_FD_187146 | JGI IMG/M metagenome (GOLD analysis project Ga0209048, IMG submission 187146) | Freshwater lake sediment microbial communities from the University of Notre Dame, USA, for methane emissions studies - CRP12 CR (SPAdes)... | ecosystem: Environmental > Aquatic >... | reverse complement strand
GAGGACCGCCGGCCACGCCTCGGGGTAGGCCTCCCGCACCCGAGCGATCCACCACTGCGGATAGCCGAAGCGTCCGGACTCCTTGCCCAGCGCGTCGCGCTCGAGCGCCTCGCGGCGGCGGAGGTAGTTGCGCAGTGTCGCATTCACGAACCCGCGCGCGCGACCGTGCCCGAGGCGTCCACATGCCACGACTGCCTGGTCCACGACGACGTGCGACGCGCGCCGTTCATGGCGCAGCTCATGGAGCGCGCAGAGCAGCAGGGCCCGCAGCTCCGGATCGGGCGCGCCTTTGCGCGCCAGCGCGTCGAGGATGTCATCGGGTGCGCCGTAGTCGCGCAAGGTGCCGTAGACGGCATCGGTGATCGCCGGGCGGCCGCCATCGGCGGCGGCGAGCGCTGCGCCGAGGCTCCGGCCCGCGATCACGCGCGCGACGATGCGGCTCGCGGCGGCAAGCGTGTCGGAAAGGGGCTGGGACTGCGGCACGGGGTGGGGCGGGCGCGCGGATTATAGCGGTGCACCGGCCGCGCGAAAGCCAAAACGCCGGCAGGTGCCGGCGATCCGCCCGACGGGGCGATCGATGCTATCGCATCGCGTGCAGGCGCGCGATGCGTTCTTCGGTCGGCGGGTGGGTGCTGAACAGCCCTTTCAGGCGGCCACCTGACAGGGGATTGATGATCATCATCTGCCCGGTCGCCGGGTTCGCCTCGGCGCTCGGCATGGGAATCCTGCGCGCATAGGCGTCGATCTTGGCCAGTGCATCGGCGAGCGCGTTCGGGTCGCCCGAAATCTCGGCGCCGCCACGGTCGGCCCCGAACTCGCGCGTGCGCGAGATCGCGAACTGGATCAGCATGGCGGCGATCGGCGCGAAGATCATGACCACAATCGCGAGCAACGGGTTGCCACCGTTCTCGCGGGTATGGCTCCCCGAGAAGAACATTCCGAAGTTCGCGAGCGTCGAGATCGCCCCGGCAACCGTCGCCGAGATCGTCGAGATGAGGATGTCGCGATGCCTGACGTGAGCCAGCTCGTGCGCCATCACGCCGCGCAACTCCCGGGGGCTGAGGAGCTCGAGGATGCCGGTGGAGGCCGCTACCGCGGCGTGCTCGGGATCGCGTCCGGTCGCGAACGCGTTGGGCTGCGCCTCGTCGATGAGATAGACGCGCGGCATCGGCAGTCCCGCGCGGCCGGCAAGCTCCATCACCATGCCGTAGAGCTGCGGCGCCGAGGTTTCGTCGACCTCCTGCGCGTTGTACATGCGCAGCACCAGCTTGTCCGAGAACCAATAGGTGAAAAGGTTCATCGCACCGCCGATCAGGAGCGCGATCAGCATCCCCTGTTGCCCGCCGATGGCGCCGCCCAGCATCCCGAACAGGGCGACGATGCCCGCCATCAGGATGCCGGTCTTCAGCCAGTTGCCGAACATGCGTTCCTCCGGAATTTCGGGCGCCTTGCGCGCCCCGTTGCGACCGGGTTAGATGGGGCGGCGCGGCGAAGATTCAATCGGGGCGATCGCCTCGAACGACTCGCCCGGGGCGACGGCACACCCGCGCAGGAACGCCTCCGCCGACAGCCGCTTGCCGCCGGCGCGCTGCAGCTCGGTGAGCCTCAAGGCCCCGGACCCGCACGCGACATCGATGCCCTCGCGGTCGACGCGGAGAACCGAGCCGGGCGGCTCGCCTGCGGCCGATACCAACGTAGCCCGCCACACCTTGACGTCGTCGCCGCGCAGTCGGGCGATCGCGCCGGGACTAGGGTTGAAGGCCCGGATCTGGCGCTCGATCTCGACGGCGGCACGCGCCCAGTCGATGCGCGCCTCCGCCTTGCCGATCTTCTGCGCGTAGGTGACGCCGTCCGTCGCCTGGGGTATCGGCCGCACTGCGCCGCGTGCGAGTCCTTCCAAAGCGGTAACGATCAGTCTCGCCCCGAGCGACGCGAGCTTGTCCTGGAGCGTTCCGCCCGTCTCGTCTGGCGCGATGGTGAGTGCCTCGCTCAGCAGCACCGCCCCGGTATCGAGCCCCGCATCCATCTGCATGATGCAGACGCCCGTTACGGCATCGCCGGCAAGAAGCGCGCGTTGAATCGGCGCCGCGCCGCGCCAGCGCGGAAGCAAGGAGGCATGGATGTTGAGCGCGCCATGCCGGGGCAGATCAAGCACCGCCTGCGGAAGGATCAATCCGTACGCGGCAACGACCAGAACATCGGCGCGGGCATCGCGCAGTGCGGCTTGCGTTCCGGGCGCTTTGAGCGTCAGCGGTTGCAGCACCGCAATTCCGTGTCGCCCGGCGGCCGCCTTCACGGCACTCGGCGCGGCTCGAAGTCCGCGTCCCGCCGGCCGATCTGGTTGAGTAAGCACTAACACTACGGCGTGGCCAGCCGCCACCAGCGCATCGAGTGCCGAGACCGCGAACGCCGGCGTGCCGGCAAAGAGGACACGCATTGCTTTGAGGAAATACGCCGGGGCGCGGGGGGCCGCGAGCGCCTCGCGCCGCTCAGGCGCTCCGGCGCTCCTGCTTCTGGAGCTTGGCGCGAATCCGCGCCTGCTTCAGGCGCGAGAGGTGTTCGACGAACACCTTGCCCTCGAGGTGCTCGATCTCGTGCTGGATGCACACCGCAAGCAGGCCCTCGGCGGCGAGCTCGAACGGCCGGCCTTCGCCGTCCAGCGCGCGCACTTTGACCTTCTCGGCGCGCTTGACAACGTCATAAACTCCGGGCACCGAGAGGCACCCTTCCTCGCACGCCTGCTCGCCTTCCAGCCCCACGATCTCGGGGTTGATCAGGACGATCAGCTGATCGCGGGCGTCGGAGACGTCGAGCACGATGACCCGAACGTGGACGTCGACCTGCGTGGCGGCGAGCCCGATGCCCGGGGCCGCGTACATCGTCTCCGCCAGGTCGCGCACCAGCTGCCGGATGGCGTCATCGACTCGCGCGACGGGCTTGGCGACCGTTTCGAGCCGCGAATCAGGGTAGCGCAGGATGTTCAGAACGGCCATAAATCACTTGCTGCGTGAAATAATTAGGTGCAGAATTTCATCAAAGACCTTAGACTCGGGCCAGCCAGCCCTAATAATCAAACACTTGCCCGCGTTTGGATCGGCTCGAGGTGCTCATGTTCAAGTCTAGCACGGCCCTTCTTTTGGCCCTCTTTTTGGCCGTCCCAGCCGCCTGGGCCCAATCGCCCGACCCGCGGACCGACGGCAACGTCCTGCAGCTCCAGCCCAATGCGCCGGACAGCTACGTCGTACAGAAGGGCGACACACTGTGGGGAATCTCGGGCAAGTTCCTCACCCAGCCGTGGCGCTGGCCCGAGATCTGGCGCCTGAACAAGGATCAGATCCGCAACCCGCACCTCATCTACCCGGGCGAGATCGTTCGCCTGGACCGCGCCACGGGCACCCTGTCGATCGAGCGCCTTGAACCCCGCGTGCGCGAGGAGATCCTGGTTGGCGAGGCGATCCCGACCGTCCCGCTGAAGGTGCTCGAGCCGTTCCTGTCCGCACCGCTCGTGATCGAGCGCGGGGGTCTGGACAAGGCCCCGCGCATCTTCGCGGCCGAGGAAGCCCGGTACTACATCGGCGCGGGCGCGCGCGCCTACGTGACCGGGATGGGCGGGAGCAAGGAAACGCTCTGGCAGGTCTATCGTCCGGGCGTCGCCCTGATCGACCCGGACACGAAAGACATCCTGGGGTTCGAGGCGATCTACCTCGGGACCGCGCGCGTGATGCGCAGCGGCGATCCGACCACCGTGCGGGTGCTGTCGTCGAAGCAGGAGATCAGTGCCGGCGACCGCCTGGTCGTCGCGCCGCAGCCGCAGATCTTCAGCTTTGCGCCCCGGGCACCCGACAAGCCGATCCGCGCTCGGATCATGTCGATCTACGACGGGCGCGCCGATGCACGCGCTAACCTGCTGCTCAACAAACCCAGCTGGACCGGAATTGAGAGCGATGCGGGCAAGAAATCGATCTACGAAGGCTACGGCGAGACCGGCGGGCTCGCGATCGTGAGCCTGAACAAGGGTGCGAAGGACGGGCTCGAGGTCGGACACGTGCTCGCGATCTTCCGCAGCACCACGGTGATCAACGATCGCAGCGTCGGCCCGTTCCTCATGGGCGAGCTCAAGCCCGAACCGATCGAGCTTCCCGAGGAGCGCTACGGTCTGCTCATGGTCTTCCGCACGTTCGACAACCTCTCCTACGCGCTCACGCTCGGCGTCGAGCGGCCCGTCAAGCCGGGGGACGTCGTCAAGACGCCCTGACCGCGCCGGCCGAGCCCGATGCCCCAGGCGGGCGAGCTCGCGGCGTGGCGACGCCTCACCTTGACCCCCGGGCTCGGGGGCCCGAGCGTCCGGACGCTCCTCTCGGCGTTCGGTCTGCCGTCGCAGGTCCTCGGCACCTCGCAAGCGACGCTCGCGCGCACGGTCGGCGAGGCGGTTGCGGCGCGCTTGCGCGCCGGAGACTGCGCGCCCGAGGTCGACGCCGCGCTCGCCTGGGCGGCGCAGCCCGGCCACGCGATCGTGACCCTCGCCGATGCGGACTGCCCGCGGGGCGCCTCGAGATCCCGGAACCTCCGGTGCTCCGGTACGTCTGCGGGCAGGCCAGGCTCCTGAACGCGAACAGCCTGGCGATCGTCGGCAGCCGGAACGGCACCGCGCAGGGGTTGGCGAACGCGCAGACCTCGCTCGTGCGCTCAGCCATGCGGGGCTCACGATCGTGAGCGGCCTCGCACTCGGGATCGATGCGGCCGCGCACCGCGGCGCGCTCGAGGGCCCGGGCAGGTTGCTCGCCAGCCGAGGCGCGATCGCGAGCGAGTTCCCGCTCGGCACGCCGCCGGTCGCGGCGAACGTCCCGCGACGCAACCGCATCATCAGTGGCCTCGCGCGCGGCGTGCGCGTGGTCGAGGCAGCGCTCGACAGCGGTTCGCTGATCACCGCGCGCCTCGCGGGCGAGCAGGGGCGTGACGTGTTCGCCGTGCCGGGGTCGATCCATTCACCCCTGTCGAGGGGATGCCACGCCCTCATCAAGCAGGGCGCGACGCTCGTCGAAAGCGCGGAGGACGTTCTCGGCGAGCTCGGCGGCGGCGTGCCGACAGCAACTCCGTCACGCGAGGCGCCGGAAGAAACGCACGCGCTGCGGCATCACCTGGGATACGACCCGTGCAATGTTGATACTCTGGGCGGACGCAGCGGCTTGACGGCCGATGTCGTATCGGCGATGCTGCTGCAACTGGAGCTCGAGGGAAAGGTCGCGAGCCTCCCAGGCGGCAGCTCTCAGCGCGTGGGAAATCGCGACCAGAACTGAATGCACTGCTGCAGTTTCCGGGCACCGCGCCCGCACCGCCAGGCAGGGACCGAGGTCCCCTGACAGAATCTCCACCAGGAGCGTTCCTCCCGCCGATGTTCGAGATCCTCGTCTTTCTCTTCGAGAACTACTATCAGGGAGAGCCCTGCCCCGATCCCGACACCCTCGCACGGAAGCTGACCGATGCGGGGTTCGGGGACGAAGAGATCACCGACGCGCTCGACTGGTTGAAACACCTGTCGCGCCCCAACGACGAGCAGTATCCGGAGGCGTTCGAGCTGTGCGATGCGTTCCGCGCGCACACTCACGCCGAGCTCGCGAAGCTCTCGACGGAGTCGCGCGGCTTCATCACCTTCCTGGAGAGCGCCGGGGTGTTGACCGCGCCCCTGCGCGAGCTGATCATCGATCGTGCGATGGCGCTGCCGGAGGAGGCCGTTGACCTTGATAAGCTCAAGGTGATCGTGCTGATGGTCCTTTGGGCACGGCGCGGCGACGTCGATACGCTGATCCTGGAAGAGCTGCTGCCCGAAGGGGGCCCGCGGCACATCCACTGACGCCGCACCGCCGCTTCTTCTTGCCTCGCGCCGGGGCAGTCCTTAAACTTCGGCGCTCCCTGACTCTCCCGCGCGCCGCGCCGCCGGCGGGTGCGCGCTCCTCGACCACCCTGAATGGCTAAGAAGCTCATCATCGCCGAGAAGCCGTCCGTCGCCAACGACATCGCGCGCGCGCTGGGCGGCTTCACGCGGCACGGCGACTATTACGAGGGAAACGATTACGTGATCTCCTCGGCGATCGGGCATCTGCTCGAGCTCGCGGCGCCGGAGGAATACGAGGTGAAGCGGGGCAAGTGGTCGTTCACTCATCTGCCCGTGATTCCGCCGCACTTCGATCTGAAGCCGATCGAGCGGAGCGAAGATCGTCTCAAGCTGCTCGCACGGCTGATCAAGCGCAAGGACGTGGTCGGGATCGTGAACGCGTGCGACGCCGGGCGCGAGGGGGAGCTCATCTTTCGCTACATCGAGCAGCACGTGGCGGCGAAGAAGCCGATCGAGCGCCTGTGGCTCCAGTCGATGACCCCTTCTGCGATCCGGGAGGGCTTCGCCGCGCTCCGTAGCGATCGCGAGATGCGTCCGCTCGCCGACGCCGCCGTGTGCCGCTCCGAATCCGACTGGCTGGTCGGCATCAACGGCACGCGCGCGATGACCGCGTTCAACTCGAAGGACGGCGGCTTCTACAAGACCACGGTGGGCCGGGTGCAGACGCCGACCCTCGCGATCCTCGTCGAGCGCGAAAAGCGCATCAAGGCGTTCGTCGCGCGCGACTACTGGGAGGTCCTCGGCACCTTCGAGGGCAAGGGCGGGGAGTACGGCGGACGGTGGTTCGACGAGAAGTTCGAACGCGACCCGAACGACGAGTACCTGCGCGCCGAGCGGATCTGGGACTCGCACCGCGCGGAGTCGATCCGCGCGAAGTGCGTCGGCAAGCCGGGAATCGTCACCGAGGAGTCCAAGCCCGCGACCCAGGGCTCGCCGCTCCTCTACGATCTGACCACGCTCCAGCGCGAAGCCAACTCCCGCTTCGGGTTCTCGGCGCGCAATACGCTCGGCCTCGCCCAGGCGCTCTACGAGAAGCACAAGGTCCTGACCTATCCGCGGACCGATGCGCGCGCCCTGCCCGAGGATTACCTCGGCACGGTGAAGAAGACCCTCGACATGCTCACCGACAAGACGGCATCGACCCGCGCGTATGCGCCGTTTGCCGCCAAGGTGCTGAAGGAAGGATGGGTCCGGCCCAACAAACGCATCTTCAACAACGAGAAGATCTCGGATCACTTCGCGATCATCCCCACCCTGCAGGCGCCGAAGCACCTCTCCGAGCCCGAGCAGAAGCTCTATGACATGGTGGTCAAGCGGTTCCTCGCCGTGTTCTATCCGGCCGCGGAGTTCCTGGTCACCACGCGCATCACCCGCGTCGAGGGGGAGCCCTTCAAGAGCGAGGGACGGGTCATGCTCAACGCGGGCTGGCTGGCGGTGTATGGCAGGGACGCCGAGGACAAGGACGCCCCGACGCTTGCGCCGGTCCCGGACGGCAAGGTCGATACGACTGCAGTGGAGGTCCAGCCGAACCAGACGAAACCGCCGGCGCGCTACTCCGAGGCAACACTCCTGTCCGCGATGGAGAACGCCGGCAAGCTGGTCGATGACGAGGAGCTCGCGGAGGCCATGAAGGCAAAGGGCCTGGGAACACCGGCCACGCGCGCCTCGATCATCGAGGGCCTGATCTTCGAGGACTACGTGCACCGCAACGGGCGCGAGCTCCAACCGACGGCCAAGGCGTTCGACCTGCTCTATGCAATCGAGAAGTTCGGGATCGACGAACTGCGCTCCCCGGAGCTCACCGGCGACTGGGAGTTCAAGCTCAAGCAGATCGAGCAGGGCAAGCTCCGCCGCGATGCCTTCATGGATCACATCGTCGAGACCACGCGCGATCTGGTCGAGCGGATCAAGAAGGGCACCAGCATCGACGAGCCGCTCTCGACCCTCGCCGCGAGGTGCCCGAAGTGCGGGAACGTCATCAACGAGAACTACAAGAAGTTCCAGTGCACGAAGTGCGACTTCTCGATGTGGAAGGTGATCGCCAGCCGCCGCATCGAGAACGAGGAGGCCGAAGACCTGATCCGGACCCGCTCGATCGGTCCGCTACAGGGATTTCGCAGCCGGATCGGACGGCCGTTCGCCGCGATGGTGAAGCTGAAGGAGGACTTCACCGTCGAGCTCGACTTCGGGCAGAGCAAGGCCGACGAGCGGGAAGCCGAGCCGGTGGACTTCACCGGCAGACAGCCGCTCGGGAATTGTCCCAAGTGCGGGTCGCGGGTGTTCGATCACGAACTGGCCTACGTCTGCGAGAAGTCGGTGGGCCCGGTGCGCACCTGCGATTTTCGCACCGGGAAGATCATCCTGCAGCGCCCGATCGAGCCCGAGCAGGTAACGAAGCTCCTCGATGTCGGGAAGACCGACCTCCTGCACCGCTTCATCTCCAAGAAGGGGCGGCCATTCTCCGCCTTCCTCGTGCGGCAGCCCGACGGCCGGATCGGATTCGAGTTCGCCCCGCGCGCGGGCGCCAGGGCAAAAGGGGTGGCGCAGCCCGTCGCAGGGCGCGCGGAGCGCAAGGAGCCGGTGCCCCCGCAGCCGAAACGTTCAGGTCGAAGCGCCCGCGATGTCGCGGCAGAGCAGAACGTCTATGCGCTGAAGGGGACCGCCAAGCCGCCGGCGAAGCGCGCTGAGGACCAGGCCGCCCGCGCGGCGGCCAAGGGTTCGGATGGCACCAAGAAGGCGGTGAAAAAGCTCGCGTCGAAGAAACCCGCCACCCGGAAGCGCGTGGCGTAACCCCGCTCTACACGTCCAATCGCGCGACGAGCGCGTTCTGCTCGATGAAGTCCCGCCGCGGCTCGACCTCGTCGCCCATCAGCTTCGTGAAGATCTCGTCCGCCGCGATCGCATCCTCGATCTGCACCTTTAGGAGCCGGCGCGCCGCCGGATCCATCGTCGTCTCCCACAGCTGCCCAGGATTCATCTCGCCCAGGCCCTTGTAGCGCTGCACGGCGGCGTTGCGCTCGACCTCGGCGCGCAGCCAATGCACCGCCTGGCCGAAGTCGCTCACGGCGTGCTGATGCTCGCCGCGCTGCACGTACGCGCCGGGACCGATCAGGTCGCCGACGAGCTGCGCGGCGGCGGTGATCTGGCGGTAGTCGCCCGACACCAGGAAATCGTCGTCGATGACACTCCAGCGCAGGTTGCCGTGGCGGTTGCGCTCGATCACGAGCTGGTGGCGCTCGAGCTTCTCGTCGTAGCGCACCTGGACCCGCACGTCCCCGTTGCCGAGCTTCGCCGCGAGACGCGCCGCGCTCGCGCGGGCCCCTTCGGCATCGGCGAGGTCAATGCGGGCCCCCTGCAGGATCGCATAGAGCGCGCCCTCGTCGATCAGGCGGTTCAAGCGGCTGATCACCGCCTCGGCGAGCAGATAGGACTGGGCCAGCTGGGCGAGCGTGTCACCCTGGATCGGCACGGCGTCGCGACGCGGGTGCAGCGCCGCGCCCACCAGCGCCTGCCTGAGCATGAACTGGTCGCGCTCATGATCGTCCTTGAGGTAGCGCTCTTCCTTGCCCACCTTGACCTTGTAGAGCATGGAGGGGTTTCGTCCCAACAATTTTGCGATTTGATAAGCGGTGATTCTCATGGCTTTTGTTAATAGGACAAATGGTCATGATTGTCAAGGATAAATTAGGCAAAAAATGGCGTATTGACTATTAGACCTATTTTATTTAAGAATACGGAGGTCGAGTGATGGAAATCGTCAACCAGAATATCCTGGCGCGGATGAGGAAATTGGGGCTAAAAAGAAAAAATTTGGCAGACCAACTCCATATTGACCCCTCTTATTTTTATAAGATGCTGACCGGCGAAAGGCGCTGGCAGTTGGAATACCTGGAGAAGGTGGCAGACCTTTTGAAGATGCCTCTCTGGAGGCTGTTTTATGAAGGGGAGGGGCCGATTGAAGCGGAAATCCCTGATCTTCTTTTGGGCCCCGCTGATAGGGAATTTATCGCCACCACTTCTGCAGAGTATGCGAAACTCCCGGTCTTAAAACTCCAGGTGATGTTCGAAGGCCCCAACGAGGGTCCGCCGGGCAATGCCGCCTGGATCATGTTCGTCAAGAAAACCTTGTTGGAAGGGGTCGCCATGGGGAAAACTGCCTTCGCGGTAGAATTGGGGGTAAAGGTCCAATGACCTTAACCTGACCATCCGGATTGAACAGGCCCGAACTGCAAAAAATATTGGACGGGTGAGGGACTCAGCAGGAAGCGGGGGGGTGGACGCAGGAAAATCGGAAGCCAAAAATCAGGGTTTTCCCTATGGGTTAATAACCATGGCTCATTTATGTTTGGGAAATTTGACGGAGATTGCATGAGAAACCTGCTCGCCTTATTTTTTGTTCTGATGTTTATAGTTGATTTATCCGATGGAGAGATAGGAGCGGTCTGTACAGAATTCCCATCGAGCCATTGCCCATGCCATAACTTCCTCATCAAGCATGATGTAAAGCATAGTCTCCCTACTCTCAGCGCCCCTGTTCTCGCAATAGGTATCCCATCTCCCTGTCTAAAATCAGTGCTGTCCGGTTAACTGATTAAAAATAGTCCGAAAACTCCCGGAATCTGTTAGAATGGGTTAGCCATAACACA
>Ga0209048_10006929_pt1 | contig 10540 bp, 7 predicted proteins | sample FrelakmetCRP12CR_FD_187146 | JGI IMG/M metagenome (GOLD analysis project Ga0209048, IMG submission 187146) | Freshwater lake sediment microbial communities from the University of Notre Dame, USA, for methane emissions studies - CRP12 CR (SPAdes)... | ecosystem: Environmental > Aquatic >... | reverse complement strand
CTACTGGTGCGGCCACTGCAACGTCCCGCTGATCGGCAAAAATTGTGCATGTGGGTCGGAGGGAAGAAAGATTTCCCTGCTCCAGCCGTACGATGTCCGCCCGGCACTTGCAGCAGACACTGCGCTTATCAAAAATCTCGTGCACAAACGGTTCGGTGATGTTCCGCTCAACAGGATTATGCTGCTCAATAAGGCGGGTGGTCTTGACCGTGCCGATCTCGTGATCATGAACGGGGAGCGGTTCGGCTGGCTCACATTTGATCCTGTTACGAGAACATTTAATCTCGATATTGCGCCGGAGGCGCTCCCGTATCTCATCGCTCATGCCAAAGAGGGTATAGTTGATCTCGACACCCAGACTGATGCCCGCAAAGAGCAGGGACGAATCGGGGGCAAGAAGTTATCGCTGAAAACCCCGGTGCCTGACGGGACGGTGATTGTGAAATACCGGAATAAGTACGGCACCGGCATGGTCAGGGAAGGGCATATAAAAATCAAAGAGATCATCCCCGTTGAACAAAAAACACCACCGGACCCGGACTGGGGTGTTGCTGTACAACAGAACCGGTATCACCTGAAAAATCTTGAACGCAACGCGGTCCGGACCATCAGGCACCACCTGCATGACCGCCCGACCATCAACGTCTCATTCTCCGGCGGAAAAGACAGTACTGCCGTCCTGCACCTTGCCCGCAAGGCAGGCGTGACAAAGGCATTTTTTATCGACACCGGCATCGAGTTCCCCGAGACTGTTGAATTCGTAAAATCGCAGGGCGTCGAGATCATCCCGCCGGCCGGGGATTTCTGGCAGGCTGCAGAAAAGGCAGGACCACCGGGAAAAGACCACCGCTGGTGCTGCAAATTACTGAAACTGCGACCACTCAAACTCTACCTTGCAACAGCCGGACCGTGCGTGACCGTGCAGGGCAACCGCTGGTACGAGTCATGGAACCGCGCCGATCTCGAAGAGACAAGCCAGAACCCCGACAACCCGCTCCAGATGAACATCTCGCCGATCCGGAACTGGCGGGCGCTGGAGGTGTTCTTATACCTCTGGTGGCAGAAGCTACCGCTAAACCCGCTCTATGAAAAAGGGATCGAGCGCATCGGCTGCTACCTCTGCCCGTCCATGCTGGAGAGCGAGTACGAGGAACTCAAAAATCTCAATCCCGATGCTGTCCGCCGCTGGAGCGAGGCACTTGAACGATGGGCAACAAAGAAAGGGTTGCCGGAAGAATACTGCACGTGGGGGCTCTGGCGCTGGAAAGCCCTCCCGCCAAAGATGCGGGAACTGTGCAATGCTAAGGGGATTGCGCTGAACGAGGATTATTCCGTGAAACCAGTTGTGGAAGAAAAGACAAAACGTCCCGTTGATACACAAAAAGTGGACAGGAAAAAAGGTGAGACGACCATGATACCACGGGCTGAACACACTGCGGGTACATTCGATGTGGAGAAGATCCGCGGGGATTTTCCCATCCTTACTGATATCATTTACCTTGACAACGCGGCAACGAGCTTCTCACCGGAGCCGGTGGTGCAGGCAGTCGTGGATTTCGAGCACCAGTACCGCGCAAACATCGGGAGGGGAGTCCACCGGCTGACCCGGATTGCATCCCAGCGCTACTGGCATGCACACGAGAAGGTGGCACAGTTTATCGGTGGGAACGCAGGTGTCACGGTCTTTACCAAGAATACCACCGAAGCGATCAACATGGTCGCACAGGGGTTATCGTGGAACCACAACGACCGGGTTATCACCACGATTCTTGAACACCACTCGAACCTGCTACCGTGGAGGAACTTAAATGAGCAGGGTGTCAGTGTCGATGTCATCGGCATCACTGCGGATTATTCCCTCGATCTTTTTGCATTGGAACAATCCATCACCGACGCCACAAGACTTGTTGCCGTCACCCATGCCTCCAATGTTCTGGGTGTAATCACCCCTATAGATAAGATCGCAGAAATCTGCCATGACCACGGCGCCCTCCTGCTCGTTGACGGGGCGCAGACCGTCCCGCACATGCCAATGGATGTCAATCAGCTTGGTTGCGACTTTTTCGCTTTCTCCGGGCACAAGATGCTCGGACCGACAGGCACGGGCGTCCTCTGGATGAAAGAAGAGCTGATCAAACCGACGATGCTTGGTGGCGGGATGGTCGAGACCGTAACAAAAGACGGATATACCGCTGCGGAAGGGTACCAGAAGTACGAGGCGGGTACCCCGAATATTGGCGGTGGGATCGGGCTTGGGGTCGCAGTTGATTACCTGACAGGAATCGGCATGGAAGAGATCAGGCGTCATGAAGACCTGCTCACCACCAGGTTGATTGAAGGGCTCAAAAAGATCGACCGGGTGCGTGTGTATGCTCCTGGACGCAGGAAGTCCCGGATCGGTGTAGTCTCGTTTACCATTGACGGGATCCACCCGCACGAAGTCGCGCAGCAGCTCGATGAGAGCGCCGACATCATGGTGAGGTCAGGTCACCACTGCTGCCAGCCGCTCATAGAACATCTCGGACTTCCTGATGGGACGGTGCGGGCAAGCCTCGCGCTCTACAATACCGGGCAGGAAATTGACCTGCTCATTGCGGCAGTTGAAGAGATCGTCCGGGGGTTATGAGTTATTACCGCAACATAATCACTTGACCGGCATGAAACTACATCGGGCACGTGGCATGAAACGTGCCTGACAGTCATTTTACGTTGATACCCCTTTTATTAAAAATTGATCCGGACGTTATCCGGTACATGGGACAAAGTAGTTGTATACATACCCCCCAATTCTAGAGAACAGATGGCAACAAAAAACAATAATCCCCGGCGTTTTGCAATACAGCCGGGATCACGAGTTGATATCATCACCAAAGCTGACCAGCGGAGCGGGAAAACCGTGCAGGGGACTGTAAAAGAGATCCTGACAAACACCCAATCCCATCCCCACGGGATCAAGGTCCGGCTCACTGACGGAAGGGTAGGAAGGGTGCATATGATAATTACGGAGTCTTCAGGACCGGATGAATGAGGATTTACACAAATAGTTTGTGATTGAATGAAATTTTCAAAAAATAAAAATGCGAGGGAAGGGATTTGAACCCTCGAACGCCTGCGCGACTGGACCCTGAATCCAGCGCCTTTGACCTGGCTTGGCAACCCTCGCGCCTGTAATTGTTACTCCCGAAATTAAATAAAGTTAGGTGTGTTTCGTTTCCTCATATCGAATTGACCGGGCTGATGATTAAAATGACATCTGCCATCAGGTTCAAATTTTTTTTGGGTTCAACATAGTGAAATAATAGAGAGGATGGTCCTGCTTACTCCCCGGATTTTTTTAAAAAAATGCAATGCCGTCGTTATAGGAGAATAGGACATAAAGGTTGTCCATTAGTATTATGATTAGATGAACAGCATAGTATAGTGGATGGCTGATAAACGATACGAAACATTGAAAATCGAGAATATTGTCGCCTCTGGCGTCATCGCGGATTCCATAGATCTTGTAGATGTATCAAAGAAGATCCCCAGTTGCGAACTCAATACCAAGCGATTTCCGGGTGCCGTCTATCGGATCGAAAAACCCAAGATCGCTTCCCTGATCTTTTCTTCAGGCAAAGTCGTGCTGACCGGTATCCGGGACAAGGCGGCACTCGACCAGGGGCTCAAACTCATCATCAACTCTCTCAAGGGAGCGGGTGTGAAGACCTACAAAGAGCCAAAAGTTGCGATCACCAATATCGTCTGTTCCTATGACATCGGTAAATATATCAACTTGAATAAAGTCGTCATCACGCTGAACCTTGAAAATATCGAATACGAACCTGAACAGTTCCCGGGACTTGTGTACCGGATCAAAGACCCAAAGATCGTCGCTCTCCTTTTCAGCTCGGGAAAGATCATCCTTACCGGTGGAAAAAATCTCGAAGATATCAAGAAGGGACTCGACTTCCTCGAGCAGAAGCTCGAGAGCATTATGTAATTTTTTTAAAATTTCTTTTATTGCCAAAACCGGTGTGTCTGGATATAATTCCGCTCGGCTTTTAAGATTTCGCGATAAAATGCGTCGCCGTCTGCAAGCGTCCCGATGATGCGTGATGCATTCTCCGGGCCGACTCCGCGTGCTGCAAGCGCGATGACCGCTTTTTTCCCGCTCGAAAGCACGATGTTGGCGTTTTTCATAAGGCGCAGTTCTGTTGCACGCTCCTCATCCGACTTCTTCTTTTTACCTGCGACCGCACAGAGCGGCTCCTCCCATGGCTTGAGTGCTGCGATCAGCCGCGCCCCGCACTTCGGGCACTGCGGTGTAGCAGGTACGCGCGAAACCACAGTCCGGCTCTTCCAGTCTCTGCAGTTCATGCAGCAGAGCACAACTTCATCCGATTCCAGCCTGCGCCTCACCGCAGCGATCACTGCCTGATCTGCAGTGGGCGGGGGGATCTCGTCCCGGGATGTGAGCAGCCCTTCGGCACCGATGATGCTGAGCCGCCCGGTCGTGACTGTTATCTCACCTTTCCGGACCAGTTCAACGATCGCTGCTGCCGTATTGATATCCATATACTCCGACAGCAGTTCGCGGTATGCTTCCTGCTGGATAACCGTGCCATCAAAGAAATCCAAAAGTTTCTGGATGCTGATCCGCTCAAAATCCGCATCGGGATCGATCGCCCCGAACTTCTTTGCCACCTGCACCAGTTTCCACTTGAACAGCGCCGTCCGCTTCAGGGCGAGCCTTATGATACCGGGCATGTGGGCGGGATCGAGCCCGTCAAGGGCATCTCGGACATCCGCAGCGCGGATGTGGGAGGGCAGGCGCAGCAGGATCCGGTACGCATCCAGTTCGATCCCGACTGTGGTCCCGAACTTTGCCGATAGGATGATCGAAATGACGCGCCCGAACGCCTCGTTTGCCTTATGCCCGGCACAGATATTACAGATGACACCTTCATCCGTGTTCTCAAGTGTGATGAGCTGGTCGGTGGGAACACGGGAATGGTTTTTATCCATATCGAGAAGGAAATTCTCTGCGTACCGGATGCCAGCGGGTTCGCTGGTGTAGTCCCTGATCGTGCGGTTCCGGCGGACACCTCCCACTTCGCGGGCAATACTGTACGGTACCGGGATCTGCTCGCCCTCCCACGATGGAAGCTCCCCCTGCACTTTCCGTGCGGGTTCGACGGTAAGCTTCCCATCTGCGATCTCGATCACCCGCCAGAGCTGCCCCTTGGTGATGAAGACCGCACCGGTGTGAACCCACCCCACCACAAATGACTCATCTAGCGTGCCCACCGTGCGGCGTGAGACCATGTCAAAGACCGGCACTTTTCTCTCGTCATGGATCATGGAGAGGTTGCCGGCAAGGTATTTCCGGGCCCGTGCTGTCGTGATGATCCGGCTCCCGTCAAGCCGGATCAAGCGGTGCTCCTGCATCTGCAGGCAGACGTCTTCCAAGAGAGAAACGAAGTCTGAAAAAACGTGCGACCTCCCGATAATCTCCCGGACCCGTTCGCGTTCGATCTCTCCGTATTCCACGGAGATGCCTGCGATCTGGTTTGCGAGCACATCGGCAGCGTTCATATGCGGGATAACGTTCTCAATCTCGTTTGCCCGCGCCCTTCGTGCAATGACCAGCGATTCCAGGAGGTCTGAAAACCCGGTGGCAAGGATCGTTCCCCGCGAGACCGTGTGGAGCTGGTGCCCCGCCCTCCCCACGCGCTGGATGAGGCGGGCAACCTCCCGCGGTGATCCGAACTGGATGACATGGTCCACCCTGCCGATATCAATCCCAAGTTCCATCGATGAGGTGCAGATCAGGGTATTGATCTCCCCCCGTTTGAACCGCTCTTCCGCATCGATCCGCACGTCCCTTGACAGTGATCCGTGGTGTACCTCCACATCGCCCCGCTCAAAGAGCTCGTGCCCCAGCGCCTCTGCGGTCACCCGCGTGTTGACAAAGACCAGTGTCGACCCTTTGCGCCCGAGCATCGATGAGAGCGTTTCCACCTGCTGTTTGAAGGACTCGCCCGCAAATTTCACCGCAATCTCAAGGTCTTTTGCGACTGGCACCCGGACAACAGTGAACGGGCGTGCGCCGCACAGGAACCGCCCGATCTCATCCGGGTTTCCGACTGTCGCTGAGAGCCCGATGCGCTGGAAGTTGCTTGCATAGACATGGAGGCGTTCAAGTGCCACTGCCAGCTGGGCCCCCCGCTTGCTGCCGGCAAGTTCATGAATTTCATCCACGATCACATACCGGATGCCGGCAAGGTGCCGGCGCAGGCGCTTACCCATGAACAATGCCTGTAACGTCTCGGGTGTCGTGATGAGAAGTTCGGGAGGGGCAAGTGCCTGCCTGCGCCGCTCCGATGCAGGCGTATCGCCGTGCCGGACCCCAATGGAAAGCGAAAGTTCACGGCACCACCATTCCATCCGGGAGAGAATATCCCGGTTGAGCGAGCGCAGGGGCGTGATATAGAGTGCCCGTATTCCGCCTGATGACGGGGTCGACAATAAAGCGTTAAAGACCGGGATCATCGCACTCTCGGTCTTGCCGGTCCCGGTCGGTGCGATGAGGACGATATTCTTTTCATCCAGTATCAGCGGGATTGCCTGCATCTGGGGATCTGATAATGCAAAAAATCCCCGCTTTTTAATGCAGGATCTTACCCGTTCATCAAGCCGGTCAGGCAGCAACATCGTCCTCCAGTGCAGATACCGGGCCGACATACGTCCCCTCGGTCAGGAAGACCTCGGCCGTGTCGGTCCGGATCGATCGCGAGAGCGGAGAAAATGGGTGTCTTATAATCCGGAGAATATCAAAGCCGGCAACCTCGTTGAACGCCGGCATAAAGAGCACACGGGTCTTCCTGCGCATCCCTTTTTTTTCTGCACAGCGAAGCTTTGCAGGATCGAGCTCCGCGGCAAGGTATGCCGGGGCACGGAGGTAGCACCCCACCTCATCATGCAGCGAGACCATGGGATGGTGGTGCCCGGCGATGATCAGGTGCCCGAGAAGGCTGGGGGAGGGGATGGTGTGCCCATGGAGATATGCAACACCATCAATGATGGCTCCCGCCTTTGGCAGGAGTTCTCCGTCATGGAGGAAACGCCCGATCCCAATGTCGTGGTTGCCGGGGATTACCATAAAGGGGACAAGATCACGGAAGGCAGATAGGATACCAGGGATCTCAAAAAATTCCTGCTGTGTTGTCTTTGGGATACTGTGCTTCACGTCCCCGAGCAGTAACAGGAGGTCGGGATTTGTGGTTTCAATGCAGGCGCAGACCTTTTTTACCCGTTCAGCGCTCCGGCTTGAAAAATGCCATCCATGGTCGGCAAGGTCGGACTCGATACCAAAATGGAGGTCAGCAACGACAAGCACCCGCGTACGGTTCTCGACGATGAGCGCGGGACCATCGCTGATAAACTGGAGGTTCATAACAGCTTAAGGATCCCTTTCTGAGGCTGGTAGCATTCATCCTGGCTGATAAGATCCTTGATCACCTCAGTTGCTGTATCCGCAGATACACCCTGCAGGGTGGCATGTGCGATCACGTCTTGGGCGCTGATGCCGGAGATGCCTTGGTGTTCTTTTATGATCGCAAGGATACGTTCATTTGGTTTCACAGGGGACTGCACTGATGGAACTGACGCTCCGACACTGGACAGTGCGGACTCGACCATACGAATAAGCTCCTGCACCGTTTCAGGTGTCGTCCGGTAGTGTTCCATAACGGTACGACTCATCGGGTCCACCGGTTTCTCGCGCATGGCCTTGGCCAAGTTTTCCAAGCGGTCGAGGGTCATATCCGCTGTACGTATTACCCAGATGTCGCGTAAGGTGCGGTCAACAGTCTGTACCGATTCCGGGCGTACAGACAGCATGTACAACCCTTTCCTCTGGTACATCTGTGCCGTTCCTGTGATGGCAACAAAAGAGGGGACGGGTATCTTTTTTACTATCGTAAAAAGTTCTGATCTCACACCCGGGATAACAACTTCAAAGACACCGGTTGGATCGGAGATCCGGCAGCGTAGCATATCACCGTTCTCAAAGACCTCTGTCAAAGCACCGCTCAGGTACATAAGGCGGCACCAAGCACCACTAGGAGTGACCACACAGGGGATTCCATCTGGATCAGATTTTTTAACGGTTAATGTTGAAGAGTTGAATTCGCCAGCAAAAACCCTGACTGCACCTTCCATAAATCTGGTATGTAGTTGGAGAGGGGATATCTTCAAAGTATAGTCACAGGTAAAAAAAAGGTTAATTACAGCTCATGCATGCGGAGTTGTGCGGGAGCTCGCTCTCACGGATCGCTTCCATTGCCGCCACACGATCGTTGGTGGACATGACAAAATTGTACGTGTTGACATACGATACGTACGCATCGTAATCCCATTTCTGGAGATTACTGTTGGCACGCGCGCGGTCCTCGAGGGTTTTCATGTTGGTCTTGATTGTCCTTATGTCATAAAAGATGCTCATAACATAGTTGATCTTGCCATAGAGGAGTGTCCCGTTGCCGACCGGAACGATAATCGGCTGGGGGGCTTTTTCATAATCGTCAGGATAAAACCCGATGAGCCTTGTTGTAGTAGTCTCGATATAGACATAGTCCCGTTTGCTATCTGAAAAGACCCGGAACGAGGGTTTGTTGGTGGCAAGGTGGATCCCGATCCCTGCAGTTGCGTGCTTCATGGTCGGAAAGATCAGGAGCCCCACATCGTACCCCTCACGGGAAAGGAGCCCGGTGAGGAGAATGGATTTCTCATCACAGTCTCCTTTCTGGTCATAGATTACCTCGACCGGATACTTCGGGTTACCCGTGGTAGTATTATCGTAGGGGATCTGCTGTACGAAACTGATGAGAAATTCTAGGTATTCGTCATCAGTAAGCGTCCTGCCCCCTTTGTACCGCTGTTTGCGTATCTCTTTGAGTATAGCAGAGTAGAATGGTTCCATCGCGGGATCATTGGTCATCTGCCGGTAAAAGAACCCGACCTCTTTGCTATCTATGATCATCCGCTTGTTTGAAGACGCATTTGCTGCACGAACGAGGGAGATGTTCACCGGGAGTTTAACCGAATAGTCAACCGTGCGGTAGCGGAAATTAAGGGTCCGGTATTCAACCGAATCATCTGCCTCCGGAATGACGCGCAGCGGGTTGTAAGAAAATGGATCCTCTGTCGGTGTAAGTATGATTTCGGGTGTTTCAGGAGGGGTGATTGTCGGTGTTGTCTGGATGGGTACCAGGGATGGAGAAGGCGTTACAGCAGGCAAAGCATACGAGGATACAGCGTATTTTGTCAGCGGCCCTTCGCTTGTCAGTACTCCTAAGCAGCCGGCAATGATGATGCATGCTGAGAAGAGAAGGATGAAGGAGAGAAGAAAAAAGAAATGCTGCCGCATATTCGATGGTAAGAATGCATTGTATTCAATGATTGCTATTGAAAATTTAATTTGATTTTTTCAAACGGAGACCTATATAGACTGCAGCGGCACAACCAATCCCTGCAAATGATGCAATAGTGGAAAGCGGGGACTTCTTTGTTACCGGAAGAGGCGTAGTAAAAGGCATACTCATATCAGGGGGGGAGAGAGAGGGGTCAAGTTCCTGCGCCTTTGCAAAGGCAACCCGCGCCTCATCGATCTTCCCAAGGTGACGGAGGGCGTCTCCCTTGTTATAATAAGCGATTGAATAGGTTGTCGTAAGGTTCCCGGTTGTTGAAATAGCCGCATCTGCCGCACTTATCGCTTCATCATACCTGCTTAGCATCACGAGGATCCCCGCCCTGTTTGCCTGAATGAGGGGCTTGAGTGAACTCATATTGAGTGCCAGTGCCTCATCAGCAGCAATTAAAGCTTCCTGATACTTCCCCTCATTTGCCAGATCCACGCTTTTTGAGTACAGTGCTCCTGCGTTATTAAACGAGTCCTGAGTTGATGTATCCGCTGTAGCAGGTGATATTAGGGGAAATAGCATAAGAAACCCTAAAAAGAGGATAAGAATTCGTATGTTCATGGAATGCTTCCTGTGATGCTGAATATTCCTACAATCATTATCAACGGGAGTAAAAAAAGATGATCAAAATATCAGCGATTGTTTTTTCGGCACCAGATTAACACCAAAAATGCCAGCCCGGGCGCCAAAATTGTTAACCATTCTGGAAGCGGCGCTGAGGTCCATGTCGGTTTTTTTGTTGGCGTGGTGACAATTGCCCGCGTCGTAGTTTCTGTTATTACCGCTGTTGTAGGCAGAGTTGTTGGTGCTTGAGTGGCCGGGGTTGTGAGGGTAGCTGTTGGAGCAGGAGTAATTACATCGGGTACAAACGTAATATTCACCGGACCTGACGTAGTGACCCCCACTTTGTCCCCGTAATAAAATTTCATGTTGTTGAGGTTCTGGGACGCGGTGAAGGTGTACGTTCCAAGAGGATAGAGCGGTGTTCCATCACCACTTCGTGCCGAATGGTTCCAGCTCCCGCCATCCCTCCACATATAGGGGGATGTTCTAACATCTGGCGTTGTATCGAAGTTGAG
>Ga0209048_10006928_pt1 | contig 10540 bp, 10 predicted proteins | sample FrelakmetCRP12CR_FD_187146 | JGI IMG/M metagenome (GOLD analysis project Ga0209048, IMG submission 187146) | Freshwater lake sediment microbial communities from the University of Notre Dame, USA, for methane emissions studies - CRP12 CR (SPAdes)... | ecosystem: Environmental > Aquatic >... | reverse complement strand
GCTCCAAGCCGTCGCACATTACCAAAGAATCTGGGATTCTCCCATTGACGATTTCCCCCCCCCACCGGCACGCGCAAAAGCTGACGTGCACCCCGGAAGGAAACCGCCCTGGGATTGACCTGCAACGACTTGCGGCGTATCGTACGGCCTGAATCGCTTCCGGCCGGATGATCGGCTCGAGACGGGGGCCAGGAAAGCCACCATTTGAGAGCCGCAACGACAGTTCCGGCAAATGTTTGAGAACCACGCGACGACCCCGGTCAAGCGCCTGACCGCTGCCACGAACGTGCGTTACCAGTCCGAGGGACGGAGCCCTTGACGATCGATCGCACCCACATCCTGGTGCTCAACTACAACGGCCTGGACCTCCTGACCGAGTGTCTGCCTTCGATCGTCGAAGCTGCCGCGCGGACTCCTGTGCCCTGCGGCGTGACCGTGGTCGATAATGACTCCACGGACGGATCGCGTGAACTGGTGTCGCAGCGGTGGCCGGAAGTGCGGGTCGTCCGCGAGGAGAACCGGGGACTGGCCTCCTTCAACCGAGCATTGACGGAGCTCGAGGAGCCGGTCGTTCTGCTTTTGAACAATGACGTGAAGCTGGCCCCCAGCGCGGTGGCTCCCCTGCTCAAGGTGTTCGAGGACCACGACGACGCGTTGTTCTCGGCCCCGCTCTGCTGGTCGTTCGACGGCCGAGAGTACGAGGGGATGAGGACGAGGGTGCGGTCGCGGTTCGGGCTGGTCCAGGGGATGTGCCGGGTTCCCGGCCACGAGCGCGTGCTGGACCGGGCCGACCTGACCGCGGCCGCCGGCCCCGTGCTCGCCGTGGACCGCGGCAGATTCCTCGAGCTGGGCGGATACGATCCCGTCTACTTCCCTGGACGGATCGAGGATCTCGACCTGGGCTTCCGCGGCTGGATGGCCGGCTTCAAGGGTTATTACGAGCCCCGGTCGGTCGCCTATCACCGGGGCTTTGGCACCTTTGGGCCCGAACTGGGAATCGATCGCTGCGACGCGCTGGCGATCCGCAACAGCTTCCTGTTCGCCTGGAAGAACCTGGCGGGGTTCCGGCTGGCCGCCCATCTGTTCTGGGTGCCGTTGCGATTGGGATACTGGCTGCTGCGGGGACGGATCGATCTGGCTCTCAGCCTGGCCGCCGCGGTGCAGCGCTGTGGCGCGGTCGGCCGGGCACGGCAGCGGCTGGCGGTCGGCGAGGGGTGGTGGATCGAGCGGCAGGAGGCGTTTTTTCGCACGTTTCAATGGTAGAAAAAGGACCGGCGGCGCCGCGTTGCGAAGGAGTCGCTCGCGGCCGTCGCTTTCGCTGAGAGTTCGGACCCCGCAGGGAGGCGATCGATGTCTTCTCCGGCTCTCCACCTGGTGATCGACGCCCGGCCCCGCGGACCGCGAGGCCCGCTCGCGACCGAGATCCTGCTCGGTCGTCCCGTGCTGACCCAGCTGGTCGAGCAGGCGCTGGCGGTGGGGTCGCTAGGCGGTCCGATCGCCGTCCATGCGCGGGAGGACGAGCATGCCCTGCTCCACCGGCTGATGGCCGATCACGTCTCCGGCCGGGTCCTTTTCTTCACTGGCCCGCCCCAGGCCGGAGCCGCCATCATGCGGACGGACCGGCTCTATGACCTGCGTCGACTTCGTCGGGCCGTCCGCGGTGGAGGAGACCCGGAAACCGCCGTGATCTGGAGGCTCGATCGAACCCGGTCGCTGGCGACCGCCGAGGAGGAGCTGAAGCGGCGCTTGAGCTATCAGCCCCTGGGGCGATTCTGGGCATTCGCCCTGGCCGAAAGGCTGGCCGCGACGCTCGAGCCCACCCGGGTGCGTCCTAACGGACTGACACTCGCCGCCGCCGCGCTCATGCTCGCTGCCTCGACAGTCGTGGCTTTCGGCGGGCCGGGATACCTCCCCTCGATCGCAACCGCGCTGGCCCTGGCCGCGGCCCTGGTGCTCGATACCGCCGATGGCCGCCTGGCCCGGCTCCAGGGGACAAGCTCGGCCTTCGGCCGCTGGCTGGACCAGGTTCTGGACGAGCTCGCCGACCTGGTGCTGCACGCCGCGATCGCCTGGTCGGTCTTCCAGTCCAGCCATCAGCCTTTCTGGCTGGCGATCGGCATGCTCTACCTCTCCGGCAAGTACCTGTTCGTGATTCAGTCGCTTAGCGGCGATGCGCTCGAGGGAGAGGCGAGGTGGGAGGGCAAGGCGAAGCGAGCGGGCGAAGCGCCTCTCGAGCTGAACGCGGGAAGGGTCCGGCGGATGTCGCGCTCCGCAATCCACTCCGCGGTATTCAAAGCATCCAGGAAGCTGGTCGGCGCCGTCGGTCATGCCGACCTGCGCTGGCATCTCTGGATTGCGCTTGCCCTTCTGGGCAGGCTCGATCTGGCCCTGGCGGTCTATGCGGTTTACTTTCCGGTTCGCGCGCTGGCCGGTTTTCTGAGGAAGGCGGTGGCCTATGCGTGAGCCTCGCCTCGCCGTCCTGGTCCTGGCCCGCAACGAGGAGGAAAACCTCGCGGCTTGCCTGCACTCCGCCCGGTTCGCCGATGAGCGGGTCGTGGTGGTCGATGCGTCCAGCGAGGACGCGACGCTCGAGATCGCCCGGCTCGAGGCCGACGTGGTTTCGGTTCGGGCATTCGACAACTTCGCGAACCAGCGCAATGCCGCCCTGGCCCTGGCCTCGGCAGACTGGGTGCTCTCGATTGACGCCGATGAGCGTATCACGCCGGAGCTGGCCGCCGAGATTCGGAGCCGGGTCGCCGATTCCTCGAACACCTGCGTCGGCTTTCGCGTGCCGATCAAGAGCGAGATCCTGGGCCGGCCCTTCGGCTATTCGGGGACCCAGCAGGATCTTCCGTTGCGGCTCTTCCGGCGCGATCGCGGGCGCTGGACCGGCCTGGTGCACGAGACCGTGGCGATCGAGGGCCCCGTCGGCCGGATGCGGCAAGCCCTCGAGCACCACACGCTCAAGAGCATCCGCGTCTTCCTAGGCAAGATCGACCATTACACGACGTTGGAGGCCTGCGACCTTCACCGTGCGGGACGGCGATTCCGCACCAGCGACGTGGCCCTGCGCCCGTTCTGGACATTTCTCAAGCTCTACCTCGGCAAGCAGGGATTTCGCGACGGCATCGAGGGCCTGATGTTCTGCGCCCTATCGGGAGTTTCCGTCGCCGTCCGAAGCTGGAAGCTGCGCGAGCTGAGCCTGGCGAGGAGGGCATCATGATCTCGACTCATGAGGCCGAGGTGGCGTTCCGGTTCGATGCCCTGCACCGCCGGTTCAAGCCGTCGATCACCAGGGACGACTACCGCCTGCGAGGAATCGAGATCGCGCTGGAGCCGGTGCGGGGCAAGCGGATTCTCGATCTGGGTTGCGGCAAGGGGCGATTCTCCCGGGCCCTTCAGGCGCGGGGAGCCCGCGTGGTGGGGCTCGATCTCTCGGCGGAGATGCTGGCCGAGGCGACCGGGGTGCGGCGAGTGCGGGCGACGGCCCGCAGGCTTCCCTTCGGCCCTCGGACGTTCGACGCGATCATCGCGGTCGAGGTGTTCGAGCATCTGGATCCGCGCTCGCGAAACCTCGTTTTCGAAGAGACACGGCGGGTGCTTCGGGCCGATGGGGTCCTGGCGATCGTGGACAAGAACATCGCCGCGCTGGACGTGCGGCGGCCCTGGCTGCCCAGCGCCGTGGTCAAGCGAATTGACGAGTATCGCGGCCGGTGGATGTATCCCGCCCGAGGACCAGTCCGTGAACGCTGGTTCTGGCCCTCAGGGTTCCGGGCTGAGCTACGGCGCTGGTTCGAGGACGTCCGGATCGTCCGCCTTCTTGCGCCGGTCGAGGAACGATCGTGGCTCTTCCGCCGGCTGCCGGCGGCGCGGCTGATGACACTCTGGTCGGCTCGGGTTCCGGGAGGTCGCCATGTCTGATCTCTATCGCCCGGTTCTGGCTCCCTTGCCTCTCTTGCTCTGGCGAACACCGCCGGGCCTGGAGCTGATCCTGGCCCAGGAAGGGATCGCCCACGAGACGGTGCGCGACGCCCATCCGTTTGCCTTCCGCAGAGGCCGTTTCGTCCTCTTCGACGGCCGGCAGGTCACGCCGAGCAGCTTGCAGGCTTTGCTGACCGGCGAGCACATCGCCATCGATATCGACCTGCTGCGGCGCGACGAACCCGTCGATCCGTTCCAGGCACTCATCGATCACCAGGATGCCCGGGCGATCTGGAGGGTTCGGCGGTGGAACCTGAGCGAGCGCGTGTCGCGCCAGCCCAAGGGCTGGATCCGCCGCCGCCTGATCGAGTCGCTGCGCCAGCAAGTGCTGGCCGCCGGCGGCATCTGGATCAGGCTGGCACCGTTCCCTTACCCGTTTCGTTCGGCGTTCAACTTCCGGGTCGATCTCGATGAGCCGGTTCCGGAGGACTACCACCGGTTCGCCCTGACCCGCAACCTGCTGGCGGATTGCTGCACTCACTTCGTCAGTACTCACGCCTACGAGAACGAAGCCGAGGTGTTGAACGACCTGCGCCGCCACGACACCCAGTCGCACGGACATTTTCACTACGTTTACCGCGATCCCGAGGCCAACTTTCGCAACCTGGAACGTGCGGATCGGGTTCTTCGTGACGCGGGGTTCGCTCCAGAAGGCTTCGCCGCGCCTCATGGGCGCTGGAACCCCGGCCTGGACGACGCCATCGAGTCGCTCGGCTACCAATATTCGTCGGACTTCCAGCTCGACTACGACGACTTTCCGTTCTTCCCGTGGAAAGGAGATCGGTTCTCCCGGGTCTTGCAGCTTCCGGTGCACCCCGTCTGCGAAGGGCTTTTTCTCGACGCCGGAGTTCAGGACAGCCGGGTTGTCGCGGACTACCTGAGCCGGGTCGTCGCGGCCAAGATCGCCAGCGGCGAGCCGGCCCTGGTCTATGGCCATCCCGAACGCCGCCTGGGCAAGATGCCCGAGATCCTGATCGCCCTGCACCGACTGCTGGAGAGGCAGTCTCTGGTCTGGCGGGCCACCATGACCGAGCTGGCCCGGTGGTGGCGGTGGCGAGCCGCCCGCAAATACATGGTGCTCCCTCGCGAGGGCAACCGCTTCGAGGTCCAGTTCGACGAGTGGGACGCGGAGTACCCTCTGGCGATCGAGATCCATCGTGGCTGCTTCTGCTGCTCGCTGCCACTCTCCGGCTCCCGCACGGTCATCAAGGCCGATGAGCTGGTATACGAGCGGCGCGAGCCGGCAGTGAACCCCGTCGTCGTGCCTCCCTTGATCGACCATCGCCATCCTGGCTTCAAGGATGCCGTGCGTCAGGCGCTGGACTGGGAGACGGTGACACCCATTCACGAGCTCTCATCCGCGTCGCTTTCCGGCCGGCTGAAAAAGGGACTGCGGTGGTGGAAGCTCAAGCAGACGGGGACCGGCTGATGTCACGACTCGCCGTGCGAGCCCGCGTCTCCAGAGAGACCAGCGCATCCTGGCTGAGCTCACGCTGTCAGGGGCCGGGGCGCCTCGGTTCGGTGCTGCTGCACGCCCCCTCGGTCGCGTTCCAGGCGCCCGGCGGGGGGGAGAACCAGCTCATCCAGACGGGCCGTCACCTCGAGGCGCTGGGCCTGCCCGTTCGCCTCTTCTGTCCCTGGACCGACCGGCTCGAGGGGGCGCGGGTGCTCCATCTCTTCGGGATGTCGCGCGAGGGTCTGGAGCTGGCAAGGCGGGCCAGGGCGCGAGGAACACCGGTCGTCCTCTCGCCGATCTGCTGGTTCCAGCCAGGCGCGCTCTGGAACCTGGAGCGCGGCCGGGTACGGAAACTCGGCAGCCTGGCAGCCTGGGCGCTCCGCCGGCTCTGCCCCATCCTTCCCGGGTGGAGGCGCGAGCTGCTTGCGCTCTGCGATCGAATCTTGCCCAACTCGCACGCCGAGGCACGACAGCTCACCGCCCTCTTCGGGACGGATCCAGAGCGGATCGCGGTGGTTCCCAATGGTGTCCTGGGCAAGTTCCGCTCGGCCTCTCCCGCACTCTTCCGCGAGCAGATGGGCGACGGCGATTTCGTCTTGTTCGTCGGTCGGGTCGAACCGCGCAAGAATCCACTGGGCCTGATCCGCGCAGTCCGGTCATTGGGACTGCGCCTGGTCGTCCTCGGTGACGCCCCCCCGGAGTGTCGCGCCTACCTCGAGCGGTGCCGGGCGGAAGGGGGTCATCATGTGGCGTGGCTGGGGTCGAGAGACCATGAGGACCCGTTGCTGGCGTCGGCCTACGCGGCGGCTCGCGTGCTGGCGCTGCCAAGCTGGTTCGAGACGCCCGGACTGGCGGCGCTCGAGGCCGCGCTGGCCGGTACCGCGGTCGTGATCACCCCCTTCGGCTCGACGCGGGAGTACTTCGGCGATCGCGTACTCTACGCGCGTCCCGATCGGTCGAGCGAGATCAAGGGCGCCCTATTTCGCGGCTGGTCCGAAGGCCCCGATCCTCGTCTGGCGGGATTTGTCGCCGCGCATTATCTTTGGCCGCGCGGCGCGCAGAAAACGGCGGAGGTGTATGACCAGGTCGCCAGGTAATCCCAGACCGGTGAGTACGGGACGATACCGCTACAGCAAGCTGCGGTGGCGGGTCCTCGTGCATGCGCTTGACGCGGCGGGAACCGTGGCGATGGCGGCCTGGCGCAGAGTCCGGAAAGTTCGCCGCGTGACTGCGCCGCGGCGGATTCTGGTCGTGCAGCTTGATCACCTGGGCGACTCGGTGCTCACCAGTCCGCTGATCGCGCGGCTGCGGACGGCGTATCCGGCGGCGGCGATCGACGTGCTGGCCTCGCCGAGCAATCACGAGGTGTTCGAGGCCGACCCGGGCGTGAGCCAGGTGCGAATCGCCAACCGGACTTGGTTCGAGCGTCACCCCAACCGCTGGGGTCTGCTTGGCGAGGTCTGGCGGCTGGGCCGGTCGATCCGGAGCGAGAAGTACGACCTGGGGATCGACGTCCGGGGCGATGTCTTATCGGTCCTGGTCCTGGCCTTGGGAGGAATTCCACGGCGGGTGGGATGGGCCATGGGTGGCGGTGCGTTCCTGCTCACCGACATCGCGGACTGGGTTCGCGGCCGGCACGAGGTTCGCTCGCGCCTGGCCCTGCTGGATGCGCTGGGCATCGCCGCCGCCGATCCGCCGCGGGTCGAGGTCCATGTGGACGATCAGGATCGGGTGGCCGTGGCTCACCTGCTGGCCGAAGCCTGGCCCAGGAAGCTTGCCCGACGGCTCGAGGTCCCGGTTGGCGTCGGCTGGCGACGTGGTCCAGACGACCGCCGCGAGCAGCGCATCTCCGCCGCCCCGGGGCGGCCGCTGGCGGACGATCCTGATTCTCTGCACGCAGGGCGATTCGGCCCTCTTCCCCCCCTGCTGGCCGTCCATCTCGGCACCGGAACGGCGGCCAAGCGCTGGCCCCGCCGGCACTGGAACACGCTCATCCAGCGATTCCTGCGGGATGGCTGGCGCGTGATCGTCGTGGGTGGGCCGGAAGACCCGCCCGCGGCCGACGTGCTGCCTCGTCACGAGCGGCTCCGCGACTGGACCGGCCGGCTCACGGTCACCCAGACCACGGCCCTCCTGGAACGGGCCGACCTGTTCATCGGCGCCGATTCCGGCCCCGCCCACCTCGCCGCGTCGGCCGGCACGCTGTCGGTGATCCTCTTCAGCGGAACCAACCAGCCGCAGCAGTGGCGGCCGTGGTCCAGGCACTCCCTGATCCTGCGCCACCGCGTTCCCTGCCAGCCCTGCCACCAGAAGGTCTGTCCGCTGGCCGACCACCCATGCATGGCGGGCCTCGACCCCGACCGCGTCTTCCGCGCAGCCAGGCGGTGTTGGGCTCGCTTCCACCAGGCCGAGTCCCCGCATAATCCGATCTGATCCGGGTCGATCGCTCGAGCGAGGGCCATCACGATGGCACATCAGAGCCCAGTCGCATCCACCGCTTCCCTCGAGTTCCGCTCGATCCCCGAGACCGGATCCGCCGGCAATCCTGCCACGCTGGCGCCGAGCCGTCGGCTACTCGGCGAAGTGCGGGACTGGCTGATGGTCGCGTGGGTGCTGTGGTGGTCCTGGGCCTACGTGCAGGGCGCCCTGGCGCACCGTTTTCCGCACTTGCTGGGCTGGACGCGAACGCTGTGGTGATCGCGTCCCAGCCGGATCCTTCTTCGCCGCCGGACGGTGATGAATCATTCAGTTCCATCGTGCGACCTGCCGCCGGGCGGCGTTCAGCAGGGCGGTGACGGGCTCGGCGTCGGCGGCGTCGGGAAGGGCGGCGAGATAAGCCTGGAGGGGGTCGATGGCCTCGCCGGGATGGTCGAGCTGGAGGCAGATCATTCCCAGGTCGCGCTGTTCCGCGGGTTCGTGGGTGGCTGCCGCGGCAAGGCGGCGCTGCACGCACAGCGCCGAAGGGAAATCGTTTGTTCCCAGGTAGATCGCCTTCAGGTTGCGGAGCATGCGAGCCACGATGACTCGTGGCGGACAGGGGGCGATCTGGTCGTCGGAGAGTGTGACGGGGTGGTGGGTCAGGTCGGAGAGTCGACGATCGCACCCCCGCCGATCGAGAAACTCGCCCGCGTGGAACGGATCGATGAACAGGGGCTGGCGGGATTCATCGAGCCGGAGCATGAAGTGCGCGGGAAAGTTCACCCCCTCGAGCACGACGCCAAGCCGCTCGGCCAGGCTGGCGTAGAGAATGGACAGGCTGAGTGGGATCCCCGTTTTGCGGTCGATCACCTCGTTCAGGTAGCTGTTCCGCGGATCGAAGTAATTCTCACGATTCCCCTCGTAGCCCTCCTCGACGAACAGAGCCCAGTTGATCTGGCCCAGGACCTTGCGGGGTTTGGCCCCCTTCTCGCAACGCGCGCGGACCCGGTCGGCGAGCTCGTTCGCCTTGCTCAGGTACAGCTCGATATCCAGGTCAGGATACGCGTCCGCGGCAATCTCCAGCGCGATGCGAATCAGGCTTGGGCGGTCGGCGCCGGCGAGCAGCTTCTGAAACTCCGGGCTCTCGCGGAATCGGGCTTGCACGCGACTGGCTCCTCGGATCGACGGCCTCGCCCCGGTTCTCCGCACCGCGACGAGGAAGCAATATCATCATTCGTCGAAATCGCGGAGAAGTGCAACGGGAAAACCCGCTCACACCTGGGCCGTTGGCACCGGCGCGAGGCGGCCGGCATGAATGGTGATCCAGGCGGTCGGGGTCAGGACGAGAATGAACCCCAGCAGCGTTGAAGGGGTCAGCACGCGTCCCTCGATGGCCATGTCGTAAGCCATGGCAAAGACGACCTGGCTCAGGCTGAGCACCGAGATCCGCGACGGAGGGCCCGAGGCGAAGGCCTTCGTGATCAAGACCTGACCCATCGTGCCAGTCAGCCCGACGCCCAGCAGCATGAGCAGGGTGGTCGCGTCGAATGTCGAGGCGGACGCGATCCGGGGATGAACGCAGACCCAGACCGAGAGCACCAGGCTCGCCAGGCCCGAGAAGTGCGCGACCACGGAGCGGGCATCGACCGTGCGCAGCCGGTGCAGGCCGAGCATGGCGACGGCCGTCGTGAACGACGCCAGCAGCGCGACCAGCACCGCCAGGTCACCCTTACCCGAGAGGTGAGGACGCTGGATCAAGGCCACGCCAACTACGCCGCTGACCACGCAAAGCAGGTCGATGCCGATCTCTCCCCGGCTCAACCGCCGCAGCGACAGGAGGACGATCCAGAGCGGGTAGGTGTTGGTCAGGGTGAGCACATCGGCCACTGGCAGGCGGGTGAGGGCGTAGAAGGAACAGACCAGGCTGATCGTTCCGGCCACGCTGCGGATCCAGAGCGTTCGGGGAGTTCGGAGCACCAGCCTCGCCCCGCCCACCCAGGCCAGTCCCACCGAGAACACGAAGGTGCAGAGAATCCGGATCAGGGCGATGACCAGCCAGTCGCACCGCGGGCCGAGGGCGTGCGCCAGCGCGCCCATCGAGGCGAAGCAGAACGCCGCCGTGATCATCCAGATTGTCGGCAACCGGCCTCTCAGATCAGGCCCCATCGCCATTCCAGACCAAGATACCGTTCTCTTCTCTGTCCCATCCGCTGCTGCGTTCCCCTGCCGGCGGGAATCGCCTGGAAGTCCTCGCTTTGATCGTTCGGGTCGGATACGCTGGAACGATTCCGAATGACCCCGTTTATCGATGAGATCAGGAACGTCTCCCCGGCTCGGCGAGGACACCAAGCTGATGCTTGCCACGACCAGTCTGATCGCATTATCCTTGCTCATCCTGGCAGATTTGCCACAGCAAGTCGACACCCTTCAGACCGTCGCGGAACAGAGCGGCTACAAGGCGACCGCCCGGCATGGCGAGGTCGTGTCCCTGTGCCAGGAGCTGGCCAGGCGCTATCCGAATGCGTACTACACCGAGCTGGGCCGATCCGCGGAGGGACGTCCCCTACCCTTGCTGGTGCTGGCCGATCCTCCCGTGCACAGCGCACTCGAGGCCGCGCGCTCCGGCAAGCTGATCGCCCTGGCCATCGGCAACATTCACGCCGGCGAGGTCTGCGGGAAGGAGGC